>Ga0182024_10017512_pt1 | contig 13439 bp, 17 predicted proteins | sample P32metaG_FD_120480 | JGI IMG/M metagenome (GOLD analysis project Ga0182024, IMG submission 120480) | Permafrost microbial communities from Stordalen Mire, Sweden - P3-2 metaG (Illumina Assembly) | ecosystem: Environmental > Terrestrial > Soil > Wetlands > Permafrost | place: Sweden: Stordalen...
GAGTTGGAGAACGCGGTTGGTTGTTTCAAAGAGTGCTAAAGAGCTGTAAAGAGCATTGATGAATTGGTATTTGGGGTTGGTTTGGGGTTGAGAAGTTAATGGCGTGGCACCGGAGCGCGCATTATCTCGAACTCTCCATCTGATAGGCCCATGATGTCCGCGAATCCAATCGTTCATCCGGACTGGCCTGTAGTCCCTCCATGGGCTTATCAGTGCTGTGGCAAAGGGGCGTCTGTGAACGTCTCTACAGGTCGAACGATGATTGGCCTGCATAGAGGCAAACGACTGCGCCGTCGAATTCCCGCCCGAGATGGGCTTTGCAATGGCTTATTGCTTCTATGCCATGTTGTGGGTGAAACCGCATCTTGTTGGCCTAATGAGACTTATGAGACGGCAAAACCGGCCCAATCGGCGGTATTTGCTACCAAAATGCTACCAAATTTCCAACCAGTGGGAGGCAGGTCAGCCGGTGGGGAACTGACCTGCAAAACGAGCTCCACTCGATCCCGACGTATCACAACTACCTGGGCAAGGAAACTAGGATGGGCATCGGACCGAAGGTAAATTCGTCATCACGAAGCGTCGGCTTTGGGGCGGAGGACGAACCCTACGACTTCGAGCGCCATAACTACCCGGCCACGGACTTCTGCTGATTTGCTCGTCCGCAGGAAAGAACATCGCCCCCTCGGGGTCTTCTATCTGATATGCAAATTTGAGTAGCAATATACTTGACGAATCACGACAACTGCGGCGTTGAATCTCTCGAATTCAGTTGTCCTTCTCATCCTTGCTCCAATCCCTCATAGCCGCATGTCGAAAGCGATTTGAGAGGTTATCCACCAGCGCGTTTTTTGTTCGCCACGCCTCATATTCCTCTTCCAGTCCGTCCGCCCGACTTTCGGCCTCTTTAAACTGCCCGACCATGTCGCCCTTGAGAGTGAATTTATATCTAAATCTCTTAGTCCCAACCAGAGTTAACCACTGCGGTCTAGGGTTGATGTATCTGTTGTGGAGGTGGGCATCATACCTCTTCATTAGTTCACGCGCCCAAAGATCAGCTGCTTGAATGCCCGGCTCTCGGCGAGTACAAAAACTTACCTTCTCACTCATGTCGGTAACGTATTGGGCAATCCACGCATACAAAAGACCTGCGTTGTACTCGGTAGATTTGTGTTGATCGAATGTGAACTCGACCCTCTCTCGCGGAATGAAGTGAGCCGCGAGATCAGACAAATACTTGACGGTTTTGATGAAGCAATCGTAGTAAGGAATATCGGGAAATCTGGCGATGCTGGACGGAGCAGCCTCGCGGCACCCCGCAAGATCAATCGCACTACCGTAGCCCATCAACTTGCTGTCCGCCAAAATTCGAGTAAGGTCACGATGGAGTTGTTTGCGCTCCGCCTCGCCCATTCCGCGAAAGTCGCCATAGCCAGCTTCGCAATCCGCGGCGTGGAATACCGTGCCGCCTAGGCGCTCGCCCCACTTCTCACGAAATGATTCCCAATCGCGGCTAGACCCCAACAGACCACCCACCGCAAACACGCGCGAATTGGTTTCATCGTGACTCTCGTCGCCAAAAACGGAAAGCATAACGATTGCTGCATCCTCCCACTTTGGCGGTGATTCGCCAACAATATTGTTACCTAATTTAGCTCTATGGTTTTGGTTTGTGGTTCACGAAAGTTGCTCACACCCACGCCCACCAGACGGTAGAGTCTGTGCGGACCAAGATCGACTCGCTCGCGCAAGGAGAGCGCAATGGCGACGAGTTCTTCGCAGGAGTTGGGTGGTATGTCGGGCGTATGGCGTCGCGTATGGATGTTGAATTCTTTCGTTTTAAGTTTGAGCACCACTGTCCGTGCCGCTCGCGATTCACGCCGTGAGGCTTCCCAGACTTTCTCCGCGAGTCTTCGGATCGGGTCATCGGTTTCGGAGAGAGGAATGTCCTGCTCGAAGGTATCTTCCGCGGAGATGGATTTTGTGGGCCTGTTCGGCAGGACTGGATGATGGTCGATGCCACGGGCAAGTTCGTAAAGACGAGCGCCGTAGCGTCCGAACTGCACTTCCAGCGTGCCCAATTCAAATGCTCGCAGATCGCCGACCGTCAGGATGCCGATCTGCTTCAGGCGAGTCTCCGTCACCTTGCCTACGCCTGGAATGCGTCCGACTTCTAACGGCCGAAGAAACGTCTCCACGTCTTTGGGCTGAATGACGAAGAGACCATTCGGCTTCCGCCAGTTGGATGCAATCTTCGCCAGGAACTTGTTGGGAGCCACTCCGGCGGATGCCGTGAGCGAAAGCTCTTCTCGAATCTGCTGCCGGATGGCGATCGCTACCTTGGTTGCTGTCGGCAGACCGGTCTTGTTCTCCGTGACGTCGAGATAGGCCTCGTCGAGAGACAGAGGCTCGATCAGGTCTGTGTGTTGTTGGAAGATTGCGCGTACCGCATGGGATACGGCTTTGTAGCGAGTGAAATCGGGTGGCACGAAGATGGCTTGCGAACAGAGTCTCTCCGCTGTGATGGCAGGCATCGCGGAGTGCACACCGAATTGCCTTGCTTCATAGGAAGCCGCGCAAACGACCGAGCGCTTCCCCTTCCACGCAACAACTACCGGTTTGCCGCGCAGCGCCGGATCGTCGCGTTGTTCGACCGACGCGTAAAAGGCGTCCATGTCCACATGGACTATCTTGCGGGGCGCCCTATGTTGAGGCTCCAGCAGAGAACCAGCCATGCAGTTGATTATAAGCGAAGATAGAGCGAAAATGGTTAGAGGTCGACAAAGGAGTAGGCAGAGTGAAACGGTCAGGCACAGCCGATCTTCCATTACACGGCGGAAGGGTTCCGCCCTGGCTCGCGAATCGCATGACCGAGTTGGGCACGGCCATCGCCGAGCACATCGTTCTGGAGTACGGCACCAGTGACTTCCTCACGCGCCTGAGCGATCCGTTCTGGTTTCAGGCGTTCGGCGCGGTCATGGGGATGGACTGGCACTCGTCCGGCATTACGACCTCCGTCATGGGTGCGCTGAAGCGCGGACTCAACCCGCGATTCAGCGAACTCGGGCTGATGGTGTGCGGCGGGCGCGGACGGCACTCAGTTCGCACCCCCGATGAGCTTCGCAGCTTCGGCGTGAAAACGGGACTCGATGGGGACGCGCTCGCGCGAACCAGCCGCCTTACCGCGCGCGTGGACAACAATGCCGTGGCAGACGGCTTTCAGCTGTACCTCCATTCCTTCGTCGTCACCCAATCAGGCGAATGGGCTGTCGTGCAGCAGGGGATGGACTCTGAGAATCGCTCTGCCCGCCGCTACCACTGGCACTCTGCCGCCGTCCGGGACTTTGTCTCCGATCCCCACACCGCGATTCTCGGTAAACCACAGGGCGAGATTCTGAACCTGGTCGATGCACGCGCTGCCCGGGCGCAACAGGCGCTGCTCACTATCGCAAAGGAACCTGTCGAGTCATCGCTCGGTGAAGCGCGCAAACTGACCATGCCGGCGCATCACGATGTTCGCGCTAAGGACGTGGACCTGAAACGCCTCGGCGCCGTGCTGGCGGTCGCTCACCAACAAGAGCTTCGCGATTTTGCTTCCTTGCTGCTGGTTGAGGGGCTCGGCCGGCGAACCTTGCAGTCGCTCGCACTGGTGGCCGAGGTCGTCCATGGTGCGCCGAGTCGCTTCTCCGATCCGGCACGATTCTCCTTTGCCCACGGAGGCAAGGATGGACATCCGTTTCCTGTTCCGCCCAAAACATATGACGAATCGTTAGCGGTGCTCCGGCGTTCGCTGGAAGCGGCGCGCACAGGCCACACCGAAAGAGTCCAAGGTTTCAAGCGGCTCGATCAGTTGACACGAACTGTCGAGAACGAACGTCAGCCGCTTGCCGACTTCAGCGCCGCCCTGGAACACGAGCGGCACATATCGCGATCGATTGGCGGCAGAACCGTCTTTGATGACCGTCACTCTAGGAATCGCAACTCGGTCGCCTTGCAGCTTTCGCTTTTCTAGGGATCACTTCCGAAATGCCAATTGGTCGTTACCCAAGCGATGTAGATGAGCATTGGGGATTTACGAATCGCGGAGAATGCATTCAAGCTCGTAAACCGTCGTGCACGAAAAGGAGACATAAAAAGAACGCGGGCCTCGGGAGCCCGCGCTTTATCTGCGAAGAAGTTAACGCGACCGGGTATTGGCAAGGGCCCGGAGGATGGTGCGGGTGTTCTTGTTCATGACCTGACGAAGGTACATGGTGATGGCGAACAGGACAACGAGGAAAAACAGGTCGACGCGAAGAAGTGAATGCAGGAGTTCGCCGAGGTTTTCCGGCGGGAACATGTGAAGGTGCATCCAGATAAAGGCGACGACCGCCAGAATCGCGAGCACGCCAACGATAATGCGAGAGGTCCGTTCGGACCTGTCAGCGGCTGCCAGGGCTTGCTGGACGAAGGCGAGTTCCGCGTTGGTATTTTCGGAACTGGGCTGCTGGTGTTCGGGGCTCATGCTGGTTTCCTTTCCGAGGTGAGGTGTTTGCGCAGAGTGGTGACTCCGTAATGGAGGCGTGACTTGGCGGTGCCGATCGGAATCTCCAGGACGGCGGCACTTTCTTCGAGTGAGAGGTCGTGCTGGTAGTGGAGCAGGAGGACGGCTCGGCTGGCGGGCGATACTTGGTCGAGGAGGGTCAGGAAGGCCTCGTCGGGTGGCTCGCCGAGGCTTGCGTTGAGGGCAGTCAGATTTTCAGGTGGTGCATCGTCGAGGGAATGCCATCGGCGGGCATGTTTGAGATGCGCGAAGGCAATCCGCGAAGCAATCCGGAAGGTCCACGCGCGGAAGACGGCGGGCTCACGAAGGAACGGGAGCTTGCGGAAGATCTGGAGCGAAGTCTCCTGGAGGATGTCGTCGGCGAGGTCGGCCCCGGCGAGACGGGTGATATAACGGCGCAACGGCTGATAGGCGTCATGGAGAAGTTGCTCCAGTGCGCTCCGGTCCCCGGTTTGTGCGAGAAGGACGAGCAGGGTTTGGTCGAGCGTCGCGGGCTCCTTCGCTTCAGTTCGGGCGTGCATGCTTGAGAGAGGGATTGGGGTCGCCAAAAGTTCGGATCTGACGGATAAATAATTACACCTTACGCCTGAGCAATCCCATCCGGCCTGCTCTCATGGAGCCGTTGGATCGACCATGTTTCGAATGTCGCGGTTCTCGAGAATTACCTGTTCCGTTCCCGCACCTCGGCGGATGGCGACATCCACCATGGCCTTGGCCAAGTCATCGGCACGAATTACCTTGTTGGGGAACAGGAGCTGAAACGCAGGGTATACCGACCGCAGCAAGTGGTAGCTGAAATTCGGTTCCTTTCGTGGTTCCACCGGATAGATGTAAGCCTGCCTGAAGATGTAGAGCCGGGGAAACCCCGATCTGAGGAGCGCCTTCTCGGCCTCACCCTTGCATCGCGCAAACGCCATGCGGCTTCGTCCCGTAGGATCAGCGCCGCTCCCGCTCAAGAACGAGAACGATGCGTCGGGGCTACTGTGGTGAAAAACTCGCGCGAACTCGACCGTATAGTCGACAGTGATCGTCCGCATTTCGGCATCTGTCACTGAGCCGGTATACGTGCCCAGGCAGAAGACCGCTGCGTCCTGACTTGCCAGCGATTGTGTGAGCTCGGAGCAGTCACTGAAGTCTTGATGCAGGACCTCATCGAGCTTGGGGTGCGATATGCCAGTTCTCCTGCGGCTGATCGATGTCACGCGTTCCACGGCGGGGAGGTCCAGTGCATAGCGAAGAGCGTAGCCGCCGACCATTCCCGTCGCGCCCACCATGACGAGCCGCATGTTACCCGCCAGAGCGTTCATCACAGCGCACGCTCCTCAATCCAGTCAACATAGAGCAGGCGCTCGGCAAAGAACCACGCGCCGTCCGCCTTCACAAAGGTGTCATCGTAGCGGAGGTAAGCCACCATCAAAAGCCGCTTTTCACCTTCCACGGTGAGATGATGCGCCAGGCAGTTAGCCTCCCCAGTGGCTCGATCGCCGGTCAGCGTGAAGGTGGTGCTCTGTCCAACGAAGTGCATCGTCGCATCGTATTTGTTCAGGTCTGCGAAGACGGGAGCGAGCTCCTCGCGCGAGTGGAGTTCCTGCGAGGATGTCGAATCCTTGGCATTCATATACACAACGAAATGCGTGTCGACCGTAAAGAGAGACATCTGGCCTTCGCCGTCGCGACGGTCCGCGCAATGCGCGTACGCTTCGACCAATTCCCGGATAGCAAGTCGATCCGCTGCTTCCTCGGGTGAGATATTCATGTGTTTGCTCATGGATAGACTTCCTCCCTGATTCCTTTCCCGAAAAACCGTCTCGTTTACTTAGCAGCGGCATTTCACCAGTCAGATATTCAGACAGCATCGGAAAGGGCGCCGAACTTAACCTTGGTCAGGCGTTCCGATTCGCTCCAAAGCCGCCTGGCGACCGCAGGATCCCTCGCTCCCTTGGCAAGCCGTACCGCCGTGGGATGCCCTTTTAGCTCGGCTATGCCGTCCGGACCATAGTAGCCACCGGGAATTGCCTCAGCGGCGACCGCGGCGAAGAGTGTCGGTACAGCTCCATGCGCCGCATCTTGAGAGAGGAACGGTTTCATTATCGCCATCAGGAGCGTCAATCCAGCGCCTACGTGATCCGCTTGAAGATTCGTCACCGCGTATCCAGGGTGAGCGGCCGTGCTGATGATTGGCGATCCGACGGCTGTCAACCGCCGCTGCAACTCCTGCGCAAAGATAAGGTCGGCGAGCTTCGATTGCGCATACGCCTGGAACATCGGCTTGTAGACGCGCTCGCTCTGCAGATTGTCGAAGTCGATCTTTCCTTGATGACTTGCGCCACTCGATAGAGTCACCACGCGCGAGCCGGGCTTCGCCTTGATGGATGGAAGCAGCAGCCCCGTTAGAGCAAACGGCCCAAGGAAGTTTGTCGCAAACTGCCGCTCAAATCCATCCACAGTTATTTCCCGCGTCGGCAGCGCCATGACGCCCGCATTGTTGATCAGCAGGTCGAGCGATTGTCCGGGGAATCGTTCCATCACGCGGCGAGCGAAAGCGTGGACGGATGCCTGCACGGCCAGGTCGAGTATCTCCGTTTGAAGTTGCGCGTTCGGGACCTGCTCTCGGATGCGCTTGGCCGCATCGTCGGCCTTGGCCTGTGTCCTTGCCGGCAGAATCAGTTCAGCGCCCTTGCGGGCCAGCGCCAGCGCAGCCTCAAACCCGATGCCACTATTGGCACCGGTAATCACAATCCTTCGCCCAGCCTGCGAGGGAATATTTGCTCTAGTCCAATTCGTCTTCATTGATCTAGTATTAGGCCAATAGTATACTTTGGCAATAAGGCACTTTCTTGTGCCGTACACACCTTGAGGTAACTAATGGAGAAATCTATGAAGGAATTGGGGAAGAAATTGAGGAAGGAGTCGAGATTCAGTTGGGAAGACATCAAAGATTTCTGCGAGACACTGACCGAGGCCGAAGACGCACTCACACGCGAGATGGTCTCGCGCATCTCAGACAAATGGTCGCTCTGGACCATGAGCGTGATTGCCGAACACGGTCAGCCCATGCGCTTCTCCCGCATCATGGATCAGGTCGAAGGCATCAGCCAGAAGTCCCTGACCAAGACGCTGCGCGGAATGGAGCGCGACGGACTCGTAACGCGCGAAGTCTTTGCCGAGGTTCCGCCGCGGGTTGAATACACCATCACTGCCCTGGGGGCCGAGATGCTCGACAACGTCGCGCCCCTCTGGCTCTGGGTGGCGAAACGCGTCCAGCGCTTTCAAGGTTGCCGTGCCGCGTTCGACCATCGTGGGCTCCGGCCCGGGAAGAAGAACTGAGGTTCGAATGGCTAGCAACGATACACTGAATCTTCACAACGTTTGGAGGATTGAGCATGGCTGATCTCGAGAACGAAGACATCGTGGAAGTGATCGCCACTGGAAAGCGCGGGCGTATCGAGAATACGCGTACCGACGAGAAGCAGGAACCGATCTATTGGGTCGAATTCGATAGAAACTTCGCGGCTCGCGAGTGGTTCGGCGCGGACCAGCTTCGCCTCATCGCGAGGCCCAACAGCACCGATGAGCCCGGTTTTTATCCAAGCAGATCCGTCTTGGGCGGATGACGGCTGCTTGATGGGAGCGTTATGGATAGAGACGACCTGCATGATCTTGTAATGTCACTGAATGAAAAGCTGAAGGGAGCGAAGTTGGTCTTGCACGATCCTGCTTTACTCCGCGAGTTATCGATGATTCGACTTGCAGATGACGGGAAGATAGATGCCGCCTCAGTGGGTTCCCATGTGAGGGCCGCTGCTCGTGCGTCCGCCGGCGCAGATGCGTACAGGGCAATGAAGCAGATATCCCTTCAAGAAGTGCAGACTCGGTACTTTGAAATCCTTGATGATAATTTCGGTTCAATTTTTTCGGAAATGAAGCGTCGAGGACTTGACCCTCAGCAATTGGCCGGGTTATGGCAGGACAGGATCGCGTGGTAAATGCCTTCATGTCCGACCTCCAGGAATTTACTGCTGGGCTTGCGGAATTTTGGGATATTCATGGTCCCATCGTCGAGCTTCACCTTCGAGAGCAACGCACTTTGAAAACGATTTTTGGTGGCGATGTCTTTCCTTCGTACACCAATAACATCGCCTGCTCGGTGGGCCTTTATGCGGACACCATTGTTTTACCCGATCCACTCCATAGCCTTACTACCTACGCAGAAAGCCTTCCACCCAAGGAGTTATTTCGTCTCGCGCTCAAACACGCCTTGAATGCTCTTTCGTATCGAGAATTAGCATTAGCCCCGTTAGATGTGCCGATTGTTGTTTTCGCTCCAGATTATTTATCGGACAAAACATACCGCAGCGTTCTTGAGAGCGCCGCGGAAGCCGATATGCTTCAGCATTGTTCCACGATATTCGGAGCGCACTTTGCGAGCCAAGCGGAGCTTGATGCATTTCTGAAGCCGCTGCCCGATTGTGACTCGATACTCAAGCTTGCCATTGATCCAGGCCGAATACTCTTCGACGTAGAATCAACCGAGACGCTTTCAACGCAGTTTGCGAATTACGCAAGAGATTTCCTGAAGAACGATTCCGACGCATCAAGGCCAGGTATTGTGCTGAGGCACATGCTCTACGGCAGGCTGTTGGTAGTCAATGATGCGGTTCTTAGAAGCAATCGATTTGGTGGAAATCCGTTGATTGATGCGCCAACCTCGTGGCGCTATTTTCAATGGAAGAACGAATACCGGGAGAAATCCATTCTTGCCGATGCCGACGCGCGCCGCGATGCTTTGATCGCCAAATCGATCTCTCTAGATGGCCGCGAACATAGAATGTTAAACGGAATTCCCACAGAATCTCTGATTGAGTTGCGGAAAAATGGCGCGCTGGCAGAGTTGAGAGAAATAATCTGTCGCGGTGTCAGTGATGTGGAGTCTACCTCTGAGTCTGACCTTACTGCGGTGGGAAACCACGTTATCGGGAATATCGATGCCGCCCTCGATGACCATGCAAAACAGTTGGAAAGGCTTGCTTCCGAGCGTCGAAAATTCTATGGTTTCGACGTCTCTCGCTGGATGGGGTCTAGCGCGCTCTCGATTGCTTCGCTATTGTTTCCCCACTATAAGAGTCAAATCGAGGACGTGAAAAAAGCTGTGGATCTACTCGAGCCTCCGCCCTTGAAAGAGATACTCAACAGACACAAAGAGTTGAAATCTGACTCCTCACGTTTGAAATTGTCCCCCGCCGGAATAATGTTTCGACATCTCAAAAAGAACTTCGGTTTTTCCTAGGAGGGTCAGAGTCTCCTTTGCAAGATGTTACGAATTTGCGTACGCATCATGGTTTCGTCCGGATTCTCTAACTGAAAACAACGAAAAACGTCACGGGAAAGATCGATCGCATGGTCTTCAAGGCCTGCCCGCCATTCCGCCAGAGAATGTGTAGCTCGCGCCTCAATGTTTGGCCGGTTTGCTTGGTAGGAACTGAAGTAAAATCCTTTCTCCTGCCAGTACAGAGTTCTTCCCCGCGTCCCGTGAATCGTGACACTGAGCGTGACCAAATCCGAATCTAAGAGCAGCCGCTGGTAAAGGCGGCTCAAACAATAGATTGCTTCGGCAAATTGCCACAGTATCCGCGGAGCGGAAGCAGTAGCCTGCGGCGTGTTTGCCGTAGGCGTGAGTTCTCGCTTGTAAAACAGTCCAGATTCGTTCAATCGCCAAAAATCCAATATGTCCTGATTGGCGAAGTCCGTCGTAGAAATCAAGACTTCGATCCCTTCATCGGTTTGTGAGAGAAGTTCTCTACGCGTGGCTGGGAAAAAGAGAAATGGCCATCCTACAAAATCGACGTGCGCGTGCTGGGCCGCACTTTCCAGTCTGTTGGTAGTGAACCGATATTGGTCGAACGTCGTCGGCTCAAACACCGTCTCTATAAAATAGGTGTAGTTCTTTTCCTTGAGTGGATCTCGCCGATCAAACTGAGTTCGTGCCGCGTCAACCTGGTTCTGAAATTTGTCCTGGTCAGTTGGAGGTGCAATCTCATACGTTGCTGATCCCTTTAGGATCGTTCGAAACGACGAGAGCAGTGAATCCGCTCGATTACGAATCGAAGTTTCGATGAGAGCGCGAAAATCCGATGAAGACTTAATTGGAGCGGATTCATTATTGTCAGTTCGCACATACAGTTCTCTGTCCCGAAGGACATCTGGATAGGTTTTCTGACATAAGTGCGGAGTGTCGGTGAACCTCGGAATCTCCAAGACCACAAATAGGAGCCCTTGATGGGTCACCTTCATCACCCGCACGTTCACCGGGGGATCTGCGTAGTTCTGTACAAACCTACAGACTTGCGAAGACTCGAACGTCCCGGCCTGATCCGGTGCTAGACCATCAAGACGAAATCCGCTTTCCACCTCCGAGACACCGATCACGATGTATCCGCCGTCTGTATTGGCCATCGCCATGATGTCTTTGGTCAACTCGCAGCACGCCTTCTTGTCCTCGGCGTTCCAGATCATTGGACCTTTGTAGTCCAGCGATTTCGACTCGCAATTCCGGTGGATGACAGCGAGCAATCCCTCACTAGCAGGGATCACGCCAGCATTTGGTTGTTCCATCGCGAGCCTCCGATCCATGAGTTTAACCCTGATGCAGCCAGTGTGCACGATCGAGCTTTGGAGAATCGCGCAAATCTGGTATCAGTGCGCAAAGAGCGGCCACCTTTACCGCTTTATTAAGGCAATCGCAGAGTGGTTGCCGTTTCCACGCCCCGGTTTCCCCAACTACCGAACGAGCGACAGCGGAAGGCCACGGAGAAGGCGAACGAGAACCGAACCGGCAAGAGAGGTCCGCGGGGAATTCTCGGTGCCGCCGCCAAGCCAGCAGTGGCAAAAAACGATAGTTCCGAACAATTCGATCTACGAGAACCGTGGCAGAGGCTCCTCACAGAAGGGGAAAATCGATAATCAATGAGTTTTTCGACTTCGAGAACCTCTTGTAGAAAGCCCTGAAGGGTTCTCTATAAGGAGAAAAGTAATGGATTTTGAGCTTTAACATATCAACCGCCAGCTCGATTTGCTCTGCGCTCAGGCAGACAGCATCGTGCCGGGAGCGTGCCGGGATTTCTTAATCCTTCGCATTGAACGCCTGAACATCGAGCATCATCTGCGTCTGGCCAAGTTGGCCGCAGTCGGCTGTCTCGAGCAGGCTTAACCCCGACGGGAACGGCGTTGCATCATAGCGCCGTTCCCATCCGGCCTCATTCCGCGACGACGCTGTGGGATGTAACCCGGTTTCGAATTCCATCAATAGGCGCCTGAACTGAAAGATTGCACGCCCCAATCGTGGCATCTGTATCCAGGCGAGCCTTGTTCCGCAATAGAATGGAATAGGTGGAGAGCAAGGCCGGCGTGCAATGGATCCCGAGGAATTTCAACGAAAGCGAGCGGAGTACCTTGACAGGTTGATCCTGAAGAATCCCGTCCTCAATCTGCTTCAAAACCATCCCAAGGACCAATACCCATACTTCATCCAGCTTTTCGAGTCTCTGCTACAGCAGATGGACGAGCAGGGCAAGCTCATTTTGCCCAACCTGAGCGCATTTACGAATAACTCGCTTGGAATTTTCTCCGACTATTCCGGAGAAGGCGCGGGTTCGAGCAACTACCTCACCTATTCTGTCCTCGTGTGTGGCTACGGCTATACCAGCGTGTTTCACGACAAAATGGCCCAAATTCGCAAAAAGTTTCAGCTTGGCGAGACGGAAATCGCGTTCAAGGAGTTCCGCAGAGGGAAGCTTCGCGCAGCGCTTCCCGACTATCTCGCCGCCGCCAACGAACTTCCAGGATTTCTATGCACGGTTGCTGTTGACCGCAGAATCGCTACACTCTTCGGCCCACACAACGACCGAACCGTGTTTCGCCGTTTGAAGGAGGGGCTCCTTTCGGAGGGACTAGGAGATTGGGACCTGGCAGTAGTGGAAAAGCTCATGCGGGTGGTCCACATGGCCGCGTACCTCGCCGCTCTGCTGGCTGCTGACGGCCAAAAGATCTTCTGGATGAGCGACCATGATTCGATCTGCCCCAACGAGGGAAAGCATGGCTCGATGATGGCGATCTTTGATAGAGTTCTCAGGATCTACACCCGCCCCGGTGTTAATTATCCGCTGATTGGAAGCGCGCGTCCGTTTGATCCGCCAAGTATTGAAATGAACGATTTGCTCAGCCTCGCAGATGTCGTTGCAGGGTCGGTCGCCCAATACCTGACGAAAAGTGACACCGAAAGCCCGGAGGAACTTGTAGTGAAAAATGGGGCGGAGAGGGTCTTCCTCTTCCTTGGAACGGAAGGAATCGGGCTGCGAAAGGCCACTTTCGTTATCCGCCTTAATAACAACAGTGAAGTTGACGCGGGGCCTATGGAGATAGTGGCCCGAATACCAGCGAGCCATCCCATGTCCGAGAGACAGCCAAAGAAGCCGATTTCGCCGCCAACCGCCGAGTAGCCGGATTCCAACAAGGACAAAACCGCACGGCAGCACGAAAGGCCGATATGGCAAGCATTCCTCTTGAGGAACTCAAAAGAGAACTCGATGCCCTTGAGCGCGGCTCCTTTGCAGCTCTTAGTGACGATAATCTCCGCGAAAAGGTCAAGCAAATCCATGAGGGATTAAGCATTCAGGCCCCCATCGTGCCTGCCGATAAGCTGATCTTCCGCGCTGTCAAAGTAACCCAACTTCCGGTGAGCAAACAGAGGATCAGCTATCCTCCGCCTGAAGTTGTCAGGACCCTTGACATGCCTTCATCGGAACCTGCGATGACGATCTGGCGCGTGTCGTCCAAGAATGCGATACATGTTGTAACGTTTGATTTGTCATGGTTGCTATTCGGCTTGCGATCGGGTCGA
>Ga0182024_10017513_pt1 | contig 13439 bp, 14 predicted proteins | sample P32metaG_FD_120480 | JGI IMG/M metagenome (GOLD analysis project Ga0182024, IMG submission 120480) | Permafrost microbial communities from Stordalen Mire, Sweden - P3-2 metaG (Illumina Assembly) | ecosystem: Environmental > Terrestrial > Soil > Wetlands > Permafrost | place: Sweden: Stordalen...
ATCCCAAAGCCATGCAGGCCATGCTGGGCATGAAGAAATTGATCATCGCCGATCTTGAGCGCGCGGCTCAGTCTTAAACTGCGCTCGCCCTCGGCCCTGAAATGTAGCGGCGGTTCCGGTATGATGATGCCCGCCAGAATTCTGGAGAGGTGCGATCGATGCGATTTCTCAGACCGGTCTTTGTGTCAGCCTTCGCCTTGCTGATTTGTGCCGCCGTGTCAGGCGTCTTCCCCGCTGGATTCGCTGCCGGGCAAACGGCGCCAAAGACTCCGCCGCAAGAGAAGGCGCCCGTCCCGCGCGTGCAGGCAGATCTCGATCAGGTCATGCGCGGCATTCTTTTCCCCAATGCCAACGTCGTCTTTTTCGCCCAGAACAACGACCCCGCCTCTGTGAAGCCCACTTCCCAACCGTCCTCGGCCACCGATCCGCTCGCCAGCGTCTATGGCGGCTGGCTTGCCGTCGAGAATAGCTCTCTGGCGCTTTCCGAGTCGGCAAACCTGCTGACGATCCCGCGCGTCTGCTCGAACGGCAAACAAGCCCCGGTAACCAATCCGGATTGGGTAAAGTTCGTCGAAGGCCTGCGCGATGCGGGAGTGGTCGCGTATCAGGCAGCGAAGTCCAAGGACACTGACAAGATGCTCGATGCCGCCGATCAAGTCAGCACTTCTTGCTTGAACTGCCACGATCGCTTCCGCAAGAACGTAGCCGATCGCTGCACGTAACCGCTCAGCGCACTGCCGCACGACGGGCCGGGAACTTCGCCGGACTTGCGAGCAACTGTTGACCAGTCTCGACGCTCCCCCTAGAATGGGAATTCATCCATGCAAGTCGCCACCTGACGCAATTATTTCGCAGCCCAGTGGCCTGCCGCTGGGCTTTGCGGTTTCTAAAAGCCTTTTTTCTTTGAGGGAGATCTGAATGGAAGGTGCGATCACCGAAGCGCTGACATTTGACGACGTACTCTTGCTGCCCGGCAAGTCCGCGATCCTGCCCACCGAGGCGGACACGCGCACCTGCCTCACGCGCAAGATCGCGCTCAATATTCCCGTCGTCTCGGCGGCCATGGACACCGTCACCGAATCGCGCCTGGCCATCGGCATGGCCCGGCAGGGCGGCCTCGGCTTCATCCATCGCAATATGAGCATCGAGCGCCAAGCCGAGGAAGTCGACCGCGTCAAGCGCTCAGAAAGCGGCATGATCGTCGACCCCGTCACCATCGCGCCCGAAGACACCGTCTGCCGCGCCCTCGACTTGATGAACAAGTACCGCGTGTCCGGCCTGCCGGTCACCAGGGGCCCGCGGCTCGTGGGCATTCTCACCAATCGCGACCTGCGCTTCGAGAAGAACCTCGACCAAGCCGTCAGCGCCGTGATGACCAAGGACAACCTCATCACCGTCTCGGTCGGCACCACTCTCGAGGAGGCGGAAAAACTCCTGCAAAGGCACCGCATCGAGAAGCTGCTCGTCGTGGACCAGCAGTATCACCTCAAGGGCCTGATCACGGTAAAGGACATCCAGAAAAAGCTCGAGTATCCCAGGGCTACCAAGGACGACCAGGGCCGCTTGCGCGTCGGCGCGGCCATCGGCGCCACAAAAGATTATCTGGAGCGCGCAGTCGAGCTCAGCCGCAATGGCATCGACGTCGTAGCCCTGGACACGGCGCACGGCCATTCCACAAGAGTCATGGACGCCATCCGCGCGGTAAAACATCGTCTCCCGGAGATGCAAATCATCGCCGGTAACGTGGCCACCTACGAAGGCGCGCGCGACTTGATCGCGCTGGGCATCGACGGCCTGAAAATCGGCATCGGTCCCGGCTCGATCTGCACCACGCGCGTGGTCACCGGCGCCGGCGTGCCGCAAATCACCGCAATTCTCGAAGCCTCGCGCGCGGCCAAGGACACCGGCGTACCGATCATCGCCGACGGTGGCGTGAAATATTCCGGCGACATCTCCAAGGCCATCGCCGCCGGAGCATCCGTGGTGATGATTGGCGGCCTGCTCGCCGGCACCGAAGAATCCCCCGGCGAAACCATCCTGTATCAAGGCCGCACCTTCAAGTCCTACCGCGGCATGGGCTCGCTAGGCGCGATGGAGGCCGGCTCGGCCGATCGCTACGGACAAGAAACCGCGGAGCGCGGCAAGTCCGTTCCGGAGGGCGTCGAAGGGCGCGTCCCCTACAAGGGTCCGCTCGGCGGACTCGTCGAGCAGCTCATCGGCGGCCTGCGCAGCGGCATGGGCTACTGCGGCGCCGCCAATTTGAAAGAACTGCATGAGCGCAGCCGCTTCGTGCGCATCACCTCCGCCGGTCTGCGCGAGAGCCACGTACACGACGTCATCATCACGCGGGAAGCCCCGAACTATCAGGTCGAATAGGCGCCCGGCATGAGGCGCATCGTACCTTGGCTTCTGGTGCTGGTATGGGCCGCCGTGATGTTCAATTTCTCCACCGACTCGTTTTCCGCGGAGCACACCTCTCGCTTCATCGTTCCGATTTTGCAGTGGCTCCTGCCACACGCTAGCGCTGATACCATCGATGCCCTGCATGAGGTCGTTCGCAAGTGCGCCCACGTCTTTGAATATTGCGTGTTGAGCGTCCTGCTGTTCCGGGCCGTTCGCGCTCGGGCCACCGGCTGGACCCTTCGCTGGGCGTCCACCGCCCTGCTTCTGACCGCCCTGTTCGCCGCCTCTGACGAATTCCACCAAACCTTCGTCCCCAGCCGCGGCGCCTCCGTCTGGGACGTTCTGCTGGACACCACGGCCGCCGCCACCGCGCAACTCGTCATCTGGCTGTGGGCGCGGCGAAACACGTCTTCGCATTCGGACGGGTAGTGAAGGCTGGCGTGAATCGCGCCAATCAGGAAGAGCCGCCGACTTTCTCAATTTCCTTCCTATCGGGATCGGCTATTCTGGTTGCGGCAGCGTCGATACCCAGCATATGGGCGATATTCAGCGCGTTGGAATGGGTTAACAGTCCGCGACGCAGCTTGTAATCGAAATGCAGGTTTCCTCCCTCGCCCGAATCCTCAAAATATACGTTCTGTCCCCCAAGGCCAGTGGAAGCGATCTCGGTCAGAGCCAGATCGTGAGTGGTGATTACGCCGATAGCTTGGCGCAGCACCAATGCGCGGATCACCCATTCCGTGGCGATTCTGCGGTCATGCGAGTTTGTCCCGCTCATAATCTCGTCCGCCAGAAAGAGCAATGGCTCGTTTCCGGCGGTATCGATCATGCGGCGCAGGCGCTTCATTTCCGTCAGGAAATGCGACTGGCCATCCACCAGGGAATCTTGGATGCGGATCGCCGCGCCGATCGTCACCGGTGATATGCGCAGTCTCGTGCAGCGCACCGGCGCTCCCATCCAGGCGAGGACGGCATTCAGCCCGATGGCGCGCAGGAACGTGCTCTTTCCCGACATGTTGGACCCGCTAACGATCAGAAATTGTGTTTCGCGCCCAAGCCGCACGTCGTTGCGGATCGCGACGTTTTCGTCTAGAAAAGGATGCCCCATTCCCTCGGCTTCCAGCGCCGGACCGCTGGCCAGCATTTCCGCGAATGGATCCTGAGGGTGCTCGTACGCGTAGGCCGAAAGCGAAATCAGCGCCTCGAACTCCCCCACGGCCGCCAGCCAGTCCTGCATGGGGGCCCCGTAGCGCCGGCGCCAGCGATCGATCGCCATGGTGAATTGAGTGGCCCACAGGAGCACGTACGACTCCGCCGTGAAGTACGCATCGTCGCGCTGCTTGAGCAGCCTGATCAGCCATTTCAACCGGTTCATGGGAGGGCTGGCCTGTCTCACGCGATCGGCAAGGGCCACCAGTCTTGCCGACGTGAAATGTTCGCGCTCGATGATTTGAAATATTTCGCTCACGATGGGAAGTTCCATCGAAATCGGTCCCACACCCTCGGAGATCGATCGCGTGTGCCGAAAGGAAGCCGACGCGTACCCGGCCTGCAGCACTCCCGCCATCATCAGACTCTGCAACAAGGTTGGTCCATCGATACGCCGAAACCAATACAACAGCGGAAGCACCACAAAAGAAAACGGCAATACGAAAGCGACCGCGCGTCTCCAGGACGGAAATTCCGATGAGCTTTCACTGGCCCAGGCCCGGAATGTTCCCGGGCGGCAGTCGGTTGCTTTGACCGCGCCCGCGACGGCCAGCGCGTCCCGCAAGTCGTGTCGCTCGCGAAGCTCCGAGACGGCGTCCTGCCGGGCGAGCGCTTCTTCCCAGATGCACGGCGCCTTCATCCAATTTGCCAGGGTTTCCCGGCCCGCCTGCGTCCGCGCCGAACAGATCAGTTGGAACAGAGAACCGTGGCCAAACAGGTCGAGATCAGCGGCATAAAAGTGATCGGGATCGCTAAACTCTCTCCCTTCGTCGAGCGCTTCCCAATTTCGGGTGAGCCTTGCGATTCCGGCGTCATAGTATTCGCCCAGCCGGAAAAGTCTTAGGATTTTGTTTTGCAGGCTGCGCGATTGCAGGAAGAGATACCCGGCGAATGGGGCCGGGAGCAGCACCGTCCAAAGAGGGAAGTTCTTGGCAACCAGGGATTCGTAGAGCGCAATGCACGCGAATAAACCCAGCGTCGCGAGCCCCATGCCAAACGATTGCTTTTGCTGGATCGCGCCGTTGACGGCGGCGTTCACCTCGCCGGCTCGACGCTCGTAAAACGATAATGGGGGCGACGTCTTTTCGCGCACGCGGCTCATGGAAGCAATACTACCATTCAGCGCTCCAACGCAAAGAAACAAGCGCGTCTGAGTTCTGTCCGCCATTCGCCGTAATTCATCTTACGCTGTATATCGTCTCACGATATACACACTTTGTTGAGGGATACTTTTGGGCGGTGGCATATGAAAGCCGGATTATCCGGCGGCTTCTGAGGTTGTCAGCCCAGCCGTCGCTTTAGGAGCCGCCCCGGAAACTGGCAGGCTTACAATCACGGTCGTACCGGAAGCGTCCGAGTGAATGTCGATTTGCCCTCCCATTTGACGAACGCGCTCGCGCATACCGCGAACTCCCACACCCGAAGCGCCAGATTGGATCTCTGCAAGCCTTTCAGCGGACATTCCCCTGCCATGATCCCGCACTTGGATCGAAACGACGCCATCCGACACTCCCAGACTAATTTCTACCGTCCTGCTTCCCGAGTGACGGTGAATGTTCGTCAGGCACTCCTGTACCACACGGAAAACCACCAGCTCCGCATCGCGAGAAAATCGTTCCAAATCTTCGGGTAAATTCAGCCGTATCTTCAGCCCGCTGCGCTCGGCTAGACCCTCGACGTACCACTTCAGAGCCGCCGAAACTCCAGCCTCATCGAGTAAAGGCGGATGTAACAAGTACGATGTTGTGCGAATCTCCTGCGTAAGCTGCTCGACGATCTTCTGCGCCTCCGCAATTTGTTCCCGCAACTGCGGATATCCCTTCCGAGTCAGTCGCGACGCTTGCGCCAGGTTCATGCCCAGGACAGTCAGCGTCTGGCCAGCGCTGTCATGCAGTTCCCTGGCAATGCGTCTGCGTTCGTCATCCTGCACATGCATAAGACTCTGTGACAGAGTCTGCACAGTCTCGGCCTGCTGCAACACATCCGCGTTGCGCTCTTCGAGTTCTCTGGTACGAACGCGCACTTCAGACTCGAGCGTCTCCGCAACAGTGCGGTAGCGTTCCTCAGCCTGCTTTCGCTCCGTGATATCGCCGATCAGGCCCGCCATGCGCTCGGCCCTGCCATCACTCCCAAATTGAACTTGCGCGGTGACGGAAATCCAGCGCTCTTGGCCATCCTCTAAACGTATGCGAACCTCTTCTTCCAGCTTGCCATCCCCCTCGGGGTCTAACGACCTTCGCACGCCTTGGGCGTATCTCTCGCGGTCCTCCGGATGGATCATGTGGTCTAGAGCGGTAGCAAGAGTCAACTGCTCCGTCGAGGATAGTCCGAAAATCTCCAGCATTCTGGCGTCAGCTTCGGTGCGATCCTCGGCCGGATGCCAATAGAACACGCCCATGTTCGAGGCCCTCAGCGAGAGCTGTAGCTTGTTTTCGCTTTCGCGAATGGCCTTGTCGGCTTCGTTGCGAACCTGCGCTAATTGCAGATGCGCTTGCACCCGGGCGATTAATTCGCGGGCGCTGAAGGGCTTCACAAGATAATCGTCCGCGCCCGCGCCAAGCCCTTCCACCCGCGACTCTTCCCCAGCTTTGGCCGACAGTAGAATGAATGGAATCGTTCTCGTTTCATCCTTCGCTCGTAATTCCCGCAACAGACCAAAGCCATCAAGTTCAGGCATCATCACATCGCTGAGAACCAAGTCGGGCTTTCTCTTGCTGATGGCTTCCAGCGCCGCTTGACCGTTTGCTACCGCGCACACCTCAAAACCTTCCACCAGAAGGCGCGAAAGGTACAGACGCATATCCGCATTGTCGTCGGCGATAAGCACCCGCGGCCGGTTCGCGCTCTCCGAAAATGACGCGGCGGGAGTTGGCATCAGTTCGTAATCAGGTGCAATCTCGGCTGGCATTCCGATCGTTTCCGCATCCGGCAGCCACCGCAAAGCTTCCTCGACAAATGGCGCGGCGCCAGTCGCGGTAGAAGAAAGGGTACGATTCCCACCGACTTGCCCGGACGCCAGATGGTCTTGCCCGAGCGGCACGCTGACGATGAACGTGCTGCCTTGCCCTGGCTCGCTTTCCACCCGCATCGAGCCGCCGTGCAGTTTCACAAGCTCGTGAACCAAAGCCAAGCCGATGCCGCTGCCCTCGTGAGTTCGGCTGCGAGTGTTGGGGACGCGGTGGAAGCGATCAAACAGCCGCGGCATCTCGTGCGAAGGAATGCCGACGCCGGTATCGCGAACGCGCAATTCGGCGGCGCGGCCCGCTCGTTCAAGGCTAACCGCAATCTCTCCTTCAAAAGTGAACTTGAATGCGTTGGAAACCAGATTCAGGACAATCTTCTCCCACATGTCCCGGTCGACGTACGCAGGTTCGCCCAGCGGTTTGCAGTTCACCACCAGCTTCAGTGCCGCTCTTTCCGTGGCCGAGCGGAACACGCTGGCCAGCTCTGCCGTGAAGCTCGCCAGGTCCGTCGCCTGGTAAACCGCCTGGACTCGCCCGGCTTCGATCCGGGAAAAATCAAGCAACGTATTGACCAGTCGCAAGAGGCGTGCCCCGTTGCGGTTGGCAAGTTCCAGTTGCTCTTTCGCCGTGGGCGACAGGTGGGTTTGACTTCTCGCCAGCAGGTCCTGAAGCGGCCCGAGCATCAAGGTGAGCGGAGTGCGAAATTCGTGACTGACGTTGCTGAAAAACTGCGTCTTCGCGCGATCGATCTCCGCCAGTGCTTGCGCCCTTTTTCTCTCCGCTTCGTAGGCGCGCGCGTTCGCGATGCTTGCGGCAATCTGTCCCGCAACCAGATCCACGAAACCCTTATAACCCGCATCCAATTGCCGGTAGGGATTCAGGGCGGCGACGAAAACTCCCGCGGGACGATCCTGGCCTTGACTCATGACGGGAACCAGGAGCGCCCTCGTCGGCGATGCGTTCCAAAAGCCGGACGGAATCGACGCGAACCTCTCGGACAAATTCTCCACAATCACCGCATGATTCCCGTTCCATATTTCGCTTACGGGCCAGTGCTGCTCTGCTTCATTGACCGCAATCGAGCTTGGCGTCGCGGCATCGCCCTTTTCGATCCCCGTTTGACAGGCCAGGCGGGCCTGCTTTCCATCGTCGCTAAAAAGATAGGTGAGCGAAAACGGAAGATCCCTTTGATTCTCGCTGAGAGAGAGAGCGATGGAAGCACATACTTGATCTTCAGTAATGGCCTCGTTTAGTTCGGCAGCCAGCGACCGCAGAGTTTTTAGGCGCCGTTCACCGATCACTCGCTCCGTTTCTTCGGTTACCACGCAGAGATGGCCTGCGACTTTTCCATCATCCCCAGCCAAGGGACTATACGAAAACGTGTGGTAGGTTTCTTCGCGATACCCGCTGCGCTCCAGGAACAGCAGCAGGGCCTCATCCCACGTGGCTTCGCCGCTCTCCAGAACCCTCTCAATTCGAGGTCCGATATCGCCCCAGATTTCCGGCCACACCTCGCGAGACGGCCGCCCCAATGCCCAAGGGTGTTTCTTGCCCAGGGTCATCCGCCGGTAAGCATCGTTGTAAAAGAATGTCGCTTCGGGTCCCCAGCCCATCCACATCGCAAAGCGAGAGCTCAATAACACGCCGACCACGGTTTTCAAACTCTGCGGCCATGCGGCGATTGGACCAAGCGGCGTTTTCGCCCAGTCAAACTCCTGGACAAGTTGGCCAACCGTCGCCTCGCCTTCCCTCACTTCGTCCAACTTGTCGCTGGCGATCGCTTGAATATTCGGCCCCATTTGCGAATCCCCGCGATCAACCACCCTTTCCACCGTGGGCAGTAATTCTCACGAGAGTTGGGACTTTGTCACAAAGGCCTTCGCGCCCGCGGCGACGGCTTGATAGCGCGCGACGGACGGATCATTTTGCGTGATCACAACGACTTTGCACTGCGGCAACTCCTCAAGGATGTTTCGCGTTGCCTCTAATCCATCCATGCGAGGCATTGAAATGTCCATCAGAACGACATCGGGCCGCAGGCTTCTGGCTTTTTCAATTGCATCGATTCCGTCCGTGGCTTCGCCGCAGACGCTCCAATCCGAGCGGCTCGATAGCAGCTCTCGCATGCCTTTTCTGGTGCCCTCATGATCGTCAACCAACAGAACCCGCAAAGCCGCCATCGGCGCGCTCCTTTGGAGGTAAGCGAAAAAACTCGCGTTCTCTCGTCACCAAGTGGCCGCAAAGTATATTGTAGTTTTTGTCGCTAAGGGACCGGGCTTTCGCGGTATTCGTCCCGCCGCCGCAGTACAGATTTCGCTGTATGGACTTCACGTGAACATTGCTGCGTTAATCGTTCCGCGGAATACGAACATGGCGCTGCGCATTTTCATCGCGGACGATTCGGACCCGGTCCGCAAAGCGATCAAGGCTCTTCTGATTTCTGACTCGAACGAATGGCTGATCTGTGGTGAAGCAGCCGATGGTAATCAGGTGCTCATGGCGGCAGCCGAGGCCATGCCGGACGTCATTTTATTAGATCTGTCGCTTCCTCGAGTCCCCGGCGCGGTGCTGGCTACGAAACTACGAGACGCCATCCCCTCAGCAACAATCGTAATCATGAGCGCCCAAGAACCCAGCCTCATGCGACGCATCGCAGACTCGTTTCGACTCGAATATTGCCTGCCAAAATCCACCCTCGGCACCGACCTGATTGCAAGCCTCAGGAACATCGCTAGCAACAAGCGGAATCCCAGCCTGAAGCCACACGCCCCGGTTGGGAGGTCTGTCGGCGAGAGCCTGGGCCACACTTCCGATCCCCTGGCCAACTCGCCGTCGTCCGACGTTTGTACTTGAGACGACCTTGTTGACAGTCCGGGGACAGTCCCGAAGCGTGCCCCTCGGTCATAGCGACCCAAAATAAAAAGGCCCGCTCTGCGTGCAGAGCGGGCCCGAAAGCAGCCGCCAACGATAGCGCCGAAGGATCCCTAGGACTTGGCTGTCTCTTCTTCCGGTTCCTTTTCCTTGGCCGCGGGCTTGTCTTCCTTCTTTTCCTTCTTGCGCAGCTTGGAACCAAGCAGCTCCAGGATGGCAAGCTGTGCCCCATCGCCAATGCGGAAACCGGCGTGGACGATACGGGTATACCCGCCGGCGCGATCGGCAAAGCGAGGCGCTAGATCCTCGAAGAGCTTTTTCGTCGCGCCGGGCGTCATGAGAAATGCCGCAGCCTGCCGCCGAGTGTGCAGCGTGTCCCGCTTGCCGAGCGTGATGATTCGCTCGACCAGGGGCTTGGCAGCTTTGGCACGCGTAACGGTCGTCGTGATGCGTTCCTTCTCGATCACGTTGGTGACCAGGTTGCGCAGCGTCGCCTTCCGGTGCGCCGGGTTGCGGCCGAGCTTCGATCCTGAGTTCAAGTGTCGCATGGTGGATGAACGATGCCGCTACAGCCCGGCAGTCTCCTCCGGGGTCGGCGGCGCGGTTTGGCTCGGCAGCGGCGGCCAGATGATCCGGCCGTGCTCGTCGAACTTCATCCCGAGGCCTAGTCCCATTCTCGTGAGAATCTCCTTGATCTCGCTCAAGGATTTGCGGCCGAAGTTCTTGGTCTTCAGCATTTCGTTTTCCGTCTTCTGCACCAGCTCGCGAATCGTCTGAATGTTCGCGTTCTTCAGGCAGTTATAGGAGCGCACGGAAAGCTCCAGCTCTTCCACCGAACGGTCGAGCTGTTCGAGGCGCGGATCGTTGTACGATTCCACCGCTTCCTCGGGCAATTCGGGCTGTTCCTCCAGGTTGATGAAGATGCTCATGTGGTCCTTGATCAACTTGGCGGCGAACCCGATGGCGTCCTGTGGCGTGATGGCCCCGTTCGTCCAGACCTCCAGCATCAGCTTGTCGTAATCGGTCATCTGTCCGAGTCGTGCGGCTTCCACGGCGTAGTTCACCTTGCGCACCGGGGAATGGACCGAGTCCACCGGGATGTAACCGATGGGAAGATCCTCGTCGAAGTTACGGTCGGCGCCTACGTATCCGCGGCCGTTCTTGACGCGCATCTCCAGCTGCATCTTGCCGCCTTCGCTGACGGTGGCAATGTAAATGGTTTTGTCCAGGACGGCGAAATCCGCGTCCTCCTCGATCATCGCCGAGGTCACCACACCCGGGTTTTCGGCCCTGAGCGTGATGGTCTTGGTCTGATCGGTGTTGAGCTTGAGCGGCACCTGCTTCAGGTTCAGGATGATGTCCGTGGCATCCTCGACGACGCCAGGAATCGAGCTGAACTCGTGCAGCACGCCCTCAATCTTTACCGCGGTGATGGCCGCACCCTCAATCGAGCTGAGCAGCACGCGCCGGAGCGAATTGCCTACCGTCGTGCCCCAACCGCGCTCGAAAGGTTGCGCCGAAAACTTCCCGTACTTGTCGGTCAGCGAATCCAGCTCCGCTGCCAGTCGCTTTGGTTTCTGAAAGCCCTTCCACATCGTGACATCCCTCCTCCCCGCGAACGGGGCAATCCATAGAATCTCTGCGCCGTGCGAACTCTTACTTCGAGTAGAGTTCGACGATCAGCTGTTCGGTAATCGGCGGCGTCTGCACGTTCTCCCGCTTGGGCATCGCGGCCACCCGCGCCTTGCAGTGCTCCCGGTCGATGTCCAGCCACGGCACCACGTTCTGGCTCTGCGCCACGTTGCGCGCCTCAAGAATCATGGTGTTCTGATGCATCTTGTCCTTGAGCGCGATCTCTTCTCCCACGGAAATCAGATACGAGGGGATATTGACCTTGCGCCCGTTGATCAGCACGTGGCCGTGCAGCACCAACTGCCGCGCCTGCGACCGCGAACTGGCCAGGCCGGCTCGCCACACGGCGTTGTCCAGACGACGCTCCAGCATTACGATCAGGTTTTCGCCGGTCGGCCCCTTGGCTTTCTCGGCCTTGTGAAAGTAGTTGCGGAACTGCCGCTCAAGCAGTCCGTAGGTGCGCTTCACCTTCTGCTTCTCGCGCAACTGCAGGCCGTAGCCGGACGTCTTGGAACGCCGCGCTTGCCCGTGCTGTCCGGGCACAAAATTCCGCTTCTCAATCGCGCACTTCTCGGTGAAACACCGCAGTCCCTTCAGGAAAAGCTTCTGGCCTTCCCTGCGGCACAGGCGGCAAACCGCTTCCCGGTGTCTTGCCACTTCGTTTTCTCCTTTGCTCGAATCCTCGAACCAGCCGGCGTCCCTTAGACGAGGACGCTACACGCGGCGGCGCTTGGGAGGACGGCAGCCGTTATGCGGCACCGGCGTGACGTCCTTGATGTGAACGATATGCAGCCCCGCGGCGGCCAGCGCGCGAACCGCGGACTCGCGTCCCGAGCCTGGCCCTTTCACCCGCACCTCGACGCTCTTCATCCCATATTGATCGCGCGCCACGCCCGCGGCCGTCATCGCGGCCTGCTGCGCCGCGTAGGGCGTGCCCTTGCGAGAGCCTTTGAACCCGATCGAGCCCGCCGAAGACCAGCACACGGCGCGGCCGTCCGGAGCGCTGATGGTCACAATCGTGTTGTTGAACGTCGCCTGCACGCAGGCGTAGCCGTGCGGCACCACCTTGCGCTCGCGCTTCTTCTTGAACTCTTTTTTGCGCTTTGCTGCCGGCTTTCCTGATGCCGGTGAAGCCGCCGCATCCTGCGGTTCTTTCGCCACGTTGCTCCCCTCTCGACCTGGTTACTTCGACCCGCTTACTTGCGGGCCATCGTCTTCTTCTTGGCCGCCACAGCGCCCTTCCGCGGACCCTTCCGCGTGCGGGCATTGGTATGCGTGCGCTGGCCCCGCACCGGCAGATTGCGCCGGTGGCGCAAGCCGCGGTAGCACTGAATTTCAATGAGCCGGCGGATGTTCATCTGGATCTCCTTGCGGAGATCGCCCTCGACCCGCCCTTCGGACTCAATCGCTTGCCGGAGCTGATTGACCTCTTCCTCCGTCAAGTCCTTGATTTTCTTGGTCTCGTCTACCTTGGCCTTGGCGCAGAGTGCTTTGGCGCGAGGCAGTCCAATGCCGTAAATCGATGTCAGCCCAACCCAGAGCCGCTTTTGCGGCGGCAAGTCTACGCCTGCGATGCGTGCCATTGCGTAATCCTCCTGCTATCCCTGGCGCTGCTTGTGCTTCGGGTTGCTGCAAATCACCCGAACCACGCCGCGCCGGTGTATGACCTTGCACTTATCGCAAATCTTCTTTACCGAGGCTCGAACCTTCATTGCCGTGCTCCATTCTGTCCGTCTGCCGCGTTTGGACCACTATTAGACTACTTGTAGCGGTAGACGATTCGGCCGCGCGTGAGATCGTAGGGCGAGAGCTCCACGGCCACGCGGTCCCCTGCTAAAATCCGTATGAAATTCTTGCGCATCTTCCCTGAAATATGCGCCAGCACCTGATGCTTGTTCTCCAACTGCACGCGAAACATGGCGTTGGGCAGCGGCTCGATCACCGTGGCCATCACTTCGATGGCGTCCTCTTTCGGGTTCGAGGCGTCTGTCTTCTTCTTCTCTGGGCGTGGCGGCTTCGGCATAATCTCCCGTTACCAGGACGTACCGGCGGCTTCGCGCGGCCGGGTCAAAATCCAAGGGCCCTTCGAGGTCACCGCAACGGTGTGCTCGAAATGAGCCGCATCGCTGCCATCGCTGGTCACCGCGGTCCAGTGATCGTCGAGCACCTTCACTCCAGGGCCTCCCGCGGTGACCATGGGCTCAATCGCGAAAACCATGCCTTCTTCGAGCCGCGGGCCATGGCCAGGCTCGCCGTAATTCGGAACGTTCGGCTCCTCGTGCATTTTGGTTCCGATGCCGTGTCCGACGAAGTCGCGCACCACCGAGAACCCGTCCTTTTCCACCCACTGCTGCACGGCGG
>Ga0182024_10017514_pt1 | contig 13439 bp, 9 predicted proteins | sample P32metaG_FD_120480 | JGI IMG/M metagenome (GOLD analysis project Ga0182024, IMG submission 120480) | Permafrost microbial communities from Stordalen Mire, Sweden - P3-2 metaG (Illumina Assembly) | ecosystem: Environmental > Terrestrial > Soil > Wetlands > Permafrost | place: Sweden: Stordalen...
AAGAGCGGTTCGCACATCATGCGCCTGCGCAAAGTGGTTTTCCCGAATGGCAAGGAATCCGTGATGGATCGCGGCGAAGACTACGCGGAGTAGCTGCCGCCGAGGGAGATTCAGGAATGCGCAATCGCTTTTTGGGTTGGACGCTTGTAGCGACGACAGCTTTTATGGTCACGTCGCCCGCGATCTTCGCGCAGACCGCCTCATCGCCTGCGGCAAAAACCCATGCTGCAGCCGCGCCCGCGGACCTATCGGGAGTTTGGAGGCGAGTGCGGCGCGCGCCGGATAAAGCCCGCAAGTACACAATTTACGAACTGGCGTTCTCCATTACCAACGTCTTGCCGGCGATGACTTCCTGGGGTCAGGAAAAATACAAGGCCAACAAGCCCAACATCGGACCTCGAGCGGTCTCCCTGACAGAAACAAACGACCCCATCATGCAGTGCGCTCCACCAGGTGTGCCGAGGGTCTATCTCATACGCGGAGAACCCGTGGAGATTGCTCATATTCCCGGCCGCGTGCTCATGTTGTTCGAGTACGACCATTTCGTGCGCAATATCTACACCGATGGACGCGAACATCCCAAGGATTTGAATCCTTCGTGGATGGGAGACGCGATCGGAAAATGGGAAGGCGATACGCTGGTGGTAGACACGGTAGGATTTAACGACAAGACGTGGCTCGACAATGATGGCCTCCCGCACAGCGAAGATTTGCACTTGGTGGAACGCATCCACCGTGTGAATCACGACACCCTGACGATCGACACCACGATCGACGATCCGAAAGCGTACACAAAGCCCTGGACCGGACACTGGTTCTACGAATTAAAGCCAGGATGGGACATCGGCGAAATGGTTTGCGAAGATAATATTTCCTACGGCGACATGCAGCAAAAATCAGAGGGTTCAAAGTAATAAATGTTTCACGAGTTGCGAATAACGCGCCCGACCATTTTGTCATTCTGAGCGAAGCGAAGAATCTCTCCTTCTTTTCGCGGAGCTAAACCACGGGGAGATTCTTCGCTTCGCTCAGAATGACAAAATAAATTACGTTGGGTGCCCCACCCTTGCGGGGTTTGCAAGGGTGGGGTTTTCGGGTACCAACCTCCTATAATCCCGTAGTCCCTGCCTCTAAACCCACACCATTTCCGCCGCGGCGGACAAAGGGTGGGGCGCCCAAAGCCCTACAGGGTGCCCGCGACATTTGAAGGACTGTCAATCCCCAATCTTCATTGCGAGTTTCGTCGGTGCGCTGACCCGCGCTGGCGGCGTAACGCTCACTCCTGAAAAAACGCCGTTAGGCCCGACGGCCAGTAGTGACTTGTCGTTTTGCGGGCAAACCCAGCTGGCAACACTCTTGGGATCGCCTTTCCCTTTGTAGTGAGCCTGCTCGGGAAATTTGCACAGTGGCATGGTGCGGTCCACCGCATTATTCGTCGAGTGAGTCGCGGGGATCGCATCCGGCGCAATTCCCTTTTCCACCCATTGTTCCAGCGCGCTCAACGTATCGAACGAATTCGGCCCCGCTCCGAGAACACAGTGCTGCATCCCGGGAACCATAAAGAGTCGCGCGCTCTGCTGAAGTTTTGAGTAGCCCCCGATTTCCTGCGCCAGATCCTCGTAGAACCAAACGCTGCTGTACGGTGAAATAACCAAATCGTCAAATCCATGATAGATTAACAATTTCCCGCCCTTTGCAAAATAGGCGCCAAATTTGGTCGGGTCGTCGGGAACGTCCGCGGCAAGGCGCGTGTATACCAGGCTCAGCACGTCGGCCTTTACAATGCCATTGCTCTCGATCGAGTTGTTCATATCTTTGCCGGCGTCGTAGTAGCCAAGCTTCATCAGAATATTCTGCGCCAAAGACCAATTCGCCGGCACAGCGGCATCTCCCCACGGTTTGCCGGATGCGGGATCGCTGGGCGGCGCGTCGAGGTAGTTGGTAGCCCCACGCACCGTCATGTTGTCCTGCCCTAAGTTTCCCACCGAGGCTCCGGGATAAATCAGTCTGCCCTGCTCGTCGCGCACCGGGCTCATGATCAGCTTGAGCGCGTCGGCCTGCTTTTGCGTGAGAGTTTCGGGGACCAGCGCATCCGGCTGAAACGCGCACTTGGCCGGATTCTGGATCAGGCCGTCGCTAACACCGTCCGCTTTGTCGCATTGCTTCATGATGGCCGTCCTGACCGCCTGAAATTTCGCGGCAGGAATGTAGCCGTCCAGCAGCGCTTTGGTATTTTTCAAGGTCCACAACGATGTGCCCACAGGGTCGAGCCATGGCGATCCCGCAATGACGCCGTCATAATCGCCCGGGAAACGCGTGGCCTCCATCAGGCCCATCTTGCCGCCATTCGAGCAGCCGTCGAAGTAAGAGCGACGAATTGTGTCCGCGCTGTAGTAGCTCTTGACCAGTTGCTTTGCGGCCAGCGTCACGTCATGAACGGCACGATAAAAGTAGTCCACCACTTTCGGTCTGTCCGGCACGCCCGGCGCGGTGTATTCCCACGTCGGATTGGCGACCTGGTGGCCCGTATCGGTAATCGCCGTGGCGTAACCTCGCGCCAAAAACAAGGCTTGGTCAGCAGGGTTCGCTGAAGAAGTGAACGTGCCTGCCAGGCCGCCAACTCCATTGAAAATAAATTTTTGGTTCCAGTTTGCGGGAAGCATCACCTCAAAATTTGCGGAACCGGCTTCCGCAGCTTCATCCGAAGTGGCCACGGAACCCTTTACGTCGCAATATTCAGGCTTGGGCGCAGCCGCGGGAACGAGCGTCGCGGAGGCAATCGTCATATTGGGAATGTTGAGCGCGTTCAGCGAAGCGGTGCTGCAATCGGCCCAGGCCGGGGCAGTCGCAAATGCGGCGCACGATAGCGCGGCGAACGCAAGCCTCCAAGTAATTCCGTGGAATTTTTCAGAATTCTTCGCCAGAATATTCATGCGCATCCCTCCGATGTGTGCTGTAACCCAATTTTATTTTCAGACTAATTTCGTTTTCAAAGAGTAGTCCCAAATGGCCTGCAAAGTCACTAGCACAAATTTCTGGTAGCGCCGGCGAAACACCGGCGCTGCGAGACCCCGCTCGATTCAACGAAATCGCAATGACTGCAACCCAACATTGCTTTTGAGGCTTGCCTTGACTTAGGATTAGGCGCATATCCAGACTGCACAACAGGATTAGCGAGTGGCGCGGCGTTGCGGAATTGCGATTTTGCTTCACGCACAAAAATCAGCGAGAGGAAAATTAAAAAGTATGAACAAGACATGCTCTGTGCGCAATGTTTCCGGGCTGCTGGGGATTCTGGCATTGGCCGTCGTCGCGCTTTGCACCAGCGCGCCGGCTCTCCACGCGCAAGCGCCCGCAGCAGCTCCGCCGGCGCCGCCTCCGTCCGCGGCCGACATGAAGGGCAAAACCGCCGAACAAGTTTACAAAAAAATTGAAGCGCTCAAGGGTATTCCCGCCGATCAAGTCCATCCCGCCATGGAATACATCACCACGGCACTGGGCGTCGGATGCGGCTATTGCCACGTGATCGGCCATTTCGATCAGGACGACAAGCGCGAAAAGCACGTTGCGCGCAGCATGATCCAGATGACCATGGCGATGAACAACACCGTCTTCGACGGCAAGCGCGAAATCACTTGCTACACCTGCCATCACGGCGTGGCAAAAGCGGCAGCAACAATGCTGCTCGCCGGCGATAAAGCACCCACGGAGCCCAGCGGCATGGAAATTTTCCCCGCGCTGGCCCTCAAAAACTATTCCAGCATCGACCCCAACATGTCGCCGAGCAAAGCCCCGGCGACGATCATGACCGGCCCCGCTCCCGCGCCCAAAGCCGCGCCCGCGCCGCTTCCTTCCGTCGCGGATGTTTTCAGCAAGTACGAACAAGCCCTTGGCGGAAAAGCCTCCATCGACAAAATCACTGCACTTTCCTTCAAGGGAAATGTGGACATGCTGGTTCCCCCGCCGCCCGGCCCTCCGGGTACGCCTCCGACGCCTGCTGCGATGGGCACCGTTCCGGCGGAACATTATGTGAAGGGCATGAAGGGCGTCATTGCCTGGACATTCCCCGGCAGACCCATGGTAGCCATGGGCTATGACGGAAGCGTGGCCTGGCACAACACTCCCATTCGCGAAGATGTGGGCGATGAGGCGCGCATGCTGGTTGAGCTGGGCGAAAAAATTCCCGGCTTGGAATTCCAGGAATATCACACCAACGTGCAGGTCGACGCCATGGAAAAAATCGGCGACCGCGACACGTATCGTGTGGTGGGCACGCGCAAGAATGGGTTTGCCGTCCTCGACCGGCTCAACTTCGACGCGCAAACCGGGCTGCTCGTCAGGACCTACACAACCATGCAAAGCGTGATCGGTGCCTTTCCTGAGGATACATTTTACGAGGATTACCGCGACGCCGGCGGCGTCAAGGTTCCGTTCACCATGCGCGTCGTAAGCGCGGAAGGAAATCAAACGTTCAAGTGGTCGCAAGTCGACGCAAACGCGCCGGCGGAGGATGCCAGGTTCATGAAGCCTGCCCCTCCAGCGCCGCGCCCCCCGGCTGACTAGTCCACATCGCGGTTAAGTGGCATAGGCTTCAGCCCGTGAGGTTTGGTCCTTGCAAGGACGAAACCCCACACGCTGAAGCCTATGCCACATAAACCCACACCAAATTCCTACTTCGAGGCGCAACGCTAGAGCACTTATTTCAGATGGGGCTTAGAAGTAGAACTTTGCCGCCAATTGAATCAATCGGGGATCCGCGGCGCTGACTATCTTGCCGAATGTGCCTGGGTTGGTGGGAGTGCCCGCATCCTCGACCTCGCCATCCACCGCCGAGGGTCCGTAAAACTGCGCGTGATTAAACACATTGAACGCTTCCACCCGGATATCCAGGGATTTTGATTCCGTGATGCGCACGTTCTTGCTGAGCTGCATGTCGAAGTTTTCGATGCCGGGGCCGTAGAAGGACCGGCGGGCGGCGTTGCCTACCTGGCCGAGGGCCTCCGGTTGAAGCAAGGCGGTATTGAACTCATACGTCGAGTTCCGCGGATTCGTATGGATGTTCAGCGGGCCGGGCGTGAAGACAGGAGTGTCGATCAGCTGATTATTGACGCCATTGCCCAGCGACCCTTGCAGTGAACTATCGGATTGATCATATAACGTAACAGGAAATCCGGAGCTGAACCGCGTGGTGCCCGAAATGCTCCAACCCTCCGTCAACCGCGTCGTGCGGTGAAAGAGGCGCTCCAACGGCAGGCTGTAATTGTAGGTCGCCACGAAGTTGTGCTTCAAGTCCCAGGCTGAAATGGCCCGGCTGAGTCTTGGATTGTAAGGGTTAATTACCTCGCCAAGATTTGACCCCTGATCGATCGACTTGGAATAGGTGTAGGCAAGCGAGATTGTCGTTCGCGTCCAGGAATAGCGAAGAGTGGTCTCCATGGCGTTGTAATTGGAATTCTCGATTGTTTTCTGCGCAGTATCTTCCCCGTATAACTCAGTGGGTGTCCCGTTGAAATTTACGCCGTTGTAAGTTGTCCCTAGCAAACCAGTTCGTGTTCCGTAATAAACCTGTCCCGAGGCTGACGTGAACGTAGCATCCTCCCCATAGGGCTTGCAGACGGGAGAACCTGGAGCTACCTCAGTTGACTTGCTGAGACTCAGGCACAGAGCGGGATTGCCCAGGTTCGATGGCTGATCAACTACAATATGGTGCCCCTGGTTCCCGACATAACTCACGGTTAGAACCATCCTCTGGGTGATCTGCCGTTGAATGGACATCATGTAGTTCTCGATGTAAGGCACGGTATTGCGATAATAAAAATAAGGGTCGGCGCTGATGGGAGTGACGGCGGACCAGTCAAATGCCGTGTATGGATTTTTGGCTGAGACCGTGTGCGGCGGAAAAACAATTGGGTATGGATTGGTGTTGGGCGTGCCGTACGGGTCCGAGGCATTGACAAAGGGTGTGGCAAAAAGCGGGGCCTGCGGACTCAGATAGTTGTATCCAAAGGGAGGAACGGAATACATGACTCCGGCCGAAAGCCCTTGAAAAGCCGTGTAGAACATTCCGAAGCTGGCTCGGATGCTACTATCCCCGTCCTTCCCGAAGATGGCTCTCAGGATTCCATGATCATATTTCGGCGCATACGCCAAACCGATTCTTGGAGCAAACTTGTCATACTTGGTTGGCGACAAAGTGGAAGGAATCCCGGGATCGCCGGGCACTAACAATCCTGGGATTGCATTGGGGTACAGGACCGACTGCCGTCCGGGCACTACCGTCTGAATATTATTATACTTCTCCGACCACGGCCTGATCAGGTCCCAACGCACGCCATAGTTAAGGGTCAACCCGCTTCGCACCCGCCAACTATCTTCTCCGAAGGCTCCCAAATAGCGGTTTCGAAGGTAGAAAGGTTGGCCGGTGGACTGGGTGTACTGGCTGGGAACCCCTAACAGAAAATCTGCGAAGGCCGAACCAGTTTCCGAGTTTTGGTTGGCAAAGTTGAATGTGCCATTGAAGGTCGCGTTGGGATGCTCGTTGACCTGATCGATGTGGAACTCTCCGCCGAACTTGATGGAATGATTTCCGATAACCTTTGAAAGAGTGTCGCTGCCATACAACGTATTATTCCATTGGTTTGTGTTGGTGACCGGCACGCCCATGACAAACGAAGGAAAAACCAGGTTCATTACACCTTCATACTGCGGCGCTTGCACGTCAATCCCTGTCGAGTGCGGTCCCGTTGCAAATCCCTGTGATGCCAGGCTTACTCCCAATCCGCCCTTCGGTTGACCAATAATGTTCGAGTTTCGGATGATGCCGATATGAAATTCATCCACGGTATTCATCCCTATGACCTTGGTATCGCCCAATGTAATCACTTGCGCGCGGCCGATGGTGAGGGCGTCGAACCCGGGAACACTGGCTCCGCCTTGCGCTCCAGGATAAGGGTTATCAACACGGTAATTATCTATAAAATAATATCCGGAAACCTGACCCCATCGCGTATTGGCATCGATGCGCGTGGAACCCTTGTCATCCTGCACGGTCTGAGAATCAGCGGAAGTCAAGAAGGTACTGCCTGAGAGATCGTTGGGCGCGGGAATATATTGCAGCAAACTCTTAGCGGGCGCGGACCACGCGCTCATAGGAATCAGGGCGTTTGGAAGCACGCACTGAGCCGTAGTGGTGCAGCCAGGCTTGGCGGGCGAGCCGGGATTGCCGGGCGAAGGGGGCACGGCCGCCACGGGGGGGAAGTAATACGGCTCATTGACACTTACCGTACCGGGGGCGTATCCAAATTCCTGATTCAAATAGGCGGCTCTACCCGCCGTTTGGACCGTGCCATTCAGGGAAGAGCCGATATCAGACAGGTTGCCTTGGCGGTCCTGCACGGAAGGGACTGAAATGGATGGCGTGGTTATTCCTTGGATTGTGCGCGTTCCCTGGTAATCCCCGAAAAAGAAGACTTTTTGTTTCCGGATGGGTCCGCCAATCGTTCCGCCAAATTGATTTTGCTTGAACTCGCCGCGAGTCTTGGCAAAGTAGTTTTTGGCATCCAAGGCCGTGTTCCGCAAGAACTCAAAGGCGTCTCCATGAAAAGAATCGCTGCCGGACTTCGTCACCACATTGATCAGTCCGCCGTTGTAGTTGCCGTATTCGGGATCGAAGTTGTCGGTCAGAAGACGGAACTCCGAGATGGAATCCAGGTTAGGAATGACCGAAGTCCCGCCATTCATGTATTCCTTTACGTCAACTCCGTCCACAAAAAAACCGTTGGAGGATTCGCGCTGCCCATTGATGGAAACATTTCCCGGATTCTGGTCGCCGGAAGGATTAATCGTTCCCGTGACCCCCGACATAATCACGGAAGTGGATGTCAAAGACGTTATCGGACTCACGCCCGGCTGAATCGCCAGCAAATCGGTGTAACTGCGCCCGTTCAACGGAATGTTGACGATCTGCGTGCCGGTCACTACGTCGCCCAAATTTGTGTCCACTGTTTCCACACTGACGGCGGTCCCGGAAACAACAACTTCCTCCGACTGCTCCCCCATCGACAGGCTTACGTCCGCCCTCAGTTCGGAATTGATGTCAATCACCAAGCCTGTGCGCTTATAAGGCTTGAATCCCTCGCGAATGATTTCGATCTCGTAGCGCCCAACGGGCAATGATGTGAAATTGTAAAAGCCATTGGCATTGGTCTTGGCGACCTGTTGTACAGTTGTGTCAAGGTTGAGAACGGCAACAGTAGTATCCGGGACCACGCCGCCCGTTTGGTCCGTGACCGTCCCCGATATGCTTCCCCCCGTATCCGCCCGCACGACCATCGCAAGACATGCGATCAGGGCAAACGCCATCAGCAAGGGGTTACGCCGCCCTTTGCGGGGCCGCAAGAAAGCCAAGACACTTGCCGAAATTTTCCAGCCGCGCTGATCCTGGTTCCGATTCAAAAGCATTGCGACCCACCCCTGTAAAATGTTTGCACAGCTAATCCTTCCTGCTCTCTGCTTGAGATCGAATCCAATCAGGCGGCAATTTCATCGCGCAGGAATTTCCTTGCCGTTGATTACGATCTTCAAAGCAAAGCCGGGCCCTGAATTGATGCCAATGGGAGCTCCGTTCTTTGCGGGGTGAGTCTCCACTGTGACGTGGTCTCCGCGTTTCAGCGTGTCCTTATCCCATCCGTGATGCGCCATGGTAAACGTGGAAGCCATTTCCAATGTCCAGTGACTGGTGTGCCCGCCGTCATCCATCACATCCAGATGAGCCAGGCAATGAGGATTGGCCCAATCAAAGTCGGTAATTGTTCCGCTGAGTTCAATCGTTCTCTTCATGTCGTAGTTGGTGAGACCGTGATGCGCGGAAATGGAATCAAATGCCAGCGCAAAACCGGCGGTCAAGACCACAAGCATGAACACCTTTTTTCTCATGAGTTGCCTCCAGCTCGTTCTGTTCCCGATACAGTATGGCTTAGAAGGCCGCATTTCGCTGATGAAGGTCACAACCATCAAACCCCATTCAATCAAAGGTATCACTGGATACGTGAACTTACGAGATTCGGATGAGCGGAGCGGGCGTCCGCCATCGCGCCAGGGGGAATTATGGATAAACGCTTTTGCAAATGCCCGCAGGAGCCGAGCCGATTTCATGACCACACTGCTCGCTGTTGAGACGCAGCAAAGCGTTCACTTCCTCGTCCGCTACTTGCGAAAAATCCTCATAGAATTCTCCGATCGCGCGAAACGTTTCAGGCATCTCTAAACAGACCAATTCGTTAACCTCGCACTCCAGACGCCTGCAAGCGGATGCGGGAGCCATCGGCGCGGCCAGGACAATTCGGGCGGGCTGCAACACCCGAAGTGCCGCGAGGGCGGCTCGCGTGCTCGAACCCGTGGCGATCCCATCATCCACAAGAATCACGGTCTTGCCCTGGAGTTTTGGCAGGGCGCGCGCCGCGCGGTACACGCGCTCCCGGCGCGCCAATTCCCGCTCCTCCTCCGCCGCAATCCGTTCGATTTCCGCTGCCGAGACTTCCATGGCTTCCACGATTTGCTCGTCCAGAATGCGAACGCCCCCGCTTGCAATGGCTCCAAAGGCAAGCTCCGGCTGGCAAGGAACTCCCAGTTTGCGCACCACAAACACATCCAGTGGCGCTCCTAATTCAGCGGCTACCTGAAATGCGATGCAGACGCCTCCTCGCGGAATGCCCAAAACGATCACATCATTTCGCGCCGCATAGCCCAGCAATTTCTTCGCCAACAATAAGCCTGCCTCATTTCGATTTTGAAAGACCATGGCATTGCCGCTTTCCCCGCTGCCACGGAAGGTGTTTCAGTTTCAGCGGAAGATTTCATATGGTTGCCTGCGAATTAATTATGGGAGGGGAGAGCGGAGAGCACAATGACAGCCGTCACATTTGAAAGTGGTGCGCGCCGCACGGAGGGAGACTTGAGGAAACCGGAGAAAATTTAATCTCGCTTACCGGCCGGGCCTAGGCGGCAGATGCGGAGTGAAACAGAATTGACTTTTTGCTCGGTTCCGGGTCACGGAGCTTTATTCTTACGTTCATTTCAGAATCGTACTCAAACACGAATAGCTGCGCGCATTTCCCGCAAAGCCAGAAATGTTCAATGGAGCGTTGATTTTCAGCCAGCTGACCATTCGGCTCGGACCTGGAGAATCGCACCAACCGTCCTTCGCGATGATCGAAGGGTTTACGACACTCCGAATTGCAGCATTTTGCAAACATCCACCCTCCCTTCAGGCGTGCGGATCACAGTTTTACTTCTCTCATTGGGAGGCGGGCATCGCCTGATGCGTTGCCCGCCTCCCGGCAAAATTTTATTGCGCCGATTTCGCTTCGATGCGAGCATTTTTTGTGGATGTCGCCTTGGAAGGTCAATGTTCAGGACCCCGTCCTTCAGGGTGGCGTTCACCTTGGTGCCATCCACAGCGGACGGCAATTCTACGGACCGCAGGACTTCCCTCGCGCACCGTTCCGAGTAGATGGTCTTTCCTTTTTTGTTCTCTTCGGTGGATTCGTGTCTGCCCGCAATGATGAGCCGGCTGCCATCCACGTGAATATCGAGTTCCCTGGCCGTGAAACCTGGCACTTCGGCTCGCACGGTCAAAGCTTCGCTGGTTTCCGCAATTTCCAGATGCAGCGGATGGAGCAGTTCGGTTTCCGCTTGCAACCAGTCCGACAACTCATTGCCGAACCAGCGCCCGTTGTTTTCAAAGATCTGAAAAGCTCGCTTCTCGATCGCGCCATAGGCTAGTTGCAAGCGATCGAGTACATTTTCAGGGTCGTTCTGTTTGCTGATCGCCGATGTTTTTGTTGCTTGCGTTGCTGATTGCGCCGTCATTTTTATCCTCCTTCGACCTGCCTTCAGTAATTTGGATGCGCTGGATGCAAAAGGGATGCGATTCTTCTGTCCCGATAGGAGGGTGATTCGCTATCGGGCCAATGCAATCACCCCCCCATTTGAGATACCGCAGCATGCGCCTTTTAGCAGTGATTGGAATCACAGGCATGTAAATTTCAAGTCACATTTCCGATTATTTGTTAAAATGACTTGGGTTGGCTAAAAACGGACTTACTATTCCTGAATCGACAAGAGCTATCGGGGTTTCCCTGTATTTCCCTGTAATTTTCAGTGGTACAGTCAGATACCTGTCACGATCCATATTAAGCCAATAATGATGAGCGGCCCAACTCACAGTCCTTCCCTACCTCCTGACCCTCAGGCTATCTTCGAGAAATTGTTCGAGTTCTCCCCCGACGCGATTGTTGTAAGCGACCAGGCAGGGTGCATCACCCAGGCCAATGCACGCGTGGAGAGCATGTTCGGCTATCAGCGGGCCGAATTGCTGGGCCAGTCCATCGACATCCTTGTGCCTGAGCGCTTCCGCAAGGCGCATCCCAGCCACCGGCAACAGTATGGAACCGCTGCACGCGTTCGTCCCATGGGCGCCGGACTGGAACTCTTTGGAAGGCGTAAAGACGGCAGCGAATTCCCCGCCGATATTATGTTGGGGCCGGTGGAGACCCAAAATGGGCAGATCGTGCTCTGCGTGGTGCGGGATCTGAGCGAAAAAAGAGAGGCCGAGGAGGTCTTGCGCAGGAGCGAGCTACAGAAGCGCTACCTGGAAGAAGAGCTGAACACGGAAGCCCGATTTGAGGAGATCATCGGAGAGAGCGTGGCCTTGAAGCGTGTGTTGAAACACGTGGAAACCGTTGCGGCAACGGACGTAACTGTTTTGATTTTGGGCGAAACGGGCACGGGCAAGGAAGTCATCGCGCGTGCCATTCACCGACTCAGCCCGCGCAGGGAGCACGTCCTCGTCAAGCTGAATTGCGCGGCCATTCCCGCCGGGTTGCTCGAAAGCGAATTGTTCGGCCATGAGAAGGGCGCGTACACAGGCGCCATCGACCGCAAAATCGGCCGCCTCGAATTGGCCAACGAAGGCACACTTTTTCTCGATGAAATCGGCGATCTGCCCTTGGAGCTGCAGCCGAAAATCCTTCGCGCCCTGCAAGAACGGGAATTCGAGAGGCTTGGAAGTACCAAATCGATCCCCGTTAATGTGCGCCTGGTGGCCGCCACCAACCGCGACCTTGCCAAAATGGTGGCCGACGGACAATTTCGAAGCGACCTCTATTACCGCTTGAGAGTCTTCCCGATTCTGCTGCCGCCCCTGCGCGAGCGCCGTGAAGACATTCCTCTTTTGGTTCGCTACTTCGTCGATCACCACGCCCGTAAGATGAATAAGAAAATTGAAACCATTTCGGAACAGACCATGCGCGAGCTCACTCGCTGGGATTGGCCCGGAAATATTCGTGAGCTTGAAAACTTTATCGAGAGGGCCGTGATCCTCACCAAAGGGGCGATTTTGCGCGCTCCGCTGGGCGAACTTGAAATGCCCGAGGAAGCCAGTCCGGGACAGAGTTCGACCCTGGAAGCCACGGAGCGGGAACATATCCTGCGCGTCCTCCGCGAAACCAAGGGAAGAATCGGCGGCTCGCAGGGAGCCGCTGCCCGCCTCGGCCTGATCCGAACCACTTTGAACTCAAAGATCAAAAAGCTCGGGATCGACCGGAAAGACTACATTTAGTCTACAGTGACGATAATTCGCCTGTGATCTTCGTCACTTTGCGGTGTGCGCCAGCACACTCAAAGCATCTCTTCCGACCAAACCAATATCCCAGAACCATTTAGCTTTACTGATTTTCAAAGGAGGGGTGTGGCTACTTAATTGCAATCAGAGAGACGCAGGCCCAAAGAACTACAAAATCTTGTGAGAGTGACAATCCACCAACGTGAACCCAAACAGGTCACTCTTCAGATCGAAGGAAAAATTGCAGGGCCGCATGTCCTGGAGTTGCATCGAGCCTGGCAGGAGTTGGTAGCGGATATGGGCCAAAAAATTCTTGATGTGGACCTTTGTGGCGTGACACATGTCGACGATGCAGGCCGGAGCTTGTTGGCAGAAATTCACGCCAGGACAGGCGCACAGTTCATCGCAGATACGCCGCTCACAAAATATTTTGCGGAACGGGCACAGCAAGGCGTTGCGATTAAATTCAATCCAGACGATATCCTGAGGAGGCAATCATGAGAGGTCCATACGGGTTGGAATTGAACGACGGGTGCAAGACCTGCAAAAACAGAGGGAAGGGATTCTTTTGTGAATTGCCTGCCGCGTCAGTCAAGGACTTCGACGCAATCAAGTCGACGGCCACTTATCCGAAGGGCGCGCTCCTTTTTGTCGAAAACCAGGATGCTCGCGGTGTCTACGTTCTTTGCCAGGGCGAAGTGAAACTCTCCATCAGCTCCCCGGATGGCAAGATTATGATCATGAGGATCGCGCGAGCCGGAGAACTTCTCGGACTGATGGCCACCATGGCTGGCCAGCCTTACGAAGTGACCGCCGA
>Ga0182024_10017515_pt1 | contig 13438 bp, 11 predicted proteins | sample P32metaG_FD_120480 | JGI IMG/M metagenome (GOLD analysis project Ga0182024, IMG submission 120480) | Permafrost microbial communities from Stordalen Mire, Sweden - P3-2 metaG (Illumina Assembly) | ecosystem: Environmental > Terrestrial > Soil > Wetlands > Permafrost | place: Sweden: Stordalen...
AAATTCCAGTTCAACGCGCCGCCGCCCGCAACGCAACGGGGCCGCAGCCGAAAGTCAGCGCATTTTGAATCAAGTAAAAGCATCATTCTGCTAGCTTCAAACCACTGGGGCTAGGGGCTAGGGAAGAAGACGCCGGCCGCCTTGGTGGATAGAACCGGTCGTGCCGCGCGGCGCGGTTTCTGCTATCCTTTGCCACCGCGATCAATAGTGATTTTTCGTCCCTAGCCCCTAGTCCCCAGCCCCTAGCCCCTTCCCCCCATGCTCGACGCCATCCGCTGGCTCGTTGGCCTCGCCAAGCCGGAAAATCTTCGGCAGTTGGTGAATCTTGGCGGACCCGTTTGGGTCAGCTACCTGATTCTGATGGGGATCATTTTTAGCGAAACGGGCCTGCTGGTCGGCTTCTTCTTGCCGGGCGACTCGCTGTTATTTGCGGCTGGGTTTCTCAGTAGCCAAGGCGTGTTCGAGATCGGTTGGCTGATCGTAGCGCTCTCCGCCGCGGCGGTGATTGGCGATGCGGTGAATTATTATCTCGGTTTGCAGATGGAATCACATGTGTTCGAGAAGGGGCGGCTGCGGTTCGTCAAGCATGAGCATCTGTTGGCGGCCAAGGCGTTTTACGAACGGCATGGCGGCAAGGCGATCGTGTTGGCGCGGTTTGCGCCGTTCGTGCGCACATTTACGCCGTTCGTCGCGGGCGTTGCCCGCATGGGCTATCGGCGGTTCGCCATCTATAATATCGTCGGCGGGATCGGATGGGTGCTGATGATGTCGTTGGCCGGCTATTGGCTCGGCAACATCAAGTTCATCAGCGAGCATTTCGAGCAAGTGGTTCTGTTGATCGTGCTGGTCAGCTTGCTGCCGATCGCCGTGAGCATGTTCCGAGCCTGGCGCGGCCACAAAGTCGAACTAAAACCCGCCGCCCCGCCCGACGCGTAGTCCGCCACTTCGTGGCGGAAATCCGCGACGGAGTCGCGGTCTACGTTGCGTCCCTGACCCCTGACCCCTGGCCCTTGACCCCTATCCCCTTCCTCATGGGCCGTCGCGCACTTCGCAAACTTGACCCGGCTCTCGATCTCTCGGGCCACTTCTTGGCGTTCGACGCTCTTCCGCGCCCCTGGGATGCGCGCGCGATCTTCGACCGCGAGGCGCCGCTGGAAGTCGAGGCCGGTTGCGGAAAGGGGCTGTTTCTCGCCGGCGCGGCCGCGGCTCATCCGGAGCACAATTTTCTCGGCATCGAACTGGCGGCCCGATATGCCCGATTTGCCGCCGGTCGCTTGGCGCAGCGCGAGTTGGCCAACGCACGAATGGTACAAGGCGACGCACGCCGCGTTTTCGCCGAACTGTTGCCGGATAATTCCCTCACGGCGGTGCATGTCTACTTTCCCGACCCGTGGTGGAAAGCCAAGCACAAGAAGCGCCGCGTGCTTACCGAGCCATTCTTGCGGAACATCGAGCGCACGTTGCTCCCCGGCGGCACGTTACACTTTTGGACCGACGTCGAAGAGTATTTCAACGAGACTCTGGAAATCTTGGCCAGAGCCACGGATCTCGCCGGCCCGCTCCCGGTCGCCGAGCAGCAACCGGAGCACGATCTCGACTATCGCACCCACTTCGAGCGCCGCATGAGATTGCACGGCCGGCCCGTCTATCGCTCCGAATTCCGCAAAAAGTCCATACAATGATTTGGTGTGGCACGACTGAATCAATGATCGCGATCCGGCGGACGACCGCCGGGGCCGAATTCGGGGCGGTCGCCAGTGCCGCGTCCATCTGGTCCGCCGGGGCGCGGGCCGCGACCTGGGCCGCCGCCCGGACCGCGGCCGCCCATCATTTCTGATTTTCCGATGCCGCCTTTGATCGCAGTGTCGTGATGATCGGGCGGGGTGACGCCGAGCACGATGTCAAAACTCACCGCCAGTTCGCCGATGCGCGAATCCGGGATCGGTTTGAAATCGCCCAAGATGGCTTTGCGCGCGGCCGCGTCGCTGACATCTTGAAAAACCATGTCGCGATCGTTTTGCGGATGGCCGTTGATGAGCAGTTGGGTGGTGAAAATTCGGCGGCCATTCTGGCTGACGGCGAAATGAATGTGCGGCGTGCGGCCGGGATACGGAACCGGCTTGATCGTGCGGAAATAGTATTGGCCGTTCGCGTCGGTGAGGAATCGGCCGTAGCCTTGGAAATTGGCGTCACGCTCGCCGTCGCTCGAAGCGCGGGAATGGTGATACCGGCCGTTGCAGTCGCACTGCCAGATTTCGACGAACGCATTGCGAAGCGGGCTGCCGGCGGCGGTGAGGATTCGGCCCGAGACGTGGCTGATTTCTCCGACGGCCGGAGTGATCGAGTCGTTGATGATGAGCAGATCGTTGTCGGTGTCGAGCGGCAGCTTATCGGGATAGAAGGGTCCCTCGGTCAGACGCGGCGTGGGAGTCAAATGGCCCTTGCCGCTTAGCTCTTCCGCGAACAAGCCCGGCGTCGTGAACAGGGCCGAGCTAAGCGCCGAGCCGACTGCCGATCCTATGGCCATGCCTCCCAAGAACCGGCGGCGCGAGGAAGTGAATTCCAAGTTTTCCTTTTGCATGACGATGCTCCATTTTCAGTCGAGGGGAGGATGATGGTCTCTTCGTCCACCACGCATATTCTGCACGAACGGCGTTCCAATCAGGTTCTTCCAAGCGGTCCGTTGCTCGGGAGTCAAAATCGCGAGAATTTCCGCGACAATCCGCTCGTCTCGGTTCGCATCGTTGGGCGGTTCGCCGCTGCGGCGATCGGGCGGCCCGTCCCACCTCGGCTCGGATTCACGGGGCGGAGGCGGCTCGCGAGGTCCGCCGGGCGGCGGACGATCGCGGCCAGGTGTTCCGAATCCGGGGCCGTCGAATCCTGGACCATCATTTGGTGGCCCACCACGTTCGGGCCCATCAAGCCCCGGTCGATCGTTCCCTGGCCCTTCACGTCCCGGGCCATCATGCCCTGGTCCAATGAAAGGCTCCTCCGGCGGACCAGGGTCGCCTGGATCGCGGCGGCGACCGGGTGGTTCGGACCGACGTTGCTCGATGATTTGATTGATCTGCTTCCGCTCGTCGGCCGTCAGTTTTAGCGCCGCGATGATGTCGGGACTTTTGAACGCCAGGGCCCCTTGCTGCTGCCATGCGATCTGCTTGAGCCGGCCCAGTTGCTGCTCGCTCAGCAAAGCAAACAATTTTTCACCGTGCGACCGCAGATTGTCGGTGACGGACGTTTGCTGCGGCTCCTGCATAGGATGCTTGCTCGACTGGGCTTGCTCTCGTTCGTCCCAAAGCTGCGTCAGCAACGATTCCATTTGCAATCGCCGATCCGTCGGGATTTTCAACTCGTCTTGCACTTCCGGCTCGTAGAGCAACATCAGCGGCGCGAGTTGATCCAGCAGGGCCAATTCATCGACGATTCGGGCGACACGTTGCGACGTGGCCGTCAATTCGCCGCTGATCGTCGGATCGCTGCCGCGAGATTTCAAGAAGGCGTTGTAATAGGCCAGCGACTGCTCGAGGAATTTGCGGCGCAATTGGTGCAGCGCCGGTTTGTCGGCCAATTCCTCTTCGCTCAACTGTGTGAACGTGTCGATTGCCTGGCGCGCCTGGCGGAAACTTTCTTCCGCCGCGGCGCGCTGCTTGATTTCGCTTTGATAGGCCTTTTCCGTGTTCGCATGTTCGCGGGCAATGACGATCGCGCCGGCCGCCAAACCGACGACGCCAAGAAAGAGAACCACCATCGCCGCTCGGACGACCGCCCGATGCCGCCGGCCCCATCGCCTGACACGCTCGGCCAAAGCCGGCCGTCGGGCCAGAATCGGCTTGTCGTCGAGCCAGCGCTGCAAGTCGTCGGCGAAATGTTGGGCCGTCGCATAACGATCGGCGGGCGATTTTGCCGTGGCTTTCAAAACGATGGTTTCGAGTTCCAACGGGATATTCCTATCGAGCGACCGCGGCGGGCGCGGATCGGTTTCAACGATCCGCCGCAGCAATACGTTCCGATCGCTTCCTTCGAACACCGGCTCGAGCGTCAGCACTTCGTACATCGTCGCGCCCAGCGAATAGATGTCGGTGCGATGGTCCAAAACCACACGGCCGCCGCTGGCTTGCTCGGGGCTCATGTAGCGGAGCGTTCCAAGCAGATCGCCGGTACGGGTCAATTCGGCATCGGTGTGGAACTGGGCCAGACCAAAATCTGTCACCCACAGATTGCCGCGCTTGTCCAGCAATAAGTTGCCGGGCTTGATATCTCGATGAACGACGCCCATCGCGTGCGCATGTTCGATCCCCATTGCCGCTTGCTGCATGAGCCGCGCGACGGTGCGGAAATAACTCTTGGGATTCGATAGCTCTTCGCTGAGCACGGTCGATCCAGGCACGCGAGTTTCGACCTGGGCGGCATTCACCGACGGACGATCAGCCTGTTGAAAAAGGGGACTGGCTCCGAGCAGCTCTCCGGATTTGCCATAAGTTTCGCTTTGCCGCGCGGTGCCTGTCCCCTTTTTCAACAGGCTGCTGGAAACCGACGATACCCGCTTCGCCATCGGCTCGGTCGCGCTCGGATCGAGGTGGTCGATCCGACCGATGGCGCGGCGCATATCGCGGATCGAATCCGAAAGGGCCTGGCCTTCAATCAATTGCATCGCATAGAAATGAACGCCCCGATCGATGCCGACGGAATAGACCGGCACGATATTCGTGTGATGAAGCTGCGCCGCGGCTTGGGCCTCGTTGCGAAACCGTTCGAGCCGCGAGGGATCGAGCGAAGCGGCGAACGGCAGCACCTTGAGCGCCACGCGCCGACCGAGCGACAATTGCAGCGCCTCGTAGACCACTCCCATCCCGCCACGGCCGATCTCGCGCACGATCTGGAAATCGCCCAGCGGCTGCGATGAATTTGCCGAGCCGAGCAGTGGCCGCGGCGATGGTTGCCGGCGGACTTTGGTCGCTGCGGAATGGACCATTTCCAGTCCGTCGAGACAAATCGCCAAATCCTTGGCGATCTCGGCATGTTGCTCGAGAAATTGCTTCCGCTCCGGCGGCGCGCCCTTTTCCAGCGCCGCCATGTATTCTTGCACCGCGGCGACGAGGCGCGGATCGTCGGAGTTGACCGCGCTCGAGTCATCGCCGCGAGAGTCGGCCGAGCGATTGTCATTCATGCTCTGCCTCCTAGCGTCTGCCGCAATCGGGCCAAGGCTCGAACCCATAGCTTCTCGACGCTTTCGACGCTGCGCCCCATCCGCTCGGCCACCTGGGCGAACGGCAAGCCTTCCAGATGCCGCAACATGATGACTTCACGATAATGGTCGGGCAGCGTCTCGAGCGCATTGGCCAGTTGCAACGAAGCTTCATGATGCACGGCTTGTTCGCTCGGCGAGCTGACGTCGGCGGCCAATTCGGCGCCGAGAACGCCCGAGGTGTCGCTCAACTCGATCAGCAGCGCGCGTTCGAGTCGGGCGTCGCGCCGTTTGGTCCCCAAGTAGCGTCGCACGTGGTTCGCGATCAAGCCCGCCAAAATGCTCCGCAGCCAGGCAACGAATTCACCCTCGCTAGTCCCGCGAAAATCCCGAAAGTGCCGATGCGCTTCCAACAGCGCCTCTTGCACCAGGTCGGAAGCGTCGGCCTTTCCTTGCAGGCGGCGGCTGATTTGAGTGCGCGCCAGCACCGATAGGTATCGTCGGTAGACGCTCAGCAAGGCTCCGAGCGCATTGCCGTCGCCGTCGCGAGCCAGGCTCAACAACTCGCGCGACTGCTCGTTTCGCTCGGAACTGATCTCCATCCGATCGCAACCTTTTTGAGAGGCCGAACGCCCGTCATCGCCAAGATATATGGTAACCAACGGGCGCGAAAACCGTCGCATTTAGCGGGTGGCGATGCCTTTTGAATTTAGTGAAGGTAAAACGTTTCACTGGCGCGGCGCCACTTTGCTCCCGAGGCCGAGGCCGCCAAATATGATGACGGCAATTCCTAATACGCTCACGAATTGCGTGTTGGCCGGTCCGCTGTCCTCCAATCCACGGGAGTTAGAAATTAAGAATATGTGGGCAACAACGGCGGTGCTGAGTACAAAGGCACCTGCCAGAACGACCAACGCAGCAGCAATGTCTCGCATGGCTTGACCCCCTTTGGTTTGTGAAGTGGCAGAGCCGCATTATACCCGTGCGTGAAAAACACCGCTGGGACTTCTCGACGACTCTCTCAAATCCAGCCTATTGCAAGAGTGATTAACACGCCGTCGCCAGTGGCAGAAATTCGCTCGACCACCGTGGCGGTTTTTCCGCGTGGCCGTTACTACAAACATGTCCCACGTTCTCGTCGCCCGTATCTCATCTAGCAAGTCCGCGGTTTTCTTGGACCAGAATCGCGCCCGTTCACGCACGAGCAGCGAGAGACGGCGGAGCAGTGCAACTCAGGGGTGAGTCGCAATTCAGGAGAGGAAGAGCCATGTTAAGGAAAAATCGCAAATGGTCTTGCAGGGTCGGACGGTTCGAACAGCTTGAATCGCGCGCCATGCTCTCGGTGCAGCCTCTGGTCGCGGCCTTGCCGCCAATTCACGCGAGTAGTCCACCGCCGCCACCGCCGCAAATTGGGCATTCGAGCGGGCCATCGTCCGGCCCCTCCGCTCCCAACACTACAGCGCCCACGGCGCCCACCACGCTGACCGCCACGCTGGCCGATCCGGTCAATGCGGCATCGTCGGGGTCCGTCAAATATTTCTCGTGTACGACCAATGGCACGACGACCACGTTGTTGTGCGTCAACGTCACCGGCGCGGCCGCCAGCACGACGCTCACGGTGACGGTTACCATCGGCACGACGGCAACGGTGGTCGGCACGCTGACCACGAATGCCAGCGGCGCGGGAACGCTCGTCCTTTCGAGCAATCCGATCGGCTCCCAGCAGGCATTGCCGACCGGTTTTCCGACGACGATCGTCGCGGGTACGACGATTTCCGTCGGCACTCTGACCGGCACATTCGCCGTTGCCACGCCGCCAACCCCGCCCACACCGCCGGCACCGCCAACACAGTCGGCCCCGCCAACGCAGCCCACACCGCCCGCTCCGCCGCCCGGTTGCGAACAACCACCGAGCGCCGCGCCGAACGCTTCCCTGACCGCGACGCTTGCCGATCCGTCGAACGCGACTGCCGCGGGAACCGTGACTTTCACGAGCACCACCACCAGCGGCGTGACGACAACGACATTCTCCGTGAGCGTGACTGGAGCCGCGGCCAGCACGACGCTGAATGTCACCATCGGCAAGATCGTCGTCGGAACGATCACGACCGATGCCACCGGCGCGGGAACTCTGGTGCTGTCGAGTAGTCCGACCGGCTCTGAGTCAGCGCTGCCGGCGAATTTTCCACAGTGCATCATTCCGGGCACGACCGTGTCGGTGGGCACGTTGGCTCCCATAACCCCAAGCGGCGGCAACACGAGCGCCGGCGGCACGATCAAGGTTTCCGCATCGTCGACCGCGAGGGTGGTTCGGTAGCGGGTTTCTTCTGCATTGGTAATCATGCGGATTGCGCGCCTCGAATGGCTTCGGCGAAGGCCGTTGCCATTCGGCGGCGCGCCAACCGGGTGTTGAAAAGGGGACAGGCACCTCGCGGCAACCCGAAACATTCGGCAAATCCGAATTGTCGCTCGGAGCCAGTCCACTTTTTCAATCGGCGCGAAGTCCGCACGCCGAAAAAGAACGTTCTTCACTACCTTTTCTTGGTAGTGCTTGTGGGGGAGGCTAGGGCATAGTAGAGTGAATCCCTCCGGACTATGCTCCGCGCCTTCGCGATAGCTTCCCTTACGAGCCGAGGTGATCGATGCGACGCTTGCTGTTGGCCATGTTTTGCATCTCCCTGCCGACCGCCGCTTGGGCAGACGAGAAGGCCGCCGATCCGATCTTCGTGCTTAACGCGGGCGGGCACACCTCGACGGTTAACAAGCTGCTGTTCACGCCAGACGGCAAGGAGTTGATCACCGTCTCGGATGATAAGACGATTCGCACCTGGGACACTTCCACGGGCGAGGTGCTGCGCGTGCTGCGGCCGCCGATCGGTAGCGATTCCGTGGGCAAACTCTTCGCCGCGGCGTTGTCGCCCGACGGCAAGACGCTGGCCGTCGCGGGCGTCGGCGACGGTCCTGGTAAGGACAATCCCATTTATCTGATCGCCTACGACACCGGCGTCATCGAACGGATTTTCACCGGGCATGACGATGAAATCTGGACGTTGGCATTCTCTCCAAATGGGAAGCTGCTGGCCTCGGGCAGCATGGACAAAACCGCCCGAGTCTGGAACTTCGCCACGGGAGCCTGTGAGCAAACGTTCAAAGAGCACACGGGCCTTGTTTACGGCGCTGAATTCTCACCCGACAGCGAACAGCTTGTCACCGCCTCCAAAGACGGCACCGGATGTATCTGGTCGCTGAAAACCGGTCAGCGGGTTGCCGTGCTGAAAGGCCACGAGAAGGACGTCCTCTGCGTGGCTTGGAGCCACGACGGCAAAACGATCGCCACCGGAGGTGCCGACAAGACGGTTCGACTGTGGGACGCCAAAGGGAATTTGCTTAAGCAGTTCCCGGATCTGGGCAACCGCATCCAGTCGGTGGATTACACTGCGAACAGCAAACAACTGCTGGTGACACGGGGAGGGGAGGAAGGAGCCCACGGCCACCGCTGCTCTTTCCTCGATCTCGAAACGGGCAAGGAGTTGGTGCAGTTCAAGCAGCACGACGACGACGTCGAGGACGGCGAGTTGTCGCCCGACGGCACCCTGGCTGCCACTAGCGGCGGCCACAATCAGGCTACCTGGCTTTGGCGGACCGCCGACGGGGCCCCGGTGGCCAAGCTGGTGAGCAAGGGAAAGGGGATTTACAGCGCCGGCTGGAGCAAGGATGGTGAGGCGATCGCCTGGGGGAACTCGACGGAAGAAGGCACGGCGCTGGAACGGAGCTTTTCGCTCTCCGAATTGGGATACGGGCTGGCCCCCGACAGTACCTTCCGCACCGCCCAACTCAGCAGCGGCTCGCTGTCGTTGGAAAAGCTCGACGATCTCACCATTGCCGTGAAGCGCGGCGGCAAACAGACCGCGGAACTGAAACTCAAAGACCGTACGGCATCAAGCGGGCTTGGAGTCGGCGAAAAGGTTCGCTGCTTCACCCTGATGCCAAACGATACGGCAGCCGTCGGCAGCAACATGGCTTTGCATTGGTTCGACACTGGCACGGGCAAGCAACTGCGCGCCTCGAAATGGCACGTCGACGAGGTGTTTGCCCTGGCCCCCTCGCCGGACAACCGCTATCTGTTGTCGGCCTCGGGGGATCAGACGCTTTGCGTCTGGACACCCGACCGCGACAAGCCTTTGCTGTCGCTGTTCTTCACCGATGACGAGTGGGTCGCCTGGACGCCGGAAGGCTACTACGCCGACTCTCCGGGCGGCGCGAATTTGATGGGCTGGCACATCGACCAGGGCCGCAACAAAATGGCCGCCTTCCATTCCGCCGCCTCGTTCAAGTCGCTCTACCGGCCCGACGTTATCAAACTGCTGCTCAAGACGGGCAGCGTCAAACGGGCGCTCGCGGAGGCCGACAAGGCTCTCGGCAAGTCGAGCGCCGTCGAATCCGTCGCGACCGTCCTGCCCCCCGCTGTCGAAATCACCAAGCCCGACAAGCCGAACACCGAAACGACGGAGCCAACCGCCGAAGTCCGCTTCTTCGCCATGCGCACCGGCACGCAACCGATCACTTCCGCCCGACTGATGGTGAACGGCCGGCCCTATGTCGGCGCGGATGGCGTCAAGACCTTCGATCCGCCGCGTGAAGGCGCGGCGCGCGAATCGTGGACCGCCCACCTCGCGCCGGGCGCCAACACGTTCACCGTTCTGGCCGAAAGCGCCGTCAGCAAAGGATTGTCCGAACCGGTGACAGTCACGCTCGAGGCCAAGCGCGGTTTGGAACAAACCGATCCGACGGCGGAGGAGCGCAAGGCCCTCTTGCCCTCGCTCTATGTGCTGGCGGTCGGCGTGTCGGATTATCCCGGGAAGCTGAAGCTGAACTACGCCGCCAACGACGCCGAGGCGCTCGCCGCCGCCCTCGGAAAAGACAGCAAGGACCTGTATAACAAGGTCGAGGTCGAACTGCTGACCGACAAAAAAGCGACCCGCAAGGGCATCCTCAAGGGACTGACCTGGATGCGCAAGAAAATGACGAACAACGATGTCGGCGTGCTGTTCTTCGCCGGCCATGGGGGCAAGGAAGCGGATGGCTCGTTCTACTTGTTCCCCGTCGATGTCGATCCGGACGACCTGCTGGCAACCGGCGTTCCCGGCGATCAGGTGAAGAAGACTTTGGCGGGCATACCCGGCAAGTTCCTCGTCATGCTCGATGCCTGCCATTCTGGGGCCGTGGATGGCGAGCGCCGCCGCTCGGCCGGCTCGCTGACCGACGAACTGGTGCGCGATCTCGCCACGGACGATTTCGGAATCCTGGTGATGTGCTCGTCGATGGGGCGCGAATGTTCGTTGGAGAGCTCCAAGGTGGGTCACGGGTTTTTTACCGAGGCCATCGTCGAAGGGCTTGAGGGCAAGGCGGAAAAGTCCAAGGAAGGCGCCGTTTTCACTTGCAACCTCTACGCCTACGTCACCGAGCGCGTCAAGGAATTGAGCGCCGGCGAACAGCACCCCGTCGCCCTCATGCCGGGCACGATGCGCTCGTTCCCGCTGACGAAGCCGTGATGCCATGAGCGAAGTCGGCGCGATACAATGATTCTTACGGGGCGATTATGTTTCATCGGCATTCGGCCGGTGCTTCGCCCGCGACGAAGACACGAAAGGACGGCGCCATGCCCATTCAATGGCAAGACTTCATCGAACAACGCAACGACGTGATGCTCGGCAAGCCGGTGTTCAAGGGAACTAGGCTGACCGTGGAGCACGTTCTCAAGGAACTCGGCACCGGCATGAGCCAGGAGGAAGTGCTGGCGGGCTATCCCCAGATTTCACCCGAGCATTTGAAAGCCGCGTTGCTCTATAGCGCCGCCGTCATCGGCATGGATGAAACAATTTCCGCATGAAGTTCCTGGCCGACGAAAACACGCACGCTCTCATCGTTCGATGGCTTCGAGGCGAGGGCCACGACGTGGTCTGGGCAACCGAATCGATGTGCGGCCAGCCCGACCATGCTTTGCTCGATTTTGCTCGTCAGGAACGCCGCATTATTCTCACGGCCGATCTCGACTTCGGCGAACTAATCTACCAGCAACATCTCGCCAGCGACGGACTTGTGCTTGTTCGGCTCGAGCAACTGCCAGTGCAAGATCGGATCCTTCGTTTGCAAGCGGTCTGGTCTCTGATTGAAGCCAACCCGACGGGCAAATTCATCGTCATCACCGATCGCAAGGTTCGCATTCGCGCATTGCCCACCCATCCAGAAAGTTAAACCCCAAGCCCCCTCGGGGCTCGCGCATCAGCGTGCTGCGCAAATTGGCGATCTCTTCCGCCGCACGCCGCCCCGTCATTTCGCCATTCTTATAGGCCGCCAAACGCAGGCAGCCCAAAATAGGCACGCCTAAGACAGCCTGGCCCGCGGGGAAATCCCGCTCTCTGGCGGTTCCGCGCTCCCGCCTCCACAGGTCAGACAAAATGCGCTGCTTACCCAAATATCGTGCCCCGTTCATCACCGACTAACAATTGTCGGCTAAAAACGTGCATCACTGAGGCCAACTCACCGGTCAAAAGTGCTGATTCGCGGCGAGCCTCGGCGGATTGCAGGGCGTTGAAAAAGGGGACTGGCTCCGAGCCAACTTGTGGTTTTGTCGCACGTATCGGGTCGTTGCGAGGTGCCTGTCCCCTTTTTCAACACGCAGATTGCAGGGCGATTTGCAACCGGATTGAGCGTCCGAGGGACGGACATCGTCGGCGAGTTCGGCGGTTTGATGCCAAATACGTCTCTTCACCAAGGAGAAAGCTAATGCGACTTAAGACGAATTTAACTGGGATTCTGCTGCCCCTCATCTCCGCGATAGCCTCGGTGTGCTACATTGGCCCAGCGTCTGCCACCACCATCACGGCGTGGAATTTCCAAAACGACGCGGTTGCCGTGAATAACAGTCCGGCCCCATCCACCGGCGCCGGCACGGCCAGTTCGATCGGCATGGATATCTATCCCACGCCAAACGTCGGCGTGACCACCGACGATGTCCTGGTGGGCAAGAATTCCGACACCGGCGCCAATGGCGTCGCGAACACCACGAATACTTGGCGCGTCCGCGCTCAAGCCGGCACCAATGGCGCGGCCAACGGATGGTCGAGCCTCGCGCCGATCGGCACGCAAGGGGCCGTCTTCGCCGCCAGCACCGTCGGCTACAGCGCGATCAACGTCAGCTTCGACTGGTATTCGACCACGCAGGGCGAGGCCAATCTCCAACTGGAATACACCGACGACGGCGTCACTTGGAACAACGTCCCGATCACGCTCGGCGGGTCCGACGCCGGTCTGGCCGCTTTGACCAACTCCCTTTCGGGTTCGTCTAACACGGTGGTCGGATCCTATGTGAGCGACAATCTGCTTAACAACGGTTCAATGGCTGGTCAGGATTGGTTCACCGGATTGACCGCGACGATCAACGACCCCGCCGCGGCCAACAATCCGAACTTCGCGATAGAAATGGTGAATGCGTCGACCGGAGCAGACGATGTCAGCACTGCGGGGACCGCATTGAATAACAACTCCGGCAACTGGCGATTCGACAATATCAGCATCAGTGGCACGGCGGTGGCGGTGCCGGAGCCCTCCACCTGGGTCTTGGCTGCCTTCGGAGCGATCGGTTTGGCCTTGTCGGTTCGCCGACGAAGTTAGCCCGGATTATTCATACCAGCCTGAAGCGCTAGCGAAGGAGGATGCCGCGAGGCGTCCACCAGCGGTATTCCTTCGCTCGCGCTTCAGGCTTGTGTGCTATGCGGCCGCTCAGCGCTTCGACGTGAATTCATCGAGCACCTTCGAAAAATCGAATGGTTGCTGTTGAATGCCGCTCGCGGTGTTGCCGCCGCCGTTGCCGGGTTTGCCGCTGTCGCGATTCACGGACCAAAATCCGATGCTGCACACCCAGGGCTTTTGCCTGGCCCAATCGCGAAGGGTTTTGGCATCGGCGAGGGAAAACAATTCCGCTCCCTTGTTCCCCCCCTTGCCGATCATCGGCGTAATGCCGATCCGCATCGCCGGATCGATCTTCTGACACTGCTCGTGGGCTTTCTCCACGCTGGCAATGCACAATTCGCTCATCGTTCGGTCTTTGAAAAAATGCGGGCCGAAATACATCGTCATCACGTTGGCCGATCTGACCTTCACGCCTTTCGCCTTGGCGTCTTTCAACAGCTCTTGCGAATGCTTGGAAATCCCGTTGGGATCGACCGGCAAGGTGAACGAAATCATCAAGCC
>Ga0182024_10017516_pt1 | contig 13436 bp, 11 predicted proteins | sample P32metaG_FD_120480 | JGI IMG/M metagenome (GOLD analysis project Ga0182024, IMG submission 120480) | Permafrost microbial communities from Stordalen Mire, Sweden - P3-2 metaG (Illumina Assembly) | ecosystem: Environmental > Terrestrial > Soil > Wetlands > Permafrost | place: Sweden: Stordalen...
CCCGAGGTTGCCAAAGGCTTGGGAGAAGGTATCCGTAACTTCAAGTCGTCCTTGAAGGGCGAAGACGAGCACCCCCCGGATCGACCCGAAGACAAGAAGCCGGCATAAGCGCTTCCTGGCGCCGCCGGCAGTATTTGGCGGACCTCAATCGGTTTTTCGAAATAACAAACCCCGCGGCGGCGAACCAGCCTCGCGGGGTTTTTCTTTAACGATTCGAAAAAGTTATTTCTTTGCCTTCGGCGGAACAATCGAATCCTTCACCGCTTTCGCGACGCGGAATTTCACGACTTTCTTAGCCGGAATCTTGATGGCCTCGCCCGTGGCAGGGTTGCGGCCAATACGCGCCTTGCGATCGACGCGAACCAGCCGGCCGATGCCAGGCAATACAGCTACACCGTTCTTCTTGGTTTCCTTGATGGCCATTTCAGCATAGGCGGTGGTGAATGCCTTCGCCGTTTTATTCGGTACCTCGACCGCGGCCGCCAGCTCTTTGATCAATTGCGATTGCGTCATCTTTGTTGCTGCCATAATTCTCCTTTTTTCTGATTCTCCCGTTGGTACGATGCGTCTCCGCGCGCCTCTCTCGCGGCGCTTGAACCCGCATTTGCAACTAAATGATAAGGGATCGGGAAACCCGCTGTAAAGGAAAATATGCGGGGAAAGCCCGATTTTTCAAGGTTTTTTCACATCGCGATTCACCGGACCCCACGCCCGCGCGCCTCTGCTACACTGTGAAGAAAAGGCGAATGAACAACTTACGGCAGCTCATCGAGAATATCAACCGCAAGTACGACGCTCGTCCGCTGCCTCCGCCGCGGCGCATGCCGGTTGAAGAATTCCTTCCCGGCGATGAAATCGAAACTCCCTTCGGCCGTCATTTCGAAACCGAAAAACTGTGGGAACATCACCGGCATCATGGCAGCGCCGATATCGGCGCGCTGGCAACGCTTCCGCACGATCTTCTTCAAACCGTCGGGGAGATGCCTTCCGTATGCCCTTCGCACTGGGCGTTTCTCGATACGGAAACCACCGGTCTTTCGGGCAGCCTCAGCGCGTGCGCCTTCCTGGTGGGCGTGGGGCGCATTACTAGAGAAGGTTTTCGCGTCCGCCAATTCTTTATGCGCAGTTATAGCGAAGAGGCGAGCCTCCTCGACTCGCTCTCGCGTCATCTCAAGAATTTTCAGGTGCTGATCACGTATAACGGAGCGGCCTTCGATCAGCCTTTGCTCGAATCGCGCTATCACCTGAATCGTGCCCAGTCGCCGTTTGCGCGCCTGCCTCACCTGGATCTGCTCCACAGCGCGCGCCGCCTGTGGAAGCTCCGCTTCGATAGCTGCCGCTTAGTCGATCTGGAGAATGAAATTCTGGGCTTCGAGCGAACCGGCGACATTCCCAGCGCGATGATCCCGTATGTCTATTTCGAATACCTGCGCACGAAATGGATCGAGCGCCTGGTTCCCGTCTTCCATCACAACGCGCTCGATATCCTTACGCTGGCGTGCCTGACCGGAATCGTGCCACACGCTTTCAAGGACTCGTCATCGCGCACCAATGCAGCCGAGTTGACAGGGATCGCCCGGTGGCTGATGGAAGCGGGAGAAGTCGATCGCGCATTGGCTCTGTTCCACCGCGCAGTGGACTCCGGCCTGCGGGATGATCTGTTGTTCCGCACTCTGTGGGACATCGCCAAGCTGGACCAAGCCGCGGCTGAAGGGATCTGGGCCGATCTGGCGTCGTCCAGAAACCCGTACCGCACAAAGGCGCTAACCGCGCTCGCCAAGCGCGCGGAGCACGCGGAAAAAGACTACGCAAAAGCACTCGCGCTCACGCGGGATGCGTTGGCGCTCGAACCATCGCTGGAACTCGAAAAACGAGAACAACGTCTGAAGAAGAAACTCACGCCAAGGCGCAAGGCTCGCAAAGAACACAAAACTTAGCGAGCTTAGCGCCTTGGCTTGAAATTTTCTTAGGCGTCCTTCTGCTTGTCGAAATCCGAGAACGTCTTGCCCTCTTCCACCAGCTTCTTCAATAGAGGCGCCGGAGCCCACAACTCGCCGTGCGCGTTTTCGAACTGCTCAATCTTCGCCAGAACATTTTTGAGCCCCACGGTATCGGCGTAATACATCGGTCCGCCGCGCCACGCCGGGAACCCATAACCGTTCAAGTAGACGATGTCGATATCGACGGATCTTAAAGCAATCCCTTCCTCCAGAATCCGCGCACCTTCATTTACCAGGGCATAAATGGTCCGCTCGATGATCTCTTCGTTCGAAACCGCCCGGCGCTCGATGCCCGCTTCGCGCGCCAGCCGGTCGATCATCGTCGTAACCACGAGATCTCCCGATGGTTTCCGGTTCTGGTCATATTGATACCAGCCCGCGCCGGTTTTCTGGCCGAAGCGCCCCATCTCGCACAGTTGATCGGCAACCAGGGGGACGCGCACTCCCGGTTTTTCAAGGTGCTTGAACTCCTTGCGAATGCGCCACCCGACGTCGAGGCCGGCCAGGTCCCCCATCGCGAGCGGTCCCATGGCCATGCCGAAATCGTATAACGCGGTATCCACTTGCTCCACTGTTGCGCCTTCTTCGACCAGGAATTGCGCTTCCCGCCCGTAACAGTGAATCATGCGATTGCCGATGAAGCCGCGGCAATTTCCGGCCAGCACTCCTACTTTATTGAGCTTTTTGGCCAGGGCCATGGAAGTCGCAATGACCTCCTTGCTCGTCGCCTTTCCACGCACGATTTCGAGCAGGCGCATGACGTTCGCGGGGCTGAAGAAATGGTGGCCGATGACCATCTCAGGGCGCTTGGTCGCCGACGCGATCTCGTCGATACTCAGCGTCGAGGTGTTCGTCGCCAGGATGCAGTCCGGCTTCGCGATCATGTCCAAAGTCGCGAAAACTTCTTTTTTCAGCGCCATTCCCTCAAAAACCGCCTCTACGATGATGTCGGCTTCCTCAAAACCCTGGTAGGTGAGGCTGGCAGTGATCTTATCGAGCCTTGCCTGCATCGTTTCCGCGCTGAAACGGCCCTTACTTACGCTATTCTGGTAGTTCTTCCGGATGGTCCCCATGCCCTTCTCGAGGGCTTGCTGCGTGGTTTCCTTCATGATCACGGGAATCCCTGCGTTGGCATAGTTCATCGCGATGCCTCCGCCCATGGTGCCGGCGCCAACCACCGCGGCCAGGCGGATGTCGTAGGTTTTCGTATCCTTGGGGATGTCCGGAATCTTTGCGACTATCCTCTCGCCGAAGAACGCGTGAATCAGCGCCTTCGACTGCGTCGAGAAGAGGCATTCCTGAAAGATCGCCGCTTCGCGCTCGCAGCCCTCGGCGAAACTGCCGCGCGTCGAGGCTTCCACCGCGTCGATCGCGGCCAGAGGCGCGGTCTGACCACGCTTGGTCCGGCGAGCGTGGTCGCGTGCGACTCCGAAAACCGTGACGTTCTTGGCCGCGTCCTTAAGTTTTTCGTCGCGCTCCCGCGTCTTGGGCGCCGGATTGGCCGCAACTTCCCGAGCGAATGCCACCGCGCCTTCGAGCAGGTCGCCATCGATAATTTTGTCGAGGATGCCGCACGATAATGCCGTCTTCGCATCGATGGGCTCGCCGAACGCGCACATCTCGACCGCCTTGGCGACGCCGGCCAGACGCGGCAGCCGCTGCGTTCCCGCGGCCCCGGGGATGATGCCCAGCTTTACCTCGGGCTGCCCGACCTGCGCGGTAGACGCCGCAACGCGGTAATGCCCGGCCATCGCGACTTCGAGTCCGCCGCCGAACGCGGTGCCGTGGATCGCCATCACTACGGGCTTGGTCGAATCTTCAATTTTGAGCAGAGCCGGATAAAGCGCCAGCCTCGGTCTGGTGCCCGCGGTAATTTTTCCGAATTCTTTAATATCGGCGCCCGCGATGAAGGTCCGGCCGCCGCCGATGACGACGACCGCAGCGACCTCGGGAGCGGCTTCCGCCTTCGCGATTCCTTCCAGGATTCCCTCCGGAACGCCGGGACTCAACGCATTGACCGGCGGGTTATCGATGGTGATGATGGCAACGTTACCGTCTCTCGTATACTTGACGAGCTCGCTCATTTTTTAGAAGATCCCTTTCGGCACCGCAATAGCTTTACTATCGTATAAGATCCCATGCGCCTTTTACCCATTGCCATGTTTTTGAGCGCTCTGGCGCTCGCCTCGGCGGACGATTGGCCGGGCTGGCGCGGTCCCACCGCAGACGGCATTTCGCCGCTTAAAAACGTTCCGTCTTCTTGGAGCGCGGAGCGCAATGTCGCGTGGAAGACTCCGATCGAGGGACGCGGGCTTTCCTCGCCCGTAGTGTGGGGCGACCGAATTTTCCTCACGGCGGATATTGAAGGCGAGGCGCTCGAAGGGGCCACCCCTCCGAAGCACAGGATTCGAGGCGAGCCGTTCCGCCATCCCGACAGCACCGGGATGAATCGGAAGCACATTCTCAAGGTGATGAGCTTCGATACGAAGTCCGGCAAACAGCTCTGGGAGCGCACCGCGTACGAAGGTGCGGTGGCCGACGAGATTCACAAATTCAATACCTACGCCTCGGCCACGACGGTAACCGACGGCAAGTTCGTCTACGCGTACTTCGAATCGCAGGGACTTTATAAATACGACTTCGACGGTAAGCAGATCTGGAAAATGTCGTTCGGCCCGATTTACGCGTTGGGCGTCGGATCAGGCGTTTCTCCCGTGCTGTTCGAGGACAAGGTGATCATCCTGGCCGATCAGGATGAAGGCGAACGTTCGTTTATGGCCGCAGTCTCCACCGCCGACGGAAAGATCGCTTGGAAAGTCGCGCGCAAGGCGCAGGTCTCCTGGACCGTCCCGGTCGTCCTGGAGGTAAATAACCAACCGCAGCTCATTGTCAGTGGAACGGAGAATCTGATCGCCTACGATCCCCGCACCGGCAAGGAGATCTGGCGGACCGACGGGGTGGGAGGAAATTCGGTGCACACGCCGGTATCCGGACATGGCATGGTGTACGTTTCCACCGGTTATCCGTCTAAGAATGTGATGGCGGTCCGGCTAAATCCCGCGCCAGGAGAGGAGAGGATCGCGTGGACCTACAAGAAAGGCACGGGCTACATTCCCAACGCCATTCTTTACGGCGACTATCTGTACTTCATGACCGACGCCGGATTGTTGACCTGCCTCGATGCGATCACCGGCAAGCTGCAGTATGAATCGAAACGTTTTCCCACGCCGGCGCATTTCGCGGGCGCTCCGGTCGCCTTTGACGGCAAGGTGTTGATTACCAGCCAGGACGGCGACACGTATGTTTTGAAGGCGGGACCGGAGCACGAAATCCTGGGAACCAATTCGCTGGGCGAAGGAGTGATCGCATCGCTGGCGATTGCGGGCGACTCGATTTACATCCGGTCGGAGAAGAATCTATATCGCATCCAGCAGGCTCCGGGAAACATCCAACAGAAGAAATGAAGGTTTTTCCCAAACCGCTGCTGTGCTCGGTGGTGCTATGCACGCTTGCCGTGGCTGTTTGCGGGCAGTCAGCCTCCTCGGAAAAGCAGCGTCAGATTGCGTCGTTTGAAAAAGTCTGGACCACGATTCGCGATAAGCACTGGCAGAAGAATCCAGGGGGCCTGGACTGGCAGGCGATTCATGCCGAATTTTATCCGCGCATCGTGAACGCGAAATCCGATGAGGAAGCGCTCGCCATCATGCGCGAAATGCTGGGGCGTCTGAAGCAGACGCATTTCGGCATTTTTCCCGCTGCGGTTTTTAACGACGTGGAGGGCGAGAGTGGAGGCGATGGTTCGCCGGGCATCGAAACGCGGGTGCTGGACGGCCAGGCGGTGGTGACGGAGGTCGATGGGAGTTCCTCCGCCGAGAAGGCAGGCGTAAAGCTGGGCTGGGTGGTAGAGAGCGTAAGCGGTAAGCCGCTCGCGCCGGTGATTCAAAAGCTGAAGTCCGATCCTGACATTCATGAGCTTGCGCTCGAGCGCGCCGTGCAGGCCAGATTGACGGGAATGGTGGGCGATACCATTGCCGTGGTTTTCCTCGACGGCTCAAACGCGCGAGTCGCGCGCGAACTCGTGCTGGCTCCGGAGCGAGGGCAGGCCGCGCGCTTCGGCAATCTTCCTCCCATGCATGTGTACTTCGAATCGAAGAAAATCGGCAACACTGGTTACGTGCGGTTCAACATGTTTCTGGACCTGGTGCGGGTGATGAGCAACTTCGCCGACGCGGTGGAGGGATGCATGCAGTGCGACGGCCTGATCGTCGATTTGCGCGGCAACCCGGGGGGCATCGGAGGCATGGCGATGGGCATGGCGGGCTGGCTGGTCGACAAGCCCGATCAGCGCCTGGGGACCATGTACATGCGCGATGCGACGCTCAACTTCGTCATCAATCCGCGGGCGCAGGTGTTCGAGGGTCCGGTGGCGGTGCTGGTGGATGGAAGCTCGGCGTCGACGTCCGAGATTTTCGCCGAAGGATTGAAGGACCTGGGACGGGCGCGCGTGTTCGGAACCAAGACCGCGGCGGCTGCGCTCCCTTCGATCTTTGAGCGCCTGCCGAATGGCGACGGCTTTCAGTACGCGACGGCCAATTATATTTCCGAAGGCGGCAAAGCATTGGAAGGAATCGGAGTGACGCCGGATGTGGAAGTGAAGCTGACCAGGGAGAGCCTGCTGGCCGGTCATGATGCCGTGCTGGACGCTGCGCTAGAGTGGATTAGGAAGAAAAAATGACACGCAGTTATTTATTGGCCGCTTCGCTCAGCCTGGCTTCGTTCGCATTCGCGCAGACCGAGGCGCTACCCAAGGCCGAAACCATTCTGGATCGCTACATAGAAGTGACCGGCGGAAAGGCCGCCTACGAAAAACGCAAAAACGAGGTGACGACGGGAACGATTGAAGCCAAGGCGCAGGGGCTCAAAGGGTCCATTACGCGCTATTCAGCCGAGCCCGCCGAGGAATACTCGGTGGTCGATATCGAGGGAGTGGGGAAAATCCAGGAAGGCATTATCAAAGGAATGGCGTGGTACAAGGACCCGATGCTGGGTCCCCGCATTAAGAGCGGCGCGGAGAAGGCGCAGGCACTGCGCGAAGGCACCTTCAATTCGCCTCTTCACTGGCGCGAATTGAACTCCAAGGTCGAGACGGTAGGGACGGAAGTGATCGACGGCGAACTCTGCTACAAAGTTGTTCTAACGCCGATCGAGGCTCCTGCGGAGACGATGTACTTTCAGAAAAAATCCGGGCTGGCCGTGAAGACTACGACGGTGGCTGTCAGTCCGATGGGCGAGGCGCCCGTCGAAATGGTTGCCAGCGACTACAAAAATATGGGTGGCGTGGTGGTGCCTACGAAAATGACGGAGAAGCTCGCCGGGCAGGAGATCACCATCACGCTTCAGGATGTAAAGACGAATCAGACGATTCCCGCGGATCGTTTCGAACCGCCCGCCGAAATAAAGGCGCTGCTGAATAAAGCCGCCGATAAGAAGCCGTGATCGCCGCGCCGGCGATTCTCCTTGCCGCGCTGGTCATCGCCGCCGCCGGGTTCGATCTTCGCACACGCCGTATCCCCAATTGGTTGTGCGCGGCCGGGTTGCTGAGCGGATTCGCCTGCCAGATCGCGCTCTTTCAATGGGCGGGCGCTCGTGAAGCGACCTTGGGAGCGGCGCTCGCGCTGCTGATTTACCTGCCTCTGTTCGCACTGCGCGCGGTCGGCGGAGGCGATGTCAAGTTGATGGCGGCCGTGGGATCGCTGGCCGGTCCCAGATCCTGGATCGCGATTTTTCTGATCACTGCGATCGTGGGCGGCGCGATGGCGCTGGTCCTGATCGCCTTCAAGCGGCGAACCACGCGAACGCTGCGCAACGTCGGAATCCTGTTAACCGAACTGGTCCATCTGCGGGCTCCGCATCGGGTGGAACAGGAACTGGATGTTTCAAGCGGACAGGGATTACGGCTGCCTCACGGATGCACCATCGCGGCGGCGACGCTGCTGTACCTGGCTTATTCGTCGAGCATCTCCTTGGGGTCTGTGGCCTTCCGGTAGAAGCGAGCGCGGCAACTGCGGCACCGGAACGGCAAACGGCCTAACGTTCTTTGCAGCACCGCATAAAATGTGTCGCTCTCCGAGCGGCGAACGTCGTTTGACCCGCACTTAGGACAGCGCGCTGCGATCTGCTTTTCCGTTTCCCTTGGTTCGCCCATACCGGTCCAACTGTCCGCAGAATAACATGCGTACTGGCTATTTTTCTCAATAAAGGTTATAAACATTACTTGGGACCCTTTCTCCAGGCCCTGTTCCAAGGCTCCAAAAGACGCGCCGGATTCGTGCTGGTGGCGATCCTCGCCAGCGCTTATGGATGGATGTTTCTGCGCGGACCGCAAGGCCTCCAGACGCTGTTCGAGAAGCGGCGCGAAATTCGCGAGTTGGAGGAGCGCAACGCCAACATCCGGCTTGAAAACGACCGCCGCAAGGAGCGCATCCGCCGTCTTGAGGAAAGCCGCAGCGAACAGGAGATGGAAATTCGCAAGCAGTTAAAGCTGCAAAGGCCGGGCGAAACGACGTTCATTTTGCCGGAGTCGGAGCAGAAGGATAAGGCAGCTCCTTCGCCGGAGTAGTCTGCCCATTTACCAGACCCTGCACGCGGGATACCGCACCATCGGCTGGCCGACTTTACACGCGAATGCCTTCTCAAATTCGGGCATGTTCGAGACTACGCCGTTCACGCGAAATTCGCTTAGGGCGTGAGGGTTGGTCTGCGCCTGCAAGCGCGCGCTTTCCTCGGTGACGTTCTCGCACCACACCTGTCCCCAGCCGAGGAAGAAGCGCTGCTCCGCGGTCAGGCCGTCGCGTTTCGGAGGCTCCTTTCCGTCGAGCGTCTCCATCAGCGCCATGTAGGCGATGCGCAGGCCTCCGTTGTCGGCCGTATTTTCTCCCAGCTCCAGCTTGCCGTTGAGCCTCGCGTCGCCCGGGCCGACGAAGATCGAATACTCCTTCACAATACAATCGGCGCGCTGCTCAAAGGCCTTGGCGTCCTCGGGCGTCCACCAGTCGCGCAGATTGCCGTGCGCATCGAACTGGCGGCCCTGATCGTCGAAGCCGTGCGTCAGCTCATGGCCGATCACCGCGCCGATTCCTCCGAAATTCACCGCATCGTCCATCTTGTTGTCGTAGAAAGGAGGCTGCAGAATGCCGGCCGGGAAATTGATGTCGTTCTCCTGCGGATCGTAATAGGCGTTCACGGTGGGCTGGCTCATCTGCCAGTCGCTGCGGTCGAGAGGCTTGCTGATTTTCGCGAGTTGCCTGTGAAGCTCGAACTCGTCGGTGCGGGCTAGGTTTCCATACGCGTCGCCGCGCACGATTTTGACACTCGCATAGTCCAGCCACTGATTCTTGGTGCCGACTTTGTTCAGGATCGCATGCAGCTTCACCATCGCCTGCTCTTTGGTTTTGGGCGTCATCCAAGATAGCGACTCGATGTCCTGCCCCAGCGCTTTTTCGATCGCCGCCACCATCTCATGCATGCGCTTCACACCCTCTTCGCCGAGCGTTTTTTCGACGAATTGCTTTCCCAGCGCGTCCGGTAAGGAATTGTCGGTCGAATCCGTGCAGCGCTTCCAGCGGGCCCGCATTTCCTTCGCACCGGACAGAATGCGCCCATAAAAATCGAACGTTTCCTCCTGAAATTTGGCCGGCAGGATCAGCGAACGGTCGGTCACCAGCGTCGAGGTTAGATACGACTTGATATCGTCCAGACTGGTCTGGACAATCACCGATTCCATCGCGCGGATGAACGGGGGAACCGAAACATCCAGGCTCTGAATGCCCGGCGCGCCCACGCCCGGAAAAAAGCTTTCCCAATCGAATCCAGGCGAAAGCGAGATCAGCTCCTTCACCGTCAGCCGGTGATAGACGGCTGCAGGGTCGCGCCGGGAAACGGAGTCCAGCGATCCTTTGGCGAGCGTCGTTTCGATCTTCATCACCGCCTCCGCCCGCTTCGCCGCCACTTCGGTCGAATTTCCCAGCTGCTCAAATAATTTCAAGAGATGGGCGACATATTGTTTGCGAATCTCCACCGATTTATCGTCGGTGCGGAAATAATAGTCGCGGTCCGGCAGACCGATGCCGCCCTGATCGAGCCCCGCAATCATCTCCGTCGAATTTTTTGCATCCGGCTCCGAGGAAAACCGGAAAAATGGATTCGATCCGATGCGATAAAGGCTGGTGACTACGCCGGTGAGCGCGGCCTTATTATCCATGCCATTGATGCGGTCCAGGTCCGGCTGAATGGGCGCAAGACCTTTCTGATCGATGAGCCGGGTATCCATGCACGACGCGTAATTGTCGCCGATTTTCTGCTCGATCGGAGCGCGGGTGGGTTTGTTGGCGGAAGCCGCTTCGAGGATGCTTTGCAGAATGGTGCGATTGCGCTCCTGTAAAGTATCGAACCGGCCCCAGTGAGATTGGTCGTTAGGAACGGGATTCGCAGCCAGCCAGCCTCCGCAGGCATATTGATAAAAATTGACGCAGGGACTGATGCTGTGATCAATCGCGCCGGGATCGAATCCCGACATTTTCTGAGCGCCGGCCGATCCGCAGAATAAGGACAGAGCGGCCAGGAAGCGGACAATATGAGGACCCATGCTTCAATGGTAAATCTTTGGGCGATAAATGGCGGATCAGGCGACTGACCGCTCGGTCGCGGCTCCAGAAGAAGCCGGTCCCAGCGATTTTGTTAGCGAGAGTTTTTACTATTGCCCGCATGCTCACGCATGTCGGCTCAGTATTGACCCTCGGCGGGACGCTGCGGGGAATCCCTTGGCTGACGCCAGGGGTTATAACCCCGTCCCGTCAGGGCGGGGATTCGGAGAGCGGTCAAAGGCACCACTCTATTTTTTCTTCTGCGCGACCAGCACGCGCGAGGGATACCCCATCTGCCGCACTAAGTCGTCCGCAACAATCTTCAATCCGGCTTTGTTGATGAGACTCGACACCGATTTTTCCACCTGTCTGCCCCAAAAGGCCGGGACCAGACTTCCGCAGACTGTATAGAGCCGATTAAACGTCCTGGCGTTCTCGCCGATCACGACCAGCGAAAATCGGCCGCCGGGCCGCAGGACTCTGGCAATTTCGCGCAGCGTCAGACGGATATCGTCCTGGCCCAGCAACTCCAGCAGATAGCAGCACACCACTGCATCGAAGCTCGCATTCCGAAAAGGCATGCTGCGAACATCGACCGCGCCGCAATGCGCCTCGGCCGATGGAAATTCCTTGCGGGCCCTCCGCTGGGTGCGGGCAGCCATGTTCGGCGACAAGTCCAGACCGAACGTTTTCCCGTCAGGATTGGTCTTCACCAGGCGGCGGAACATTTCGCCCGATCCGGTGGCAATCTCCAGCACCTGCATGCCGTTCTCAATCCCGGCGTGGCGCAAAGCGCAGCGATGCGCCTTGGAATGGAAAAAAAAAGTGCTGACTGGATAAATCGCCGACAGACTATCGTAGACTTTGCGCGTGCGCTCCGCGATGGTGCGCGGCATCCCCTGCGCGCGGGGCAGAGTTATGGAATAGTTCAGATCGCTCAAGAAAATTCGTCCTTCAGAACTGCCGGCCTAAGAACTAACGGCCAGCGACTCGACTCTCACTACCGTACCACTGACCTGCTCCGGGAGTTCGATCCCCGTGCTGGTGCCTTCACCCAACCGGCTGTCGATCCACATCTTATAATCGTCCCCGAAAAGGACTCTCAGCCTCTCATTCACATTGCTGACGCCGATGCCCTGCTCGAACAGAGTGGCCAGCTTGCTTTCAGGAATCCCCACGCCGTCGTCTTCCACCAGAATCTGGAACTTACCGCCAGTCAAACGGCTGCGCAGCCGCACCGTACCTCCGTCCACTTTGCTCGCCAAGCCATGCCGGATGCTATTCTCGACAATCGGCTGAAGCAGCATGCTGGGCACCAGCATATCCAAAGTCACCGGGTCGATATCCTTCACCACCCGGAGTTTTTCGCCAAAACGCACCATCTCTATAGCCAGGTAATCGTCAATAAACGACAATTCCTCGCGTAAAGGCGTCAAATTTTCCTGTTGCCGCAGCAAACGGCGCAGGATTTTCGACAATTTGTAGATTACCTGCCGCGCTTGCTCCGGATCCTGACGAATTAAAGACGTCACGGAATTTAGCGTGTTAAAGAGGAAATGCGGATTGATTTGCCGGCTGAGGGCCGCCAGGCGCGCCTCATTGAGCCGCAACTGCTGCTGTTCCAGTTTTCTCTCGGTTCGATTGCTGTTCCAGACCTTGATCGGGAGCACGGCCGCAAATAGGGTGGTCGCATAAACCGCGACTTCAATCCAGGGCGGAAGAGGCGTCCATTTCTGCTGCAGCGCGAATAGAAGCCCGGTCCGGGCGATCACGGAGCGCAGCAGTTCAGCCGACAGAATCGCCACGATACACAGCATGCTGAACGCAGGCAGCCGCCAATCGCGCTTGCCAATCAACCGCCATAGCGTCAAATCAGGAAATGGCGAGAATTTCCAGATCGCTTCTTTATCGGGCGCCACATCGCGCAACAGGCCTCCAAGGACGCCGACCGCGGCCAGAACCGGCATGGACATCAATTCGCCGTTGAACATCGCGGGTATCGAGATCAGGACGCCCGACACCAGGCCGGTCATATATCCGCCGAGCATTCCCATGACCAGGCTGCCTTCGAGGCCCAGGTCGACCGCCGCGTAGTCGTTATGGGTCAGCACCCTTACCCACACGCCGGAGCCGAAGATCGCCGCGCAGACCAGGGCCATCTGGACGCGCTGCGCGAGGGTCCTCTCTTCCCGGAGCAGCATTCTCTGAAATCGCTGCGACCGCGTTAAAATGCTGGCCAGGGATGCCGCAACCGCCAGCTTCACCAGCAAAAATACGAGCAGTTGTTCGTTTGGTGGCGCGGGCATGCCTGCGTTCATTATAATGAAGTTACTCGTCGTCCCCATCCATGCCCCCTGTCTTTGAACTGAAAAAGGTTGCCGAAGCCAATTTCCCGACTGGCTTCGGACACTTCCGGATTTACGGTTTTGAGGGCCGCACGGACGGCGTGGTGGAGGAATGCGTCGTCTTGAAAATGGGCGACATCGAAGGCCCTCCGCCGCTGGTGCGCATCCATTCCCAATGCCTTACCGGCGATGTTTTTCACAGCCTGCGCTGCGATTGCCGCGCTCAACTCGAGCTGGCTCTCCGCACGATCGCGAGCGAAGGACGGGGATTGCTGATTTACGAAAACCAGGAAGGCCGCGGAATCGGACTGATGAACAAGCTTCGCGCCTATGAATTGCAGGACCAGGGAGCGGACACGGTGGAAGCCAATGAGCAACTGGGTTTCGAGGCCGATCTGCGCGGCTATCAACTCCCCGGCGCGATCCTACGTTGCTTCGGCCTGCGGGCG
>Ga0182024_10017517_pt1 | contig 13436 bp, 10 predicted proteins | sample P32metaG_FD_120480 | JGI IMG/M metagenome (GOLD analysis project Ga0182024, IMG submission 120480) | Permafrost microbial communities from Stordalen Mire, Sweden - P3-2 metaG (Illumina Assembly) | ecosystem: Environmental > Terrestrial > Soil > Wetlands > Permafrost | place: Sweden: Stordalen...
CATTCCCGGCGGGGACGGTGTTCGTGAAAAACTTCGACCTATTCGTCAACGAAACCAATCCGGCGGTTCCATTGCGGCGATTGGAAACCCGTTTGCTCGTGCGCGACATCAACGGCGCGGTTTATGGCGTGACCTACAAATGGCGCGCAGACAACAGCGACGCCGATTTGCTTTCCGGCAGCCTGACCGAAAACATTTTGATCACCAACGCCACCGGCGTGCGCACGCAGGTGTGGTATTATCCCAGCCCAGCGGACTGCCTGACCTGCCACACGCCGGCGGCCAATTACGTTCTGGGCCTCAACACGCGCCAGCTCAACGGCAATCTCAATTATCCGTCCACCGGAAACACCGACAACCAGTTGCGGACATTGAACCGGCTGGGCCTGTTCAACCCGGCGTTCGACGAGGCGGCTATCACGAACTTTGAAAAACTATCCTCGCTGACCAACTTGAGCATGTCGCTCGAAGAACGCGCTCGCTCGTATCTGGATGCCAACTGCGCGCAGTGCCACCGGCCCGGCGGTGCGGGCATCACGTTCGACGCGCGCTACGACACGCCGCTGGCGCAGCAGAACATCACCAACTTTCCGGCAGCCTTTTCACTTGGGGTGGACAATGCTTGCATCGTCAAGGCGGACGATGTCTGGCGTTCGGTGCTGCTGTCGCGGATCAACACCAATGCTTCGGCCATCAAGATGCCGCCGCTGGCACGCAGCGTGATAGACACCAATGCCGTGCAAGTTTTCAATGATTGGATCAACAGTTTGCCCGGAACACCGGCTCTTGCACCGCCAACCATCACGCCCAACGGCGGCAGTTACTTCGCCTCGATGGGCGTCACTCTCACACCACCCGACACGAACGCGACCATCTACTACACGCTGGACGGCACGCTGCCCACGACCAATTCGCTGCTGTATTCGGGCGCGTTGAACCTGACAGGCAATGAGACGGTCACGGCCAATGCGTTTGAAACGAACTTTTACAACAGCATCGCCGCCAGCGCGCAGTTTCTGGTGCAGCCGCTGAACTTCACAGCGGAGGAATTTACGACCAACGGGTTTCAACTGGGCTTTGCGGGTGTGACGGGCAGCAATTATGTGCTGGAGGCCAGCACCAACCTCATCAACTGGACGCCCATCAGCACCAATACCTCCACCACCAACCTGTTTAACCTCCTCGACCCAGACGCCACCAACTTCCAGAACAGGTTCTATAGGGTTCTGCAACAATGAGCCGGGAGAAAATCTGAAAATCTGAAAGCGGGAATTTGGAGAGCAGAAAGCGGAAATAAATTTCAGTTTTGATTGATGAACATCGTTTTTTGCGCCGACAGGAGCGTCTTGCCAGGACTTCATGTAGCTGCATATTCACTGCTCGAACATATCAGTCCGGCAATAGTGGAAACGCGCATTTTTATTTTTAGCGACGCGTTGGATGAAGCGGACATGCATTTGCTTCGCAAGTCACTGGCGTCGCTCAACAAACCGTTTCGTTTGGAATTGCGCCGGGTGGATGCGGCGCTGTTCACCGGTTTTCCATCGCTGAACGGCAGTTGGGCCACTTACTACAGGCTGATGGTGCCGCAAATTCTGGATGTGGAACGTTTCCTGTATGTTGATGCGGACACGTTGTGCGATGTGGACGTGAGCGGATTGAACACGCTTGATTTGAGCAATTCACCCGCCGGACTTGTTCCGGAAGCACCAATGAGCAGAGCGATGGACCGGTTTGTGGCCGTGCAATTGGGCAACAGCCCGGTGGAACCTTATTTCAATGCCGGGGTTATTTTGGTGAACGTGACAGAATGGCGGCGGCGGCGCGTCACGGAACGGGCGATGGAGTATATCACCACGCATCACCCGCCATTTCATGACCAGTCCGCGCTGAATGTGGTCCTGCATGGGAGCGCCGCGAAATTGGACGAACATTTTAATTGCATCGCCAACATGAGAAAACATTGGCCGGCCCTCCGTCAACCTTACGGACAGACAGGCGTGTTGGTTCACTTTTTGGATTATCCCAAGCCATGGGATTTTTTGGGCGAGATTGTGCATCCGCAGCACGGCCTCTGGCGTTCGGTGCTGGACAAGACGGCAGCAAGTCGTTTTCATTCCTGGCACGCCACGCCGTCCCGAAAGTTTCCTAAAACATGCAAGACCTGGAGCGGCTACAAAAAGGCATTCAAAGACCGCTTGCTATTTTCCGGCTATTCGCTCGGCTGGTTGAAAAGAGTCAAGGGAATTCCAAAAAGATGAACGTTCAAGCCCCCTTTGGTTTTGTGACAGGCTGCCATGCCGGTGACAAGTTCATGGTTCAGGCCACGCTGGCCAGCATGAGGCATTATTGTCCGGAGGTTCCAATCTGCCTGACTGTGGACGGTCATTTTGACGTTTCGGATTTGGAGAAGGAATACAATTTGATTGTTCTTCGGATACCCGATTTGCCTTCGGCTGAAATGCGAAAGTTGATGAGCGGGAACTTTCACGCGAAACTCGCCGCGATGTGGGAGGGGCCGTTTGAATTTTACGTCTGGATGGATTCGGATGCGATTGTTTGGGGAGATTTCACCCCTCAAGTGCGCCGCGATCTGGATTTCCAGATTTTCTGGAAAGAAGCCGAACAGATGGCAACCCCGGCCGCACCTGATGGGTTTAAGCATTTCTATTTTGATCCTGATCTGCTCAAGAAGTTTGACCCTGATTTTAGGTGGCAGGGCAATAATTACTTTTGCGCTGGTGTTTATGCCGCACGTCGGAATGTGATTTCTTTTCAAAAATGGACAGAAGTGCTTTCGTGGGGGCTTTGGAATAATTCTGGCGACCAAGGATTGCTGAATTATATGGTCCATACAAAAGCCCAGCAGGGTGAAATAAAAATCGCCTCATCCGACCTCCAGCATGTATGGGCACATCACGGCAAAGAGGAATTGGTGCAAGACTGCGCTGGCTGCGGCTGGCATTTTCCAAAAGCAATCCGGCGTCCGCGTGTGGCGCATTTTTGCTACCGCAAACCGTTTCTGTTTGACCACACCGCGTATTCGCGCCCGTTCACGATTGCCCGGCTGGAACACCATCGGCAGCATCGCGGCAGCTTAGGTGCATGGCTTGCAGTCTTAAACGAAGACCAAAGGGTTCTTGCGGTCAAGGTGCGACGACGGCTTAAACATTATGCCTCCAAGGTTCTGAAAAAATGACTGTCTCTGTCATGATCACCACGCGAAATCGAGTGACAGATTTGCAGCGCACTTGCCGGGTGCTGCGCACGTTGAACCCGGCCCCGCTGGAAATCCTGATAACAGCCGATGGTTGCTCGGATGACACAATCCAACTCGTTAAAGCAGAAATGGAGAAAGCAGAAAGCAGAAATATAAAGTTGATAGTGAATGAAGTTGGCAGAGGTTCGGTGGCGTCGCGTGACCGGATGATGCGGGAGGCGCGCGGCGATTTGGTCTTTGCTTTGGATGACGACAGTTATCCGGAACAATCGGACTGTTTGAAACGCATCGCATCGTTATTTGATCAAAATCTGAAACTTGCAGTCGCCCATTTTCCCCAACGCACCGATGAATATCCGGCCACACTCACACAGACAGATTTCGGATCAGCGCGATTAACACGCTTCTTTGCCAATTCCGGTGCGGTATTACGCCGTTCGATTTATTTGCAACTGCCCGGTTTTGAGACAGCGTTCTTCCATATGTATGAGGAGCCGGATTATGCGCTGCAATGCGTGGCGGCAGGTTATGGGGTGCTGTTCACACCCATTGTGACGATCCGTCATCATTATTCAGGTGCCGCCCGCAGCGAAATGAGAAATCATCACCGTCATTCGCGCAATGAATGCTGGAGCACGGTGATGCGCTGTCCGCTGCCACAAATGCCGCTGCTGGTGCTTTACCGTGTCCTGTCCCAATTGATTTATGCTTGTAAAAGGGGGCCAAAATGGATTGTTAATGAACCAGTCTGGTGGTGGCAGGCGTTGGGCGGCATCAAAAACTGCCTCGACCAACGACGGCCCGCTTCCTGGACACAATACAGGGACTGGCTTCGACTCCCTTGACATTTAATTGGCGCAAGGATTGCTGGTCTGCTATCCTGAATATGAGGTTGAAGTTCAGAAACATGAAAAATCCAAAACCTGTTATCATCCGACGACTGGACGCGGGAGGTGTGCAGGGTCGTCGGCTTTTCCTGCTGGTATGCCTGTCATTGGCCGGGTTTATAATTTCAAGCCGGGCGCAAAACACCATCAATGTCACCAATTATGGGGCGGTTGGCGATGCCGTCCAGTTTTTTGTCAACACTACGAGCAACTCCGTTGTGATTACGACCACCAACCCAATTCCCATTTCGGCCATCGGCGAGACGATAGAAGTGTTCGCGGCAGGAACGCCGACCTCATCATCCAACAATCAGGACATGGTAGTGACCATTGTGAACGTGGATCCCCTGTCTGGAACGAATATCATCGTTTCGCAGGCCTGCCAGCAGACCTTGACCAACACGTTCGCGACCTATGGACACAACAACACGGTAAACTTCAAGGCTGCGATTGCCGCCGTAGGGACGGATACAAACGACATCATCTACATTCCGGCAGGAACATACCTGCTGATACCAACCAGTCAAAGTGGTGCATACAGCCAAGTTGCCATTGTGCTTCAACGTGGGGGCATAAACTTTGTCGGGGCGGGGACCAATTCCACCACATTGTTAAGTCAGGGCGCGTGGACTTTGATCAACAACTCTCCAAAGCGCGGAATTTTGGTGGAAGTTGCCTCACCGATCACTTATAATTACCCTCTTACTTTTTCCTATCTAACAATGGATGGTGGTGTCCAATATGGCAACACCGGAAACCATGGATTTCCGGCCAGCATCAAGGATGGAACCGGTTGGGATACATCACACGATGCATTTTTAACGTGGTGCGTCTCTTCCGCCAGCCTATACCAAATCTATTTTACAAACGTGCTTGTGCAGCATTGGCGGGGCGAGGAGTTCAAGAGCATTGACCAGCCTACAAACAGCTCCATAGGAATTTATGACTGCACATTTGCTGACGGCAACGCCACCGCTTTGAATGTTTATGAATCATGGGATGTCAGATCCAACCTGTTTGCAAATCTGTTTCAGGTTGCCGAGTATTATCAGCAGTATTATACATATCCCAGCTGCTTTGAATACAATGTCATCACCAACATCACAGGAAACGGTTTTGCCATCAATGGCGGGAAAGGCAACAATCCTCCGTTCTACATGGAAAGCAATGTATTCTACTTTTCTCAAAATAACGGCATTGAGACCGTTCCGGCTGATAATCTCTACGTCATAGGCAATCTTTTTACAAATGTTGGAAACTATGTCATTGATTTTGACCTTTCGGCATCGGGCGCTCAAGGGACATTTTACAACAGCAACATTGTCATCATGGCAAACACGATTGTAAATCCCTATATTTTTGTCGAATTGGGCGGGGGATCTGGCCCCGCTGATCTGAATTCCGTGCTAAATACCACCATAAGCAGCAATATATTGATTAGTGCCAATATCAACGGATATACGATGTGTGCTAGTTACGGTGGATGGACCACAAACATTTCTTTTACACAAAATGATAGCAGCCAGTCCATAAACAACCCGGTTTATGTCACGACCGCCGTCTTTGGAAGGCCATATCCGTTTATCAACACCAACAACTTATATTGGAGTCCTTTGGACCTAAATACTGTTTTTACGAACTGCTTTCATTATGTAAATGGTTCACGCTTCAAACTGGTTCACACTTATCAAACCAACGATTTAATGTTCCTTGACGACACTAACGCCAGCCAAATGCCAACCAATGCATGGATGATTTTCACAAATAGCACTCAGAACAAAGCGACAATTCCACTTTATCCCAGTAGCAACCTAGGGACACCACCAGTCATGCTGCCATACGGTCAGACGGTTACTTTTGCTTGGCAGCCTTGGAATAACGCCTGGTCAACCAACAACAAGCCCCCTCCGCCCACGAGCGTTCGACTGAATTTTTGAAAGTGGAAACGGAAGGAAGAAAAGAGGTTGAAAGTTGAAGGTCAGCGAGTAGCAAGTCCCGCAAGGACAAAAGAATATTGCCTGCGGTTTCATCTGTGGGGACAATCGGAAAAACGACAAAGCCCCGCAGGAGCGGCAGTAATTATCTTCCGTCCCTCCAGGAATCGATTGTTCCGGATCGTTTCCACGCCGTTAATACGGCGGCCTATTCTCCATGGTCACTCCCTGACTTTGACACAATTTGTTTTCTGCTTTCCCAATTTCTAATTTTTGTCAAATGTGGATTTGCAGCCAAATCGGGGCGCGTGAACATTATGCAATCCCAAGGGCCTTGCACCAAACCGGCCAGCTGGCGACTCTTTATACTGATTTTTGGGCGGGGCGTGCGCTGAGGCGCGCGCAGGAGATGGGAGTTGGGAGATGGGAGTTGGGAGCGCTCCGGTCGCTGGCGACACGGTATCATCCGGAGCTGGACGGCGGGCGGGAGATTGGAGATGGAAGATGGGAGATAGAGGGTGGAGGCCAGAATGCTAAGATCAGTAAACATAGTGCAGAAATTGTTTCGTGGAATTTCCGGGCACTTTGGTGGGAGGGGATGCTTCGTAGAAGGCAGAAAGCAGTGGTCGGTGGATCATATCACGGGTTCATAGAAGTGGGCCGGCGGTTTGCGGAGCGTATGCGTGAGGATTTGAAACGCCGGAAGCACTTGAAGTCGAGTTCGATCTTTTTTGCCTACGATACTGGAGCGTTGGAAACAATGGAATGGTGCCGGGAACAGGGCATTAAATGCGTGTTAAACCAGATGGATCCGAACCGCGTGGAGGTGGATTTGGTCCGTTCCGAAGCAAAGCAATGGCCGGGCTGGGCGTTGGAAAACATCCAGGTTCCAGAGGCTTATTTTGTCCGGCGTGAACAGGAGTGGGCACTCGCAGATCGTGTGGTGGTGAATTCTGAATTTTCCCGCAAGGCGCTTGTCCAGCAAGGCGTGCCGGCGGAAAAGCTGGTTGTCATTCCGTTGTGTTATGAGCGGGATGAAGCAAATCGGAAATCGGAAATCGGAAATCGGAAATCGGAACAGGCTCTCCGCGTGCTTTTTCTCGGCCAGGTTATTTTGCGCAAAGGCATACAATATCTGCTTGCGGCGGCACGGCAACTGGAACGGGAGAACATCCATTTTGACGTGGTCGGTTCCATCGGCCTTTCAAAGGAGGCAATGGCGACAGCACCGGCAAATGTCACGTTTCATGGACGTGCCGGACGGGATCAAGCTTCGGACTGGTATAGAAAGTCTCATGTGTTCGTTTTGCCAACCCTTTCCGATGGATTTGCCATCACGCAACTGGAGGCGATGGCGCATGGATTGCCGGTCATCACAACTCCATGTTGCGGGGAAGTGGTCAGTAATGGTGTGGACGGATTTATTGTTCCACCGCGCGATGCGAAAGCGCTGGCAGAAGCTTTACACCGCTATCTTGCGGAGCCTGATTTATTGCAAACACAACAAAAGGCGGCACTGGAAAAATCGAAGCTATTCACATTGGGGAGACTGGCGGAGAACCTGCGCAGGGTGGAAGATGAACTAAAAAGCTGACACGCTGAAATACTGAAAATGCGACTTAGTGAAGAATTGAGGCAACGAACCCAGCGTTTTGCCTCGGCGGTAATCCGGCTTTACGTTTCGCTGCCGAAAGACCGGGAAGAAGTGCGAGTATTGGGAAAACAATTGCTCCGTTCAGGCACATCAGTGGCTGCGCATGCGCGGGAAGCGTCACGCGCCCGGTCTGACGCCGAATTTGCTTCCAAGGTAGATGGCTTATTGCAGGAGGCGGATGAATCTAATCTCTGGCTGGAATTATTGCGCAATGATTGCGGCATCCAAGATGAAAAACTTGACACGTTGTTGCGAGAAGCCAATGAACTCATGGCAATCTTTACCACAATGGTTGCGAAGCTTCGCAAACGAGGAGATTTTTAGAAATCCGGAATTATTTTAGTATGTCAGCATTTCAGTATTTCAGTTTTTGATTTGTTGTGTCTGAAACATTGTCCATATTGCCGCTGTCCTTCTGGGCGGTCATCGCACTGCTCATCGGCGGCGGAATTTGGTCGTTCCAGCGAATAAATGATGGCACCGGGCTTCCCATGCTGGTGGTTCTGGCCACTGCGACGGCCTGGTATGTGGGCGATGCCTTTTACAATGATTACGCCCATAATCATGCCAAGCTGTTCGATGCCGACACGCTGTCGGGCGCCTGGTGGCAGGTGGCGTGGTTCCTGACGGTTTTTCTTGTGATGACGCCGCAAATCCATGCGCGGCTCAACCATCGCTACCTGCAACGCCGCAGCGGCGTGTTGCAATTGTTCAGGCAGGGGGTGGCCCAGCCGGAGATTCAAAAATCGTTGAACGCATTGTTCCGAGGTTGCGCCATTGTCTGGGCAATCCTGTTTGTGATTGCAATCGTCAGAATCAAGACTGAAGTCATCTATTATTTGTTCCCGTTTTTGGGACATAATGCCAGCCCCTGGTCCCATGGTCGAATCGGAGCCGGTTTTGATTTTCTGGACATCTTTGCCGTTTATCTGCAACTACTGATCGCCGCAATGTTCGGTGTGGTGGCGGCCCTTGCCACGGACCGCCGCATCCGCAATTACGCCCTGCTTTTGGTTCTGCTGACCTGGCCCTATTTCATTTTTGACCGCACGCGCAATTCGATGCTGGCCATCATTATTCCCGCGGTGTTGAGTTGGGTATTTCTGCGGCTGCGCGGCGGGATGTGGAAAAAAATCGTGGTGCTGCTGGCGGTCTTTCTTGTGATCAATACTTGGATGAAATTTGTCATCGCCAACCGCGGCACGATGAACATCACCGCTGCCTTTGAAGAAAAAGGATTGAACCTGGCCGACCAAAAAAAAGTTCATAACGAAGGTCTGAACATGTTTGAGGAATTATGCTGGGTCAGCACCTTCATAGACAAGGGAACCTATCATGTCAATTGGGGCGCACGCTACTTCGCTGAATTGGTGAATCCGATCCCGCGCGCCATCTGGCCCGGCAAGCCGTTGATCGGCATAGATTATGCCATCGCCCGCGGCATGCAATACGGCGGATCAGATGGGTCGTCCGTTGTTGCAACCATATCCACAGGTTTCATCGGACAAGGCGTGGTCAACTTCGGCCGATTTTTGGGGCCAATGGCGGCGGCGTTGCTGATGTGCCTTTGGGTCACGGCGCTGGCGCGGCTGGACTTGAATATTCATGCGCTGGGCCGGCTGCCGTTGTATAGTCTGGGAATGATTCTTACTTTCAATTTGGGACGCGACATCACGCTCATCACTCTCTATCCATTTCTATTCGGCGCATTGGCCGTCTGGTGGCTGGATCGTCATCGGCCACAAAATCAGGATGAGCCTATTGTGTCGGCTCAAGCTGCCGCCAAACCCGGAAGCCGTCCGCTTCCTGTTTTTGGCCAATCATCGCCATTTGTCCACCGCCAACACTCGGGCGGATTTATCAAAAGAAAAAGGTAAAGAAACATTTGCCTTGTGATTTCCGCTTCCAGCCATCCAACCGCCCATGCCAGCAAGGTTTTGCCAAAAGAAACTCGCGTGGCTGTCTTGTTCCACCGTTTCGGTCCTTATCATCACGCGCGCCTCAGCGCCGCCGGGCAGTTGATGTCGGTTTTCGGAGTGGAAGCCTGCGCCGCAGAAGACACCTATGCCTGGGCCAAGGTGGACGGCTCGGCAAACTTCACAAGAATCACGCTGACAGACCGCGATTCAGGAGACCGACGATGGAGGTGCGAACTTCAACGGAATCTGTGGCGCGCGCTGGATGAAATAAAACCGCAGATGGTCGTCATTCCCGGCTGGTCATCTGCCGATGCCGTGAGCGCGCTCTGGTGGTGCGGGAAAAAAAATATCCCGGCGGTGGTCATGTCCGAAAGCACCGTGTGGGACGAACGGCGTGTTGTCTGGAAGGAATGGATAAAAAGCCGGCTGGTAAAATTGTTCTCCGCCGGTCTTGCCGGAGGCACGCCGCACGCGGATTATCTCGCGCAACTTGGATTGGCACGCAACCGGATTTCTACGGGCTACGACATCGTGGACAATGACTACTTTGCGGCGCGAGCCGCAGAAGTCAGAAGCCAGAAGCCAGAAGTCAAAAAACAGCGCGGGTTGCCGGAAAAATATTTTCTGGCGAGCGCCCGTTTCATCGAGAAGAAAAACCTGTCGAAGCTGATTGAGGCATATGCGCGGTATCGCGAACTGGCGGAAAAATCGGAAATCGGAAATCGGAAATCGGAAATCTGGTCTCTGGTTCTGCTCGGCGACGGCCCGCTTCGCGAAACTCTCAAGTCTCAAATCTCAACCCTCGATATTCGCGATCATGTGCTGCTGCCCGGCTTCAAGCAGTATGACGAATTGCCGGCGTATTTCGGACTGGCCGGCGCTTTTGTCCACGCGAGCACGACGGAACAATGGGGGCTTGTCGTGAACGAGGCGATGGCATCCGGTTTGCCGGTGCTGGTTTCCAGCCGTTGCGGATGCGCACAGGATCTGGTGCAGGAAGGAGTGAACGGTTTTACCTTTGACCCCTGCGACATTGAACAATTGGCAAAACTGATGCTGCGTGTTTCGGATTCCCAATTTCCAATTTCCGATTTTGGCACAGCAAGCCGGCGCATCATTTCAAGCTGGGGTCCGGAACGTTTTGCAAACGGACTGCGCGATGCTGTTACGACTGCCCTGAAAAATCCGCGCCCGCATTTTGGAGCGCTCGACCGGCTGCTGTTGCGGCTGCTTTTGCAACGGTAATTTCTGGGATCCTCAAACGCACAAATCCGAATGCAAAAAATGAATTCTAACTTCCATCGTTCCTGTTTTTAAAATGATCAAATCGGCCCACCTCACAGGCTCGGTTTCGCGAAAAGCCGGCGGCCTTTTTGACGGGGTGTTGCGCCTCGCCCAGTCTCAACACGCCACGGACATGAACGTGAAGGTGTTCGGTTTGCGGGATGAATTTTCCGACGCCGACCGCGCGGCATGGAATCCGGTGCCGGTCGCGGCCTTCAAGCCGTCATGGCCGAAGCTGATTGGCTGCGCGCCCGGATTTCTTGACGGGCTGAATGAATTTGCGCCGGACATCAGCCACACGCACGGCCTCTGGCTTTATCCGAGCATCGCCACGAAAAATTACAGCCGCGAAAAAAACCGGCCTTATCTCATTTCCCCGCACGGAATGCTCGACCCGTGGGCGCTGAAAAATTCGCGCTGGAAAAAATGGATCGCCTGCCGGATGTTCGAGCGGGAGCATCTGCGCGGCGCACGCTGCTTCCGCGCGTTGTGCGCGTCGGAGGCGGATTCCATCCGGCAGTTTCAACTTAAAAATGACATTGCCGTCATCCCCAACGGAATTGATCTGCCGGAAAATCCGGTTCCGTCCGCGCCGCCGTGGAAGGATGCCGTTGAACCGCAAAAAAAAGTGCTGCTCTATTTGGGCCGGATTCATCCGAAAAAGGGTCTTGTCAATTTGCTGAAAGCGTGGGGAGAAAATCGGAAATCGGAAATCGGAAATCGGAAATCAGAAGAATGGGTTCTGGCCATCGCCGGCTGGGATCAGGGAGGCCATGAGCAGGAACTAAAGCAACTGGCGACGGAACTTGGATTGGCTTGGTCGGATGTCCGCGAGCTGGAAAAAATCTCGAAAATAAAAATTCCCACCTCCGTGCTTTTTCTTGGACCGCAATTCAACGCCGCCAAAGCCGCGTGTTATCATCATTGCGACGCATTTGTCCTGCCGTCGTTCAGCGAAGGATTGCCGATGGTGGTGCTCGAGGCCTGGGCAAATTCCAAGCCGGTCATCATGACGCCGGAATGCAACCTGCCCGAAGGATTTTCAGCCGGCGCGGCGCTGAAAGTGGAAGCGAGCGAAACCGGTTTGGTTGCTGGCTTGGATGAATTGCGGCGCATGACCGACGCGGAGCGGACGGCGATGGGAAGCCGCGGACATGGCTTGGTGGTGGAGCGATTCACCTGGCAGCGGGTCGCGCGGCAATTGCAGTCGGTGCAAGAATGGATTTTGGGCGGCGGGACAAAACCGGATTGCGTCCTCGGCGCTTGAAAATTCCGCCCAAAACCATTTATCATTTTTCATGGCATTCGTGATGAACGAAAATTCCCGTATTTATGTGGCCGGCCACCTCGGTCTGGTGGGCAGCGCCATCTGGCGTGAGCTTGAGCGGCAGGGGTTCAAAAATCTCATCGGCCGAAGGCGGCGCGAAGTGGATTTGCTGGATGCCGCCGCCGTCCAGAATTTTTTTGCGGAGACAAAACCTGAATTTGTTTTCATGGCAGCAGCCAAAGTGGGCGGCATTCACGCAAACAACACGCAACCGGGGGCGTTTCTTTTTGAAAATCTGGAAGTCCAAAACAATCTCATCCACACGGCGCATCAGAGCGGGGTGCGAAAATTATTGTTCCTTGGCAGTTCTTGCATTTATCCCAAGCTTGCGCCGCAACCATTGAAGGAAGAATCCCTGCTCGCCGGCCCGCTGGAGCCAACGAATGAATGGTATGCCGTGGCGAAAATCGCCGGCATCAAATTGTGCCAGGCGTATCGGCGGCAATACGGCTGCGATTTCATCAGCGCCATGCCGACGAACATGTATGGACCGAATGACAATTATGATTTGCAGTCGTCTCATGTGCTGCCGGCGCTGATCCGAAAATTTCACGATGCGAAAACCAGTTCTGCCGCGACCGTGACGTGCTGGGGAACCGGGACTCCGTTGCGGGAATTTTTATACGCCGACGATCTTGCCAGCGCGTGCGTTTTTTTGATGCAAAATTACAGTGAGGAACAGTTCATCAATGTCGGCAGCGGCAGTGAAATCACCATCCGCGAATTATCGGAACTGGTGAAATGCATCATCGGTTTCCCCGGTGAAATTGTCTGGGACAAATCGAAGCCCGATGGCACGCCGCGAAAGTTGATGGACAGTTCGCGCCTGTTCGCGCTGGGCTGGAAACCGAAAGTAAAATTGGAAAACGGCATCCGGCTGGCTTACGAGGATTTTCTCGCGAAGCAATATCGCGGAAAATGATTCAGCTTGCGACGCGGCCTTTGCCGGAGAGATGGTCTTTCACCAGCTTCAAGTCGGCGTCCACCATCAATTTGGCGAGCGCGTTAAAAGTGGTTTTCGGCTGCCAGCCTAACTTTTGTTTTGCCTTTGAATAATCGCCGATGAGCAAATCCACTTCGGCGGGACGGAAATAATTTGAATCAATCTCTACATATTTTTGCCAGTCCAGGCCGAGGTGGGCGAACGCCACTTCCAGAAATTCCCGCACGCTGTGGGTCTCGTTCGTGGCGATCACATAATCGTCCGGCTC
>Ga0182024_10017518_pt1 | contig 13436 bp, 11 predicted proteins | sample P32metaG_FD_120480 | JGI IMG/M metagenome (GOLD analysis project Ga0182024, IMG submission 120480) | Permafrost microbial communities from Stordalen Mire, Sweden - P3-2 metaG (Illumina Assembly) | ecosystem: Environmental > Terrestrial > Soil > Wetlands > Permafrost | place: Sweden: Stordalen...
CGGGCAGTAACAACACCACGATGAAAGGCGAGCCGTCGTTCATCCCGGCCGAGCACCAGACCGAGATGTTCCCCGGCAGCGTGTACGGCCGCACCCTGCACTTCGGGATCCGCGAGCACGCGATGGGAGGGATCCTCAACGGCATCGTCCTGGACGGCCTCACCCGGCCCTACGGCGGCACGTTCCTGGTCTTCAGCGACTACATGCGGCCGTCCGTGCGGCTGGCCGCGCTGATGGGGCTGCCGGTGACCTACGTGTGGACGCACGACTCGATCGGGCTGGGCGAGGACGGGCCCACCCACCAGCCGGTCGAGCACCTGGCCGCGCTGCGCGCCATCCCCGGGCTTGATGTGGTCCGGCCCGGCGACGCGAACGAGACCAGCGTGGCCTGGCGGACCGTGCTGGAGCACACTGACCGGCCGGCCGGGCTGTGCCTGAGCCGGCAGAATCTGCCCGTCCTGGACCGCTCCGAGGGCAAAGGCCTGGCCAGCGCGGATGGGGTCGCGCGTGGCGGGTACATCCTCGCCGAAGGGGCGGGCGGTGAGCCGAGGGTGATCCTGATGGCGACGGGCAGCGAGCTGCAGATCGCACTCGCGGCACGCGGCGTTCTCCAGGATGAGGGCATCTCGACACGAGTTGTTTCCATGCCGTGCGTGGAATGGTTTACCGCCCAGGATGCTTCCTATCAGGAGGAAGTACTGCCCCCGGGCATCCGGGCGCGCGTCAGCGTCGAGGCGGGCGTCGCGCAGCCCTGGCATGTGTTCACCGGCGACGTCGGCGAGTGCGTCAGCCTGGAGCACTTCGGGGCATCCGCTTCCTACATGAAGCTGTACGAGGAGTTCGGGTTCACCGCAGAGCACGTGGCAGCAGCCGCGCGCTCCAGCCTGGCTCGGCTGGGCACCGCGGCGGGCGCGAACGCGAGAAGCGAGGATTCATGACCTCCCAGCCAATCCCACAGCCGTCTCACCCGGTGCTCCGCGAGCTGACCGGGGCCGGCGTATCCATCTGGCTCGACGACATCAGCCGGGAGCGGCTGAGGACCGGCAACCTGGCCGGGCTGATCCGGGACTGGGCCGTCACCGGCGTGACGTCCAACCCGACCATCTTCGCCAGCGCCGTGGCCCACGGCGACGCCTACGATGAGCAGCTCAAGGATCTGGCGGTCCGCGGCGTGCAGACCGAGGAGGCGGCCCGGACGATCGCCACCTACGACATCCGCTGGGGCTGCGACGTGTTCCGGCCGGTGTACGACATCACGGGCGGCGTGGACGGCCGGGTGTCTATCGAGGTGGACCCGCGGATCGCGAAGGACACCGCGAAGACGATCGCCGAGGCCAAGGCGCTGTGGTGGCTAGTGGACCGGCCCAACCTGTTCATCAAGATCCCGGCGACGCTCGAGGGACTGCCCGCGATCACCGCGGCCCTGGCCGAGGGGATCAGCGTGAACGTCACGCTGATCTTCTCCCTGGAGCGGTACGGCCAGGTCATCGACGCGTTCATGACCGGCCTGGAACAGGCGCTGGCTGCGGGCCGGGACATCTCCGGGCTGGCCTCGGTGGCGTCCTTCTTCGTCAGCCGGGTGGACACCGAGGTGGACCGCAGGCTGGACAAGATCGGCACCCCCGAGGCGGCGGCGCTGCGCGGGAAGGCCGCGATCGCCAACGCCCGGCTCGCCTACGAGCTGTTCGAGCAGCGGATCGCGACCCCGCGGTGGCAGGCCCTCCGCGAGGCCGGGGCCCAGGTGCAGCGCCCGCTGTGGGCCTCCACCAGCACCAAGGACCCCGCGTACGACGACACCATGTACGTAGTCGAACTGGTCGCCCCCGACACGGTCAACACCATGCCGGAAGCGACGCTGCGGGCCACCGCGGACCACGCCAAGCTGCGCGGGGACACGATCCGCGGCACCTACGACCAGTCCCGGCAGGTCTTCGCCGACCTGGCCAGGCTGGGCATCGGCTACGACGAGGTGGTCACCGTGCTCGAGGAGGAGGGCGTGGAGAAGTTCGCCGCCTCCTGGAACGAGTTCCTGGGCACGATCGAGTCGAACATGGCCGCGGTGGGCAAGCCTTGACCGCTGGGCCGCCTGGCAACAACAGACGGAGCGCAAGGGATGACTGATTCGGCGACCACGGCCCAGGACGGGACCCAGACAGCCGGGAACGAGCTTGCGGGGGGGCAGCAGGCCACTACCGGCGGGCACATCAGCCAGGAAGAACAGGACGCGCTGACCCAGCCGTCCGGGATAATGCCGCTCGTCTCCGGCTCGGCGGCCAACCCGCTGCGGGACCCCCGGGACCGGCGGATCCCCCGGGTCGCAGGTCCCTGCGTCCTGGTCATCTTCGGTGTTACCGGGGACCTGGCCCGCAAGAAGCTCATGCCGGCCATCTACGACCTGGCCAACCGCGGCCTGCTCCCGCCGGGCTTCTCCCTGGTCGGCTTCGCCCGCCGCGACTGGGAACACGAGGACTTCGCCCAGGTCACGTACCAGGCGGTCAAAGAGCACGCGCGGACCCCGTTCCGGGACACGGTCTGGCAGCAGGTGTCCGAGGGCATCAGGTTCGTGTCCGGCGAGTTCAGCGAGGACGAGGCGTTCGACCGGCTCGCGGAGTGCGTGAGCGAGCTGGACCGCGAGCGTGGCACCGGCGGGAACTACGCGTTCTACCTGTCGGTCCCGCCGAAGTTCTTCCCCGTGGTGGTCAAGCAGCTCAAGCGGTCCGGGCTGTCCACGCCGCCGCAGCCGCCCCCCGGGCGGCCACGGCCCTGGCGCCGGGTGGTGATCGAGAAGCCATTCGGTCACGACCTGGCCAGCGCGCGGGAGCTGAACGAGACGCTCAGCGCCGTGTTCCCGCCCGAGTCGGTGTTCCGCATCGACCACTACCTGGGCAAGGAAACCGTCCAGAACATCCTGGCGCTGCGCTTCGCCAACGAGCTATACGAGCCGATCTGGAACCGCGGTTACGTCGACCACGTCCAGATCACCATGGCCGAGGACATCGGCATCGGCGGCCGGGCCGGGTACTACGACGGCATCGGCGCGGCCCGGGACGTGATCCAGAACCACCTGATGCAGCTGCTGGCGCTGACCGCGATGGAGGAGCCCGTCTCGTTCGACGCGGACGCACTGCGGGCGGAGAAAGAGAAGGTTCTGTCCGCGGTCCGGCTGCCCGACGACCTGGGCCTCGAGACCGCCCGCGGCCAGTACACCGCGGGCTGGCAGGGCGGTATCCCGGTCCGGGGCTACCTCGAGGAAGAGGGCATCGCGCCCGACTCGCACACCGAGACGTACGCCGCGGTGAAGCTCGGCGTGGAGACCAGGCGGTGGGCGGGTGTCCCGTTCTACCTGCGGACGGGGAAGCGGCTGCCGCGCCGGATGTCGGAGATCGCGCTGCTGTTCCAGCGCGCCCCGCACCTGCCGTTCGCGGCTACCGACACGGAGGAGCTCGGGCAGAACGCCCTGGTCATCCGGGTCCAGCCGGACGAGGGCGTGACGGTCAGGTTCGGATCCAAGGTCCCCGGCTCGGCCATGGAAGTGCGCGACGTGAACATGGACTTCGCCTATGGCGAGTCGTTCACCGAGAGCAGCCCCGAGGCGTACGAGCGGCTGCTGCTCGACGTGCTGATCGGTGACCCGCCGCTGTTCCCGCGGCACCGGGAGGTGGAGCTGTCGTGGATGGTCCTCGACCCGATCGAGGACTTCTGGGCCGAGCACGGCAAGCCGGAACCCTACCCCGCCGGCTCGGCCGGCCCGGCCTCCGCGGACGCCATGATGGCCCGCGACGGACGGGCCTGGAGACGGCTTTGAGCGCAAAGGACTGCCTCCGATGATGATCGATCTGGCCGAGACGACCACTGACCGGATTCACGAGGCAATCCGGCAGGCCCGGCAGCGGCTCGGCGGTCCCGCCAGCGGGATGGTGCTGACGCTGGTCATCGTGACCGATGAGGCAGCGCAGTACGATGCCGTCCGGTCGGCCAGCGAGGCGGCCCGCGAGCACCCGATGCGGGTGCTCGCGGTGATCACCCGGCGGCCGGAGGCCGGGTCCCGGCTCGACGCGGAGATCCGGGTCGGCGAGTCCGGGCCCGGTGAGGTCGTGCTGCTGCGGATGTACGGCGCGCTCGGCGAGCACGCTGACTCGGTGGTCACCCCGCTGCTGATGCCGGATACGCCCGTGGTGACCTGGTGGCCGGGGACTCCGCCGGATCTCCCCTCCAGCCGCCCGCTCGGTGCCCTCGCGCAGCGCCGGATCACCGATGCGGCCGCGGCCGCCGCGCCGCATGAGTGCCTGGCCAGCCTGGCCTCGCACTACAAGCCCGGGGACACCGACCTGAGCTGGACCCGGGCGACGCCCTGGCGGTCGCTGCTGGCAGCGACCCTGGACCAGCCGCACGGCACAATCCGCGGGGGCCGGGTCGAGGCCGAGCGGGGTAACCCCAGCGCGGACCTGATCGCGTCCTGGCTGTCCGTGCGGCTCGGGGCCCCGTTCGAGAACCGGGTGTCCGGCGGCCCCGGGGTGACCGCGGTCGTCTTCGACACCAGCGAGGGCGAGATCGCGGTGACCCGCCCGGATGGCCGGCTGGCCATGCTGCACCGGCCGGGCGAGCCCGCGCGCCGGGTGGCGCTGCACCGCCGGGACACCGCGGAACTCCTGTCCGAGGAGCTGCGGCGGCTGGACCCCGATGAGGTGTACGCGGAGACCATCGCGCCCTTCGTCCCCGCACCGCCCGAGGTGAAGCGCAACGGCGGCAGCAGCCGCAAGCGGGCCGCCGTGAGCGCGGATACGTCTCGCAAAGACAAAGCGCGGTGACCACGCCGGAGGTCCTCGTCCACCACGACGCCAGCCTGCTGGCCAAGGCGGCGGCGGCCCGGCTGGTGACCAGGCTGGTGGACGCCCAGGCCAGCTCGGGCACGGCGGACCTGGTGCTGACGGGTGGCGGCATCGGCACCGTGGTACTGGCCGAACTGGCCGCCGCGCCGGCGCTCGGCGCGGTGGACTGGCGGCGGCTGGACATCTGGTGGGGCGACGAGCGCTTCCTGCCGTCCGGCCACCCCGAGCGCAACGAGGCACAGGCAGACCAGGCCCTGCTCAGCCTGGTAGACGCGGATCCGGCCCGGGTGCACAGGATGCCCGGCACGGACGGCCCGGACGGCGACGACCCGGAGGCAGCAGCCGCCCGGTACGCCGCCGAACTGCGGCAGGCCGCCCAGCCGCAGGACCACGGCCCGGTACCCGCCTTCGACGTGCTGCTCCTCGGCATCGGCCCGGAAGGGCACGTGGCCTCGCTCTTCCCCGGAATGCCGGCGCTCTACGACGAGCGGCCGGTCGTCGCGGTCCGCGGCGCCCCCAAGCCACCCCCCACCAGGATCACCATGACCCTGCCCGCTATCCGGCGGGCCCGCGAGGTGTGGATACTCGCGGCCGGCGAGGAAAAGGCCGGGGCCGTCCGCCTGGCCCTGTCGGACGCCGGGGCCGTCCAGGTCCCGGCCGCGGGCGCACGCGGCCAGCAGCGCACGCTGTTCCTGCTGGACCGCACCGCGGCCAGCCAGCTCCCGCCCCAGCTGAGCCGCATCGCCTCACCCTGACCCTCCCCGGGCGGGTGACCTCAGTCCGGGTAGCGGCCGGTCCCGTCGCCCGGGCCGTCGTGCTCACCGGGCCGCCGGTCCTGTCCTGGCCGGTCACCCCGGGTGGGCCGGGTGGCCAGCCTGAGCAGCGTGAACAAGATGACCAGCACCGGGACGAATGCGAGGGGCTCCCGGGCGCTGAGCGCGATCCCGAGCCAGATGACCAGGATGGGCAGCATCGGGCTGAGACGGCGGTGCGGAGGTGCCGGTGACACTGGCAGCTGCTTGTCCCGGGCCGCCCTGACCTGAGGTTCCGGCTGGGGAATCTCCAGCCTGGCCTGCTGGGGCAGATCGCGGGTGAGGTCGCGGAGGCCGCCCCAGGTCTTCGCGGCGAACGCCACGCTAGTCCGCTCGTCGAACTCTTCCAGGCTCAGCCGCCCCGCGCTGTACGCCTCACGCAAGATCTCGACAACGTGCTCCCGGTCGGCGTCCGAGGCTCGGATACCGCCGTCATCCGTCATCTCCGGACCTCCCCGGGACCCTGTCCACCATTCGCCCCTTTCATCCGGAGGATACCCCGGACCGGTCGCACCGGATCCCCGCCGGGTGGCCGTATTGCCCCGGCGGCGCCGATCCGGCCCGCCCGCCCTGGCGGCGGGGGCGCCCGTTGCGAACCCCGCGTGGCCAAGTGTGCCCCGCTATGGTTAGATCTCGCCGTGCCCCCGGTGCCCCGCCGTCTGACCCAGGACCGGAATCACCTGATCGTGTGCGGGGACGACGCCCTGGCCTACCGGGTCGTCGAGGAGCTCACCGCCAACTACGGCGAGCGGGTTACGGTGCTGCTCAGCGCCCGGTCGCGGGGCCACGGCCCCCGGATCGCCCGGCTGCCGGGCGTCCGGGTCCTCGAGCGACCGGATCTGGACGGCGCGGCTTTCGCGGACGCGGGGGCCCAGTCCGCCCGGGCGATCGCCCTCATCGGGCGGGACGACCTGGCCAACTTCCACGCGGCCCTCCGCGCCCAGGATGTCAGCCCGGGCCTCAGGCTCGTGATGCGCATCTTCAATACCGGGCTGGGTGAGCGGATGCGCAGTTTCTTCCCGGACTGCGCGGTCCTGTCGAGTTCCTCGATGGCCGCACCCTCGTTCGTCGCCGCGGCGCTGGGCGAACCCGCCCCGAGCCATGTCCGGCTGGCCGGGCGCACCCTGTTCGTGGCCCGCGAGGGCGAGACCGACGCCGCACACGTTATCTGCGGGCTGGCCACCACGGGGGTGCCTGGCCTGCCCCGGCTGCTCCCCCCGGGCCAGGACCCGGCCGATCTGGTGCTCGCCGTGGCCGACGGCAGCCCCCGCAATCCGCTGACCAGGCAGCGCCGGCGGCCCCTGCGGGCCCTCGCGGACCTGCCGCCGCTGCTTTTCGGGCACAAGCTGGGACTGGTGTTCCTGGCCCTGTTCTTGGTGCTGGTGGCCGGCTTCGTGCTGCTGGCCACCGCGGCGGGCTTCTCCCCCGGGAACGCCCTGTACCTGACCTTCCTGGACGCCGCGGGGGCGGCGGTCACCGACCCGGCGCTGGGCGGCCCGGAGAAGGTCGCCCAGTTCATGCTCACCTTCGACGGGATGGCGTTCCTCCCGGTGGTGACCGCGGCCGTGGTCGGAGCCAGGCTCACCGGCTCACTGCGCGCCAAGGAGCGGCCGCTGAGCGGCCACGTCATCGTGGCCGGGCTGGGCAACGTCGGCACCCGCATCGCGGGCCAGCTGCACGACCTGGGCGTGGCCGTGGTCTGCGTGGACCGGGACGAGAACGCCGCCGGCATCCGGCTCGCCCGCCAGCTCGGGCTGCGCGTGGTGATCGGCGAAACCCACCGCGAGGAGACCCTGCGGACCGCGGGTGTCCGCACCTGCCAGGCCCTGGTCTCGGTGACCAACAGCGACATCGTGAACCTGGAGACGGCGCTGCACGCCCGGGCCCTGGCCGCCGAGGTGCGCCTGGTCCTGCGGCTGTCCGACGACGACCTGGCCGGGCGGGTGCAGAAGACCGTGGGCAACACCGTCTCCCGGAGCGTCCCCTACCTGGCCGCCCCGGCGTTCGCCGCCGCCATGCTGGAGCACCAGGTGCTGCGCACCATCCCGGTCGGGCGGCACGTGCTGCTCATCGCGGATGTCAGGGCCGGGGCCGGATCCGAGCTGGCCGGGCGGCCGGTGGAGAACGTCCACCGCGACGGCGAGGTCCGGGTCATCGCGGTGCAGCGGGCCGCCGCCAACGGCGTCGACTGGTCACCGCGTCCCGATTACGTAATCGCCCCGCAGGACCGGATCTACGTTCTGGCTACCCGCACCGGGCTGAGCGGAGTATTGGCGCGGAGCCAAACCGGGGGCACGGTCGCGCCAGCGTAAGCAAAAACCTGGGTCTCCCCCAGGAAGGAATCCAGCGTTACGCTCAGGGCAGATCTTCCGTGTGGTTCTGCTGAGCCGCCTGTGAAGATGGAAGAAGGTCCCACATGGTCCGTTCTGTCCGGGTTTTCTGTCCCGTGGGGGGGACACCCGCCGCGGCCCAGGCGCCGGGCACGCGAGCCTGCCCAGTAGCTGCCGCGGGGATCTTCAGTCAACCCACGCGCCGTCCCGGCCCTCCGGGCTCCCTGCTCGTGGCCGGGCAGTGCATCGCCTCATCAGGAGGAATCACTTGAGCGTCAACGATGACCTACCTGCAGCTCCTGCAGCTCCTGTGGCCGCCCTGGGGTCCGGGATAGCTGACCCCGCACCGCTGGGACTGGCTGCCTTCGCCCTGACCACGTTCCTGCTGTCGGCGTTCAACGCCGGCTGGATGACCACGGCGAGCGGCCTGGCCTGGCTCGGGTACGCGTTCGCCTACGGCGGCCTGGGCCAGTTGCTGGCCGGCATGTGGGAGTTCCGCAACCGCAATGTTTTCGGCGCCACCGCCTTCTCTAGTTACGGCGGCTTCTGGATCGGTCTCGGCCTTTACTTCGTGCTCGTGGGCAATGGGCTGCTGGCCCACCCCCTGCTGGCGCACGAGTTCAACAAGGACGTCGGCTGGATCCTGCTGGCCTTCGCCATCTTCAACACCTACATGCTGATCTGGAGCACGCAGGTGAACGCGGCGATCTTCGCGGTGTTCCTCACCCTGGAGGCCACGGAGATCATCCTGTTCATCGGCAACTTCTCGGGCAGCAGCGGCACGGTCAAGTTCGGCGGGTACGTCGGCGTGCTGACCGCGGTGTGCGCCTGGTACGCCTCGGCGGCGGGGGTGGCCAACGGGATGGGCGGCCGCTTGCGGGTCCCCGTCGGCCGGCCACTGCTCGCCCCGCGCATCTGAGCTCAGACTCAGCAAGCTCGGACCAAGCGGGTACGGAGTCAGCTGATCCCGGGGAGCCGAAGCAGGCCCCCCGGGATCACCCGTTTCCCGGCCCGGGCAGGATTGTGCGCGTGGATCTGCACGAGAAGCGGCAACTCGACCTCGCCGAGCACATGGCCAGGGTGAACGAGCAGGTGGCCAAGGCCAAAGCACACGCGCAGCCCTGGCGGGCCATCATCTCGGCCGTGCTGGCCATCATCGCGGGCGCGGTAGCCAGCAGTGCCGACCTGGGTTTCAAGGACTGGACCGGCCACGGCAATTACGTCTACAAGATTGTGGCCGCGGCCTGCATCGCGGCGTTCTTCGTCTTCGGCACGGTGGCCGTGCTCGGCCTGGCCGGAAAAGCCCGCCAGGTGCTGTCCCCGCTCGCGGGCTCTTCGCACGCCGCGGTGGTGCGCTACGCCATCCTGCTCATCGGCGGGGTGACGATCCTTGTCCTGGGCGTGGGGCTGATGAAGGTCCCGATCGGGCAACTTCTCGTCGGCGGGGCGGTGACCACGATCCTGCTCGGCATCGCCGGGCAGCAGACCCTGTCAAACGTTTTCGCGGGCCTCGTGCTCCTGCTGTCGCGGCCCTTCAACGTCGGGGACTATATCCGGCTCAAATCCGGGGCCCTGGGGGGCGTGACCGACGGCCTGGTGGCCGAGATAGGCATTACCTACTTGCGCCTGGACACGGAGGACGGCACCCTGCATCTGCCCAATTCCCAGGTGCTCGCGGCCGCGGTGGGGCCTATCGCGCGGCCCCGGACCGGGGAATCAGAGCCGGTTCCCGAGGAGCCGATACCGGCCCGTGAGCCAGCCAGGCCGGCTCATGACGACCCGCCGTACGGCGGGCCGCCGTACGGATCGCCATGATGCCCCCGGCTCAGTGGTGGTTCGCCTCGTAGCTCACCACGACATCAGCCGGGATGCGGCCCCGGTCGCTGACCTCGATCCCGCTTTCCTTGGCCCAGCTCCGTATGGCGGCGCTGTGCTGCCGGTGAGCCGTCGTCCGGCGCTTGGTCCGGCCCGGCCGGGCGGACGCCCGGCGCGCGCGCTCGGCGTAACGGCCGACCACATCGTCAAACTTTTGGCTGTGCCTGTCGCACAGGTCGATCTCATAGTCCCGGCCATCCAGGCTGAACCGGCGTGCGTGATGCTGGCCCTCAGGAATCAGTTTCTGGTCGTAGTCACAGGCAAATGTGACGGAAACCTTCTGTGCCACTTGAGGCCCCCCTTCCTCTGCTGGCAAATATATCCCGCCACGGGCGCCCCAACCATAACGACACCCAAACAGGGGCAGAGCGGCAACCCGGGAGGCCGCCATTCGGGGCGGCGATGCCGGGCCGGGGCCATGGGGCGCCACCCCCGGGCAGGGGCGGCTATCGGTCAATGACGGCCGGGATAGCGTCCCCGTTCCCGGCCGTCGTGATTGCCGGGCGGGGGCCCATAGGGGAAGGATTCGTCGGACGCACTGCCGTAGTCCCCGACGGAGTGGTCGGCCGTGTCATCCCACTCAGGGTCCTCGCCATATTCCGGCCCGGCCGGATAAGCCCCGGAGTCGCCGTCGGCCGCTTCGCCGGGATAATCCGCAATGCCCGCTTGGCCGGGATAAGGGTGGAAAGAGGGGTCACCCGGGTAACCGCCCGCCGGCCGGCGGTGGCCGCCGGGCTGCCCGGCGCGGTAGTCGCCGGCGCCGGGCACGTCCGGGTAACCAGGATCGCGGTACGCGCCGCGCTCATCCTCATCCCCGTATTCCGGCGCGTCAGGCTCCCCGGGGTAGCGGGACCGGCGGGGCTCACCGGGAAAGTCGCCCGGGTCACGGCGGTGGCTGCCGGACTGGCCAGCGCGGTAGTCGCCGGTGCCGGGCACGTCCGGGTAGCCGGTCGCCCCGCCCCGCCCGTAGTCCCCGCCGGGCCCGTCGCGGTAACCCGGGTCCGCGGGGTATCCCGTGCCGGTGTCGTATTCCTCGGCCGGGCGGGCGTAGGACCCCGTGGACGGCTCCTCCTGGTACCGGCCCCCCGGGACGGGGTAGGCCGGGTCGAGGGGGTCGATGGGGTAGCCGCCGGAGTCCCCGCGGTAGGCCCGGCCCGGGCCTGTCCCGTAGTCGCCGGGCGGCCCGCCTGGGTAGCGCTGCTCCGGGCGCGGCCCATCCGGGCGCTGGCCCGGCGGCGCGCCTGACCCGGCCGGCATCCGCATGGACACCGTGGCCTGGCCCTCCCCGGGACTGCGGCCCGCCGGGGCGGCCCCGTTCGCGGCCCGGCCCGGGGGCGCCTCGTGACCTGCCTCGCCCGGAACCTCCCGGCGGCCGGCCTGCTGGGCCTGGGGGCCTCGGCGCAGCGCCTCGATCATCCGGGCCAGATCGTCCATGGGCAGGCGGAACGTGCCGGTGCAGGTACCGCCCTGCCAGATGCTGAAGACCGCCACGCCCGTGTCGGCGTACCAGCTCAGCCGCATGCTGCGGGAGTCGCCTCGTACGTCGAAGAACACCTCGCCGAGCCGGGGCAACGGGGCTGCGTCCGACGCTGACATGGAGCCCATGGTGGCGCTGCACTCACGGGTTTGTCCAATTAACTCGGCACTATGATGGGAACCTGGGCGGGAGGTACCGCCTCCATGCTGGGGCAATGCCCCTCCGGGCGGGCCGGGCGGCCGGCCCGAACATCTGTGCCGCGGATTCGCGATCCTGCCTGCGGAACAGCCCTCGCGGATGGCATCATTGATCATCGGTCCGGTGGACAGGACTGGTTTGGTCAGAGCGGGCGGCATCCGGTTGCCGCTGCTCATCCGGCAGGGTTGCTCCTCTAGCTACTCCCGTGGCGGTCACGGGCGCCTTGAGGCTGCCCGGGTCCCGGGAACACGCAGGTGGTGCAGCGCGTTGCATACCTGTGACGGGGCAAAAGCCGCACGGCGAACCAGATGTCCGACGGAAACAGAGGGTCGGCTGGACGCGGAATACACACACTGAGCTTGTTGAGGAGATCTAGTCATGTCTGAGGTACGGCGGCAGGTTACCCTGCCTCCCCGGCCGAACTGGGGCTGGCAAGATGCCGCCGCGTGCCGCGGCACGGATGTCGTGCTCTTCTTCGGCCCCGACGGCGAACGTCAGCCGGAGCGCGACATCAGGGAGCGCAAGGCCAAGGCGCTGTGCGCCAGTTGCCCGGTGCGCACCGAGTGCCTGGATTACGCGATTTCGCGGCCCGAGAAGTACGGCACCTGGGGCGGCCTGAACGAGGACGAGCGCGCTTCCGAGCGCCGCCGCCGGATGCGCCGCGCGAACGCGGCCTGACCAGGTTGCCGAGGTAACCCGGTAGCAAGCTAACACTGAGCACTGGCCGGCCGCGGCATCCGCCGCGGCCGGCCACACTGTGTTCATGGTCTGCCCATCCTGCCGCCGCCAGCACCATGAGGACTGCCCGGGAGGGACCTGGTGCGATTGCCAGCACCTGCCTCTTTCGGCATTGCCGGAGCCGCCCCGGGACGCGCGCTCGCTCAGCTGGGTACGCCAGGGCTGACCGGGCCAGCGCTGAGCAGGCCGGGACTGAGCAGAGCAGGGCACGCCCGGGCGGAATAGGTGCGGCCGGCCTGGGGTTGGAGACGGCGTGGGCACGCTAGGCGCCCCGGCCGCCGGGCAGCCGGGTCAGCGATTTACTTCGCAAGGCGAAGTTATCTCGACATATCGTGCCTTTTCGTGTGATCCTCGTATGGTGAGCGCTGCAGACCCCCTCCTCGTCGCCCGCAGGCATGTCGACCTGCTCCGGGTGCGCAGCGCCGCGTGTCGACTCGGCCGCTGACCACTGCCCCGATCGTGGGCGTGTGTCGCGGCCGGCATCTGCAGCCCTGGCGGCCTGCCTCCCGCGAGCCTGAATCGCGAACCAGCTGAGCCGCCCTGGCCAGCAGGATGACCGGTGCAGCCCAGGCTGCCTGTCGCGTCGCGCGTCCCGCCCCAGCCAGACCCGCAGCAGCGGGCCCGACCGAGCAGGACAAGAAGGGACGCGCCAGATGCCGTCAGCCCACCGTCACCGAGGCCAAGGCCAGTGGGCGCTCGGATACCGCGAGCCGCTGAACAAGAACGAGGAAAACAAGAAGAACGACGACGGGCTCAACGTCCGCCAGCGGATCATCGACATCTATTCACGGCAGGGCTTCGACTCCATCGACCCAGCCGACCTCCGGGGACGGTTCCGCTGGTACGGCCTGTACACCCAGCGCCGGCCGGGCATCGACGGCGGCAAGACCGCCACGCTCGAGCCCGAGGAGCTCGATGACCGCTACTTCATGCTGCGCATCCGCATCGACGGCGGCCAGCTGAGCAACGACCAGCTGCGCGCGGTCGCCGGCATCTCCGAGCGGTACGCCCGGAACACCGCCGATCTCACCGACCGGCAGAACGTGCAGCTGCACTGGATCAGGATCGAGGACGTGCCGGCGATCTGGGAGGCCCTCGAGGCGGTCGGCCTGTCTACCACGGAAGCCTGCGGCGACACGCCCCGGGTGGTGCTGGGCTGCCCGCTGGCCGGGATCGA
>Ga0182024_10017519_pt1 | contig 13434 bp, 13 predicted proteins | sample P32metaG_FD_120480 | JGI IMG/M metagenome (GOLD analysis project Ga0182024, IMG submission 120480) | Permafrost microbial communities from Stordalen Mire, Sweden - P3-2 metaG (Illumina Assembly) | ecosystem: Environmental > Terrestrial > Soil > Wetlands > Permafrost | place: Sweden: Stordalen...
CATCTTCTTCGCCGCCTCGCGCACCACCTTCAGGTGCGAGCTCGCATCGTGCATCAGGATCACCCCGTTCGGGTTCATCTGCGTCAGAAACCGCTTCACCTCCGCCTCGCGCACCGGCATGTCCGAGTCCGAGAACAGCAGGTCGATCGTCCCCTCCACCTGCATCTCCAGGCTGGACTCGTTCCGCAGCTCCATCCACTGCTTCAGCGGCGAAGCGTTCAATCGCTCCTTCGCCTTCGCATACACCACCGTGTCGAACTCGCAGCTGATCACCTTACCAAACCCGTTCCGCTCGAGGCCCCGCGCAATCCACTCCGTCGACACGCCCAGAAACGATCCCGTCTCCACCACCAATCTTGGCTTGATCGTCGTCACCAGCGTCGCCAGGAACTCCAGCACCTCCACCTCAGCCGTCATGGAGTCGATCATGCTCCACCGCTCCGGCTCGGGACACTCCGGCGTCGCGCGATGGTACTCCGGCAGCAGCGCTCCACCCGCGCGCTCATGCTGCAGCATCACCTTGTGTTCTTGCTTCAGCTTCTTCTTGAACAATCCCATCCCATCCACTTTATGCGATCCGCGCATATCGCCGCATTTGCCCAGCAAAAAGCGCTCCCACTCGGGAGCGCCTCTCGCAATCCATCCACCCACAACTACGCGTTGTGCTGCGGCCCGTTGTTGCGCTGCACAAAGTGGTACGGCGGCCACGGCCCGCTCAATTGCATCCGGCACTCCTTCAGCTCCAGCGTCGCCGACGAGTATTTATTCTGGTAGCGCTCCACCGTCTTGTGGTCGATCAGGTGCGCAATGTCCAGCAGCATCTTGCCCGAGTCCATCCGCTTGCACGTAATCTCTTCCGCAATCGGCAGGAACATACGGTGCATCTGCACGCTCAGCGCCCGCGCCTTGCTCTGCCGCTCCCGCTGCCTGGTCGCGCTCTCGCGCAGGCTGGTCAGGTACTCCTGGCCGACGGTCATGTTGCGCAGCGCATTGCCCGGACACGTATCGTCCACCACCACCTTCAGGTGCATCTCGGCCTTGCCCCGCAGCCGCTCCACGTTCGCCGTAAAGTGCCGCTGGTTCGAGCGCACGCTGCGCCGCAGCGCATCGTCGTCCGCAAAGCTGGTGCCGAACCGGAAGGGCAGCACCGTCGAATGTTTGAAGCAGTCCGCGATCACCCGCGCATGGTCTCGCTGTGCGCTTTGGTCCATACGCGCCGCGTCCTCCGCGGTATGCTCGCTCACTATCACTGCTAAGTCACTGGCTGGAAAAAGAAAAGTCTGGTTCCCGAACAGCCCCGTAACTCCTGCCAGGGGCATTGGGCGGCGGTGCCGGCAAAGTTCCGGAAATGCGTTTCGTTCAGCAATGCAATACGCGTACCATGCCATGTCGTGTCACTCCAAAGCGCAGGAATAGGAAAGCCCATCCCTGTGGGAAAGGCGTCCATCAGCCAAAATGAATGGCCCGTTCGGACTGCGAATCGGGCTGAGTGGAAGTTGTGGGGGCCTGCAACGTCTCTGTCCTGGTTTTTTGGGTCGATTGTTTTGGTCGATTATTGTTGTTCCGAACCGAAACGGATAGTATGCCCATCGCACAACAATTGGCAAGGCCATAAGTGACAAACTCGCCCGTCCGGCAAATGCGCGCTGCTCAGCACTTTGCCGACGCCAACCTGAACCTCCGCAGCAGATCCGTCCGATAACCGGCTACCCAGAGTTCGCACCACCCACGGTGCAAGCCCAAAATGGGCCGCTGTCTGTGTCAAGGAACGACCCGCCTGCCCGGCAGCCATCCTTTAGTCTTTAGCTCTATTTGGCCGCGCCTCCGCTCCGGAACCGCCCCGGCCGGAACGCCTCCAGCCCCACCTCCGTCCGCTCGCCCGTTATCGCCTGCGCCATCACCCGCGCCGTCCCCGGCGCCAGTAGTATCCCGTCGCGATAGTGCCCCGTCGCATACCAGCAGCCGGGCATATCCGCCCGCCCCAGCAGGGGCAATCCATCCGGCGTCCCCGGCCGCAGACCCGCCCAGCATTCCAACGGATCCGTCATCGTGAGCTCCGGCAGCAGCGCCCGTGCCGCCCCTACCAGCCCATGCACCGCGCCCTCTTCCACGCGCTCATCGAACCCCACCCGCTCCATCGTCGACCCCACCGTCACCCGCCCATCCCCACGTGGTATCAGATACACTCCCCGCCCGCGCACCACGCACTTAAGCCGTTCCGGCGCGCAGCGCAGCTCCACCATCTGCCCCTTCACCGGCTCGACAGGGAGATCGTGCAAATCTCTCCCTCCTATTGGAGCCGACTCGGCCCTCTTCAATGACCCCGCCCACGCCCCACAGCAGTTCACAAAATTCCCCGCCGCCACCTCGCCCTCCTCTGAATCCAGCTCTGAAATCTTTCCCGCACGCCGCGTCCTCACCACCACTCCTGCGCCAGCCCGCTCCACTCCCACTACCTCGCATCCTTCAACCAACCTTCCGCCCGCCGCCTGGAACGCCGCCGGCAGCGCCGCGCACAGGTCCCTCGGATCGAGACTCGCCTCCTCCAGCAATCGAAAGGCAAGCCCATCCATCCTCAACCCCGGCGCGAGCTCTCGAATCTCCTCCGCCGTCGCCAACTTCCCTTCCACACCCTCACCCTCAACCCACTGCAGCGTTCGCCCCGTCCGCAGCGGCGCCTTCATCCCGGAGAGTCCCTCCAGCTGCGCGAGCCAGTCCGGATACAGCTCCCGGCTCAGCCGCGCCAACGGCATCAGCTCCTTCGGGTTCTGCGGATCGTCCACTGCCAGCATCCCGCCCGCCGCCCATGACGCTGCGCGCATCGCGCGCCCACGCTCCAGCACCGCCACGCTCAATCCCCGCCGCCGCAGCTCCAGCCCCAGCGCCAGCCCGATGATTCCCCCGCCCGCAATCGCTACATCCACCCGCATCGCCCCACCCATCCGCACCATCCTAATTCTTCGCTATCCTTAACGGATGAGACTCCCCGGCCTCTCCTCCGCCGCTCTCTTCCTCGCCGCCGCAGCCCTCTTCACCGCTCCCACCCCCGTCCGAGCTCAGGCCAAGCCGCCCGCCGCCGCGCCCAAGCCCGCGCCCCCTAAGACCTCGCCCGACACCATCGTCTTCACCAATGGCGACCAGCTTACCGGCGTCCTCGAGCGCAGCATCGGCAACTCCGTCATCTTCAAAAGCGACATGGCCGGCGAGATCACCGTCTCCCTCGACAAGGTCAAGGAGCTCCACTCCTCCGGCTCCTTCGCCGTCCTGCGCAAGGACGTCACCCCCACCCGCGCCAACGTCACCCCCGGCACCCTCATCTTCGAAGGCGGCAACCTCACCGTCGCCTCGCCCATGGGCGAGCCGGAGATCGTCCCCGAAAAGCAGATCGCCTACATCCTCGACCAGTCCACCTACGACATGGAGCTCGAGAAAAAGCCCGGCCCGCTCTTCGGCTGGAACGGCGCCGTCAACGGCGGCGCCACCATCGTCCGCTCGACGGACAACGGTTCCACCTACACCGCCGGCATCGCGCTCGTGCGCGCCATCCCCACCGTCCCGTACCTGCCTGCGCGCAACCGCACCACCTTCGACCTGCAGGAGACCTACGGCAAGCTCACCACGCCCGTCATTCCCCAAACCGCGCCGCCCACCCCCGCCGCGGTCGCCATCACCAGCATCTTCCACGCCGACGCCGAGCGCGACGAGTACTTCTCGCCCAAGTTCTTCGCCCTCGCCCAGACCGCCTTCGACCACAACTACTCTCAGGGCCTCAACCTCCAGGACGTCTTCGGCGCAGGCGTCGGCTGGACCGCCATCCAATCCGGCAAGCAGCGGCTCGACTTCAAGGGCACTCTGCAGTACGAGCAGCAGGACTACCTCGCCTCCTCCGGCACGCCCAGCCAGGACCTCATCGGCTCAACCATCTCCGAGGCCTGGCGCCGCACCCTCCCGCATAAGCTCCTCTTCACCCAGTCCTTCGCCGCGGTCCCCGCCTGGAACTACCTGCACGCCTTCTCCGCTAATGGTGCGGTCTCGCTCGCCCTGCCCGTCTTCAAGCGCCTCTCGCTCACCGTCACAACCTCGGACAACTTCCTCAACGACCCCGCCTTCGGCTACAACAAAAACTCCTACCAGTTCGTCACCGCCATCAGCTACTCACTCAAATAATCCGCGAAGAAATCGTCGCTTTGTTCTTGATCCGCGCTCATCCGCGCAAATCCGTGGTCGTCTTTCTCTTACAGATCGGTATCATCGGTGTGAATCGGTGTTAAGCCTTTGCCTTTGCCTTACTGCCCCGCCAATATCATCTTCACCGGGTCCGGCATCGGCTGGTCCGCATTCTTCACCAGCAGCGTCACCTGCCACATCTGCGTGTCCGTCAGCACATGATCGAACGCCGGCATCCCCGTCAACCGGATCCCGTTCGCCACCTTCCAGTAGGTCTCGCCCGGGTCGTCGTCGCTCACTCCCACCACATTGCCCTTGGCGTGCTTCTTCCAAAGCTGCGGCGCCTGCGGATACATCGACTGCGCAAACCTCACGTCGTGCCCCGGGGTCCCATGGCACGCCGCGCAATCCGCCTTGTACACCCGCGCGCCGCCCTCGTAAACGTCTTCGCTGGTCCCGAACGGCGCCGACTGCATCTGCCGCGCAATTCGCGCCTGCAGCGGCACACTCACAATCGCCCGCTCGAACGGGAACGGCTTGTCCGCCGTCGCTACCGGCAGATCGCCCCAGCGCACATACCCCCACGCGCCCGCGGCCACCGCCACCACGCCCAGCATGAAGCCCAGCAACACCCGGCCCCATCCCCCGCCCGACCTTCCGCGCGAACGCCTCTCCCAACCCTTCCCCGACCTTCCCCCATCCGCCATCGTCCTTAGCCCCTCCCCTGCGCCTAACCCGCGCCCGATGTCCTTAGCCCCAGTTACGATCCCGCAGTTCTAATCCGGCCACGGATGTTCTAATCCGGCGGTGGATGTTCTAATAAAGACTGGTTCGGCGCAAAGAACATATCCTTCCCGCTCCGGCCACGTCTCAACCGTATCAAAGATGCAGCCGCCCGCGGTTCGCGCAGTACATCCCGGGCAAACCACCGCACGCTCGCGCAGGAGTCTCAAGTTGATGTTTTCGTCGCCGTCCCGCCGCACCGCCGGCATCCCCGCTCTGGCAACTCTTCTCTTCGCCGCTCTTCTGGCCGCTTTCCTGGCCGTCCCCGCCGCGCAGGCCCAGTTCGGCCAAACTCACCGCGAGACCAACGCCAACCGCCGCGCCCGCATCCAGCGCCAGATCGCGGAGACCTACACGCATCGCTGGGAGACCGCCGGCGGCGGCGGCTATCTCCGCTTCCGCTCCGGCCAGTTCACCCAGCGGAACTCTGAGATCGCCTTCTGGGCCAACACCAGCTACTACTTCAATCAGAAGCTCGGCGTCACCGGCGAGCTGCGCGGCTACTACGGCAACGCCAAGGTCCCCAACTACAACCAATTCGCCTCGCTGGTCGGTACCCCGCAGATCTCCGAATACCCCTTCATGGCCGGCCCCACCTACCGTATCGTGCTGCACCAGCACCTCGCCGTCAGCGCCTTCGCCCTCGGCGGCGCCGCCATCGGCAAGTTCGACGGCGACACCAAGGGCATCCCCGCGCCCACCCTCGGCTTCTGGCCCTCGTCCACCGCGCGCCCCGCCTTCTCCGTCGGCGCCAACGTCGACCTCAACCTCTTCCCCAACCTCGCCTTCCGCATCGCCCCCAACTACATGGGCACCACCTTCGGCGGCTCGATCCAGAACAACCTCGGCGTCAACCTCGGCCTCGTCTACCGCTTCGGCCGCCAGCAGTGATGGCGTTTTGCGCGCGTCTTAGCCGCGCGACGTCATCCTGAGGAGCGCGGAAGCGCGACGAAGGATCCCTGTATTTGCTCTTAGCTATGCGGGTGCCCCATTCATGCGCGAGCGTCAGCGCGCGCATGAATGGGATGACTTCCTACGCCTCAATCCTCGAAAACAAATACGCGCCGCCGCTGAGAAACACCGCCGCAATGCATGCCAGCACCGCCACGTCGACCGTCAGGCCGAAGTGCCAGGTGTTGATCAACGCGCCGCGCAGCCCATCGACTCCATACGCCAGCGGATCAAGCTTGGTGATGATCCTCATCGCCAACGGAAGGTTGGTCAGCGGAAACAGCGCGCCCGACAGGAAGAAGATCGGCATCACCAGAAAATTCATCACCAGCTGAAAGCCCTGCATGTCCTGGATCACCGATCCAATGGCCGTCCCCAGCGCCGCAAACACAATCGCAATCATTGCCACAAACAGAAACGCCACCGGGACCGCGAACCAGCTCTGCGGCCGGAACCCCGCAATCAGGCAGATCAGCAGGATCAGCGTGCCCTGGATGATCGCCACCGTCGCCCCGCCCAGCGTGCGTCCCACCATCACCTGCATCCGCGACACCGGCGCCACCAGCGTCTCCTTCAGGAAGCCGAACTGCCGGTCCCACAGCATCGCAATGCCGGAGAACACCGAGCTGAACAGCACCGTCATCCCCACCACGCCCGGCGCCATAAACTGCAGATAGCTGCCATGCCCCGCCTGCCGGAAGACCGGTCCCAGCCCAAAGCCCAGCGCCAGTAGATAGAGGCACGGCTGTCCCAGCGACACCACAATCTGCACACGCGAACGCGCATACCGCTTCAGCTCGCGCAGCCACAAAATATAAATCGCACCCATTGCTTACTCCTCAATTCCAATCCGTTACCGCCGGAACATCTTCGCTACCTGGCGCAGCGCGGCCTTCGCATCCGCACCCTCATCGCGCAGCGACGCTCCCGTCAGCGCAAGAAACGCCGCCTCCAGCGTCTCAGTCTGCGTCTGCTCCTTCAGCTCCGCCGACGTCCCCTGCGCAACGATCTTTCCATGGTCCATAATCGCGATCCGGTGCGCCACCCGGTCGGCCTCATCCATATAGTGCGTGGTCAGAAATACCGTCGTCTTCTCCGTCTCGTTCAACCGTTTCACGTGCGTCCACAGCTGGTTCCGGCTCTGCGGGTCCAGCCCCAGCGTCGGCTCATCCAGAAACAGGATCCTCGGCGTGTGCAGAAACCCGCGCGCAATCTCCAGCCGCCGCTTCATCCCGCCGGAGAACGTCTTCACATACGAATCCTTGCGCTCCCACAGCTCGAACAGCTTCAGCAGCTCCTCCGTCCGCTGCGCGCGCACCTTACGCGGCACGTGGTACAGCACGCCATGCAGGTCCATGTTCTCCCACGCCGTCTGCTCCACATCCAGGCTCGGGTCCTGGAAGACGATGCCGAACCGCTGCCGCGCCTCCTTCTGCTTCACCGTCGGGTCCAGCCCATCCAGCGCCACGCACCCGCTGGTCGGTCTCAGCAGCGTGGTCAGCATCTTGATCGTCGTCGTCTTCCCCGCCCCATTCGGCCCCAGGAACGCAAAAATCTCTCCCTGCGCGACATCGAAGCTGATGTCGTCGACCGCCGTTACATCCCCAAACTTCTTCGTCAGATTCTGAACATGAATCATGGTGCAGAAATCTCCCTGGGCATGTTGTCTGATCGCCCGCTCGCAGGTTGTTTCACTGAGTATTTATAAGATGCGCGCCAGAGTGCGCCAGACGCGATTTTCTCATCTGGATATCCCGAAGATTGCCGGTGCTTTCCTAGTTTTCCGTCGGAACCCGATCCGCACTAACCACCACCAGGACTTCGACAGGACCTTTTCGCCCCTCCAGCTTCAGTCCAAGCTGCTCGTCAAGTGCCGTAAACAAGGACGGACCCGAGGAGCTGTCCGCGTCCTGTTCAAGAGCCCACTGCAGTTTGACTCTGTATATGCCATTGAGTCCGGTTTCGTCGATGATAGGATGCTCTCTCTCAAATCGGGAAAGTAAATACGCCAGCATCGGCATCTCCAGAATGCTGTCGATCTGCCCTCCGTGCGTCGTCCCCTGGAATCCCTCGGGTAACTCTTCCACCGATCGCATCTTCGGGCCTCCCTTCGCAACGATTAACGCGTAGTACGACATCTCTTTCGGCTCTCGCCGGACCACCAGCTTGAAACGTTCGCTGAGTAACGTCTGCATCATGAACTGAAACTGCTGGCGGGATGTGCCCGGGGCGGCTTTAGCGCCGATGTCATAAAGAAACTGCTTGGATCTAATCCAGTCCGGCCCCACAATCTGGGAGTCGGAAGCCATACCGTATGCGAACCGGATACAGTCGCTTAGGGTTGCGTTCTCGAACTTGATCTGGTCTCCTCGGACACTGCCGATGTCCGTCGAAATCAAGCCGCCCAGCGTCGAAATGTCCACTGGTCTCACCGACGCCACTTCAAAGGCGGAGTGCTGTTGCCCAAATCCAAGCCCTCTAGCAATGGCCATAATGGCAACAATGCATAGGAATCGGGTTATATGCTTCGATTTCATGCGACCACCCTAACTCACGCCCCCGTCATCCGCCGCGCATTCAGAATCTCCGCAATCTGCGCCTCGCTCAGCAGCCATTCCTTGCCATGTCGGCAAGTCGCATTATTTGAGGTAATGCCGCCAGTCGAAGACGACCCGAATCCCCGTCGTCACGATGGTATGCGCATCCGGCGTCGGTGCATTCGCGGGTGAGATCGCCTTGACCGTGGTCGGTATATCGAAGCCCACATAGGGCTGCAGCATCAGCCCGGAGCTCTGGTTGGTAGAGAACGTCCGGAACATCCGGTATTCAAAGACCGGGAACTCCACCTGCAGCGAGTTCAGGCTCACCACAGTAGAGTTATTCGGCGGAACTCCCGGAGTCGGCAGCGCAAATGTGTGCTCATTGCCCTTGGGATAGATGCTGACGCCCACCTCGCGCCCCAGGACCATCTGGAAACGGCCCACACGAGTTGAAATTCCCGCCTGCCACGGAATCAGTCCGCCGTTGGCTGCGCCCACCGCCATCTTTTGCAGTTTTGCCGGCGACGTAAAGTAAAGCACCGGCGCCGCCAGTACAAGGTCGCCCGGGATCAGCCAGTAAGGCATGCGAAGTCTCCCGGTAATCGCGGCGCGCCCAGGCACTGTGGCCACTCCAGCGGCGTGCGTGTCCTCCCGCACACCGCCTTCAAGGAAGATCAACCCGTCGCTGGAATCATTGAGGATTCCATCCAACCCCACGCCCACACGGGCCGCCAACTCCATGTCCCCGACCGTGCTCGCGCCCGCCTGTCCCGGGCCGAACCCATGCGTCAACACGCCGGCCCTCACGCCCGTCGCTAACCCGACAAAGGCCCCCATCTCCGTGCGGAATCGCGGCAGCTCCCCAGCCCCTCTGCTCATCGCAGGTACCGGCGTCTGCTTCAGAATAGGAAGAAGCAGCGTGATGTCCCTGCGCTTGCCCGCGGCCGTCGGGAACTGCGTCTCTTTGCAAACGTTGAACGAATCCGCTTGAGCGTAGTTTGTATCGTCGGCCTGGGTCAGTTCAAACTTGCCTGCAAACGAATCGAGCAGTTGCGTCAGGCTGTCGCGCACAGCGTTCGCAGTGCGGTCGGCGTCTGCCGGCTTCATGTACGCGTCGCCCTGGCCAATAAAGTGATCTCCGTTCCACGTCACCAGGTCGAGTCCGCGCTGGCTATAAAAGTCGTGCGTCCCCTTGCGCATCGACGTAATGCCCCAGTTGCCCGCGATATGCCCCGCCGCGAAACTGTCCTCCAGGAAGTGCAGCGCGAACGCCTCATCGGCCAGCGCCGCGCGCACCGCATCCGCACGGGCCGCGGCAGGCACTTTGCCGTCCGCGATCGACCGCGCTCTATCCAGCGCGCGCAGGTGATACCAGACGTACGTCCCCAGCGCATTGATGGCGGCCTTCGGGCCAAGCGCCTCGCGCGTGTAGGGCTCAAGCTCCATCGCTACGTCGGTCCGCGCCAGCAAAAAGTGCGCATTGTTGGAACTCGCTCGCGTCACATACCCAGGATCGGTCCGCTCCAGCGCAAGGTCGGAGTTGCGCACCGCATTGTTCCGCTGGTCGGAACGCTTAGCCACTGCCAGCTGCGCCTTCAGCCGCCCGGCGACCTGTGCCACTCCCACCACCCATGGCGCGGTCAGGGCCGTGTTCAGCATGTCCTGCGCCGAGCAGGAGTGGTCTCCGGAGATCGCCGCCCACGCCGCAAAGTCGATGCAGCCGGGCTTCGCGCTCTGCGCCGGGTCGGCATCCGTCGCACATAGCCGTTCTTCGTGCCCGCTGCGCGCCTCCGCCCACAGCGCCTGCAATTGGGCCTGTCTGTCTGCATCCAGCCGTTGCACTGCGAGCACGGCAATGTCACGATGCTCAGGAAATACCCACGCATTGGCAGGCAAGACCTGCAGCAGCACAAGCAAAAAAACCAGCGCGGACTGAAGCGCGCTTCTCAATCGAAGACGCCCAGCGAAGAACTCCGCCAGGCCACGGGTTATAGTTGCTGTCCTCGGCATTCCGCAAGCGCGACTTTTTGCACACATTGGTCTCATCGACTTCATCTGTCCCGAGGCGAACTTAGTCTTGAATATCGCAATAGTATGCTACGAGGTCCGGCTCTTCTACCTAAATCTGGGCGAGTCGATTCGAAAATCTGTCGCTGGCGCGACACATCGTCTATTACGGCTCATGATTCGCAAGGATAGGAGGACTACTCAGTCTCCCGTCATCTTCCGCGCATCCAGAATCTCCGCGATCTGCGCCTCGCTCAGCAGCTTCTTTTCCCGCGCAATCTCAATCACGCTCCGCCCCGTCGCCACCGATTCCTTCACAACCTCCGCCGCCTTCGCATATCCGATATACGGATTCAGCGCCGTCGCCAGAGCCACCGTACTCTGCGCATAGAACGCGCAGCGCGCCTCGTTTGCCGTAATCCCGCGCACGCATCTGTGGTCCAGTTCGAGCAGCATATTCGTCAGGATCTGGATCGACTGCAGCACGCCGTACGCCATCGCCGGCATCATCACGTTCAGCTCCAGTTGCCCCGCCTGCACTGCCATCGCCACCGCCACGTCGTTGCCCACCACCTGGAAGCACACCATCGCCGCCAGCTCGGCCAGCACCGGATTAATCTTCCCCGGCATAATCGACGAGCCCGGCTGCAAGGCCGGCAGCGCAATCTCGTTCAGCCCCGTGTTCGGCCCCGACGCCAGCAGCCGCAGGTCGTTCGAGACGCGGATCACCTCCAGCGCCAACCCCCGCAGCGCCCCGCTCACCTCCGCCATCGGCGCGCACGATTGCATCGCCCACCGCATGTCGGCAGCGGGAACCAGCTTTTCTCCTGCGATCGCCGACAGCCGCGCAATCGCCCGCTCCCTGTACCCCGCCGCCGTGTTGATCCCCGTACCCACCGCCGACCCGCCCAACCCAAGCTCGCGCAGACTCTCCGCCGCTCTTGCAATCGACTCCTTCGCCTTCGCAATCGCAACGCTATACGCAGCAAACTCCTGCCCCAGCCGCACCGGCACCGCGTCCTGCATATGCGTGCGCCCTGCCTTCAATATCCCGCCGAACTCCCTGCCCTTCGCCGCAAAACTCCCCGCCAGCCCCTCCAGCACTGGATAAAGATCACGCAACGCCAGCAGCGTCCCCACTCGCATCGCCGTCGGAAAAACATCGTTCGTCGACTGCCCAAAATTCACATGGTCATTCGGATGCACCCACTCATATCTTCCCAGCGCCCCCGCCCCATCCGCGCCCTTCGCCCCCCCAATAATCTCGTTAGGCCGGTTCGCAATCACCTCATTCGCATTCATGTGGAAGCTCACCCCCGCTCCCGCCTGGAACACGTCCACCACAAACTCCGCGTCCCACCTCCCCGCGACCACCTCCCCGGCCGCCGCCGCAATCGCCCGCGCGCTCTCTTCGCTCACAGCGCCCAGCTCTCCGTTCACCTCCGCCGCCGCCTGCTTCACCATCCCTATTGCGCGGATCAGAAACTTGCTCGCCCGCATCCCGCTGATCGGAAAGTTCTCCACCGCGCGCACCGTCTGCGCCCCATACATTGCCCCCGCCGGAACCTCCACCACCCCCAGCGAGTCCTTCTCCTGCCGCGTCTCCGCCATCGCTCACCTCTTCATGACTCTGATGGTAGGCTCAATGTCAAGGAGATCGTTCGGTTTGTCTCCTGCCAGCGGTGCCATCGGAGGTCTTTATGAGTTGTGCTGTTTTGGATCAGCTCGAAGAGCCATATATGGCGATTCGCAGCGAACGCACAAGAGCTGCTCTGCAAGGAACACTTACACCAGAGTTGGACGAGCGGCTGTGCGAACTTGAGGATTCTGCTCGTTTCGACATAATGACCCATATAGCCGAGCACACCAATTGCGATCCGAATTAGCTAGCCCTCATAGCCTGACTCAATGATTCTCAAGATGGCAATTGCTTTTTCGTGTCCCTGTTCAGCCGCCCGTCGGAACCATCCAGCGGCTTCCCTTAAGTCGGGGGATACACCAATGCCCTTGTCATAGAAGCGGCCGAGCTGAAACTGAGCTTCAGCTAGCCCCTGGTCAGCTGCTTTGCGGCACCATCCAGCTGCTTCAGCCACATCGTGTGGTACGCCCTCGCCAGCTTCGTACAACAGGGCTAACGTACATTGAGCGAGCGCATCACCCCGGTTAGCCGCTATGCGAAAGCACTCAGCGCCTCGCGTTGGGTTCCGCGAGATACTGTCCGCGTCAAGGTACTTGGCGCCCAAGATGGAAAGTGCCCCGATGTGACCTTGCTCGGCCGACCTGCTGAACCACCGCAGCCCCTCGGTCACATCTTTTACCACGCCCCTTCCATCGCAATAGGCGTGACCCAGCTCAAATTGTGCGTTCGCGTTCCCCTGGTCGGCGGCACGCGAATACCACTTGACCGCTTGCGTCGGGTCCTGTGCTACTCCTTCGCCGAGGCAATACATCGTTCCTAATACGAGTTGGGCGCGATCATCACCTTGTTCGGCCGCTTTACGAAACCAGGCGACAGTTGGACGGGGTCGTGGATCTTCCCGTCGCTTCTATAGAGCAAGACGCCCAGTTTGGCCTGAGCGTTCGCATCGCCCGACTCAGCAGCTCGGCGCAGATCGTCCTGGTAGCTCACCTTTGCCTCCTCTTCGACCCATTCTAGCCATCCCCAAAATACAGCGCATAAGCTTCACGCGCACAATCTCGCCATCCCGGGGCCCGCTGGCGGTTTGCAGCGGTAAACTTAAGGGCGACCATGCCCACCATCATCCGCCAGGACGACGTCATCCGCTCCGTAGCCGACGCGCTGCAGTACATCAGCTTCTACCACCCCGCCGACTACATCGCCAACCTCGCCCGCGCCTACGACCTCGAGCAGTCCCCCGCCGCCAAGGACGCCATCGCGCAGATCCTCATCAACTCCCGCATGTGCGCCGAGGGCCATCGCCCCATCTGCCAGGACACCGGCATCGTCACCGCCTTCGTCACCGTC
>Ga0182024_10017520_pt1 | contig 13433 bp, 15 predicted proteins | sample P32metaG_FD_120480 | JGI IMG/M metagenome (GOLD analysis project Ga0182024, IMG submission 120480) | Permafrost microbial communities from Stordalen Mire, Sweden - P3-2 metaG (Illumina Assembly) | ecosystem: Environmental > Terrestrial > Soil > Wetlands > Permafrost | place: Sweden: Stordalen...
AGCCGGGTGAACGTCCCTTACTCGGAGATCGCGGCGATTGCGTTTACGGGGCGCGATACCGCGGCGGGCAAGACCTTCGACGCATGGGTGAAGAAGTACTGGGAAAAGAAAGCTGCCGGCGAGAAGAATATTCAGATTGAGCCGGAGAAGCTGGACTAGGCGTGTTCGGATGAGTCTGAATCGGGGAGTGCATATGGACACTTTTCTTCCTCCCATTGAAAAGCCGCGCGGGCTGGTGATGAAGTTGGTGTATGCGATGACGCGCCGGCAATTTGGCAAGGTGCTGACGCCGGTGAAGGTGGTCTCCGCGCGAATGCCGTTGGCGTTCGGGACGTTCACCGCGAAGATAGCCAAACTGGACAAGAAGCTGTTGTTGTCGCCTGAGATGGCGCTTCTGATCCGCGAGCAGGTGGCGCGGATCAATGTGTGCCTGTTTTGTATCGACATTGGGCGGTCGTTCACGATCAAGGCGTCGATGAACCAGACGAAGTTCGACGCGCTGGAGGAGTATGGCACAAGTCCTCTGTTCAGCGATGCTGAGCGGGCGGCGCTGGCGTACGTGACGGAGTTGACGAGGGATAAGAAGGTCAGCCCGGAGACGTTTGCTCGCATGGCTGGGTATTATTCAGAGCGCGAAGTGTGCGAGATTGTCTGGCTGGTTGCGAGCGAACATTTCTACAACATGACGAACATCGGGCTGAACATCCATTCGGACATGCTCTGTGACATCAGCAAGAAGAAAGCGTAGAGCAGCCAACCGATGAAAGTTTTTCTGACCGGATCAACGGGGTTTGTGGGCAGCCATGTCGCGCGAGCATACGCTGCCGAGGGTGCGGAGTTGCGCCTGCTGACGCGTGCGACGAGCAAGCTGGCGGCGATCGAGGGGCTGGCGGCGGAAGTGGTCGTGGGCGATCTGCGACAGCCGGAGGCGTTACGCACTGCGCTGCGCGGATGCGAGGCCCTGGTACATGTGGCCGCGGACTACCGGCTGTGGGTACGCGATCCGAAGGAAATGTATGCGTCCAATGTGGATGGCACGCGCGAGTTGCTGCGGATTGCGCGCGAAGAGGGCATCGCGAAGGTGGTCTACACATCCAGCGTGGCGACGATGGGCTTCAAGGCGGACGGGACGATTGTGGACGAGGCGTCGCCGGTGTCGCTGGCCGAGATGATCGGCGCGTACAAGCGATCGAAATTCATGGCCGAGCAGGAAGCGATCGCCGCGGCGAGGGCCGGGCAGCATGTGATGATTTTGAATCCCACAACGCCGATTGGTCCGGGTGATGCGAAGCCGACGCCAACGGGACGCATCATCGTCGACTTTCTGAACCGCAAATTTCCGGCGTATGTCGACACGGGATTGAATCTCGTCGATGTGTCCGAGGTGGCGCGCATGCACGTGGTTGCGCTGGAGCAGGGGACGCCGGGCGAGCGCTACATCCTGGGCGGCGAGAATCTGACGCTGAAGCAGATACTGGATCGCATGTCGGCGATTACGGGGCTGCCCTCGCCGAGGATGAAGGTGCCGCACGCGGTGGCGATGGCGTTTGCATTTTTCGACGAGACGATTACGGGCAAGATTCGCGGCAAGGAGCCGCGCGCGACGGTGGAAGCGGTGCGCATGGGGCGCAAGTACATGTTTGCGTCGTCGGCGAAGGCGGAGCGCGAACTCGGCTTCCGCGTGCTGCCGATTTACAACGCACTCCGCGCGGCGCTTGAGTGGTTTGTTGCACGTGGGCATGCGCCTCCGTTTCCGAAACAGACGCAGAGCGTGCCGCGATGATCGTGGGCATCATCGCAGCGCTGCCGCGCGAGGTGAACGCGCTGGTACAGTGCTGGAAGCGGCGGCGATGCCCGGGCGGCGTAGTTGTCTATACAGATGGTTGTGCCGTGGTTGCATGCGCCGGCATGGGAACCGCACGCGCGGAGTTGGCGGTGAACGCCGCGATGGCCGCGATGCCCATTACTCATCTGCTTTCGGTGGGGCTTGCGGGCGCCTGCGATCCGGGACTGCGGGTCGGCGAGATCGTGCGTGCCGGCGTCGTAATCGACGGCGAAACCGGCGAGACGTTCGAGGACGAGCGCTTCAAGCAGGTGGTGGTCACGACCGATGCGATAGCGGGTGTACACGAGAAAGAGCGGCTTCTCAGGATCTACGGTGCAGCCGCCGTAGACATGGAGGCCGCGGCGGTGGCTCGTCTCGCGCGTGAGCACGATTTAGGCTTCGCAGCGATCAAGGCGATCTCGGATGCAGCGGATTTTGAGGTGGAAGGGCTTTCGCGATTCGCGACCGCGGACGGCCAGTTCCGCGAGGGCGCCTTCGCGCTGCACGCGGTGCTGCGGCCCGCGATGTGGGGTAAGGTGATCGCGCTGGGGCGGAACAGCAGCAAGGCTCTCGGCGCACTTACGAATGCGTTGCGCGGCGAGCTAGACTGGTACAGACAAAGAGCCTGAGGCATTTTGAGCGACGAAAGAAGAATGACGAAAGAAGAATGACGAAAGAACCGACTGGACCCAACGTACTGCATGCCGCGTGTAGCACTGCGGCAAGGATTACCGCAACGCCGATCAGCGTTCCCTCGATCTGTGTGGGCAGCATCAGCGCGGGCAAGATCGACGCGGCGCGGATTGGCGCTGACGGAATCAGCGCCGAGCCTATTCATGCAGCAAGGATCAGCGCCAAACCGATCGTCACGATGCCGACGGTACCGACGACGATGCGGGCTGCGGTGTATCGCGGCATCAACGACGTACGCGTGGAGACGGTGCCCGTTCCAGTCAATGCAGATGGCACAATTGGCGCGGGCGAGGTACTGATGCGCATCGATACGTGCGGCATCTGTGGCACCGACCTGAAGAAGATTCACTCAGGCTCACACTCGGCGCCGCGTATCTTCGGGCACGAGATGGCGGGGACGGTTGCGCTGGTGGGCGAGGCTGTGCAGGGGTTTGCCGTCGGCGACCGCGTGATGGCGTATCACCACATTCCCTGCGGCACCTGCTACTACTGCCGCAAGCAGACGTTTGCGCAGTGCGAGACATACAAGAAGGTCGGCTGCACCGCGGGCTTTGCGCCTGCCGGGGGAGGCTTCGCCGAGTACATCCGGGTGATGGACTGGATCGTCGGCAGCGGCGGGCGGACGGCCGGGCTGATCAAAGTGCCCGACGACATTCCGTTCGAGCAGGCCGCGTTTATCGAGCCGGTGAACACATGCTTCAAGGCGGTGCGGCTGCTGGAACTTCAGCCGGATGAGACCGTGCTGGTGATAGGCCAGGGGCCGATTGGGATTCTGCTGGCGGCGCTCGCGCGGCGGACGGGCGCGACGGTGCTGACCAGCGATCTGTACCCGGAGCGGCATGCGATCGCGGCTGGATTTGGATTAGACAGACCTTTAGACGCGCGCGGCGATGTCGTCGCCGCGGCGAAGGCTGCCACTGAAGGCCGTGGCGCGGACGTGGCGTTGGTTGCGGTGGGCGCGGATGCGCTGATCGGTACGGCGATGGCGGCGATCCGGCCGGGCGGACGCGTGATGCTGTTTGCGTCGACGCAGCACGGCGAAGCGCCGTTCGATCCGGCGGCGGTGTGCATGGACGAGAAGACGCTGATGGGGTCGTACTCGGCCTCGGTGGCGATCAACGACGAGGTGGCGCAACTGGTGTTCTCGGGATATCGCGACGGCAGCTTCGACCTGACGCGGCTGATCTCGCACCGGTTTTCGCTGGAGGATGCGGTGAAGGCAATCGATCTGGCGTCCCATCCGCAGGCGGGGTCGATGAAGATTGTGATCAAACCGTAGAGGCTAATCGTCGGCTGCCTGCCCGATGAGAATTCAACACATTTCTTTAGGGCGGCTTGGCCGCAGCATAGACGCCGCGGGTCGTTCTTCTTTCCGATTGTGCCATGGGAAGTTTCCGCTTGATTAACGCACGCGGGACTATTCTTATTGCATGAACGCAGTGAGTTTGCCGGCTCGGATTCTCTACACCGCTGTAGCGCTGCCTCTGGCGGGAGCGGCGGGCTTTTATTCGTGCATGCTGCTGCTGCCGGAGTTCACGGCCAGCCATCCGCAAATCGACCCGAACATGGACGGCTCGGGGATCTTCAAGATCGCGATCTGCGTTGGCGGGGCGTTTGCGTTCGCCGTGTCGCTCTTCGCGCTGACGCTGCCCTGGATCCGGCATCGCAAGCGGGGCGGCCGGCCATGGCGGATCGGATTCTCCTGCGTTGTAGTGGTGCTTGCTTCGCTTCTGTTTGCAGACCAGGGATTCAAGGTGGCCTACGACCTGGTCTTTGCGGCGTGGCTCACGTACACGCTGGCGTTCACCTTCGTGCGCTATGGAGTGATCGACCAGGCGCGGCGGCCGTCCTCGTCATCGGGTCACTATTGATCAGGACACCGCGCCATTTGCCGACGGCAAAAATGAAAACCCGTGGCTTTTTGCTGGGCACGCCGCGGTTTCTGCGGGAGCAAGTTGACCCAACTTAACCCACCCAGTAAACTTTGGAGTCGGCGACAAACCGGATCGTTCGAAGTTGAAACTAACTTCGGGAACACAAGCCAGAACCGGAGCCGCGCCGAACTTAGAGGAGCAAGTGACCCATGCTGGATTCAAGCCGGCTTTTTCCTGCCGAATCGACCGCCCGCGCCGTAGCCATCAAGCTGTATGACACCGTTCGCGATCTGCCCATCATCTCGCCCCATGGCCACACGGACCCACGCTGGTTTGCGGAGAACAAGCCCTTTCCCAACCCCGCCGCGCTGTTCATCCAGCCGGATCACTACATCTTCCGCATGCTCTATTCGCAAGGAGTGACGCTGGAGTCGCTGGGAATCCCGCAGGTGGACGGCAAGGAGAACGCCGACCCGCGCGAAGTGTGGCGCATCTTCGCGAAGCACTACTACCTGTTTCGCGGCACGCCAACCCGTCTCTGGATCGACTATGCATTCAGTGAGAATTTCGGCCTGAAGGAGCGTCTCTCGGCGGACAATGCGGATGAATATTACGATGTGATTCAAGCGAAACTGGCGACGCCCGAGTTCCTCCCGCGGGCACTCTTCGAGCGCTTCAACATCGAAGCTCTCTCCACCACCGACTCCGCGTTCGATTCGCTGGAGTACCACCAGGCCATCAAGGCCTCGGGATGGAAGGGGCGCGTGCTGCCGACGTTCCGCCCGGATGGAGTCGTCGATGCAGAGTACTCGGGCTTCCAGGAGAATCTGAAGAAACTGGGCGAGGTTTCCGGCGAGGACGTCTCGACGTGGAAGGGCTATCTGGCGGCGTTGCGCTCCCGCCGCGCGTTCTTCAAGAAGAATGGCGCGACCGCCACCGACCACGGCCACCTCACCGCGCTAACCGCCGACCTATCGTTGCAGGATGCCGAACGGCTCTATCACCGCGTCTATACCGGGCGCATACAGCCGGGCGACGTGGAACTCTTCCAGGCGCAGATGCTGACCGAGATGGCCGGCATGAGCGTCGAGGACGGCCTGACGATGCAACTTCATCCCGGCTCGGTGCGGAACTACAACAAGGTGGTGTACGACAAGTTCGGCCGCGACAAAGGCGCCGACATCCCGTCGCCGACCGAGTACGTGCGCGCGCTGCGTCCGCTGCTCTCGAAGTACGGCAACGAGCCGAACTTCACGCTGATCCTGTTCACGCTGGATGAGACGGTATTCACGCGCGAACTGGCGCCACTGGCGGGGCACTTCCCGTCGGTGAAGCTGGGGCCGCCATGGTGGTTCCTGGACTCGCCCGAAGGAATGATGCGCTTCCGCGAGACGGCAACCGAGACGGCGGGCTTCTACAACACCGTCGGCTTCAACGACGACACGCGGGCGTTCCTGTCCATTCCGGCGCGGCACGATGTTGCGCGCCGCGTCGACTGCGCGTTCCTGGCGCGGCTGGTCGCCGAGCGCAGGCTGGATGAGGCGGAGGCATTTGAGGTGGTCAAGGACCTGACCGTCAACCTCGTTCGCAAGGCGTACAAGCTTTAGGAGCCAGCACAACCTATCATGGGATGGTGAGCCGATTTTCTTCGCGCACGTCGTGGGATGTGGGTGAGAGCAGCTATGCCGCGGCCGTGCGCGAGGCGCGGACTTCGGGCCGCCGCATCTACGACCTGACCATCTCGAACCCGACGCGCTGCGGTTTCGCCTGTGATGCGGAGGCGCTGCTGCGTCCGCTAACCGACCCGAGGGCGCTGGTCTACGACCCCGATCCGCGTGGAATCGTGAGTGCACGCCAGGCGGTCGCGGCCTACTATGCGGACCATGAGGCGGCCGTTCCGGCCGGCGACCTTGTGCTCACCACCAGCACCAGCGAGAGCTACAGCTTCCTGTTTCGCCTACTGTGCGACCCAGGTGATGAGGTACTGGTCGCGCAACCCAGCTACCCGCTCTTCGACTTTCTGGCAGACCTCGACGATGTCCGGCTGCGGCCGTACCCCCTGTTCTATGACCACGGCTGGTGGATCGACCTCGCGGAGTTGGAGCGGGCAATCACTCCGCGCACGCGAGCTGTCATCGTAGTCCACCCCAACAACCCCACCGGGCACTGGACTGGGCTCGGCGACAGGGAATTACTAGAGGCGTTGTGCGCGCGCCATGGACTCGCGCTGATCGTCGATGAGGTATTCCTCGACTATCCGCTGCGGGAATCGGCGGCGCGAAGCTTCACGTGCGGCGAGCACCCGGCGCTGACGTTCGTGCTCAGCGGGCTGAGCAAGATCGCCGGGCTGCCGCAGATGAAGGCCGCCTGGATCGCGACGCTCGGCCCGGAAGCTGCGAAGACCGAGGCGCTGGGGCGGCTGGAGATTGTCGCTGACACGTACCTCTCGATGAACGCTCCGGTGCAGTTGGCGATGCCGTCGTGGCTTGCCGGACGCGCTGCGATCCAAGTACAGATTCTGGAGCGCGCCCGAGCCAACCTGGCCACGTTACGGCTGATCGCTCAGCAGGCCCCGGGGCGCCTCCAAGTGCTCGAGGCGCAAGCCGGCTGGAGCGTAGTGCTGAATCTCCCGGGCTGTGTCGGCGAGGCGAACTGCGCCGAAAGGCTGGTTCGGGAGCGCGGGGTGGTAATGCATCCGGGCAGGTTTTATGGGATGGCCGAAGCCAGCCGGGTTGTGGTGAGCCTGATCGGCCCGGCGAGCGATTTTGAGCTGAGCATCCGAAAGGCCATATCTGAGCGTCCCGCCGAGAAAACTGTGGAAGCCTCAGATGAACTCAAGTAATTAACAAAGCCGCACTCTAGCTCATTTGTTACTTCCAGTAGTCTATGTATCTATATATAAATGATAGATATTATAGTTCTATCGTAGATATGGGTTCGACTCGCGTTCCTTGCCAATCGTAGTGCTCGGCCCGTGACCGGGAATGACAACGGTGCCATCCGGCAGCGGAAGCAGCTTGTCATGGATCGAGCGGATGAGCATCGGCCCATCGCCCCCGGGGAGATCCGTTCGTCCCACCGACCCCGCGAACAGCGTATCCCCGGCGAGCAGCAGATTCTTCTCCGGCAGGTGCAGGCTGACGCTCCCCTGGGTATGCCCCGGCGTGTGCAGGATGTGGCCGCTGAGCCCCGAGATGGCAATCACGCGGCCATCCTCCAGCGAGTCGTCCGGCGGCCGCACGTCGGGCGTCGCCATGCCCAGCCATCCGGCCTGGACGTCCATCATCTTTACCAGCGGCAGGTCCAACTGGTTATAAAGGATGGGCGCACCGGTGACGGCCTTCAGGCGAGCAGCGCCGGCGATGTGGTCGATGTGCGCGTGCGTGATGAGGATCTGTTTCACCGTCAGCTTGTGTCGCGCGAGGACGGTCAGGATGCGGGGAATGTCATCGCCTGGATCGACGACGATGGCCTCGCCGGACGCCTCGTCGCCCAGGATGGAGCAGTTGCATTGCAGCACGCCGACGGGCAGAATCTCGTGGATCATTGCGGGCCTGCCTTGTCTGCGGGCGCAACGGCCGCGGGCGGCGCAAGCGCGGCCGACCGGTCGTACTCGGCCTGGGTGATTTGCAGGAATGAGCCGTGGCGCATTCCGGCGGGGAAGTCGATCTTTGCGAGCGCATCCGTCCAGTGGACGAGGTCGGGCGAGAAGATCGCGCCATAGTGCTGCCCCTGCGAGTAGTGGTCGTAGTAGGCGAGGTATCCGGCCGGCGAATCCGCGGTCGCGCGCACCGGAATAATCGCCGCGCCTTCGCTCCACGCCTCGGAGATGGGTTCGCTGATGCTCGACCACGGGCCCTCGGCGGTCGGCCCGGTCGCGGTCAGCAGGTGTTTCTCCAGCGGTGTCTTGCGCTCGTCCTTGAAGATCAGCGTGAAGGGCCTGCCCGGAGCGGCCGGTGGCAATTCGGTGGCGTCGATCACGCTGTAGCCGGGATCGAAGAAGACCTTGGCCGGCGTGAACGCCTGAAAATCCGTGGTCGTGGTCGAGTAGATGCGGTGGTTCAGGCCGCCATCGCCCGAGGTATCGCCGGGAAATTTGCCGGGGATGGTCGAAGCCCAGAAGATCAGCCAGCGATTTTCCGCGGGCTCGTAGTACATGGCCGGCGCCCAGACATTGCGCGCGCCAGACTGCGCGGCCATCACGGACAGGGTGCGATGCGGCGCCCAGGCGACGAGGTCCTCCGACTCCGAGTAGCCGATGATCTGCGGGTCGTACCAGGCCCACGTCCACACCATGCGGAAGCCGCCGTCCGGAGCACGCTGGATGAAGGGGTCGCGCATCAGTTCGCCGGACCCGGTCGGCGGGACCACTGGCTTGCCGCCGTTCGCGAGCTTCCAGTGGTAGCCGTCCAGCGAGACCGCAGAGTAAACGCCGTCCTTGCTGTCGCGCTTGAATCCCGCAAAGAGCCGAGGTGAGCCAGGCGGAATTTTCACGGCTGCGCGGGCGGGAGTAGGCTTTGCGGTCTGGGACAGCGTCGCGGCGGAAAGGCTGAGCAGGGCAAATAATGGCAGCATAACGGCCAACGTTACGCTGCGCGAGGAGGGCAAACTCTGCATCAATTGATTATCGTCTGGCGGAGGAAATACGCAAGAGCCAGCGCTTGGCGCGAGAGCTATACTGGCAGCGAGGCGCCACGATGGGCGAATGGATGAGGCGAATGGGCACGGCCCGCGGCTGGATGTACGTCGCGGCTTTGGCGGTTGCCGGGATGGTCTGGCTGGTGCGGCGCTAACCGCGGCCTTCTACTTCTTCGGTGTGGTCTGCTGCGAGGGAGTTCCGGAGAGCACCGACTTGTCGCCGCTGGTGCGCGCCAGCATGACGGTCAGTGAGATCGAGATCACCATGAACAGCACCGCGCCCCACGTTGTGAGTTTGGTCAGCAAATTGGCCGCTCCGCGCGGACCGAACGCCGTCTGCGAACCCTGGCCGCCGAACGCGCCGGCCAGATCGGCCGACTTGCTTTGCTGTAGAAGCACCACGCCTATCAGGAACAGACAGACGATGATGTGAAGGACAACCAGAAGATAGATCATGGGGATTGCCTTAAGACCTCGGAGAACTGAAATGCGGCGGTATCACGCGCCTTGACCGGCGGAAACTTTAGAAGTGGTGCGGAGGAGGGGACTTGAACCCCTATGCCTTGCGGCGCTAGCACCTCAAGCCTATCCTCGGTGTTTCACCGGACATTGCCGGGTATCATCTTGTCGATTTTACTAGACGCCTTGTGTCGCTGAGTATCGTCCTTTGCCATCTTAGTGTTGCATTTAGTGTTACAACTGGCCTGTTTTGTTACAGGGAACCCGCTGGCCTTCGTTGGTTCGACCCACTCGAGTTTGTAGGGAAAACCGGCATTCTTGTTAGTCGTATCTGTTACAGCGATGCCGCATCTAGTAGTTAGTGTTACAGCCGGCGCCTAGTCGCAAGAAGCTAGTGCGTTCAAGCTGTCTTCTGTTTGCCGCCTCCAGAAGCTGTGACGGCTGGTTTCAAGCGCCGCTCCATAAGTTCCTTGGCGATGCTCAGATCTTCGCCATCTACAATATTGTACCTGCGTTCCATCGAGTCTGTCTTGTGTCCCGAGATCGCCATGCGGATCAGCTGGGGTACTCCGGCCCGGCGCATATTGCGCACGGCCGTCCTGCGCATGTCGTGGAATTGGAGCTTGGGGACACCAGCGCGCTCGCAAGTATGCTTCCAGGATGTCCGGAAGTCCTTCAGAGGAATACCGTCGAGGCTGAAGACCCAGGGGGACAAGGGCCGGTTCGCCTGCCGATCTTCCCGGTTCGCCATCAGCAGATCGTGCATGTCACCGGCGAGGATGGGAACCGTATGGGGATCCTTGCGCTTGGACCTGTAGTTTTCCAGCGTGATCAGTCCCGCATCGAACTCGAGCTGATCCCATTGGATCTTGGCGAGTTCATTCTTGCGCATGCCGGTAACGTAGCCGCAGACAAAGATCGCCTTCAGGTATTGAGGCAGTTCGTCGGGGAGACGAGCGTACACTTTATCGGCCAGGTAGCCCTGGCGCACAGTCGTCTCTTCAATCATGGGGAAGTAGGGAACCAAATTGACCTTGGGAGGAGTGCGCTTGCGGGCGTTGTTGAACGCAGTCCGCACGATAGAGAGCTCCCGGTTCGCCGTCGCATCGGTGCGTCCCTCTGCCTTCCGCTTCGCCCGGTAGGCGTCCATCCTGTCAGTTGTCAACTTGACCGCACGTATCTTGCCGAAGAAGGGCCGGATGTTCTTCTCGACCACTGCCTTCCGCACGTAGCCGATCTCTTCGGTTGCCTGTCCTGTGCTCGTATCGATTTCAAGACGCACGCGGCAGAACAGAGCGCGAGCTTCGCCATCGATGTACATCCGGATGCCCCCCGAAAGATCATCGGCAGGCAGGGGCGCAAGGCTAAGTCCCTCCGCACGATCGTGAGCAAAAGCTGCACCGGCAGGACGGCCTATGCCGAACCACATCCTCTTCCGTTTCATTCGCTTCTCTTTTAGCTTTATTTTATATAGATGGCTCACGTTTCCTAGGGAGATGTGAGCCGCCAGGGCGTAAATCTTATGTGGACCCGTCGTCAGTTCGTTGCAGCTTCAACTGCCGCCGTAGTGGCGTCGCATGTGCATGCGCAGGCTCCGCTGATTCCGTTCATCGATTCGCACGTGCATGTGTGGAAGACTGATCCGGCGTTCCCATTCGCTTCGGGAGCGCATCCGTCGCCGGCAGACGCGTCCGTCGAGATGCTGCTGGACCTGATGCACGCGAACCAGGTTTCGCGTACGGTCATCATCCAGGTGATCCACTACAAGTGGGACAATTCATACCTTGCGAGTGTGCTGAAGCGCTATCCGCGCACGTTCCACGGAGTGTGCCGCGTCAATCCGGAAGACCCGGCGGCGCCGGATACGCTGAGCCGGTTGACTGAGGAGCAGGGTTTCCGCGGCGTGCGGCTGAGTCCGGCCGCAGGCCCTGCAGGCGACTGGATCAAGGGCTCGCTGATGCCGCCGCTGTGGCGGCGATGCGCTCAGTTGAAGGTGCCGATGACGCTGCTGATCCCGGCTACGCGCATTCCTGACGTGCGGCCGTTGATTGAGGCGAATCCGGATTTGCAGGTTGTTATCGACCACATGGCTGATACGCCGCTCGATCATCCGGAACAGCTTGAGCTTCTGCTGGAACTCGTCCGCTATCCGAAAGTGTTCGTGAAGATCTCGCACATGTGGTCGCTGTCGGCGCAGGTCTATCCATACCCGGATTCGGCTGCGCAAGTGAAGCGCTTGTGCGAGACTTTCGGCGCGATGCGCCTGATGGCGGGGACTGACTGGCCGATCTCGCTGCCGAAGCAGTCGTACGCGCAGACGGTTGCGCTCTACCGCGATCATCTCAACTTTCTGCCGCCGCAGGACCATGTGCAGATTCTCTCGAAGACGGTGCAGGAAGTCTGGCCGTTCGGTATCTGAAGGGGGCCCCGCTATTTTGCGTAGAGCGCGGCAACCTCGTAATCGTCGACACCGGGGATTGTGAATTCGATCCGACCGGACACCATGCGGAAAGGAACGTCCTTGCTGCCGCGCAGCAGTTCGACGCGGGACACGGCGCGTCCAGACGGGATTGCCATCGAGACGCGCTGCTCGCCGATGGGGTAGTACTCGCGGATCCAACCTTTGAATGCGCCGGGGTTGGTGTAGTTGAGGACGCGCACTGCGAAGCCGGCTTGCGTCTCCCAGGTGAAGGTTTCGATGAAGCCCTTGCCTGCGATTTTCATGGGAGACTCATTTTTGAGGCCCGTCGGACGGCGTTCTGCAACAGCTTGCTGAGGTCGGTGTTGCCGGATTGCCACATCGTTCGCTCAATATCGCCGGCAAAGCAGACGAGACGGCTCTGTCCGTTTTCTTTCGCGACAAGGTCGGGCGTGTCTGTCTTCTGCACCGGGGGATAGGCCAGTTCCGGCGGATAGTTCACGTATGGCGGGATGACCGTCATCACCGGGTTCTCGACCGGAGCCGTGGGTTGGAGCACTGCGCGCCGGGCAGCCAGTCCGTGTTGTCGAAGCCGTCGAGGATGGGTTGCTGGCGCTCAATGCGGCCCATGAAGGCGTTGCCGACGCGCGTGCGGCGCTCGCCTGCGACGTGAATGCCGAAGACATCCGCGATGCCGAAGTCGATGCGGCGTACGTTGTTCTCATCGCAGAGACTGCCCTCAAAGGATGCCATGATCGACCCGCCCTGCGCGGCAAAGCTCTTCAGCGCGGCGCACTCGGCATCGCTGAGTAATGCGATGTTTGGCCAGATGACCGCCTTGTACTTCTTCAGTTTGGCGGTGGGCAGGTCTTGCTCGTGCAGGAAGTCGAAGAGGAAGCGACCCTCCAGCAGCGCCATATCGATGCCGTGGATGTGCATCATCGGGTCACCGAGATCGGCGTGGCGATAGAAGCGCTGCGTGCGCTGGCCCATGACGACGGCGATGCCGGCGATGGTGCCCCGGTTGATAAAGTGCGGGTCATGCTGCGCGAGCCAGTTATAGTAGTCGCGGCCAGGCTGCTGCCAGCGGCGATCGGTGCCGAGACCTTCTTCGTCACCAATGTCGCGGCGGCGGCCAGTTCGCCGGTCAGGTCGCGGCCGTTGAGGAACTGGCTGCGCCGGTGGAACGGAACCTGGGTCGGATTCTACGCAATAATTCCGGTTACAGATGCAAAGACCACATCGCACTTTTGATGCAACGCGTGATGCGGCGGCGAAGCGCGAGGGGGATGGTATACTAACCTTCGGATTACAGGTCGCTCCTGTCGCACCCGGCGTGTGTCAGGCTCCTTGCGGAGGTGGCGAAATTGGCAGACGCACTAGCTTGAGGTGCTAGCGCCGCAAGGCATAGGGGTTCAAGTCCCCTCCTCCGCACCAATCTAATAATAAAGGACTTAGAGGCAAATCGGAAACGGTTTGCCTCTTGTGTTTTTGGCGACTGTGGCAGTTTTTGTGGCAGTTGTAA
>Ga0182024_10017521_pt1 | contig 13433 bp, 14 predicted proteins | sample P32metaG_FD_120480 | JGI IMG/M metagenome (GOLD analysis project Ga0182024, IMG submission 120480) | Permafrost microbial communities from Stordalen Mire, Sweden - P3-2 metaG (Illumina Assembly) | ecosystem: Environmental > Terrestrial > Soil > Wetlands > Permafrost | place: Sweden: Stordalen...
CGCCGGATAGCGAACCGCGCGCCCGATACGGTCAGGTCAGACGGCGCGCTCGCCGGCGGGATCGCCCCACAGGCCCTCGAGGTCGTAGAAGGTCCGCTCGCCGGGGAGGAAGACGTGCGCAATCACCGCATCGAAGTCGGCGCAGGCCCAGGACGCGTCCTTGAGGCCCGCGACCGCAAGCGCGCGAACCCCGTGCTCTTTGCAGACATCGGTGATATTGTCGGTGATGGCACGAACTTGGCGGTCGGTGTCGCCTTCGCAGATAACGAAATAATCAGCGATGGTGGTCTTGCCACGGATGTCGAGCACCACCACGTCACGCGCCTTCTTGTCGGCTGCTGCGGCGGCGATGATGCCGGCCAGATCCGTGGAGGTCATCCGATCCGCATTATGCATCGTCTCGATTCTGCCGGTACATCCCTTTCCGCGCGATGAGGGTGGCCACCGCCTCCGGGACAAGGCCCTCGAGGGACTCGCCACGAGCGCACCGGCCGCGGATCTCGGTGGCGCTGACCTCGGGCGACTGCACGCTGAGCAGCATGGTCCGTGCGGGCGAATAGCCGAGGCGCTGCGCTTCCGCGGCGTCGAGCTGCGGGACACCGCTCCGGTTGACGATCACGAACGATTCGCGCCGGAGCAGGTCGGCGGCGCGATGCCACGCGCCGATGGTCCGGGCCACGTCGGCGCCCAGGAGCACGCGGAGGTCCCTGTCGGGATGCTCGGCCCGGAGCGCGTTCATGACATCGGCGGTGTACGAGAGGCCACCCCGGCGGATCGCGATATCGAGCACTGCCATCCCGAGCCCCTCCGGTCCGGCGCATGCCGCTTCCAGGAGCTCGAACCGGTCCCGAGGAGATGCCTGCGGCGCGTCACGCAGCGGCGCGAGCGCGGCCGGGACGAACCACACGCTCTCGGCGCCAGTTGCTTCCCGCGCCTGGCGCGCGATCGCGAGATGCCCGTTGTGCACCGGGTCGAAGGTTCCCCCGAAGGCGATGTCCGAGATCAAGCCAGCCCGTCGACGGTATAGGTGAACTCGGCGTCCCCGATGTGCACGGTGTCGCCCTCGCGGCATCCGGCTGCTGCGAGAGCGGCGTCGACGCCGGCGGCGGCGAGCTTGCGTTGCAGGCGGGCAACCGCCTCGTCATTCTCGAGGTCGATGCGGCCGACCATCCGCTCCACGAGCTCGCCGGCGACTCTGAACCCGTCGGCCTCACGAACGACAACGGTGGTCACCAGGCGGCGCGGCCGCGGGCGGTACACGCGGTGCAGTCCCGGCGGCGCCGGCCCCGGAGCGTCGCGAATCACCCGGCCAGCCAGCTCGGCGGCCCCGAGCAGTAGCGCCCGGCATCCATCTCCTCGCTGCGCCGAGATCCGGAAGGATCCCGGGAGCTCGGCCGCCAGCGCATCTGCGGCGATCGCTCCCTCGGGAAGGTCGATCTTGTTGAACGCGACCACCGCCGGGCGTCCCGCGAGCTCGGGGCTGTATGCCTCGAGCTCGGCGCACACCGTCGCCAGCGCGGCACGGGCGGCCGAGGCACCGGCGGACGCGTCGACGACGTGGACCAGGGTGCGCGTCCGCTCGAGGTGACGGAGGAATTCGAGACCGAGACCCGCGCCGTGGCTGGCGCCCTCGATGAGGCCCGGGACGTCGGCCAGGACGAGCGTGTGCCCGCCCTCGAGCTCGGCAACGCCGAGGTTGGGATGCAGCGTGGTGAACGGATAGGCGGCGATCTTCGGCTGTGCCCCCGTGAGCGCTGCCAGCAGCGTCGACTTGCCCCCGTTCGGCAGTCCCACCAGGCCGATATCGGCGATGAGCCGCAGCTCGAGATGCAGGTGTCGCTGTTCGCCGGCGTCACCGAGCTCGCCGGCGCGCGGCGCCTGGCGGGTGGCGGTTGCGAACTTGGTGTTGCCGCGCCCGCCGCGTCCTCCGCGGGCTGCGAGCGCAACCGCACCCGGGCGGTCGAGGTCGGCCAGCACGACGTCGCCGTCGCGGACGATCGTCCCCACCGGGACGTGCAGGGTCAGATCGGCGCCGTGATGGCCGGAGCGCTTGCCGCCGCCGCCGGCGCGGCCGTCTTCCGCGTGGAAGGAACGTCGTTCGCGAAAACCCGAGAGCGTGGTGTCGGTCGAGTCGGCGATGACGAGCACATCACCCCCGCGCCCTCCGTCACCACCGTCCGGTCCGCCGTCGGGGGCGTACTTCTCGCGGCGAAAGCTGACAGCTCCCCGCCCGCCTGATCCCGCCGCCACATCGATGTCGACCTCGTCGATGAACGGCGAGCCGCGAGTGGCCGTGACTTAACCGGTCGTTGCGACCGGCTCCTCGTCGGGCTCTTCGATCATCTCGCCGACCGAGAAGATGGGCATCGCACGGACGTTGGCGCGAGTCCTGTCGTGGCCCGTGTGATCGTAGGCAACCGTGCCCGTGCGCAACGCAAAGAGCGTGTGATCGCGGCCCACGCCGACGTGTTCTCCCGCGAGGATCTTGGTACCACGCTGGCGGACCAGGATGCTGCCTGCGAGCACGACCTCGCCGGTGTGGCGCTTCACGCCGAGGCGCTTCGCCTTCGAATCGCGGCCGTTGCGGGAGCTCCCGCCACCTTTCTTATGCGCCATCGGCTGGTTCCTTCTTGGGTTTGGGTGTCCTGGCTCGCTTCGGAGCCGCCGGCTTCTCTGTTTTAGGCTCGGCCTCCGCGACTTCGGCCTCCACAGCATCCTCGACCGCCTGCTCGGCCACGGCGATCTCCGCCTCGGCCACCTCGGCTTCCACCGCGATCGCTTCGGCCTCGGCTGCGATGGCCTCAGCCTCCGCCTCGACCGGTTCCGCCTTGGCTGCGGCTTTGGGTGCCGCCGCACGCTTCGGCGCGGCCGCCTTGGGCTTGGTGGCGGCCTTGCCGCGGCCGACCTCGTCGATGAGCAGCTCGGTCAGCTGGCTGCGGTACCCGAGGGTGCGCCGGTGGCGCTTCTTCGGCTTGTACGAGAACACGCGGATCTTGCGACCCCGTCGATGCGCGACAACGGTCGCTGTGACGGACGCCTCGACCGGCGATCCCTTGGCCACGTCGGTCTCGGCACCGTCACCGATCAGCAGGACCGACTCCAGGGTCACAGTCGAGCCGACCTCGACAGGAATGCGGTCGACAAGGATCCGGTCGCCCGCGGCGACACGGTATTGATGACCGCCGTGTTGAAGGATTGCGTACATATGCCTCTCTCGCCGGGAGCGGGTTCACTCCACTGAGGAACGCCGGCTGTTACCGGTCGCGATACGCGAGGTTACCACGTGAGCGCGGTGACAGGCCCTCGCGGACGGGATGCGATCAGGAGCTGAAGACGTTGAGCGGTGCCGCATTGACGACGCTGACGTGGTCGCGCGAGGCGTCGGTGACGGAGACCTGAATCGGGAAAACGCCCTTCCCAGGGTTGGGGACGCATTGCGCGATGAACTCGATAATCAACGTGCCTGGACCGAGCGTCGTCTGCGGGGGTAACTCGAAGCCGCCGTAGAACACGAGATACGCGCCTTTCACCGGTGATATCAGCGATTCGACCGACGAGTTGCCTCCGAAGGGCATGATCGTCGACTGGTACTGCAGCACCGGAGGCAGCGTGACCAGCACGTCGACGGTGGGGGCGATGCCAGTCCCCTTGTTGGTGACCGTGACCTTGTAGGTGACCTGACCCGTGGGATGCACCGTCCCGGGGCTGACCGACGCTGTGACGCCGAGCCGCGGCGCTTCGTTGACCGCGACTTGAATCGGACGGCTCTGCACTGTGTCGGTGAGGCTGTCGTCGATCACCGCTCCTGCGATTGCGTAGGTGTTCGGCTGCGCAACGATGTTGACGCCGAAGTTGATGGTCACCGACGCGTAGCTCGCCAGACCGTTCGGTGACGTCGGGGATGAGAGCGACCAGACACCCCACTGCGGGCTGGAGCCACCAACCTGCGCATCCTCAGGTGTTGTGCGGGCGGCGCTGTCACTGTTGATGTAGTTGGTCACGGCGAACTGAAACCCGGCAGGCATCAGCGCATGCACGACCACACCCGACGCGTTTCCCGGACCGAGGTTGTGCACGATGATCGTGAAATCGGCGTCGGTGGTTCCCGGCGTGTACGACCGGCCGAAGTCCGACGTGAGTGTCACAGTGAGCTGCGCCGCCTCGGTGCTGCACGACGTGATCAGGAATGCAAGTGGCGCCAGCACCGAGACCATAAGGATGCCCGTGAGGTGCGACGCCAGTGCTCGCAACCGCCTGCTCCGCGAAACGGTCAGACCCTGGTTGCGGTGCGAAGCGGCGCGAGCGGACGCCGCTGCCGCGAAGCGGTCAGCATGATGTCCGTCGTCCGCGGGAGCGGATCGGGATAGCCGATCTCGCCGAGGAGACGGAGCGCAAGCCCGACGTCGAGCCCGATGACCGTGTCGATCCGTCCGGCGACCGCCTCAACAAAATCCGAGCCGCCACCCTGGATGGCATACGCACCTGCGCGATCAAGCGGTTCGCCGGAGGCCACGTACATGTCGAGCGCATCGTCGGTGAAATCACAGAACTTGACTGCTGAACGGCTGACGCCAAGTGCCTCGTGATCGCTCTCGGTGCACATCGCGCAGACACCGGTGAGCACCGTGTGGCGCTTGCCGCGCAGGTCGTTGAGCATCTCGCGGGCCATCTCTGGAGTGCGCGGCTTGCCGAGGGGACCGCGAGGGCCGACCACGATCGTGTCGGCGCTGAGCACGTAGGTGCCGGCGGGAACGAGCTTGCTCACCGCGACGGCCTTCTGCCGGGCGACCAGTTGCACCGCCAGCTCAGCGCTGACGCCGGCCGGAAGGCTGACGTCCTCGGGGGGCTCCATGATCCGGAAACGGATCCCCGCCCGGGTCAGCAACTCGCGCCGGCGAGGCGACCTGGAGGCGAGAACGATTCCAATCACGTGGCGTTCACGCGCGCAGCAGCCGCATCGAAATCTCGCGCCAACTCACGTTCCATGCTAGCACCGCGACGCGACCCCCAGTTGATGAAGTCGACGTTCGCGCACAACGGTTTATGGGTGCGCAGCGATCACCGCGGTCACCGACGCCGCAAGCGAGCACACAAACGCGATGACCACCAGCGAAGGATGCTCCCGGTTGGCGGCGGCACGAACCAGCCTGAGGAGCAGCGCGTAGACCGCGACTGACGCGACCAGCCCGACCACCCAGAGCGGCGCCAACGGCCAGAGCTGCCCCGGCGGGATGACGATGCCAAGCACGACGACCAGCGACGCCGCCACCACCATCGCGCGAGCTGCGACCGACCCCCGCGGGGCCTGGGGCTGGACCACGATCGGAAGGGCGACGAGCAGCCCGGCCACGGCGAGGATCCGGGTTGCGTCGCTGATGCTTCCTGACGCCGCTGAGATGTCGGTGCTCGAGAACGAGGCGGCCAGGAGCCCGAGCAGCACGAGCGAGATGCCACCGAGGGCGACCAGAACGCACCGCCGTCGTGACCACGGGTCGGGAGCCACGAGCGATCCCGCCACCACCACGAGGAGGACGGCTGCCACCAGGTTCGGGGTCGCCCCGCCCGGAGGAGGAAGCGACGCCGCCGGGGTCCCAGGCAGCGGCGCCATCGCCGCCGCAACGATCGCCGCGCCGATGGCGGCAAGCCCTCGCATATCGAGCGCGTCGCCACGTGGCAGCCCGGCGCCGCGCCAGGTGATCCAGGCCATCGCTGCAAGGAAGATGCCGCCCGGATAGATGGCGAGCGCCACGATTTCCAGCAGCAGACCGAGCGGATCCATCGTGTCAGTGTCCGAACACGAATCCCGTCAGGGACTGCGGCGCGAGACCCACCGCGATGCCGACGGCCACCAGCAGCCACGCTGCAACGTCCGCGAGACGCTCGCGCCATGCCGGCGCGTTTGTGGGGCGACCTCTGGTGGCGCAGGCCATCACCGCCGCGATGAAGATCGCGCCCATGGCGACCACCGCGGCGATCGTCGACCCGATGTTCCCTGCCGCGAGCGCTTCGAGGAGCAGCAGGCGGCCCCAGAACGACGGTGATGGTGGGACGCCGCTGAGGAGCGCCCAGGCAACCCGTCGTGGCCAGAGCAGGGAGGCATCCCCGGCACGCAGCAGGATCGGCGCCAGCGTCAGGTGGGTCAGGAGGATCACCAGCGCGCCGGTGACAGCGGGTGAAACGCGTGCTCCCTCGACGGCAGCGACACAGAGCGCGATGTCGGCCATGAACACGCGCCCATAGCGGGTGCTCTCCGGGCCGCGAACCGCCCAGATCCCTCCCCAGACGGCACTCCCCAACCCGATAACGAGCAGGACGTGCTCGAAGACGGGACTTCCGGCGCCGAGGACGCCGCCGGGAATCCGCTCGGCGATGATCAGGACCACCGGGACCAGCAGGATCAGCCAGGGCGCGATCTCGACGGGACGGAGCGTGCGAATGATTCCGGCCGCCCAGCCCCCGAGCGGATAGACGGCGAGGAGCGCCGCCACCCCGGTGGCCAGCAGGGCGCCCACCACGACGGGACGATCGCCGGTGGTGAAGCCGCTGAGCGGTAGCAGCGGCGACGCGGCGAGGATCGCAGCGGTCCCGGTCCCGGCCACACGCCCGGCCGCCAGGGTCACCCGCCCCGGGGACTGGGCGATCCATCGAAGCGCCAGGGTCGCGACCGCAGCGATCAGGACAAGGCCCGTGAGCAGCGGGCTGGTGCTTGCCATCGCGATCGTGGCGGCCGCCCCGACCACCCCGATGCTCCGGCCGATCGAAGGGTCGATCGAGGGCTGGAGCAGGATGACCAGGACCATCGAAAGCGCCGCAGCGATCAGCAGACCCTGGCCGGCTCTGTCGAGACCCGTGATCGCGCTGAGGCCGCCGAGCGGCACGACGGCAACGGCCGACCTGGCTGAGAAGAACGTCAGCGTGGCGCCGGCAAGCGGAACGATCGCGACAAGTCTCGACGTCCGCCGGCGGAGCAGCGCCGACGTGATGAGGCCGAGCGCGAGCCACCCGGCGGCGATGATGAGCGGGTTCACGCCTCGGCTTCGAGCAGCGGGAGGGGGCGACGCGAGCTTCTGCCGTTGAGCCATCCGGCGAGCAACGCCGCCAGAGGGGCGGCGATACAGGCGAAGACCGCTCCGCCGAAGGAGTCGGTACCGCTGCGGAGCAGCCAGGCGGTTGCGGTCGCGATGGCGATCATCGCAACACCAACGGCAAGGTCCTCGACGGTTCGGGCAACCAGGAGCCTGACCACGCCACACACCCATGCATATGCGATCGGGAAGAGGAACCCCTGGACTGCGGCGATCTGGCCCACCGGAACGTTAAAGCTCACCCAGGACGCGATCGGGATGGCGGCTGCCGCCCCGAACGCCCGGGTGCTTCGAGGGCCGAAGAGCCGGTCGGCCGGTGCAAAGGCCGGGATCATCGGGTCGAGCCCGGACAGCCAGGGGAGCACGCGTCCACCCAGCCACCCGAACCAGGCGAGCAGCACCGCGGCGATGGCACAGCCACCCAGCACCGCGACTCCAGGGGCGCCGCCGAAGGTCGCGGCCGTCGGGGCCAATCCTGCCGCCAGGAACACGACCGCGATCGCCACCGCCCGCCTGCCGTCCACCATGATCGCAACCAGCGTTGCGAGGACACCCGTGGCGGAGAGCAGGGCGGCCGAAGCGCCCATCAGTGGACCAACTGCACGAGCACGATGAGTGCGACGGCGCCGCCGAGGACCACCATCAGCTGAGGCTGCACCACCAGCCAGTCGTCGGTCTGACGGAGGAACGCGTTGCCCCGAACCGCGAGCGGCCGCAGCCACCGGACGGCGCCGAGGCCGACGGCGCGCACCGCCCGTGAAGGTCTGGGGTCCGGCACCGACGGCTTGACCAGCACCCAGCCCGCCAGCGTCGCGAAGGCCCAGACGCCGGCGGCGACGATGACGAAGGCGACCAGGATGTAGCCACCGGCCCAGTCCCCGGCGTCAGCCCGGATCGCCGCGGCGCCGATCGGCTCGGTGAGACCGCCGGAGCTCAACGACGCGAGCACCGACGTGGCAACGCTGCCGGGGACGACCGCGGCGATGACCGATAGGGCGGCGGCGGCCGTGGCGAGCACAGACGGACTCACGTTCCGTGCGTCGCCGCGTCGCTCGGTCACGATGCGCGCCGCCATCCGGATCGCAGCCGCGGCGCCCAGGCAGCCCGACACCCCGAGCGCGCCAAGCAGCACCGCGCCGGGCCGGCCGATCGACACGGTTGCCGAGAGTTCGAGGATGAACGCGGTGATCCCGAACCCGATGGGGAGTGCGCCCGCGGCACCGACCGCGTACGCGGCGAGGGCGGTCCCACCCCGGCCCCGGCCGATCCGTTCCCACGCCGGGGTGAGCGCCGTGACCAGCATCACGGCGCAAATCCCGGCGGCGACCGCCGCGCCCGCTGACGGTCCGGCGATGCCGGTGAGCGCAACGATCGGCGCGGCGGCCACGACACAGAGCGCGCGGCCGGCGATCACCGGCACTCCCGATCGGCGCAGTGCGACCACCACCGCCACGACCGCCGCCAAGCCGCCAACCGCCGCAAGGGCAATCGTGATCGACTCGGGGAGCGGGCCGCCGGCTGCCTCGCGGAGGCGCAGGAGCACGATCGCGCCGCACGGGATGGCGCCCGTAGTTGCCCAGGCTGCGGTGGGCGTCCGCGTGCCTCGAACCGGCACGAAGGCCGGCGACAGCAGGCGCACCACTCCGGCGGCCGCCCACGGCCCGGCGACTGTAGCGCCCATCGCACCTGCCGGAATCACGGCAAAGTCGGTCGTCCCGACGACGGTGAGGAGCTGGACCCCGGCGACGAGAAGGCCAAGGGTCGCGAGATGCTGGATGCCGATCGCAACCAATCCACCGCGTCCGGGACGGCCGCGCGCGGCGCCGGTCATGAGCAATGTGCCAACCCCGGCGATCTCGATCCCGCCAAGGAGCATCACCACGTTGCCGGCAAGCACGGCCAGCATCGTCCCGAGCACGCAGACCAGCAGCGCGCTCACCTCGCGGGTCTGCCGTTCCCCATCGAGCAGGAGGAGGACGCCGGCAGCGGCAGCGGCGAGCCCAAGGGTTGCGCCGGGCAGGTCGAGGCGAAGGAGATAGGTGATGCCGGCGACGGGCGTGCCCAGCGACGTCTCGATGCGTCCGCTGCCGTTGAGAAACGCGGCTTCCACGGCGAGCAGCGCGATGGTGCCGGCGAGACCGGCCCCGGCGACGATGCACGCGATGCGCGCCTGCCGCGGGGCAAGCGCGAAGACAACGATGGCTGCCGCGATCAGCGGCGTGGGTATGAGCGCCAGCTGGAGCCCACCGCCCAGCATGGTGACGCTACCTCCCGGTACGGGCCAGCGCCGGCGCTCCGACCTCGGTGGCGCAGTACGGGCAGACTCCCCAGCCGAGGCGGAGGCTGCGATCGCAGCCGGTGCAGCGCCGGGCGAACTGCGTCCTGCAATACGGACAGAGGATGAACTCCTGCTCGATCTCGCGACCGCAGGTCGGGCAGGGTCGGGTCGGGATGCCTTCGACGGGCGGCTCGAGCAGCACCTGCTCCTCGATGGCGAGCGATCGCACCTGCTCCATCGTCAGCGGCGGCCGCACCATGAAATAGATCAAGGCTCCGAGGAACGGCGGCACGAAGCCGAGCAGCATCGCGAAGAGCGTGAACCCGGGCGAGGTTGTACGCCGGCGAGCATCCCTGACCACATAGAAGGCAAGCGCCAGCCAGAGCACGACCAGGTACGCCACCACGACGACGATCACGCCGGTGAGCACGGTTCCCAGATCAACGAGCAGCATCGGTGCCTCCTCCTGAGGGGCCGCGGCGGAGCAACTCCAGCTGTGCCTGGGCCTCCGCGCGCCGCCTGCGCGTCTCGGCGACGACTTGGGCGGGCGCCCCGTCCACAAACGCCGGGTTAGCGAGCTGTGCCTGGAGCCGCGACACGTTTGCCTCGAGCAGGCCGATCTGACGTGCGGTCGCACTGGCGTCGGCGGCGGTGTCGGCGATCACCACCTCGGCGTGGAGACTACCCGAAACCACGACGGCTGGATCGACATCGCGCTCGTGGCTGTCCACGACCAGTGCGGGGACGAGCCCGCCAATCAAGCGGCTGATGTGCTTGTTGATGCCTCTGCCCTCGGCGTCGCGCACGACGATACGAATCCGATCGCGAGCGCCGCGAGGCACCTTCTGGCTGTGTCCGAGTGCCCGGATGCGCTTCACGAGCTCGATGGCCTCGGCGATCTCGTGGTGCGCTGCGGTGGTTGCGGCGTCGTTCCACAACGGGTCCTGCTCCGGCCACGAACGCTGTTGCAGCGTCGGCGCCGCGTTGGGCAGCTGCTGCGCGCACTCCTCGGTCACAAAAGGCATGAACGGATGAAGCAGCTGAAGCAGTACGTCGAGCGTGGTGACCGCGGTCCACACCGCTGCGCGGCGTGACTCGTGGTCGCCGGCGTCGGCGAGGCGCAGCTTGATGATCTCGACGTACCAGTCGCAGAACGAGTGCCACGCCGTGTCGTACAGCGAGTCGACCGCTTCATGGAATCGAAATGCCGCGAACCCGGCATCGCATGCGCGCACTGTGGCGGCGAGCTCGGCGAGCATCCAGCGATCCTCGGGACGGAGCGTCTCCGGCTTGGGGGGATGCACGTCGAGGTCTGCGATCGACCCGCTGCCGACCTTGGCGACGAGAAATCCATTGGTGACCTGCCACAACTTGTTGGCAAAGCGCTGATACGACGCGATCCGATCCTCATCGAAGCGCACGTCCTGACCGCTCGTGCACACCGCTGCGGCCCAGGCGCGCACCGCGTCGGCGCCGAACTTGTCGATGAGGTCGAGCGGGTCGACGGTATTGCCCTTCGACTTGCTCATCCGCGACCCGTCGGTGGCCTGGATGGTGCTGGTGATCAGGACGTCGCTGAAGGGGTTGCGACCCGTGAACTTGAGGCCATTCATGATCATTCGAGCGACCCAGAGAAAGATGATGTCGCGTCCCGTCACCATCAGATCAGTCGGATAAAAGCGCTCGAGATCCTGGGTCTGCTCGGGCCATCCGAAGATCGCGAACGGCCACAGTCCGCTGCTGAACCACGTGTCGAGCACATCCGGATCGTTGGTCAGCACGGTGCTCTTGCATTCGGGACATTCGGTGGGCGGATCGAGCCATGCAAAACGGTGGCCGTTGGCGCAGGTCGACACCGGAATGGCGTGGCCCAGCCAGATCTGCCTGCTGATGCACCAGTCACGAATGTTGCGCATCCAGTGCAGATACACGTCCGTGTACCGCGCGGGATGGAAGGTGATCTCGCCGCTTTCGACAGCGCCGATGCCGGGCGCGGCCAGCGATGGCATGCGCACCCACCACTGCTCGCTGACGAGCGGCTCGAGCACGGTCCCGCAGCGATCGCAGTGACCCACCTCGTGGGGATACGGCTCCTCTTTCACCAGGACGCCGAGCGAGCGCAGTGCCTCTGCGACAGCGGTCCGCGCTTCTTCGACAGGCATGCCGTGGAATTGCGGCAGCGCGGGGACATCCATGGTGCCGTCGAGTGCGATGACATTGATGATCGGCAGCGAATGGCGCGCTCCGATCTCGTAGTCGGTGGGGTCGTGCCCGGGCGTCACCTTGAGTGCCCCGGTGCCGAACTCGGGCCGCACCGCCGGGTCTTCGAAGATCGGCACGACACGCCAGGTGACCGGTAGCGTCACCCGCTTGCCGATGAACGACGTGTACCGCGAGTCACCGGGCGCGACCGCGACGCCCGTGTCACCGAGCATCGTCTCCGGACGCACGGTGGCAACCGTGATGCTCAGGCCACCTTCGACCGGGTACTTGAGGTAATAGAGCGTGTCGGTGTGCTCCTGCCAGTCGATCTCTTCATCGCTGATCGCCGAGCCGCAGCGTGGGCACCAGTTGACGATGCGCGGTCCGCGATACACGAGACCCTCGTCGAAGAGCGTCTTGAACGCGACCCTGATGGCGTGCACATACTGGTCGTCGAGCGTGAAACGCGAGCGTTCCCAGTCGCAGGTGTAGCCCATCCTGCGCATCTGCTCGTAAATGCGGCCGCCGTATTCCTCATACCATCTGTCGACTCGCGTCTGAAACGCGGCTCTTCCCAGCGCCTCCTTGGTCGTTCCCTCGTCCGCGAGCTGACGCTCGATGACGTTCTGCGTGGCGATGGCGGCATGGTCGGTTCCCGGGCACCACTCGACCTCGAAGCCGCACATCCGTCGATGCCGGGCCACCGTGTCCTGGATCGAGAACGTCGATGCGTGGCCCATGTGCAGGGCACCGGTGATGTTCGGCGGTGGGAGCGCGATGACGAATGCGGGCCTGGTGCTTGTGACATCGGCATGTCCGACCCGCAGGTCGCTCCAGCGCTTGCGCCACTTCGGCTCGACGCTGGACCAGTCGAAATTCGTGTTCATTGGGCGATTGAGTATATGGGCCGACCGGGTGTCACTCGCCCGCGGCGATCGTCATGCCCGATTGCGCATTGCGCCATTCCGGCATGAATGGCGAGCTGGTGTAGACGAGTTCGGGCGCGGAGGTGGCAAGTTGCGTTGCCGCGGCGCCCTCCCCCACGGTGGGAAAGGTCATGGCTGCGCCTGCGGCCTGCGACGCGATCGCGCTGACCGATCCGAAGTACGCACGTCCGCTGCAACCCACGAAGAACGAGACCAGCCCGACCAACCGCACGCCGCCCCCCGGGGTCGCCTGGGCGGCAAGGGGCACCACAATCGCCGCGGGCTGGCCGGCGACCGCCGCGGCGATGTTCACGGGCTGCTGCGCTTGCGCGCCGTCGAGGTTCGGAATCACCACAGCCGCCGCGTTCTGACCCACCTGGGCGAGCTCCTCAGGATTATTGGCATCGAATGACTGGTCGAACCCTCCGAGCGCGCGCAGCGAGGCAGGCAGGCTCGGCACCGGGGCTGCGATGGCGCATCCCGTTGCACTGTTGCTGATGACGTGCGTCAGCGTGATCAGGGTCACTGCGAAGAAGACCACCACGGCCGCCGCAGCCAGGGTGATGGCCCGGCGACTCACGCTCAGGCCGTACGCCCTTGCGCCGCCTCCTCGGTCGCACCGACTCGACGCTTGGGTTCCTCAGTCAGCAGCAGCGGCTCGACGCCATCAATGATCGCCTGCTCGGTGATGACGCAGCGCTTGATGTCGGGGCGACTCGGCACCTCGAACATGCTGTTGAGCAGGACATCCTCGATGATCGATTTGAGTCCGCGAGCCCCGGTGCCGCGGGCCAGTGCCCGCTCGGCGATGGCGCGCAGCGCCCCTTCGTGGAACACCAGCTCGACATCATCGAGCGCGAAGAACTTCTGGTACTGCTTGACAAAGGCGTTCTTCGGCTCGGTGAGGATGCGAATGATGTCCTCCTCGTCGAGGTAATCAAG
>Ga0182024_10017522_pt1 | contig 13433 bp, 8 predicted proteins | sample P32metaG_FD_120480 | JGI IMG/M metagenome (GOLD analysis project Ga0182024, IMG submission 120480) | Permafrost microbial communities from Stordalen Mire, Sweden - P3-2 metaG (Illumina Assembly) | ecosystem: Environmental > Terrestrial > Soil > Wetlands > Permafrost | place: Sweden: Stordalen...
CTGGTAAAGGACGGCACGGTGAGCCAGCAAGAGATGGACGACGCCGTCCAGTCAAACCTCGCGAATGAAGCGTCGGTAGCGGCCGCGCAAGGGAAGTTCGACCATGCCGTAGCGGCGGTGAAAGGCGCAGAGGCACAGATAAATGTCGCTCGCAGTTCCCTTGAAGGGGCCCAGCTAAACCTGGGCTTCACAAAAGTCAAGTCCCCTATCAACGGAATAGCTGGTATTCGTGTCGCCAACATCGGTGACCTAGTCGGAACCGATCAAAAAGCTCTTCTTGCAACCGTTTCACAAATCGATCCCATTTTCGTGCAATTTCCGATCAGCGAGGAGGAGTATTTGGATTTGCGCAAGCTTTTCCTCGCCAAAGCTGCCAGGCAAGAGGACGAACTCGAACTGATTCTGTCGGATGGAAGTGTTTATGACCACAAAGGCAAAATCGACATTATCGGACGTGAGGTTGAGTCTTCGACCGGAACTCTCAGGATTCGAGGCATCTTTCCGAATCCGGGGAACGTTTTGCGCCCAGGCCAATACTCTAGGATCCGAGCTGCCACCCGCGTCGACAAAAATGCCTTGTTAGTTCCCCAACGCGCCATACAGGAACTGCAGGGAGAGTATGAACTCGCCGTTGTCGGGGCGGACAATCGCGTTGCATTCCGCAAGGTGAAGGCTACCAACCGGGTTGGTTCGTACTGGGTAATTCCTCAAGGGTTAAGTCCGAACGACCGGGTTGTGATCGAAGGACTCCAGAAGGTCAAGACGGGACAGACGGTCGATCCCAAGGATGCCACGCTACCGCCTTTCCCTTCGGGATCACCCGATGAAGGCGAGTCCGAGCCCTGATGTCAAAATTCTTCATCAACCGGCCCGTGACCGCGATTGTGATTTCCATTCTGATCGTGATCGTCGGAGTCGTGGTCGCACAGCGCCTTCCGATCGCCCAATTCCCGGACATTGCCCCTCCCGAAATTGTCGTCACGACAAACTACGTCGGGGCCGACGCATTGACCATCGAGAGCTCCGTCGCCACTCCGATTGAAGAAGCAATGGCAGGTGTCGAAGGCATGCTGTACATGCGCTCATTCAATGCCAATGACGGAACCATGAAACTGCGTGTCGATTTCGACTTGAACATGGATCCCAACATCGCGGAAGTGTTTTCCGAGATCCGTGTTAACCGCGCCCTGCCGCAACTCCCTCCCTCGGTCCGCAACCAGGGAGTGACCATCGCAAAATCCCATGTCAGCCCTCTGATGATCATTGCGCTTTATGCTCCAAAAGGCACTCGAGATGCCAAGTTCCTGGCGAATTACGCCTATATCAACATCGCTGATCCTCTGACGCGCGTCAAGGGCATTGGTTCCATCGTCGTGCAAGGCGCCGGCGCATATGCCATGCGGGAATGGGTGAAGCCCGACCGGTTAGCCAGCCTGGGTGTGACCGTGCCCGACCTCGTTAATGCGCTTGAGCAACAGAATACGGTTAACCCCTCGGGGCAGGTGGGTGCGGAACCCGCTCCCGCCGGTCAAGAGTTTACCTACACGATGCGTGCGCAGGGTCGTCTGGTCACGGAGCAGGACTTTGGCAACATCGTGGTTCGTGAAAACCCGGACGGTTCCGTCATTCGGATGAGAGATGTTGCACGAATTGATCTCGGCGCTCAGGCATATAACGTGATCGGTCGCATGAACGACGCGCCCGCGGCGATCATCAATGTATTTGAATTGCCGGGCTACAACGCAGTTGATGCCGTAGATGGCGTGCGAAAGATGCTTGGGCAGCTAAAAGAGAAGTTTCCTGATGACGTTGACTATGTAGTTTCGCTCGACACGACTCTCTCTGTCAGGGAAGGTGTCCGGGAAATTATCACGACGTTGTGGGAAGCGTTGTTACTCGTGATCTTGGTGGTATTTCTTTTCTTGCAGAATTTCCGTGCCACGCTAATCCCGGCCCTGACGGTTCCCGTATCGCTCCTGGGAACCTTCATCTTCTTTCCAATGCTGGGTTTTTCCATCAACTCGCTGTCCTTGTTTGGGCTGGTCTTGGCGATCGGTCTCGTGGTTGATGATGCGATCGTCGTGGTGGAAGCTGTTGAAGCGAACATGGCAACGGGCCTGAGTCCAAAAGAAGCCTCGCTCAAGGCCATGGAGCAGGTCGGTGGCCCCGTCGTCGCGATTGCCCTGATTCTGGCCGCCGTTTTTGTTCCCACTGCATTTATTCCCGGAATTACGGGGCGCCTGTATCAGCAGTTTGCGGTGACGATCGCCGTGTCCGTCATGATCTCCGCCTTCAACGCTCTATCGCTGAGCCCCGCGCTCTGTTCTTTGCTTTTGAAACCCGGCCACGAGTCCACTGGTTTCCTGCATCGAATATTCGGTGGGTTCAACCGCGTCTTCGATCGAGCTACGAATGGATATGTGAGCATTTCCGGTCTTCTGATCCGCAAAATGATCTTCAGCATACTCCTGCTCTGCGCGGTGACTGGCGCAGCTCTTCTTGTGGGCGAACGGCTTCCTTCGGGGTTTCTTCCCACCGAAGATCAAGGCTACTTCTATCTGAATATCCAGTTGCCCGATGCGGCTTCGCTTCAGCGAACCGACACTTTCACGAAGAAAGTGGAGGTGGTTCTTAAGGGTACCCCCGGGGTCCAGTATTACAGCACCATCGTGGGCAATAGCCTTCTTACTCAGACGAATGCCACCTATAGCGCGTTCGTGTTCGTGGCGCTGAAGCCGTGGGATCAACGGAAGAGTAAGCGCACCAGCATCGAGGCGATTATGAATTCTGTCAACGATAGGCTCGACAGAATGCCTGAGGGGCGAGCATTCGCGTTTTTGCCCCCAGCAATTTCCGGCGTAGGCACTTCAGGGGGCTTTAGCTTCATGCTGGAGGATCGAGCGGGCAAATCCGTCGCTTATCTCGCAGAAAATACCGATCGGTTTCTGCAAGAGGCGCAAAAACGTCCGGAGCTTTCGCACCTCAACAGCTCACTAAACGCCAAAGTTCCTCAGGTCCTAGTGGATGTAGATCGGGACAAGGTTTTGAAGCAGGGCGTGGAAGTAAAGGAAGTCTATAGCACTGTTCAAGCCTTCATGGGTTCTCTCTTCGTGAACTACTTCAATCGCTTCGGCCGCGCCTGGCAAGTGTATATTGGCGCCGAGAAGGGCTACCGCACGGAAGCTAACGAAGTGATGAACTTTTTTGTGCGGAACAAAAACAACGAGATGCTTCCACTCTCGTCAATCGTTTCCATTAAGACGACGGCCGGGCCAGAGTTCACTTCCCGGTTTAACGAATATCGCGCCGTCGAGATCACCGGATCGGCCGCTCCCGGCTTTAGTGCGGTGCAGGCCATGAAGGCTCTCGAGCAAGTAGCGAATCAAGTGCTCCCGAAAGATATGGGGTACGAGTGGAATGCTCTTTCATACCAACAGAACAAGGCTGCGTCGGAAGTAAGCCCCTCTGTGGTCTTCGGGTTTTCGCTTCTTGTCGTGTTTCTTATCCTCGCCGCCCAATATGAGAGCTGGGCGCTCCCATTTAGCGTTTTACTGGCAACCCCAATCGCCGTGTTCGGCGCTTTTCTCGCACTCTGGATCAGGGGCTTCGAGAACAATGTTTACGCGCAAATCGGCCTTGTGATGTTGATTGGCCTGTCGGCAAAGAATGCCATCCTGATTGTGGAGTTCGCAAGGTCGGAACGCCTCCGCGGACAGAACGCGACGGATGCCGCCCTGCAGGGTGCCCGTATTCGCCTTCGCCCCATTTTGATGACGGCCTTCGCCTTCATTCTCGGAACACTACCCCTCGCCGTGGCAAGCGGAGCCGGGGCCGTCTCCCGGCGAATCCTCGGCACAGCGGTCATCGGCGGCATGCTCGCCGCGACGATGCTCGCTATCTTCATCATACCGGTAGCTTTCTTCGCCGTGGAATCCGCCAAAGACAAAGTAAGTTCTTGGAGGAATTCACCTTGAAATGCCGCGCGCCGATTCTTCTGTTGCCCTCGATTTTCTTGAGTGGTTGCCTCGCGGGCCCAACCTACAAAAGACCAGTGGTGGCGGCTCCCGCCACGTTTCGTGGGCAATCGGGCCTTGAATCATCCTCTTTGGCCGACCAGGCGTGGTGGAGCGTTTATTCAGACCCGCTGATGGTGGCTCTCATAAAGGAGGCTCTTACGAATAACTACGATTTGCGGACCGCCATCGCACGTACCCAAGAGGCGCGCGCCTACGTTGGTGTGGCGCGCTCGGGTTATTACCCGTCGGTGGGTTTCGATTCCGGAGTCCAACGTGATCTTGGCGTGTATAAAGCCACTCCCGATCTGGATCTGCCTGCGGCGGGGACTTCAACACAGAATCTGCTTCTGGGAGGTCTTTCCACTGCCTGGGAAATCGATCTTTGGGGCCGTGTTCGCAACGCGACAGCAGCGGCAAACGCGACCTATTTCGGAACCGAAGAGGCCCGTCGCGGCCTTATGCTATCGCTTGTAAGCGATGTCGCGGGAGCCTACCTCGAACTTGTGGAACTGGACCGCCGTTTGGACGTCGCCAAGCAGAGCCGAGACGCCTTTCAGGCCACCTATAAGCTCTTTAGCGAGCGCTTTGGCGCCGGAATTGTTTCCAAGCTACAGGTTACTCGCGCTGAATCGGCTTTGGCCGGTGCCGAAGGCACGATGGATGACGTTGAACGGCAGATTGCGGCAAAAGAAAACCAGATTTGCGTTCTAGTCGGACGAAATCCCGGTCCAATCGAGCGGAGCCCACCACAGTTACAGTTGAATGCTCCTCCCGTTGTACCGGCCGGAATTCCGTCCCAGCTCTTGGAAAGGCGTCCTGATATTCGCGAGGTGGAAGACAATCTTAGAAACGCATTGGCAAACATCGGCGTTGCCAACGCGAATTTCTTTCCACGGATAGGTTTGACGGCACTGTTTGGAAGGGTCAGCACGGATTTAGCGTCACTTACCGGCGGTAGCTCGGACGTTTGGTCGCTTGCAACCTCTTTTTCTGGACCGCTTTTTACGGGAGGCCAGTTGACAAAAGAACGTCAGGCCGCCAAGGCCATCTTCGAGCAGGCAAAGTTTCAATATTCCCAGAGTGCGCTGCGGGCTTTTGAAGAAGTATCGGATGCTCTGATCGCATCTCAAAAACTGGCCGCTCTCGAGGACCAGCAGAAGCGCGAGGTGACCGCACTCACTGAATCTGTCGCGATCGCGAATCGACGATATATGGGGGGCCTAGCCAGCTACTACGAAGTTCTGGAAGCCCAGCAGCTTCTCTACCCAGCTGAGTTTTCTCTCTCCGAGACCTCGCGCGATCGGAGGCTTGCCGTCGTCCAACTCTACAAAGCACTTGGCGGTGGCTGGAGCCTCGACAATGCACAATTTACGAAGGGGCACTGACTATTTGGCAGGGACACGCACCGATAACAGACTGGAGAGCGTCGGGGTGGCGGCAGACGACTCCACACTTTTGGCGCTAGAGACCGCGTCAATCGGAAGTTCCGCTTCAAGCCCCGCGCACCTGCAGCAAACTCGTCAGTAGCATTTTTGGTTGTGGCCGTTCGCGTTGACCCGCAAAAGCATGCCTTCTCCGTCCGGAATCTTGAGGTTGCCGCTAGCAGAAGTTAAGACGATGACTTTAGTAGGGTTGGTTTCGCAATGTGAATGTGCTCGAGTCCGTAGGTCCCGCAAGCGCCAGAGGAAAAGACCCCGTGCGCTTGTAAAGCGCCTCGGGAAAGAACGCGGCATCTCCCAGGAAGTGTTCGCGAACAAAGCGGGGCTTCATCGTGTGGGCTACGACACGACTATTCGAGTCAGCCACTTCACGGACGCCATCCCGTACCAACCAGGTACGATCGCTCTTACCGGAGCCCCGTGTTTCGTTGTCAGGTCAGCGCCATTCATCTTAAATGCCAGTAATACATGGACGTTTAAAGCCTTCGATACGGGCAAGCTGCGGGCAAGATGAATTTCGCCGGGAGATTTCGGTTCTTCTTTTGATTTCGCCTTTATCGGCACCCTCAAATATCACGTACACAGCACCCGGTCGCAGGCCCGCCTTTTCCAGAACCGTCTTTAGAGGAATACCCGTCCATTCCGCGTTGCCAGCGCCACCCAACGCCCATTGCGCTCCATTTTCTTTGGGCACCAAGAAAACACGTCCATTTCCTGCGCACTCAATCATTGAAACCATTGTGCGCGAAGGGAAGCTCATCAATTCCTGCATACGCATTTTCGAGGGTCCGTTGTACGCTCTTTCAATTTTGATCGTCCACGTTGACACGTCCATGGCGGGCTCTTTGAAGTGGTTGCGTACGTAGAACTGGGCCGTGGGCGTAATAAACGTTTGCAAAGCGGATAAGGGTGATTCGAAGGTTTTCCAGCTCCATCTCACAGAGGATCAACCCGTTCTCTGAAGCATCCGACATTACGGCTGGATAGTTTGCCCGACTCAGGGCGGACTTAGAGAACGCGCCCAACCCCACTCCCAGAGAAACGGATCGTAGCAACGCGCATCTTCCAATTATAAGGTACCCCTCAGCTCAGATGCCTGGGGAGCTAAAAGGGCGGCGTGCGCGTTATAGCATGCAACCGATGTACGAATGGTAGACGAGTTTGATGGGCTGAAACCTCTCCGTATGTCCGCAATTACCCACACCAACTGCTTTATCTGGAGATGTATTTGGTACTCAGGAAGTTTCACTAAGTTTCGAGCTGTCACGTCGTGCGGGGGCACATCTGTTCGTACCCGAAAAATCGGTTACCCGGACATCCAGTTTCTCCATCTCCTGGATTCCTTTTAAGACACTCCGGTTCGAGAGCGAGTTTTAGGTGAACAGTTAGCGCCGGGTGCCCCGGGCACCAGTCAGACATATGACCTTAGGCCCTCTCGGACAACCGAAAAAGCTATGGGCCACGTCACAGCAAGCGTTTGTGGACCTAGTTTGGCGAGCGAGGTTATTGTCCACTGTCAATTGGGCTCTGAGCTGGCAGAGCTCTTAGACGACTCTGGTTGACCACCCCGAAAGAAGTGGTGACTCACCATGGTTGAGGCGAGCAGATAGGATATGAGTGCCAAGACGGCCGCAAACAGAAAGCTTCTAACACCGAACGAAGGCGAATTTCGTAGGTCCGTCGTCGTAGGCATTCTGATTCACCTCTTAGATGGTTGAAATAGTTGGAATTCCCCTGCATCCCGCATCTCAACAGCAAATTCCCCAGCAGTGTTTTCAGTGGCGGCCGTTCGCGCGAACCCGCAGGAGCATACCAGTTCCGGCGAAGACTTTGAGGTTGTCGCTGGCGGAAGCCAGGACGATCACTCCCGCAGGGTCGGTCCGGCCGGCATGTGCAATGTGAATGTGCTCGAGTCCATAGGTCCCGCACGCGTCCGAGGAGAAGACCCAGAGCGCTTGAGGCTTATCGTTGCCGTCAATGGCGCCGCGACACTTTGCTCCGTCCTTAGCGCTCACTCGACTCAGAACCCCGCCATCGACGCCGCTTCCCACGATGTTAGAGGCGTTTTCAGCCGTCGTGACAGGTCCGCCTACACCGTATTTGACATCGCCTCCGATTTGCGTCGTCGTTCGCCAGTTGTATACGTCGCCCTCGCCGGGACCGCTTTGAGGTATTTGCGCCTCAGCTACTTCCATCGGTCCTGCGACTGCTCGAAGACTTGTAGTAATGGGGATGGTCCCACGGGATGAACGCAGTTTGTCGAACTGGATGGAGATTCTTGCCCCAATAGGACTGTTTCCGGGCGTTACTTCTACGATGTGTCCCTCTAGCCTGGAACCTTCGCGGATCTTCGACCCATCTGGCAGGGGAACGTCTTGCATGACCCGGCCGCTTATGATTTGTCGGGCCTTGCTCTTGGCGGCGGAAAGAGATGTGTCCAGGCGCACCGGCAAAATAGTTCCACTCGGAACAGTAAATGCGCCGGCTGTGACTGGTTCGGTGTCCGGAGCTCGTAAAGGCATGTAGAGAAATGGCCAGACGAAGAGCGGCTGAGAATCCTCTTGTGAAGTGCGCTGTTGAGCTCTAGCAGGTTCGATGATGACCATTACAGACACCAGTGCGAACAAAAGGCACCCCACTGCTTTTCCAAAGGCGTGATCGCTCTCTCCTAGATTCATGACTACCTCCTACAGGGTCCGCTCTTTTATGCGCCCTTGCGCGCATGCGATATCGTTCGCCCTCTGAACGCGCAGGGTCGCCAACGGAGCGGACCTGTTCACTGGATTCCGATACTCGGGTTTGCTCGATGCGAGAAATAGGGTGGCGTGAAAATCGCTCGCGTTGAGCCACATACGTCTGACGAATTCGTTGGGTCACAAGCCGGCGGGCACGGAAAAGGTTGGTTTTGACCGCGGATACCGTGATACCCAGGGATTGAGCAGCGTCCTTTGAATCCACACCGTCAACATCGCAAAGCCGCATGATGGACTGATATTTTGACGGCAGCTCTTGCATGACTTGATCCAGGATGCGAGATCGCTCGCTTAGGACACACTCTTCATCTGGCCCGGGTCCCGGATCCGCGATAAGTCGTTCGATGGTCGACTCATCCCCGGCAGAGAGCTCTTCCCAAGGGCACTGCGGCCGGGATTTCATCCTGCGCACAGACGTTAGCGCCGCATTTCTAACAATCGTGTGAAGCCAGGTAGTGAATTGGGAGCGACCCTGAAATTGATGAAGATTCTTAAATGCCAGCAGAAGTCCTTCCTGCAAAGCATCTTCAGAATCCTCGGAGTTCCGAAGCATCTGTCTTGCAGTGCGCTGAAGCCGAGGCATGCACGATGCGAAAAGATGATCCAGTTCTACGTTGCTCATATTCACCGGCAAGGCCTTGGTTTCCTGCGATTCCGAGACTGTCTCGTGATTCCCTTCGTAGCCCAAGCTACCCTCCCAACGATGTTCTAAGTGTGCGAACTAACGGCCGCAACCTGTCGGAGTGCAACTGCGATTCCATTGTCGAATCGCCGACCACAGCCGGGGATAGTGGCTTCATCCGACATTCATCGCCTTAGCAGCCTTGTGCCCGTAAGTCACTGAGACACAAAAGCAAACGGGCAGTTCTGGGGACGCTAAACGACACCCAAATTGCTCCCTTGGCGGCTCAAGGAAGCCGTCGGCTCCTACGCGTTCATCAAAAGCAGCGTTTTTTTCGTTCGGTTGTTTCACAAAGCCGTTCGTTTTCTTTACATGAAAGCGGCAAAGACTCTCAACCCTTCCGAAGGTCGCAAGCAACCGTCGCCTACCAAGTTCGACTGAACTGCTCTGGTCGGTTTCTTCACACCTGCTGTTCGCTCTCTGCACGCTTTTGTGAATCTAAATCGGCACCCGAATCGCCAAGGTCTCCTTGTTGAAGAGCCGGAAGGACTTATTTGCCATTTCATGGTCGCCGAAATTTGGAATCGTGCTTGCTTAGGTGCTCTTGTCTGCCGTTGAGACACCAAGTTCAGTTTGAGACGCGGAACGACGCGAAATGAACCGTTCGGGTAACGACGATGCCGACGACGATCTCTGCGGCCACTGCACTCGGGCTCATATTGTTCCTTGGAGTCAGCGTAGCGTACTTCATGTTTTTACGGTTGAAACACGAAACCTGGTTTCGAGCCGTTCTGCGAAAGCTTTAAAATCGACAAAGTCCTTCGCGTCGCGCGGCTGGACTGATTGGAGCTGGCGGTGATGCTTGCAGCCGTCTATGACATCCTCAGAAGGGAAGGGCTTGATCTCGTTTGGATCGAAGCTGCCTACAATTTCGAAGCAGCCAAGTCGCGTATCGACGAACTTAGACGTCAGTCTCGCGGCGAGTACGTCGTCTTTGACCAACGCAAGCGCCAGATGATCGCTGAGGTCGACAGTTCAACCTTAGGTGGCCAAGTCCTTTCGGATGATTAAAAATAAATCCTTTGCCCGGACAGCACCGAGAAGGATTCGGAAGAAGTGGGCTGTGTCGCACCATGCGGCCCGCACCACCGTGGGCCTTCATTTCGTTCAACGGCCCCAGGGGAGGATGGCATGAAATCTATCGACGGGCGAGTGTCCAAATTCTTATACAGCCCAAGCAGAATTCTGAACGGATTTCTGCTGGGTCGCGGACAAGAGGTTCGCTTTTGGGTGACTCCCGCAAATATCGGGGCGGTCACAGAAATAATCACGGTAGGTTCGCGGGTTGAAGTTCAAGGTGATCTTCAAAGTGATGATGCCCGAGGGGAGGATTACCTGCGAGCAGCGCTGATCACGAACCTCGATTCGAAGCGGACGGCGAGTTTGCCGGCACCAATATGCCAAGGCAAATCAGGGATGTTGTCGGATGGCGCCCCCAAGACGGCCGCATCCCTGAACCACCTCAATAGATCAGTGGCCGAAGAAGAAAAATACTCAACTACACAGGAACTGCCGGACGGCAATGCGGTCGAACCGCGGGTGCCTCAAGATCGTTCCAAGCGTTTGCACCCAGGGTCCTATTTTCACGATTTGCTTCAACAAAACGATGGAAATGGTGCGGAACTCGCAAGGAACGACGCGGCGCGAAGTATCGGACTTGCTTATGATAGCCTCCACCGAATCCAAGCGATCCTAGCTTATTTGCACATCATCAAGCACCGGGTCCCGGGGATCAGTCAGTTCCTCGATGAGGCCAAGCATACCTACGAGCAAGCGCTCGCGCGATTTGCGACTACCGACTTCACCGCCGCGAAAGAATTCGCAGAAGCGTCGGCTAGCCTTTCACGGGTAGTTGAGATTGTAATGGCGCGAACGCTCCGATCGGACACCAGTTTGCCCTCCCTTGTTCCGCCTCCTCCCGACCACCGTGGTGCATCTCCAGCGCCCGAACAGGTCGAGGAACACTTAGTCCAAGCAGAGACGGTTCTTTCCAGAATTCACTGGGTGCTGGAGAACGGTACGCTTCCGTCCGAAGACCGCGCCCAAGTTCGCAAAATTGCTTCTTGGGGAGATGCCTTCTACAAGCAGGCACGGCACACCTACAGAGACGCCGTCTTGGAAGACGCAGCTGAACTCGCTCTGGCGGCACTCGCGGGTGCGCATTCGGCCGAACACGTCTGCCGGAAGTGGTATGTAAGTCATTCTGCAAATCCTTAGGCCATGCTGACGGGGGAGCACAGGCAGATCGAAACCGGCATCGAAGATCGCTCGGTCCTCTTGGAAAATTGCTATCATACGGTTATCGGCGACGGCCAGAGAGGGGGGCCCCTGCCCTCCAAAGTTTCATTGTCACGATTAAGTTTTCGCTGGCAAGTGAGCCTCCTCGGTACACTTGTCGCTGTTCTCTCTCTAGCCGTTTTGCTCGCGATTGTCGCCACCCTGCGCTATACCAAATCCGCTGTCCTCAACAGCGAAAAAAAACGCCTGGCAGAAACTGCGCGAAGTCTCGCTCAAGAATATGAAGACCGGGCAGACGCCGCTCGAAGGAACAAGCAAGGGGCACTTTTCGATGACCCGAACTCAGGTTCATCGCGAGAGTTGCTCGCGCTGATAAGTCGTCTCGTCTTGCAGAACTCGGAAGGAATTGGGGGAGGTTTCTACTTGCTATCGGAAAACACGCTTGTTGGGAGCTTCTATCCGGCCGGTTCGGCGGCAACGGACAGCGCGGAAACCAGCGACATCCCTCAGACTGAGCATGAAGCTGTTCTGGAAACCGCTCGAAGTGCCGGGACCACCCGGCAAAGCTCCGAACGGGTCATGGGTGGTCCTACGGGACTATTCCTCATCAGTGCGACGCCGATCCGGGAAGGATACTCTATCGTTGGTAGCGCTTGGACCGTCAAACGCATCTCCGACCTTCCTGGGGCGAACCGATTTCGAGCTTACTTGATAACCGCAGGCCTGGCGGCGGCAGCCTTGGCGAGCGTGCTGCTGACGCTGTTGGTCATTCAAAATCTTCAGGGGGGTGTCCGAAAAATTGAAAATGGGTTGCAGACTCTGGAAAATAACTTATCGTCTCGGATCGACACGACGAATGAACCCGCCGAGATTCAACATATCGTCCAGGCAATCAACCGATTGGGCGTGACCTTGAAAGAAAAACTAGACCACGAGAAACAAATAGAATCACAACTGCGTCACGCCGAGCGGCTCGCGAGCCTGGGACGACTGGTTGCCGGTGTGGCCCACGAAGTGCGCAACCCGCTGGCAACCATTCGATTACGCGTACAAATGTGTCGGCGGGACACGCCGAACGCCAATGTCAAAGAATCTTGTCACATTGCGTTGGAAGAGATCGAGCGGCTCAACGGTATCGTTAACCGCCTGCTCAGTTTTGCAAGGCCCATCCAGCTCCAGTTGGAAGCGGTTGACTTAAAATGCTTGGTGCAGGAACGCATTCGATCGTTCGAGGAGCTGGCCCTGCAGCGGCAGGTTCAACTAATGACCAACCTTCCCGCCAGGAATTTCTTGGCCCTAGTCGACAAAGATCGCATAGCTCAAGTCTTCGATAACATTATCCAGAATGCGCTCGAGGCTATGTCGGAACATGGCGGAACACTCTCGGTGACTGTGACGTCTCAGACCAAGAAGGCGGAAAAACAACCCGGGGTCAGCGTCGAGTTTCAAGATACCGGCAAGGGTATGGATTCGGCCGTGGTGAGTCACGTTTTTGACCCATTCTTCACAACTAAGTCGTCCGGCACCGGGCTGGGACTATCGATATCCCACGAACTCGTGCGCGCCCACGGAGGCGATATCAAGATCGAGAGTACACAGGGCCGAGGTACCAACGTAATGATCACCATTCCGGACTCCCTCGCGTGAGTGGGCCGGGACTTGATGGTCCTTCGAAGATGCCATCTACAATCCTCATCGTTGACGACGAAGCTAACCTCCGCAAAACATTGGCGGAGATTTTGGGAGCGCGCGGATATTCGATTTTGGAGGCTGATAACGGCGCCACCGCAATCGAGTTGCTTCGCACCGCCACGCCGGACCTCATCTTCAGTGATTGGAAAATGCCCCGCATAGGAGGAGAAGAGTTCCTTCAATACCTGCACAGCCACTCCCGTCTGGCATCGGTGCCTGTGATCGTAATTACTGCTTACGGTTCGAGCCACAGCGCCATCGAAGCTGTCCGTTTGGGTGCTTATGATTTCGTGACGAAGCCGTTCGATCTTGACGAAATTGTCGTGACCGCGGAACGAGCGCTGGATCATTCGGCCCTAAACGGCGAAGTCATTCGCCTACATTCCCAGTCGGGCGAAAGCTCGGTCTCTGCAGCGGGCCGTTTGATTGGCACCAGCGGCCCTATGCTCGATGTTTTCATCATGATCGGCAAAGTTGCGTCGACGGATTCAACGGTTTTGATCTGCGGTGAATCAGGCACCGGCAAAGAACTTGTTGCCGAAGCCATACACAACTACAGTCGGCGGAAGGGGGAGCCGTTCGTCGTCGTCAATTGCGCTGCGCTTCCGGAAAA
>Ga0182024_10017523_pt1 | contig 13432 bp, 16 predicted proteins | sample P32metaG_FD_120480 | JGI IMG/M metagenome (GOLD analysis project Ga0182024, IMG submission 120480) | Permafrost microbial communities from Stordalen Mire, Sweden - P3-2 metaG (Illumina Assembly) | ecosystem: Environmental > Terrestrial > Soil > Wetlands > Permafrost | place: Sweden: Stordalen...
AATCGGCAAATCGGCCGCTTCGTCGGCCAGTTGTTTCAGGCCGTCGCCGATGCGCGTGGCAGGCGCGGGCGGCGCTGTTTTTAAATCATCGAGCTTTGCGACGCGGGAGATTTGACGGTCAAGACGATAGATGCGAATCTGAAATTTCTTTTGCAGCTGGTCCAGCACGCCGCCTTCGAGAGCCTTGATTGCCTGCGCTTCCCGCGTCGCGCCGCCCTCCGCGATGGACATGCTGCGCGAATCGTCCACCACCACCGCGATAATGTTCTGCTGCGGCCGAAGCTCGGCCACAAGGAGCGCCGGTTGCCACAGCAAAAGCAACACCAGCGCAGCCAGTGCAAATTGCAGCAACCAGATGACGCTGGCTCTCCAGTTCTTAACTTGCGTGGAGGCCTGCGGCCACCGCAAACGAATCAGCAGGGCGAGGCCCGCTCCCGCCGCCAGCACAAAAAGCACAAGCACCCACCACGGCCAGGCGCTAAGCAGCACCAGGGTGCCCTTGGAAAAAACGGCGCGCGGATATTTGAAAAAAAATTCAAACATGGCCATATCTTAGGATGCTATTTATCGGTGCCACGAAAATCCGTCCGTCACCGACGGCCGGTCCCATTGCAAACTCAAGTGGCGCGGGCTTCAGGCTGCGGGTTCTCTTCGCTCTCGGCAAGATCAAACCCCGCAGGCTGAAGCCCGCGCCACAGGTGCCTATAATAATTTCAATCCAGATTCGCGGCCCGAAGTTCGCCGTTAATGCGTCATTCCGTACATCACGTAATTGATCCCCATGCGGAATGCGAGCGACGCGAACTTCTCCGGATAGCGAGGATCGTCGGCCCATTCCCACGCATCGCCCAAATGCATGTTGTGGCAGATCGCGACCATTATGCGGCCCCGATCATCCCGGATCGCGCGCCATACCGGAACGTAGCCATCCTTCTCATACGTTCTGCCCGTCCAGACATATTGCTCGCCCGGCACCTGGAAACGGTCCGTCAAATCGTAAAGCACATGAAAAATTTCGTCTTTGTCGGTCAAGTCTTCAATTGGGCGGTCCGGGAAAACCATGAGCATGCCGTTCATGAAATGTTCCCAGTCGGTCGCGCCGTGGAAATCGTCCACCATGATGAAGCCGCCCTTGAGCAAATATTCGCGCAACCGCTTGGCCTCCGGCTCGGTGAACGTCCACGTCTGCACCTGCACGGCATACACCCACGGAAAATTTTCAATCGCGGACGGCCCGTCGCTGTCGAGGTCCACGACTTGCTCCACGGGCCGCGCATTGATGCGCGTGAGCCGCTTCAGCGCAATTAAAAATTGCCGGTCCGCCTTGGGATAATCGCGCGACCAATTGCCCCCGCGCCCATACCCAAAGCCACCGCCGTTATTCGCCGTCGAATACCGCAAACGCGACCACGAATATTCATTTTTTCCGTTATCGCTGTCAGAGGAGGAAAACGCTTCTCGCGCACCATACTCGTCGTAGGTTTGCTGGTTGCTTGAGCGCTGCATGGCAAGCAGGCCGGTGCTAACTCCCGCGAGCAGCAAAAGCGCCGAAATCGGTCCGAGGAGCCTCATAAAAGGTAGCCCCTAAATAGACGCCCCGCCAGCCGCCACAGTTTCAGCAGAAGTCAGCGCGCGTCAGCCTGATTCGGCCATGCTACCGCCAATGGGAGTGAGCACGCAAGGTGGGGGAACTCGTTGGCCAGTTTCCGAACGGGCGATCATTCACCCGCGAGTGGTACCTCTTCAAATGCTACTTCGATTCCGGGACGGAGCGAGTTTCGAGGAGGCGCACAAATTCCGCGAGGTCAACCGCACTGACATCGGAGACGGCCCAGAACTGGAATCCGCCGCGTGACCAACGCGTCATGTTGTACCCCTGTTGCGGAGCGAGGATTTGCGTGGAGCCAGACCCGGCCGCGACAGGCCACACGAACACATTGATGAAATGTTTTCTACGCTGGTAGACCAGAGCGGCGACCTGGCGTCCTTCGAGATAATCGAGACGCCCGCCAACAAGCGGAAAGCCGTCGCTGGCCAGATCCTCCACCGGTGGAGAAAAATCCAGCTTGCCGTCGAACCAGGGTTTCACCGTGTGTTGGTCTGTAGAAACCACATCCATCAAGTGGTTGGCTTCGAGCGAGCGCACGTGGCTGGTGAGAACTTCCGCCGCGAGTTGTTGCTCATTGGCAGGGCCACGAAAACCGGGCAGCAATTGCCAGGCCACTACTGCGCACAAAACGAGTACCGCAAACGCGCCAGCCCAGCGTAAAAATTGAAAGGCATTCCAGCTGCTGGCTCGTTCGGGCGCTTCTACTGGCGCGGATGCTGGAGACGGGGCGGAAGCACGCAGCGAGGATTGAATGCGCTCGCGCAGCGCTTGCGGCGCCGCATAGGCCAGCGAATTGCGTTGCAGCGCGGCACGCATCGCTTGAAGCGTTGCGAGTTCCCGGGCGCACTCCGCGCAAACCTGCAAATGCGTTTCCATCTCGATGGTGCGCGATAGATCGAGTTCGCCATCCAGGTAGCCGGGAACAAAGCGATTTGTCAGCTTACAGCTCAATTCACGACTCCTTTCTGGGTGCGGCGACCAACGCCTGCCGCAATCTGGTCCGTGCCCGAGCCAGTCTCGACATCACCGTGCCAATGGAAACCGACGCGACGTCGGCGATTTCCTTGTAAGACATTCCTTCGATCTCCCGCAGCACCAGAGCTTCGCGAAACATTTCCGGCAACTCCTCCAGCGCGCGCTGTAAGGTGGCCTTGTCGGCGCTTGCCAAAACCTGCAGTTCAGGGTTGGTGTCCGCGGAAAATTCCTCGCTGTGAATTTCCTCGTCAAATTCCACCGCCGATTCCGGCGGCCGGTTCTGGTGCAGCCACGTGTAGCAGGTATTGCGCACGATGGTCAGCAGCCACGCGCGCATATTTCCGCCCTGGTAGCCGTCAAAAAAACGAAAGGCGCGCAAAAAAGATTCCTGCGTCACGTCCTGTGCGTCCTCGTCGTTTCGCGTCAGCCAGCGCGCGAGGCTATACGCCGCGTCCAGATGAGGAAGGACGGCTTGCTCGAAGCGTTCGCGTGATGCTGTGCCTTGCACTCCTGTGCGTCTCGCGTTTTCTAATCGGTTTTTTAATCTGCCACTAGTAAGACTGCGGCCACCACTATTTTATTCCCGGCCTTGAAATCGCCCTTTTGCGGGGAATAAGCGCCGTCCGCACCAGTCTTACATCCCGAAGGCCGCGTGCGGCAAGCATTTTAAAGCCCGCGCCCGGAAAAGGAGAAACGACAGTATGGCTGACATCATTCGAGACAATATCAATAAAGACGGCATTGACCGCCGGGGATTTCTGCAGTGCATGGCCTGGGCTGGCACTGGAGTGCTCTATACCGTTCACGGCGGCATTCTGAAATCGCTGCCCCTGATGCAGGGCGCCGCAAACGCGCAGGACATGGCAAAGATGAAGGGAGCGGATTTCAGCTTCATCCAGATCAGCGACTCGCACATCGGTTTCAGCAAGGAAGCCAATCCAGACGTCACAGCGACTCTGCAAATCGCCGTTGATCGCATCAACAGCGCCGCGGCGCCACCCGATTTCTTGCTGCACACCGGCGATATTTCTCAACTCTCCAAACCGTCCGAGTTTGATACCGCCGAGCAAGTGCTCAAGGGCGCAAAAGCGGGACGTATTTTCTACGTTCCCGGCGAGCACGACGTCCTCACCGACAATGGCCAGAAATACTTGGATCGCTTTGGCAAAGATACGAAGGGAAACGGCTGGTACAGCTTTGACCACAAGGGCGCGCACTTCATCGGCCTGGTCAATGTGGTGGACCTCAAAGCAGGAGGCCTCGGATCGCTCGGCGCCGACCAACTTAAGTGGCTCCAAGATGATGTCAGGGATTTAAAAAGCAGCACGCCGGTCATCGTGTTCGCGCACATTCCGCTCTGGACGATTTATCCCGACTGGGGATGGGGGACCGACGACAGCGAGCAAGCCCTCGGCTACTTGAAGCGCTTCGGCTCGGTTTCCGTGCTGAACGGCCACATCCATCAAATCATGCAAAAGGTGGAAGGCAACGTCACGTTCCATACCGCGCTGTCCACCGCGTTCCCGCAACCCGCGCCGGGCACGGCTCCATCGCCCGGCCCCATGAAAGTGCCCGCCGATCAATTGCGCAGCGTGCTGGGCATCTCGCATGTCAATTACGTGCAAGGCAACCACTCGCTGGCGCTTGTCGATTCAACGCTGGCGTAATTCCGAAGAATTCTCAGTTTCTAAAAAATTTCAAAAGGAGAAATAAAATGAAAAGAATCAAATTGATTTGTGCAATGGCGGCAATCCTGGGCACGGCGCTTGCCTTACGCGCCGCGGCCAGGCCCAGCTTGGCGGGGAGCACGAGCGACAAGCCCGCAAGCGCGGCCGAAATAAAGATCGACAACTTCAGCTTCGGCCCGGCAACTGTCACTATTCCTGCCGGGACGACGATCACCTGGACGAACAACGACGACGTTCCCCATGTCGTGAGCAGCGATGACAACAAGACGTTCAAATCGAAGGCTCTCGATACCGACGACCGTTTCTCATTCACTTTCACAAAGCCAGGCACCTACAACTACTACTGCGCGATTCACCCGAAGATGGTCGCCAAAATCGTGGTGCAGTAATGCAAGGAGTCCGTGATGAATCCGTTTGATCTGAAATCGGTGCTCCTCGCCAAACATGCACAGCATGTAGCCTTGGTCCACTTTCCCATCGCGCTGATTTTCGTCGCCGCGGCGTTCGATCTGCTTTCGCTGCGCAACCAGAGTCTGGCACTGCTTCGCGCCGCCTACTATACCGTCATTGCGGCGGCAATCGCGGCAGTGCCAACCGTCGCAACCGGCATCCTGGCGTGGGAACTGCTATTTGAGGGCAAGACGCCACGGGGAAATCTCAAGCTGCATATGTTCCTGGCTTTATTTTCGAGCGTACTGATCTGGCTGGTTTGTGGGATGCACATCCGGGAACAACGCAAACCGCAGGCCAGTTCACCAGCTCTCCGATTGGCCGTTGAATTCCTGGCGGTTGCTCTAACTCTTTTGACCGCGCACGTTGGCGGATTCGTTAGCGGCGTGAATGGTCCAACGTAGGTTGGGAGAACATCAGATGGGTTTGCTGGTTCTATTTTTGTAGCCCGTCTCTTCAGAGTCGGAGTTTTTCTTGGCAACTGACGTAAACCCTCGCCTCTGAAGAGGCGAGCTACAAGATGTGGCCGCATGTCCGACACCGGGCGAAATTTTGCCCGTCGCGGAGGCTACCCTCCAGCAATCGCTCCAACAATAAGAAACGGCTCCTTGCCGGAAGCGATTTCCTCGGGCAAGGGCTTATCGGGAGATTCGTGGGACCAATCTTCGGAGCAGGCGAAGAAGCGGAGGAAGGCGCGGCGCTCTTGTGTGACGTGATCGCGAATCGTGCCGCGCAGGACGGGATAAGCATTTTCGAGCGCGTCGAGAATTGAGCGCTGCGTCGCGGGGCCGGCGACTTCGACGGTCACCTCGCTCGCGACGCGCGCTAGAGTTCGCAGGTGCTGTGGAAGTTCCACGCGGATCATGGCAGCGTCTGGACCTCGACGGAAAGGACGGCTGGGAGATCGTGAACGATCGGCGCCCAATTATTTCCGGCGTCGGCCGAGGCATACACCTGACCGCCGGTAGTGCCGAAATACACGCCGCAGGAATCGAGCGAATCGATGGCCATGGCATCGCGCAGAACGTTTACGTAGCAATTGCTTTGCGGGAGGCCTTTGGACAACGGCTCCCACTCGTTTCCACCCGTGCGGCTGCGATACACGCGCAATTTTCCATCCAGAGGAAAATGCTCGGAGTCACTCTTGATGGGAACGACGTAGACGGTTTCCGGTTCGTGCGCGTGCACGTCGATCACGAAGCCGAAATCGGTGGGCAGGTTGCCGCTGATTTCAGTCCAGTTATCGCCGGCATCGTCGCTGCGCATCACGTCCCAGTGTTTCTGCATGAACAAAGTGTTGGGGCGCTTCGGGTGCATGGCCACGTGGTGAACGCAATGTCCCACTTCCGCGTTTGGGTCCGGAATGTATTGCGATTTCAGTCCGCGATTAATCGGCTTCCAGCTTTTTCCGCCGTCATCCGTGCGAAACGCGCCTGCTGCGGAGATGGCGATATACATTCTCTGCGGATTGCTGGGATCCAGAATCACAGTATGTAAACACATGCCGCCCGCTCCCGGCTGCCAGCGTGGACCGGTGTCATTGCCGCGAAGGCCGGGCAGCTCATTCCATGTGATCCCGCCATCGGCGGAGCGGAACAACGCCGCATCTTCAATCCCGGCGTAGACCGCGTCAGGTTCGGTGAGCGATGGTTCGAGATGCCAGACACGTTTGAATTCCCAGGGGTGTTGCGTGCCGTCATACCACTGATGCGTAGTCAGCGGTTTGCCAACCTCGCTCGAAGTGTCGTACACAAATTTATTGCTTACGCCCTTAGGCGGCCCTCCGCCGGCAGCTGGCGCTTCGCCTGCAGGCGATCCCGGTTGATGCCATGTTTTTCCACCGTCGTCGGAACGTTGAATGATCTGCCCAAACCAGCCGGAAGTCTGCGAAGCATAGAGCCGATTCGGATCCGCGGGCGATCCCTTCATGTGATAAATCTCCCAGCCGGCAAAATGCGGTCCGCTGATGTCCCATTTTTCGCGCTTGCCGTCCGAAGAAAGAATAAATGCGCCCTTCTTTGTGCCCACCAGTACACGCACATTGCTCATCGTTCTCGCCCCCCTCTGAATTTCGTTTCTTTGCGCATTCGCATCAAAATTCTAAATTCAGTTTTCCCCTTCGGACTGCGCTCAGCAAGTTTTCCATTGTGGCCCAGGTTACCTCCGAAAAGGAATGAGCATGCGCAGCTTGTCATCGCGCAAGTAAATCCCTCCCCAGAGGAACGCGCCGATATAAACCGGAAATAAAATTTCGCCGAAGAACGGATTTCCGGCGGGCAACTGAATGGCCACCGCGCCACCCAGATACCCCGTCAGAAGCATCGCGCCAAGTATCGAAGTGCGAGGAATCACGTAAAGCAAAATGCAAAAGAGCTCAACGATTCCGAGGGGAACAGCGAAGCGCAACGGAAAATTGAGCTTCGCAAATCCTTCCACGACCGGCGCCGGTTTCAGGATGTGAATCACGGCATCGAAAATCATGAATGCCGTAATGAGGCCGCTGATGATTCGCCCAGCCCAGAGAGATTTCTTAGAGAGGGACCCGGCTTGCGTGGCCGCTTGCATAAATTATGTTTCTCCCTTAGTGCGAACCTTATTGGATGAGACCTGGGAACGCCAATCTCCCGATTGGCGGGCGGCACGCCGCTGTTCCGGAGAATGGCGTTCCCTGGCGAAATCACCCTAGGCAGCATTCTCCGCAGCGGGCGGGCAATTGATCATCCACGGTATGCCGAATCGATCGAACAGCATGCCGAAACGCGTGGCCCAGAACGTCTTCTGAATTGGCATTCCTACTTTTCCGCCTTCCTCCAACGCATGAAATAGGCGATCGGCCTCTGCCGGGTCATTGATGATGAGCGAGACGGAGAAACCCTTCGGTTGATGGTACTTGTCTGGCGGACAGTCCGAGCCCATCAGCATCTGGTACCCCACTCTCAGGCGGGCATGAAGAATCTTTTTGAGCCATTCCACCGGGACTTCTTGCTCCGCAGGCGTACCCGCGTGCGGCGTCATGACCTCGATCTTGCCGCCAAGGCATTCCTCATAGAACTTGAACGCTTCCTCGCAATTGCCGTTGAACCACAGATACGCATTCAGGTGCATCGTGATCTCCTCTAACTTTAAATAAGGGTATGATTGAGCCACTTGCCCTTTCATTGGTTAGACGAACGGCAAACTTCGAAATCGACAGCCTCATTGCGCTTGTTTCTTTGATTTCGCCAGTTCTTTTCCCAGTTCCACCGCATGATCGACCGCTTCGCTCGGCGCGAAATCCTCCAATTCATAAAATTGGCGAAGTTCGATCACGCCTTCCTGGTTTTCGCCGTGAGGAGCAGGGATGCGTTTGGCCCATGCAATGGCCTCTTCGCGTGATTTCACATTAATTATCCAGTAGCCCGCAATCAATTCTTTCGTCTCGGCAAACGGCCCGTCAATCACCGTAGGCTTTCCTCCCGAGAATTTTATGCGCGCGCCCTTCGAGCTCGGTTGCAGGCCCGAGAGATCGACCAGGACTCCGGCCTTCATCAGCTCTTCGTTATATTTTCCCATCGCGGTGAGAAGTTCCTCGCCTGGCATCTTGCCGGCTTCACTATCCTTGTTCGCTTTCACAATCATCATGAATCGCATGTTTAAATCTCCTGTTTTTAAGTAGGACAGGCTTCAGCCTGTCGCTTTTGAATTTTGCAGTTCCACCATCACAGGCAGCGCGTTGCGCGACACCCCTCATCCCTTCCCCTGAAACGCATCTTCCAATTTCTTGATATCGATCTTGGTCATCTGCATCAGCGCTTGCATCACTCGACTCGTTTTTTCGCGATCCGGATCGCTCATCAGCTTCGGTAAAGCAGTGGGAACGATTTGCCAGGAAATGCCGAATTTATCCTGCAGCCAGCCGCACTGCCGCTTTTCTCCACCCTCGGACAGTTTTTCCCATAGTTCATCTACTTCTTTCTGATTTTCGCAATTCACCACAAACGAAATGGCCGGAGAAAATTTGAATTGCGGCCCTCCGTTCAGCGCGATGAATTCCTGCCCATCGATTTGAAACGTGGCGATCATCACGGTTCCTTTCGGTCCCGGTCCATGGTCGCCGTAGCGATTGACCTTCCCAATTGTTGCGTTCTTAAAAATGGACACATAAAAATTGGCCGCTTCCTCAGCCCTTCCGTCGAACCACAAGAATGGTGTTATCTTTTGCATGGAATTCTCCTTTTTTCGATTACCTGCCGCTGATTTATTCCATTGGTCCGGCTTCGTACAGCTCGCGCAATTCGCACTCTCCGTCGCCTGCGACTCCCAGAAAATGTTTTGTCAATTCGATGGCGTGCTCCTTGGAATCGGCTTTCAAGATCGCGAAGCCGCCAATCAATTCTTTGGTTTCAGTGAATGGCCCGTCCGTCACCACCACTTTGCCGTTCGTCTGGCGTACCCGTGCGCCCTTCACGCTGGGCAAGCAGCCTGCCACGGAAAGCAGATACCCGGCCTTCATCCCTTCTTCGATCAACTTGCCCATGCTGGCCATTTCTTCTTGCGTGGGTGGAAGGCCCGTTTCCACCGTTTTGTAAACGCTTAGAAATCGCAATTTGATTCTCCTGAAACTCTAGTTTTGAATTTCGTAGTTCTCATCCATCAGTATGTCGAGCGGCGTTCCGCGAAATCGACAACCAGTCATCATTTATTTGACGGGTCGTTACGTGGTTGGTAGCCCCGGAATTTCCATGACAGGCCGAATCTCTACGGTCCCCCACCGTCCCGCGGGAATTTTTTCAGCGATCCCGATGGCTTCGTCCAGGTCTTTTGCATCAATTAAAAAGTACCCGCCCAGCTGTTCGCGCGTTTCGGCAAAAGGGCCGTCGGTGACCAACCGCTTGTTATCCCGAACGCGGACGCTCGTGGCAGTAGAGGTTGGATGGAGCGGACCGGCGCCCAAATATTGCCCGGTCTTGCTGAGCTGGACGGCGAATTGCGCCGAGTCCTGATAGCATTGCGCCCGATCTCCTTCGCTCAGTCTGTTCTCATCCAGATAAATCAGCAGCATGTATTTCATTTCCGCCTCCCTGCCTATAAGTCGAACGGCGCTAGCCCAGATCGACATCTATATCAAAAAATACGTACAATCGGCCATGCCTTCTGGCGCTAGCGTAGCCTCAGCCATCGAAGAAGTTTACCGCGTCGAATGGGGCAGGATTGTCGCCACCTTGATTCGCCTCTTTGGCGATTTCGATCTGGCGGAAGAATGCGCGCAGGAGGCTTTCGCCGTCGCCGTCGACCAATGGAAAGATGGCGGCATACCCCAATCTCCGCGCGCGTGGATCATTCAGACGGCAAAGCATAAGGCCATTGACCGCATTCGCCGCCGCGGATTGTACGCAGAAAAGCTGGAATCTTACGTCGTATCCGGCTTCATCCGCGCCGCCGAGGAGCCGGATTACGATAACGATCAAATTTCTGACGACTGCCTTCGGCTAATCTTCACCTGCTGCCATCCCGCGCTTGCTCCTGAAGCGCAGATTGCCCTCACCCTCCGCACCCTATGTGGTTTGGAAACAGATGAAATTGCGCGGGCGTTTCTCGTCTCACCCGCGACCATGGCGCAGCGCCTCGTCCGCGCAAAAAATAAAATTCGCGAGGCGGCCATTCCGTACGTCGTTCCCGGGACAAATGATTTGGAAGCCAGGCTCGGCGCCGTCTTGACCGTAATTTATCTGGTTTTTAATGAAGGTTACGTCGCGACTCGCGGCTCGTCGCTCGTCAGAACCGATCTTTGCTCTGAAGCCATTCGCCTCGGCCGTTTGATTCTTGCGTTGATGGCGCCGCAAACTCCCGCCGAAGCCAAGGCCCTCGTCGCGCTCATGCTCCTGCACGACGCGCGGCGCGATGCACGGCTGGACGCCGAAGGAGAAATCGTAACTTTGGAGGAGCAGGACCGCAGCCGCTGGAATCATCAGCAAATCAAGGAAGCTTTGCTTCTAATCAAGGACACGCCGCGCGAGGCGCTAGGCCCGTTTGCTCTTCAGGCCGCAATCGTAGCGGTGCATTGTAATGCGGCTCGCTCCGCGGACACGGATTGGGCGGAAATTGTCCGGCTCTACGATCAACTGGAGCGCGCGCAGCCCTCACCGATCGTGTCCTTGAATCGCGCTGTAGCCGTAGCCATGTCGGAAGGACCACGCTTGGGATTGGCGATGATCGATCGCCTGGCAGACGCGAGCAATCTCGATGGCTATCATCTATTACACGCCGCGCGCGCGGACCTGCTGCGAAGGCTCGGCTTGCATGACCAAGCGGCTGAAAATTATTCGCGAGCACTCGCCCTCGCCACGAATGAAAGCGAGCGCCGATTCCTTGAGCGCCGCCTCCGCGAAGTTCAATCTCCACACCTATGAAATTGCCCTCCAGCAATTTCTGCACACCAAGCACCCAATTCTCTGTGTCCTCAGCACTTACTCCGTGCCCTCTGCCTTAATTCTTTTTCCGTTCGATTCACTGATAAGACTGCGATCCCCGCAACCCGCCCCCTCACACTTCAACCCATAAATAGCCACCGCCGCCTGATCTCCTCCCGGAACAAGTCTGTGGATGCCGTCCTTCCCAATCGTCTCCTGCTCAAAGGTTGCCACGTACACTTTGCCGTTGGCCACCGTAGGCGGACAGAATTTGGCAAAGAGCCCAAGCCGGTCGTTGTCATCGCCCGTGCCTTCGCTGTTCCAAAGCTCAGGCTTAGACAGATCCGAAGCGTCCAGCGCCCGCAAAACCCCGCGAACCACCGCATGGTTGGCATTCGCCCCGTATGGCATCGCCACCCAGAGGATTCCGCTCCCGTCCTCGCTCCCGTTCGCGGAAATGGACATAAATCCACCGGGCATCCAGATGTTTTCTTTTCTCGGCCTCCCAGACGTTTTATTCACAGAATTGGGGAACGGCGCGGACACGCACTGTGGAGCAGTAGGGCAATCGCTGCTTTTCTTGTAGGGCTGGTCGGATTCGAATCTCCATCCTCCGCTCTCGTCCGTGGTAGGAACCAGCCGGTATTGCTTCACGGGGTCCTCTTCCCCATTGAAGTAAACAAACATCTGGTTCGGCCTCGCCCACACGACTGGAGTTCCATGCAGGCAGTAATAGTTGGGCGGTTGCGGATCCTGCGTCACCTGGAAGGATTGCAGAGACGTCGCGGCACCCTTGCCCATACGATCGCGATCGATCAGATAGGCCCGGCCTTCCTTCCCTCCAACCATCAGCAAATGGGTATTAGGAATCAGCGCCGCACCACCGGAGCCCAGATCCACATCATTATTCTTCAGCATCTCCTGATTGTTTGGCGTGTACCAATCCTTCACCTGAAACTTCCCGGCATCGTCGAGGCTCGCTTTCACCACGCTATCGCCGAAGTCCGTGCTGGCATTGTTCGTGCCATCTCCCGTCACAAAATAAATGTTGCCGGCGTCATCGGCTGCCGGGCCATCTCCGGACATCCATATGCCCGCGCGCCCTTCCTGCTCGGTCCCCTTCCCATTTGGAGTACTGCAGAAGACGCCTACACTTTTCGGCGCTTTGGGATCGGAGACGTCATAGGCCATCACCCAGCCGTGATAGGGACCTTGATCGCAGTGTCCGCCGAAGGCGATATACAAAGTATTTCCATTCAGTAGCAGCGCCGGACGATTCAATTCGTACATAGCGTCGAATTCAATCGCCTTGTTCGCGCCCCCGCCGGTCGATCCGATGCCTGCACCCGCAACTGCACCCTGAATTTCCACGGCGCCGATTTGCTCCCCTGTTGCAAGGCTCAAAGCAAAGAGCTTATACACATATCCGCTCCCGCTTTTCGACTTGGCGGCCACGAAAATGGTTCCTTCCTTGGGCGCTTCTTGCCTATTGATTTGGATTGCAGGCGTTCCGGTAATGCCGATCTTCGTCGTGAGGTCCGAGCATCCAGGTGTGCCAATCCTGGCATAGAGCTCGCGGCTCTCAATGTGTTCTCCCAGTATGGCAGGACCCGTGTGCCAGAGGAGCGCCTGGGTGGAGGCTTGCAGGGTGTCCTCGGCATCGAAGGCGTAGACGCTGTTATTTTCCGTGGCCACAATCACTACATTTGTAGGAGCCGCGCGGCCCGCGATCAGCGACCCGGACACGACCAGCGGCTGCGCGTATACGTCCCCATCCACCACTCGCGACGCCAGCTTTCCGAAGTTAGCCTTGTCCACATTGGAGGGATTGAGGGTGGTCTCCTTAAGATTTGCGCCGGATCGAGCATTGTCATTATGTTGCGTCAATACATCGACTTGGCCTCTAACCGGGAGCACCATAAAAATGGCCGACGCGAGAACAAGGATTTGCGGACACTTGCGCCTGTCCGGATAACTCATGAAAAACCCTTTCGAAAACCCGCAAGGCGGCAGGGCCTGGTGAGCCTATCTAGATTTTGTGTTGATTCTCGAACGAGGAGGGCGCCCTGGCGTACGTGGCCGGAGAGCGAAGGCAATTGTACCTTTGCCCCGGCCCTGCTTCCAATTCAAAAATTCTATTCGAGCAAGTGTGAGAATTGCAGAATCATTGCGGGTTGTGGCTTTAGCCACGACATAAATCCTGCAAAATGAGTCCGGCTTTACAGGCTGCGGAAAAAGTCCGTTCAGAGCCGGGTTTAGTAGCACAGCCACTCTTGGCTGTGTGGGTTTTGCAGCACTTAACAAAGGCACACAGCCAAGAG
>Ga0182024_10017524_pt1 | contig 13430 bp, 10 predicted proteins | sample P32metaG_FD_120480 | JGI IMG/M metagenome (GOLD analysis project Ga0182024, IMG submission 120480) | Permafrost microbial communities from Stordalen Mire, Sweden - P3-2 metaG (Illumina Assembly) | ecosystem: Environmental > Terrestrial > Soil > Wetlands > Permafrost | place: Sweden: Stordalen...
TCCCTTCGACGCGCTTCTCCACCTCGCGCACGCTGGTGAGATATTCGTCGAGCTTACTCTTGTCGCTGGAACCGATCTTCCGGCTGAGGTTTTCGGCTTGGCCTTTCACGCGGTCGAGGATGCTGAGGTTCAGCAGGCTGCCGCGGTTGTCAAACAGGTTATCCCACGCAAGCGACGGGTAAACTTCCACCGGGACGGGCGAATCCGGGCTCTGCCAGGAGAGGTGCGAACTGTAAGCCAGGGAGAAATTCGACTCATGGTAACCCGTCATCGGCTGATCGCACGCGAGAACAATACTGGACTGCGGGGTGTCCTCACCCACACGATTGGCGATCATCTGATCCACGCTGATACCGGAGTGGATGATGGCTCCCTTGGAAATGTGTGCGCCCGAGAGCAGGCTTCCTGTTTGTGCCGGGTGAATTCCCTGGCCCGTCAGCGCCTTGACGTAGAGACCATCGATCACATTAATTTTCTGCTTCAAAGGTTCCAGCGGCTGCAGAGTCTTGCTGAGCTTCATAGCGGCGCCCGTGCCTGTGGCGCTCCAATGATCCTCGTTGATGCCGCACCCCAGGAAAACAACGCCGAACCGTTTCGGGAAAGCGGACAGCGGTGGAGTGTCGGCGAACGCGTCCAGCGACGCAAGCCACGGCAACGCCATGCTGCAGCCCGCCCCGCGTAGTACGGCCCGGCGGGAAATGCGACTAGCGGTGTTCTTTGTGGATTGGGGCATTCGAATCATCTCCTCGATGCGACGCGCGCGTTTCCGGGCGAATCCGGACTTCGTTTGTTCAGAAACTGCGGGCTGGTGACAATGGTCTCCAGCAGCCAATTAATACGATACCCTTTTGCCGCGATCCCTGCCTCCATGGGTCCGATGATGGATTCGTCGGAAAGCTGGAGCGACCTGTTCAGCGCGTAGGCGAGCAATTTACGGGTGACATTGTTCACGAACTCCTGTTGGCGGTTCTCGCGGATGTACGTGAGGAGCCCCTCCAGTCCAGTGCCCTTGGCGCCTCCGGGATAGGTGGCGGCGGTATCGACGGGCCGCCCCGCAAGGTCTTTCGTGCGGGCGTTGCCCACGGGGCCATAACCTTCGAATGCCAAACCGAACGAATCGAACTTCGCATGGCACGCCGCGCACACCGGGTTTTCCCGATGCTTGGCCAGCAAGTCCCGTATCGGCAAATCCGATTTCGCCTCATCGCTCGGCAATTCGGGAACAACAGGCGGCGGTGGCGGGATGGCCTCTCCCAGTACACGCTGGACGGTCCAATTTCCGCGTTTCACCGGACTGGTTCTAAGTCCAGGCGAGTTCTGCGTAAGGAAGACCGCCATGGGCAGCAGACCTCCGCGCTGGTACTTGTCGGCATCGTCCACGCGAACCCAGGTGTCTTGGTCCCCGCTGATTTTTGGCATTCGATAGTGCCTCGCCAGGACAGGATTCACGAACGTGTAGTGCCCATAGAGCATGTCGAGCACGGACCGATCGTTGTGGATCGCGTCTTCGATAAACCGGATCGGTTCCTGAAACATCGCCTCCCGCAGATCGTTGTTGAACCTGGGAAAGCGCTCGCGATCGACGGTATTGATCGTTTCGAAATGACGAAACTGGAGCCAGTTGCCTGCAAACTCCGTGGCCAGCCCGCGCACCCGTTCATCCTTCAGCATGCGACGGGTCTGCGCCAGCAGAACGTCCGGCCTTTGCAAATCGCCCGCCGCCGCGTGCCGCAACAACTCATCGTCGGGCATGCTGGCCCACAGGAAGTAACTCAACCTGCTCGCCAGAGCATAGGCGGATAACGGTTGGCTGGGGACCGCCGCGGAGGTTTTCAATGCCGTGGTCCGGACGGCCGCGCCGGTGTCGAGAAGATCGATCCGATAGAGAAAATCGGGCGACATCAGCAGGCTCACGACGGAGTCGCGGATGGCGCCTTCATGCGAGAGTCCATTCTTGTTCCGAAGCGCGTGGTAATACTCCAGCAAATCGTCGCGCTCCGCTTTGGCGAGCGGCCGGCGGTAGGCACGCGCGGCGAAGCGGAAAAGAGCATCGAGCTGCTTCGGCTCGGCATCCACATGCTCCTTTTCCAAAGTCCGGAGCGTGGTGTTCACACCATCAAAATGCTCGCGGATCGCCTGAGGAGCGACGGGATCGTTCTTCGGGTCAGCCAGAGCCTTGGCAAGATAGGCCTCCTGCATTTTCATGATGACGGCGGCATCGGTGATCTCGTGATCGAGCGGCCGGTCCGAGCCGGCCTCAGCACCTTTGCCTTGAACTTCTCCACTCTGATTGACGAAGTACTGAACCCAGGTCCGGGCCGTGTAATTAGCGACGAAGTCGAATTCGTCCCACAACCGGTTGAGTTGCTTCTGGCCTTTTTCGTCGAGGATCAACTCCATCAGTGGAGTATCGTCGCGGAAGTAGCCCATAGTGTTGTGATAGCTCGCGCTGAGGAGGCGTCCCTTGTCCTCCGAATCGTCCGGGAAGTAGCGGCCGCGCTCCGCGATATAAAAGTTATCCGGGAAAACCGAAGCGAGGCGTGCAAAGGACGCTTCATAGCGGCTGCGTTCGGCGGCCGGAACCACGAGATCGGGATCCGTGGAGCGGGCTTTGGCGGAGAGCGCCGCCCAGCGCGGAGCCGCTTCCTGGTGAAGACCGGGATAGGGCGGAATTTCAATCGCTGCCGGCGTCGGGTCGATATCGTTCAGCAGATCTCTGGGATCGCTATCGCGGCGGTGCGAAGCGAATTCCCGCAGCTTGAAGTTCAGCAGCGGTTGCGATCCGGGCGGCAATCCTTTCACCACCGGTGCGGCAAACTGCATCGCCGTGTGGTTCCGGATCCGGACCACGAAATCGCGCATCTCGATGCACCTTCCGCGCACGGCGGCCATTTGATTTGTTCCGAGAGGATTGCCGATCGGCGCCGGCAAATCGCGCCACATTCCCTGTAGCCTGGCAACCGGGCCAATGGCCGCAACCGGGTCCTTCTCCTCCAAAATTTGCCAGACCATGGGCAAATACTTCGCGCTGACCTTCGAATCCGCCGCGATAGAGGCCAGCGTCGCGCCCGGCTTTCCAAGAGCGGCGCGATATTTGAAGCGCCAGGCGGCCTCAAAATAATCCGCATAATCGGTAGGCTGACGCGCGTAGAAGTTCACGATACGCTGGATCGGATACTTGTCGCGATCCGTCTCGGCCAGCATCGGATTGGGCGCGAACTCTATTCCGTCGGGTGTCAGGAACATATGATCGGCCACGCCGCGCGCGGCCTGCAGATACTTGTTCAGCAGCGCGGACGACATGGTGAGCGATTCGCCGGAGTTGTCGAACCCCGCCGGATTGGCCGGGTCGACGGGAAACTCGCGCGCGGGCTGCAGGTCCTGGCCCGTGAGGTCGCGGACGGTGTAGTTGTACTCGGCGTTGCTCAAGCGGCGCGCCAACACCAAACCTGGATCGCCTGCATTTCTCCGAATTTCTTCGGCGCCTACAGCCCGAATCCAGTCGATCACCTGCTGGGTGGCGTCAGAGGGCGGGGGCGCCATCGGCTTGGGAGGCATCTCTTTCGCGGTGAGTCTCGCGAGAACCTGCTCCCAGCGAGGATAGTCCCGGGTCACCGTCTCCATGGTGCTGTATGCCTTGAGATCGAACTGGGCGGCCGGCGTCTGGCCGCTATGGCATCCTACGCAATATTTCGTGACAAAGGGCCGGATGGTCTGTTCGAACTCGCGGTCAAGCATGGGTGTGGCCCCTGACACGGGAATCGCGCCAATGGCGAGCAGGACGGGAAGGGTTCGAATCTGCGTTAGAAAGGTTATGTTTATATGATACCGGTTTATTGAAATCGCCGTAGACGTTGGCGCAAATACGCCACTACTTCAAACGGAAGGAAACGGTCGCCAAAATTTACAACGAAAATATTCGGCCGCTGGCCGATCAACGTTGGTAAGCTTAACGATATCCAAGCATGGCAGAGAATCTTCCCGTTGAAGAACCGTTGGGGCCACGAGTGTCGGCGATCCTGGTGGCTTTGAATCAAATCGAATCGTTGAGGCGCGCCGTGGCGGCGCTCGAACGCTCGACCGATCGCGAGCGCCTGGAAATTCTTGTTGTCGATCTGGGGAGCCAGGACGGCAGCCCTCAGCTCGATAGCGAGTTTCCATCTATAGTGACGCTGCGGCTGCCCCATAATTTTGGCGCTACCAAAGCGATGAACATCGGCACGCGGACGGCCAAGGGCGATTTGGTGTTCTACCTTTCGCCTGATGTGGAAGTGGCGCCGGATACGGTGCAGAAGCTCGCGGACAGGCTGGAGGCGGATTCCGATGCGGCTGCCGTGTGTCCTCTATTAGTGGACGAGAGCGGCAAGGCGGTGTCACGAATCTATAAATTGCCGACCGCAGAGTCGTTTAAGGGGGAGATGCCGACGGTCGCGATCGATCTGGACCAGGAAAGCGTCAACGTCGAGTATCCGGGTCGCGACGCAGTGCTGGTGCGCAAGCAGTTCGTTAAGGGGATGAATTATTTCGACGAGCGCTATGGCGAATTTTGGGCCGATGCGGACCTGGCGATGCAGATTCGCCGCGGGCTCAAGAAGATTCGCTTGTATCCTTCTATACGGGCGATCAAGCACGTGGACACTTCGCCCGCGGCAACGAGCGGTTTGCTGGCGGCTGATCGGGCCGGCGGCGCGGCGGGGTTTATTGGCAAATATTACGGGTTTATGGGCGGTTTAGGGTTCCGAATTGGCGCGATTTTGCGTGCTCTGGGACATTTTGACTTGAAACAGCTTGTCGCGCTCGCGAGCGGGGGGAAGATCGACGGCTCTCAGGGGGGCTAACTAAGCGCGCCTAAGGTTTTTCGCCTACTCCTATAACTTTCTTCCCATGCTCTCCCGATAGATTCACTGTATGCACATGGAAGCATTCTTGTGGATGTTCCTTCCGGTTTTCGTCGCCGGAGGGAGTTCGCTCCTGTCCTACTATATTATGCAGGCGCGAATGGAAGTGGCGTTGGCGAAGGAGCGCGAGTCGTTGGCAGAAGCGCGCGCGACCATTACGTCTCAGAAGATCACGATGGAAGAGCGGATTAAGGCCACCGAAGAGGCCACGAAGCGTCTTGCCATGGACGAATTCATGCACGATTTCCGCGTCGACGAGCGCAGCTACGCCCGTGAAAGCAAATCGCTTACGGCATCGAGGAAGACCATGGTCATGCAGGAGAGGCTGTTCTTCCGCAACATTCCTTTGTCGAACTGGATTGAGCACGTAATGATTGTCGAAGAGGGGACGGACCTGGATCAGTTGCCCAAAGAGTCGGTGTTTGCGACGTCCACGGTCACGACGACCACCATTGCGCCGCCTGCTCCACAGGAAGACCGGCTCGCGATCTCGAAGTTTCTGGACGACGTCACAGTGGGGCATCGTAACCGAAAAGAATCAAAGGTTTTCGCAGCCACGTCCATCGCGGCGTTCGGCGCGCAATAACTTCTGTTAAGCTTTGTAAACCCTTCTAAAATCTAGCCGTCTTTAAAGTCGGACGGGATATGATGGGGCTGATGGCCGAGTCTCTTTTGGCCGACCAAAGCGAATCAATACTGGTGCGCGACTTCGGGGCGTGGATGACGTCCGAGCAAAGGCGCATCTATGGCCTGTGCCAGCGCTTCCTGCAGGATCGGGACGAGGCGGATTCGGCGACCCAGGATGTCTTCCTCAAGGCGTATCAGGCGTTAATTCGCGAGGATGCGAAGGAGTTGGACGATCCGGCGCGTTGGCTGACGCGAATCGCGGTGAACACATGCCTGGACAGGCTGCGGTCGCGAAAATGGCAATTCTGGCGGCGGAGGCCTTCGGCGGAGGACGAGGCAGCGATTCTGGCGATGACGCCGTCGCGCAATCCCGAGGCTGAGGACCGTTGTTTCGCCGGAGAGATCGGTGTGCGGCTGGCCGCGGCGATCGAGAAGCTTTCGATCCGCCAGCGGACGGTCTTCACTCTGCGGCATTATGAGGATATGAGCCTGGAGGAAATTGGGAATCTTCTGGGTCTGGACGTGGGAACGGTGAAGGCGCATATGTTCCGGGCGGTGACCAAGCTCAGGGCTGAGCTGCGCGACCTGTACGATGGGACGCACGTATGATGAAAAAGCATCTGACGATCGATGAGTTGGTGGACAGGCTTTACGGAGTTGGGGCGGATGATCATCTGAGCTGTCATCTGAATGATTGCGACGAGTGTTCGAAGCGTTTCCGGCAATTGCGCGAGCGGAGGGAGATGGCGGCGGAACCGGCCCCGGCCTCCTATGAATTCCTGGCCACGCAACGAAGGGACATTTATGCCCGGATGGGCGAGAGACCGCGGGCGAGGATGCAGTGGGTGCCCGCGCTGGCGGCGGCTGCGTGCCTGCTGGCTGCCGGGGTGTTTGTCAATCGTCCGGTAGTACAGGTGGCGAAGCCGGAGATCGTGGACCCGCAATTGTTCGCGGATGTATACTCGATGGAGCAATCGATGGAGCCGCTGGCGGCGAAACCGATCGATGCGTTGTTTGAGCAGGACCAGCAGTAATTTTATGCAGAAGTGGATTTTTCTTGCCGCGTTTTTGCCCGGTCTTCTATGTGCGCAGTTGCCGATGGGCGAGGTTTGCCGGCCCGGCAAGACCGCCCACGATCTGAACCTGAGCGAATCGCAGCAGAAGGAGATTACTACGATATGTAGAGACTCTTTCAAGAAAATGTCCGATCTCCGCGAGACTTGGAGGAAGGCGGAAGACGAGTTGAAGTCCGCTTTCGACGAGTCGCCGGTCGACCAGCATAAATCGAACGACGCGATCGAGCATCTGACGGCGGCCCGCTCGGACATGTTTCGCGCGACGTCACAAATGGATCTGAAAATTCGCACGGTACTGACGGACGAACAGTGGCAGGAATTGAAGAAGCGGGAACGCCGCGGTGGCCCGGGCAGGCCGGGTGGACCCGATGGAGGCGGATGGAGACGCGGCGCTTCTCCTAAAGGCGGAACTCCACCGATTGGTCAGCCGAACCCCTGAGTTGACTTTGCGCTCCTGAGCGCGGTATCAGTGGAGTAGCTATCCTCTAAGGCGCGGTAGCCAAGTGGTAAGGCAGAGGTCTGCAAAACCTTTATTCGTCGGTTCGACTCCGATCCGCGCCTCCAACAACTCCCCCTCATTCATGGCGAAGCGCTACTACGGGATCGACTCGCATTGCTCGCAACGCTGGAATCAGGCAACCTAACGCGGCCGCAACGATCAATACAATCGCGACCACCGTCATTGTCATGGGATCTCCAGGAGCCACCTGGATTAGAAGGAAACCGAGCGCCCGCGTGAGGCCGATCGCGGCGCCTACCCCGATCACCAGTCCGATAATCACCTGGGTCATTCCTTGCGAAAAAATGAGCTGAAGTATGGTTGGACCGGACGCGCCTAACGCGATTCGCAGGCCGATTTCCTGGGTGCGCTGGCTGACGGAGTGGGCAATCACGGCATAGAGGCCAACCGACGCCAGGACGAGAGCGATGATTGCGAAGATCCCGAACAGGCTGCCGAAGATCTTCTGCATCCAATTATTGATGTCGAGACGCTCCTCCAGAGAACGCAGGTTATAGAGCGGCATGTCCTGGTCAAGGGCGGCCACTTCCTTGCGGAATGCAGTGGCGAGGCTGTCTGGAGGAACCAGCGTGCGTGCCATGATCGACATGTCCCGCATCGGCTTCTGACGGTAGGGGACATAAATCAGCGGGTCGTGATCGCGCATGTTCGCCTTTTCCAGATTTTGCACGATGTTGGGCACTACGCCGACCACTGTCAGCCACGGCTGAGACGCGTTCTTTTCGAAGATGCGCACACGCTTGCCAAGGGGGTCTTCGCCGGGCCAGAACTTTTCAGCGAAGCGCTGGTTCACGATGGTCACGGGAGGGCCCGCCGCTCCGTCGGCATTGGTGAAAAAACGGCCGCGCAGAGGCTTCAAATCCATCGCGCGGAAATAGTCCGGGCTGATCACCAGCAAATTGAGCTTGGGACGCTGTTTCTCATCGACCGGAGGACGGCCTTCGAGCTCGTAAGGAAAATCAATCGCGCCGCCGGTGGGCATGGTTATCGAAATGGAGGAGACTGCTACACCGGGCAGCGCATCCAGCCGCGTCTTCAGGCGATCGTGAAAGGAGATCTGATCCGCCTCATGCGAATACTTCGCTTCCGGAAGGAAGATGCGCATCACCAGAACGTTCTTCTGATTCACACCGGTTTGAAGCCGGTAAATGTTCAGAAAGCTGCGGATCATCAGGCCTGCGCCCGCCAATAGCACCACTGCCAACGACATCTCGGCCACCACAAGGACGGCCGAAAGATACTTGCCACGCTTCCCTCCGCTCGATCCTCGGCTGCCGTCTTTGAGTGACGAGTTGACGTCTAGCTTCGAAAGCCGGAGGGCGGGAACGAGTCCGAACAGAATGCCGGTGCCGAGAGAGACGGCCCCGAGATAGGCGAACCCGCGGTAATCCAGCGTAAAGTTCATCCAGGCAGGGGCCCGATCCCGCACCGCGAGGTCGAACGCCCGTACGCCCCAGATGGAGATCAGCCAGCCGAGGGCGCCGCCCGCAATCGATAACATCAAGCTTTCGATCAGCAGTTGCCTGATGATTAACCAGCGTCCGGCGCCAAGCGCAATGCGGATGGAAATTTCGCGCGAGCGCTCCACGGCGCGCGCCAGCAGCATGTTGGCGACATTCGCGCAGGCGATCAGCAAGACGAAGAAAACCGCGCCCATCAGCGCGCCGAACAGGAGATTGACTTCCGGCCCGTTGAACTCCTCACTGAAAGTATGCGTCACGGCGCTGAAGCCCTTGTTCGTCTCCGGATACGCCGCTTCGAGATTGCGCCCGATGGAAAGCATTTCCGCGCTGGCCTGCTTCTCTGTGGCGACGGCGGTCAGGTGTCCAAAAGCGCCGAAGTTGCGCGCCCCTCGTTTCTCGTCATCCGCGCCGGGATGCAGCACCGTCCATAGTTCTGTGTCTACGGGGAACCTCAGGCCGTTCCGCATGACGCCGATAATCGTCGTCGGGACCGAGTTGATCCGGATGGACTGGCCGAGGACCGCCGCGTCCTTGCCATAGCGATCCTCCCACATGCGATAGCCCAGAATGGCGACGGGATTCGCGCCGGGCGCCTCATCTTCGGCCGTGAAATCCCGACCGATGACCGGTTTTTGGCCGATCATCGAAAACGTATTCGCGGTGATTTGGGAAACATTGTTCCGGCCCGGCACACCGCTTTTGTCGGTGACATTAAACTCGTCGAAATTGTATGCGCCGAGCGTTTCGAACGATTTTACTTGGGCGCGCCAGTCCCGAAAGTCCGGCCAGGACACTCCATTGTTACGATCACCCCGGTCAATATTCCTGGTCGTCAGATAAAGGATGCGGTCGCCAACGAATGGCATGTTCTTGAACAGAACACCGTTCGTAATCGCGAACACTGTCGCATTTGCGCCTATGCCGAGCGACAACGCGACGACTGCAGTCAGCGTGAAGCCCGGATCCTTGGCCAATTTGCGCAGCCCGAAACGGATGTCTTCCAGCAAAACCATGTCCGCTTAGACACCGGACGCCGTTTTTGGTTACGAAACGTCATGATTTCGTGTAGGATCCTATTTAGATGAAACCGACTCGACCTTCCGTAATTTCTTTCCTGGTGTTTACGGTCGCATTGCTCCCCGCAATCGCCCAAGAAAAACAGAGCGGCCAATCCCTTACCGAACGCGGCAAATACATTGTGGAGAGCGTGGCAATGTGCGAACTCTGTCACACGCCGCGTGATGAATATGGCAATCCCGACCGAGGACGGTGGCTAAAGGGCGGCCCGACTCAGTTGAGGCCCTCCTATCCCGCAACTGCCTGGGCGATTGTGGAGCCTCGCATCGGCGGCGGACCTCCTGGCACCGATGCTGATTTCATCAAATTGTTGACTACCGGTATCGCGCGCACCGGCGCTCCTCCGAATCCACCGATGCCGCCTTTTCGGATGACACGCGCGGATGCCGAGGCGGTGCTCGCTTACCTCAAATCGCTCCGGTAGATCGCGTCTGGATCGTCGGAAAACAGGCGGTAGTGACATCCGCGGCATCGTTGAATGGGACCGCTTCCCAATCCACTCCGGAGCTGTTCGTGTCAAACTAAGACCCGATCCCTAGCATTGGACGAATCTTCGCGGCGAACTCAGCTTCGGAAAATCTCGCCGCCCAGGTTTGTAGCGCCTCTGGTTCGACCTCCCTCTCTCGAGAATCCCACTGCACAATTGCGTCTCGAAGTCCCTCATCGGTTGGTTCGCGATAATGGATTCCGCCCGAACCAGGAACGGTATCAATCGCCCCACCGCGCGCGAGCGCGATCACAGGTTTCCCGCTGGCCAGAGCCTCCACTGCGGTGATGCCGAAATCTTCTTCTCCAGGCATGAGGAACGCCCGGCAGCGGGCGTACAATTCACGAAGTTCGTCATCGGTAACCCGACCGCAGAATTCAATGTTCGGCTTGGCGAGACGTTTCAGCGCGGCAAATTCCGGTCCGCTGCCGGCAATTTTCAATCTTCGGCCGGATTGCGAGAAGACACGCACCGCTCGATCGACGCGCTTATACGCCACCAATTCCGAGACAATCAAATAATAATCCTCCGACGGTTTCGAATAAAACGTTTGGACCGCGACCGGCGGGAAGATCACGCGTGAGTCGCGACGATACGTTTTCGCAATTCGGCGCCGCACATTTTCGCTATTCGCAATAAACTCATCGACGCGCGCCGCCGACGCGTAGTCCCACAATCGCAGATAGTGCGTGAGCGGAGTCATCAGAGCACGCTTCATTCGCGATTGCGTCCACTCATTTCGATAGGCAGGGTAGAGGTCCCACAAATACCGCATCGGCGTGTGGCAATAACAGACGTGCCGCGCATCCGAAGGAACAATCACTCCTTTCGCCGGACCCGATTCGCTGCTCACGATCAAGTCATATCCGCGCAGATCGAAATTTTCAAGCGCCATTGGCATCAGCGGCAGCATCGACCGGTGATGCCGCCGCAGCGGTTGCAGGAAGGAAGGCGTAATACGATGCGCACGAATCGTCGCCGAGACGCTTTCCGGGTCGTAGAAAAGCGTGAAGATATCGGCGTCGGGCAGCAGGCGGCACAAAGCCTCCAAAACCTTTTCGCCGCCGCGCATATTCAGCAGCCAGTAATGGACAATTGCCGCTCTCATGAACGCATCATCGCTCGCACAACGGGGTGCCTTGTGCCGACCTTGTATTTTTGCTGTAAAATCCGCACGTTTATGCCCGCAGACCCTGGATTCGGAGGCTTTCATCGCTTACTGTGGGATCGAAACCCTTTCTATGCCCGTCGAACTCCAAACCCATTCCGCAAGCGACGACATCATACTGTACGACATCCCTCTGCCCATGCGCGCGACGCTTTTCCCGCTCGGATTCCCGCTCGAACTCGCGACCAATTCCGCCGCGGTGATCGCATCTGCGATCCAAAGCTGGAGCTCGTTTGAGGTTGCTCATCCCGAAACTCCGATTTCGTTCAGTCTTGCCGTAACAGAGCACGATGATGAGCGATTACCGCCGCGGCCCAGATTTCGATCGCATCTCCATCTGATGTCGATTGTTTCCGATGCGCAAAATCAGGTGGTCTGCGATTTCAGCCGCCAATGCGCAACTGGATGGATCACGCGGATCGTGGCGGAGAATGCGGGGTTCCTGCGGCTCCACTTTCTGGAGTCCTCCGTGATGTCTGTGCTGGTCACGGCTTATCTCGCGCCGATGCATAGCGCCTTGGTTACGCGCCACGGCGTGGGTGTTGCCCTTTGCGGCGAGTCGCTCGCGGGAAAAAGCACGCTCGCCTATGCCTGTGCGCGCAACGGCTGGACTTTTGTCTCCGATGACGGGACTTTCCTGCATCGCAATCGCACGGACCGCTATGCGGTGGGGAATCCTCACAACATCCGCTTTCGCGAAGACGCGAAATTTCTGTTCCCCGAACTTGCCGATAGCAAGATCGCGCGAAGGCATAATGGCGCCCTGGGAATCGAAGTGCGGACCTCGGAGCTGCCCATTTCGACAGTCGGCGGTTGTTCGATCGATCATCTTGTTTTTCTGAGGCGGTCCCGCTCAGGGCGGCCTGCTATGAATCGCTTGGAGGCAGCCGAAGCCACCCGTTGGCTTGAAAAGGCGACTCTCTACGGACCGGACGTGGTTCGCGTGTCGCAACGCCAGGCATACCGGAGGCTGCTCGACGCCGGTCTTTGGGAACTGCATTATTCGGATCTCTCGGACGCCGTACAGATGCTCGATCAACTCGGAGCCGCCGCATGAGAACCACACTCTTGACGATTATTTTCGCCGCCCATTGCTGGGGTCAGGCCTCTTCTGGAAGTCTGATCGGTGATGTTACCGATGACAACTCCAAGCAGCTTCCGAACATTTCGATCACGGTCCGGCACGGCGCGACGGGCTTTTCCCGATCGGCACTGACCGACAGCCATGGGGGCTATCGCATCGAGGATCTTCTCCCCGGCGAATACACCGTTACCGCGCAATACGCCGGCTTCCGGAAAGTCACGGTCTCGTCGATTTTGGTCGAGGTCGACCGCAAGACGCGCCTCGATTTCACTATGCGCGCCGGACCCGAGAACGATGCGGTCCTGGTCACCGGCAACTCCTCGCTGCTGCAGACAGACGACGCATCGGAGGGTTATCAGCTCGCCTCCGGTGTCGTCGCTGCATTGCCTCTCGCGAGCCGCAACATCATCGAACTGGTGACTCTCGGCCCCGGCGCAATTCCCCGGCAGCTCGGTGGCTTTACGCACGACATCATCAACGACAAGCAGTCGAACCGCGGCGCGGTCGCGTTGAATCCTCCCGTGAACGGCGCGCGGTCGACCCAGAACAGGTACATCCTCGATGGCGCGAACAACACCGATGGCAACACCTTTTCCGTGTCCGTTCTGCCTCCGCTTGAAACTGTGCAGGAGTTTCGCATCCTCACTTCTCTCGCGCCGGCCGAGTTCGCGCAGGGTGGAGGAGCGGTCGTCGACGTGGCGACGAAATCCGGCAGCCGCGACTTTCACGGCAACGCATTTGAGTATTTTCAAAACGAGGCGACCGATGCACAAGGCTTCTTCGCAGTGCCAGGCTTGCCCGTCGGCATTGTCCGCCAGAATCAGTACGGCGCGACGCTCGGCGGTCCGCTCCATTCAAACAAAACGTTCTTCTTCGCATCTTATGAAGGTCTGCGAGGCAGCTCCGCCAATCCGACACAGCATTCGGTGCCGACAGCGGCCGTGCGTGGTGGCGACTTCTCCGGTGGCGCGCAAATTTTCGATCCTCTGAGTCTGAGTGCGGGCGGCTTGCGGCTGCCCTTTGCGAATAA
>Ga0182024_10017525_pt1 | contig 13430 bp, 10 predicted proteins | sample P32metaG_FD_120480 | JGI IMG/M metagenome (GOLD analysis project Ga0182024, IMG submission 120480) | Permafrost microbial communities from Stordalen Mire, Sweden - P3-2 metaG (Illumina Assembly) | ecosystem: Environmental > Terrestrial > Soil > Wetlands > Permafrost | place: Sweden: Stordalen...
GGTCTGGTGAGCGTCCGCCCGTCCTGGAGCGCGAACCGGACTTCGAGCGGTTGTTGACACAAGAGGGTGAAGCGGGTTTCGAGAGGTTGCGGCAGGCGGAAGGAACCGGGCGTCCGGTGGGCGCGGCCGACTTTGTCGCCGATCTCGAACGGCGATTGGGAAGGCCTATCGCGCGGCGGGCTGCGGGCCGCAAGCCGGCGAACGTCGCAATGGAGCAGTTGGATTTGCTGCAATAGGTATGCTGTCGCCGTATTCCGGCTCGGTCGCGGCAAGGATCATGGCTCCGTCCGCGCCGCCGCCTTGACAACGCCTGACAATTGCAATATGTAATCGACGAAGTGCATGCCTCCGTATCGCTGTCCAGCGACTTCTGCAGGGTACGCTCCCGTGTCAACGTTGCAAAACCAAACAACGAAACCCTTCGCGACGTGGCGGGCGCGGGGCGCTGGGATCTCCAACGCCTATGGCGAGGGGGTATTTTCCGCGGGCGATCGCGCCGACCGCACGTCGCCGCGCCCCAAGGTCGCCCGGCGCGCCGATGTTGAACCGTATCTTCAACAATTACAAATCACTAGCGCTGGAGATCCTCGCCCGGCGACCGCCGTTTCAAGCCTGCCAAGCGCCCGGCGACCGCCAAGAACCGCCAAGCGACCGCCATCGAGCCGCCCTCCGACCGCCTGCCGCCGCCCGGTCGCCGCCATTGCCTCGATCTCGCCTCGCCGAGGGAACGACGGAGCGATGACCGGGATCATCACCGCCAAAGCCGGCTAAATATGGATTGCGTGGCCGAGCGCCCGTAGAGCCGCCTCGTGGAACGCCTCGCTCAGGGTCGGGTGCACATGGATCGTGCCGGCGATGTCCTCAAGGCGGGCGCCCATCTCGAGGGCCAGCGCGAATTCGCCCGAAAGCTCGGAAACGTGGGCCCCCACCGCCTGGACGCCCAACAGGCGGTGATCGTCCTTGCGGGCCACCACGCGGATGAAACCGCCGTCGTCCGCCGCCTCCATGGAGCGCGCCCGGCCATTGGCGCTGAAGGGAAAAACGCCGGCAATGGCGTCAACGCCAGAGGCCTTGGCTTCGTCCGGCGAGAGGCCGGCGGTGACGATTTCCGGGTGGGTGAAGCACACCGCGGCTATGGCCGCCGGATCGAAACGGCGGCGCGCCCCGGCGATGATCTCGGCGACCATCTCGCCCTGGGCGGCGGCCTTGTGTTCGAGCATCGGCTCGCCCACCAGGTCGCCGATCGCCCAGACGTTCTTCATCGAGGTCGCGCATCGCTCGTCCACCTTGACGAAGGCCCCGGCCATATCCACGGCCATGGCTTCCAGCCCCCAGCCGGCGGTGTTGGGCTTGCGCCCCACGGTGACGAGGATGTTGTCGGCGGCCAGGCGATGCGTCTTGCCGTTGGCGTCGCTGACCGCCAGGGCGTGCGCCTTGCCCTTTGACTCGAGCGCCTTGGCGCGGGCGCGCAGGTGGACGGCGACGCCGGCCTCTTCCAGCCAGCGCGCAACAGGTGCGGCCAATTCAGGATCGAAGCCCGGCAGGATGCGGTCCAGCGCCTCCACGACGGTGACCCGCGAGCCCAGCTTGCGGAACGCCGATCCCAGTTCCAGGCCGATATAGCCGGCGCCCACCACCACCAGGCGCCCTGGCAGGCGATCCAGCGCCAGCGCCTCGCTGGAGGAGATGACCGGTCCGCCGAAGGGGAGGAACGGCAGTTCGACGGCTAGCGAACCGTTGGCGAGGATCACATGCTCGGCGGTGACGACCACCGAGCCGTCGACGGTCGCCACCGTGCAGGTCTTGGCGTCGCTGAAGCTCGCCCATCCGGCGACGGTCCTGACCTTGGCGCGCTTGAGCAGACCGGCGACGCCGCCATTGAGCTTGTCGACGATGGCGTCCTTCCAGCGCACGGTCGCCGCCAGATCAAGCGAGGGCGCGGCGCCCAGCTTGATCCCCATGCGCGCCGCGCCCGCGGTTCTGGCCATGGCCTCATACTCGCCGGCGGCATGGATCAAGGCCTTGGAGGGGATGCAGCCCCGGATGAGGCAGGTGCCCCCGACCCGGTCGGCCTCGACGAGCGTTGTCTCCAGGCCCAGCTGGCCGGCGCGAATGGCCGCGACATAACCGCCAGGTCCCCCTCCGACGACGAGGACCTTGGTTGCGATCGTCTCGCTCATGCCAGGTCCATGAACAGGGTCGCGGGATGTTCCAGGAGGCCCTTGACGACCTGGATGAAGGCGGCGGCGTCGTAGCCGTCGACCACGCGGTGATCGAAGGACGACGACAGATTCATCATCTTGCGCACGACGATCTGGCCGCCCAGCACGACTGGGCGCTCGACGATCTTGTTGGGGCCGATGATGGCGACCTCGGGGTGATTGATCACCGGCGTGGTGGCGACGCCGCCTAACGGCCCAAGGCTGGTGATGGTGATGGTCGAGCCCTTCAGTTCGTCGGCGCTGGCCTTGCCCTGGCGGGTCGCCGCGGCGAGCCGAGCGATCTCGCCGGCGCAATCCCAGATGTCGCGCGCCTCGGCGTGGCGGACCACCGGGACGATGAGCCCTGCGGGCGTCTGAGTGGCGATGCCGGCGTGGACGGCCGCATGGCGATGGACCACGCCCGCGTCGTCGTCGAAGCGGGCGTTGATCTGCGGAAAACGCGGCAAGGCGCGCACCAGCGCCTGGACGATGAACGGCAGAACGGTAAGCTTGGGCTGGTCGGCGTGCTTGGCGCCGTTCAGATGGACGCGAAGGGCCTCCAGCTCGGTGACGTCGATCTCCTCGATGTAGGCGAAGTGAGGGATGCGGCGCTTGGCGTCCTGCATCTTCTCGGCGATCTTGCGGCGCAGGCCGATCACCTTGATCTCTTCGACGCCCTCGCGCCGGGACGAGGCGGCGCGAGGCTGCCCCGCCGGCGAGGGGACCCCGGCGGCGACGAACGCCTCCAGATCCTGAGGCGAGATGCGTCCGGCCGGCCCGGTTCCGGGGACGAACTGCAGAGCGACGCCCAACTCATGGGCGCGGCGGCGGACCACCGGAGAGGCTAGGGGTTTGGCGCCGGCCACCCTGGCCACGGCCGGCCCGCGAGCGTCCGGCCCGGGCGCCTCGGCGGCCTTGGCCTGGGGCGCCGGCGTCGGCGCCGGCGTCGGCGACGTGGCTGGCTGCGGAGGCGCCGGGCGCGGCGGGGCCGCGGCTTTTTCGACGACCGCGCCGGGTTCGGTGGATCCCTCGCCCTCGATTTCGATGACCGCCAGGCTCGAGCCGACCGCGGCCATCTCGCCCAGTTCACCGTTCAGCGCCACCACCAGCCCCGACACGGGCGTGGTCATCTCCACCGTCGCCTTGTCGGTCATCACGTCGACGAGCGGCTGGTCCTCTTCGATGCGGTCGCCTACAGCCACGTGCCAGGCGACGATCTCGGCCTCGGCCGTGCCCTCGCCCACGTCGGGAAGTTTGAAGGTGAATCGGCCCATGCTCACGCCTCCACCGTTCGTCGCAGGGCGGCGGCCACGCGTTCGGGTCCCGGAAAATACTCCCACTCGAAGGCGTGGGGATAGGGCGTATCCCATCCGGCGACGCGCTCGATGGGCGCCTCGAGATGATAGAAACACCGCTCCTGCACCAGCGCGGTGAGTTCCGCCCCAAAGCCCGAGGTCTTGGTGGCCTCATGGACCACCACGCAGCGTCCGGTCTTCCTGACCGAGGCGGTGATAGCGCCGATGTCCACCGGCCAGATGGTGCGCAGGTCGATCACCTCCGCGTCGATGCCGGTTTCCTCAACCGCAGCCAGCGCGACGTGGACCATGGTTCCATAGGCCAGCACCGTGACCGCTTCTCCGGCGCGCAGAATGGCCGCCTCGCCGAGCGCGACGGTGTAGTACTCCCCGGGCACCGCGCTGGCGGGATGTTTGGCCCAGGGCGACACCGGCCGTTCGTGGTGGCCGTCGAACGGGCCGTTGTAGATCCGCTTGGGCTCCAGAAAGATCACCGGATCGTCTTCCTCGATGGCGGCGATCAGCAGACCCTTGGCGTCATAGGGGTTGGATGGGATGACGACCTTCAGGCCCGCCACGTGGGTGAAGAGCGCTTCGGGGCTCTGGCTGTGGGTCTGGCCGCCGAAGATACCCCCGCCGTAAGGGGTCCGGATGGTGATCGGCGCGGTGAACTGGCCGGCCGAGCGGTAGCGCAGGCGCGCCACCTCGGAGACGATCTGGTCATAGGCGGGGTAGATATAGTCCGCGAACTGGATCTCCACCACCGGACGCAGGCCGTAAGCGCCCATGCCGACGGCCACGCCGATCAGGCCGCCCTCGGAGATGGGCGTGTCGAAGCAGCGATCCAGGCCGTGCTTTTTCTGCAGGCCCTCGGTCGCCCTGAACACGCCGCCGAAGAAACCGACGTCCTCGCCGAAAATCAGCACGTTCGGATCGCGGGTCAGCATCACGTCCATGGCCGAGTTGAGCGCCTGGATCATGTTCATGGTCGCCATGCTCAGACCCCCGCTTCCTGGCGTTGTTCCCGAATGTGCCAGGGCATCTCCTTGTAGACCTCCTCGAACATTTCCCTGACGCTCGGTTTGGAGCCGGTGGACAAGGTGCCGGTGCTCTCGGCTTCCTTGCCGGTGGCGCGCACGCTCTCCGCCAGCGCCTTGTGCAGGGCGATATGCTGCTCTTCCGACCATTCGCCAATGGCGATCAAATGGCCTTTGAGACGCGCGATGGGATCGCCGAGCGGCCAGCCGGCGGCTTCGCCGGCTGGACGATACTGGCTGGGATCGTCGCTGGTGGAATGACCCTCGGCTCGGTAGGTGACCAGTTCGATCAGGGTGGCGCCGAGATTGGCGCGGGCCCGTTCCACCGCCCAGGCGGTCGCCGCATACACAGCCAGGAAATCGTTGCCGTCGACGCGCAGGGCCGGAAGGCCATAACCGATGGCTCTGGAGGCGAAGGGAGAGTCCGGGTCGCCCGCTATGCCCCGGAACGAGGAAATCGCCCACTGGTTGTTGACCACATTGAGCACCACCGGCGCGCGATAGACCGAGGCGAAAGTCAGGGCGTGGTGAAAGTCTCCCTCGGCGGTGGACCCGTCGCCGATCCAGGCGGCGGCGATCCGGCGGTCGTGCTTGTAGGCCGACGCCATCGCCCAGCCCACCGCCTGGCTGTACTGGGTCCCCAGGTTGCCCGAGATGGAGAAGAACCCGAACTCCCGGCTCGAATAGAGGACCGGAAGCTGGCGCCCCTTCAAGGGGTCCAGGGCGTTGGACAGCACCTGGTTCATCATCTCGAGCAGCGGGTAGCCGCGCGCGATGAGCAGGCCCTGTTGGCGGTAGGTCGGAAAGCACATGTCGTCTGGGGCGAGCGCGAGGACCTGGGCGACCGCGACCGCCTCCTCGCCGGCGCACTTCATATAGAACGAGGTCTTGCCCTGGCGCTGGGCGCGATACATCCGCTCGTCGAAGGCGCGGGTGAGCATCATGTCGCGAAGGCCGGCCCTGAGGGTTTCCGCGCTCAGAGCGGGCAGCCACGGTCCCGCAGCGCGGCCGTCGTCGCCCAGCACCCTGATCAGGGCGTAGGCGAGGTCACGGATCTCGCTCGGCGTCGCGTCGGTGGGCGGGCGCTCCGCCGCCCCGGCGTCGGACAGGCGCAGATTGCCGAAATCCACCTTCTCGCCCGGCCGCGCCTTGGGTTCGGGAATGCGCAGGCTGAGGGCGTTGGGTCGCGGCGTCTCGCGCGCGCTTTTGCGCCCTGCGCCGGATTTGGTGGGTGCGGTCACGAAGGTCTCCGAAAGAGCGGGGGGCACAATGCCATCGATGAACCGAAAAATCTCGCCGCCCGGTCCTCTTGCCGAACCCGAACGCCGCGGGGCGTGCGGACATGTCGCTTGTCAAAGCATAAGAATGCCCGGCGCAAAAGACCGTGATAGGATCGCCCGCGAACATGGACGCCCTGGCCTACACGCTCTTTTCCACCGCGCTCGGGGTTGGCGGCGTCGCCTGGAGCGGGCGCGGCATCGTCGGCGTGGAGCTGCCTCGGTCCGATGAGCGTCAGACTCGGGCGCGTCTGCTGCGGCGATTCGCCGGCGCGCGCCAAGCGCCGCCGCCGCCAGCCGTGCAATCGGCCATCGCCGCCATCGTCGCGCTGCTTGCCGGAGAGGCGAGCGATCTGACCGCCATCGTTCTGGACCTGGACGGCCTGCCCGAGTTCGACCTCAGCGTTTATCGCATCGCGCGGACCATCCCGCCGGGCGAGACGCTCACCTACGGCGAGATAGCCACACGGCTCGGCCGGCCGCACGCCGCGCGGGAGGTTGGCCGCGCCCTCGGGGCCAATCCGTGCCCGATTGTCGTCCCCTGCCATCGCGTGCTGGGAGCGGGCGGCAAGGTGGGCGGCTTCTCGGCCCCCGGCGGCGTCGCCACCAAAGCGCGCCTCCTCTCCATCGAAGGGGCGCGCACCAGCGCCGCGCCGATGCTGTTCGACGATCTGCCGATCACCGTGAGGTCTGGAGGGTCGGTTTGACGGACAGAGAAGAACGGCGCCGCCCGCCTGGGCGACGCCGTCATACCTCGCTTACCCTGAAGAAGGCGGTCAGCGCCTGATGGCGGCGCCGAGTTTGTCCTGGGCCTTGCCCACCTTGTTCTGAACGGTCCCGGCCGCCTTTTCAGCGGCGCCTTTGGCCCGCAGATTGGTGTCGCCGGTCGCCTTGCCGGTGGCTTCCTTCACCGCGCCGCTGGCCTTCTTGACCGCGCCCTTGATTCGATTCTCGCTCATCTTCGACCTCGCCAGATTGTGGATGTGAGACGAGAGAACGAACCGGGATGACGCCGGTTCCACGACCGCCACGACTGTCCAGCGATGGTCAGATTTCGAACTTTACGCCCTGAGCCAATGGGAGGGTCGTCCCGTAGTTCACGGTGTTGGTGGCGCGGCGCATGTACGCCCGCCAGGAATCGGAGCCGGATTCGCGGCCGCCGCCGGTTTCCTTTTCGCCGCCGAAGGCGCCGCCGATCTCGGCGCCCGAAGGCCCGATGTTGACGTTGGCGATGCCGCAGTCGGAGCCGACGGCCGAGACGAACCGCTCGGCCTCGCGCATGTCGTTGGTGAAGATCGAGGAAGATAGGCCCTGGGGGACATCGTTGTTGAGGGCGACGGCCTCATCGAGATCGGCGTAGCGCATGACGAAGAGGATCGGCGCGAAGGTCTCGCGGCGCACGATATCGCCTTGTGAGGCCATTTCGACCAGGGCCGGGCGCACGTAGAACCCCTTGCCCGCGGTATCGACCCGCTCCCCGCCGCTCACGGTCCCGCCGCTAGACTTGGCGTCGGCCAGGGCGCGGGCCATGGCCTCGAAGGCGGCTTGGTCAATCAGCGGACCGACCAGGTTCTCCGCATGACGCGGATCGCCGACGCGAACCGACCCGAAGGCGCCCTTCAACCGGGCGACAAATGGCGCGTAGATGCTGTCGTGCACGAATAGGCGCCGAAGCGTGGTGCAGCGCTGTCCGGCGGTGCCCATGGCCGCGAACGAGACGCCTCGCAGGGTCAGATCGAGATCGGCCGAAGGGGCGACGATGGCGGCGTTGTTGCCGCCCAGCTCCAACAGGGCGCGCGCGAAACGGCCGGCCAGGAGGGGCCCCACTTTGCGACCCATGGCCGTCGAGCCGGTGGCCGAAACCAAACGGACCTTGGGCGCGGCGACCAGGGCTTCGCCCACCTCGGCGTCGCCGATGAGAACGGTGGAAAGTCTGGCCGGCGCGCCTTCGAACTTAGCCGCGGCGCGTTCGAAGAGGGACTGAACGGCCAGAGCGGTGAGCGGGGTCTTTTCCGACGGCTTCCAGACCACGGGGTCGCCGCACACGAGCGCCAGGGCGGCGTTCCAGCACCATACGGCCACCGGGAAGTTGAACGCGCTGATCACGCCCACCACGCCCAGGGGGTGCCAGGTTTCCATCATGCGATGGTCGGCGCGCTCGGTGGCGATGGTCAGGCCGAAGATCTGGCGCGACAGGCCCACGGCGTAGTCGCAGATATCGATCATCTCCTGAACTTCGCCCAGGCCCTCGGAGATGGTCTTGCCGGCCTCCAGAGTGACGAGCATCCCCAGGTCGTCCTTGGCCGCCCGAAGTTCTTCGCCCAACAGGCGGACCAGTTCGCCGCGCCGCGGCGCCGGGACCTTGCGCCAGGCGAGAAAGGCCTCGTGGGCGGCGTCAATGGCGCCGGCCACATCCCTCGCCGGCCGGTCATGGACCTTGGCGATAGTCTCGCCGGTGATCGGCGAGGTCACGGCGCGCCCGCCGCCCTCGAAGGCGCCGGCGGCGACACCGAGCCGCTTCAGAAGCGCCGCGGCTTCCTCGCCGATGGGCATCGCAAAGAGCGCGGTCATGCGATGGCCGCCAGGTGGGGCTTGGCGACTTGCGCCAGCAACGCCGTCTCGGCCGATCCGTAGGCGGCCCCGAAGCGGTTGGCCAGAAACTGGGGCAAGCCGATCTCTTCCTGGCGCACGAAACCGGCCGCGGCCAGGCGACCGTCCACCAGCATGTCCAGCACGGCGCAGATCGCCGAAGCGGTGGTGATCTGGATGGCGCTCACCATCTGGCCGCCCATTTCGCGCGCGTAAATCTTGTTGGCGTAGGTTTCCTGCACCAGGTGGCCGTTCTTCAGGCCCGAGACGGTGACGAACACGATCACCACGTCCTGCATGGTGGCCGGGACCGACTGCTCGAGGATGTCCTTCAAGAGATCGCGCCGGTCGCGCAGGCGAAGGTCGTTGAGGAGGGCCTTCATGATCGCCGCGTGGCCGGGGTAGCGAATGGTGCGGTAGTTGAGGTTGCGCACCTTGCCCGACAGCGTCTCGCAAAGAGTGCCAAGGCCGCCGGAGGTGTTGAAGGCTTCGTAGGCGACGCCGTCGAGGGCGAAGGCCTCGCATTCCTCCAGCGCGCGGGTCTGGCGCGGCAGACCGTCGACGATGGCGTCGCACGGCTCGCAATATTCGTTGATCACCCCGTCGGTGGACCAGGTGAGATTGTAGTTCAGGGCGTTGGACGGATATTTCGGCAGGGCGCCAACTCGAAGGCGCACGTCGTGCAGCACATCGAAATGCCCGGCCAGGTCGGCCGCGACGATGGAGATGAAGCCGGGCGCGAGGCCGCACTGGGGAATGAAGGCGGTGGCCGCGCCGCTGGCCAGCGCCTTGACCTTGCGCGTCGAGGCGACATCCTCGGTGAGGTCCAGATAGTGCGCGCCGGCCGCCTTGGCCGCTTCGGCGACCTTGTAGGTCAGATGATAGGGCGCGGCGGAAAGGACCGCGAACTTGCCCTTCAGGAGGTGGGTGAGGGCGGCCGCGTCGGTGACGTCCAGCACCTTGTGTTCGACGACGGGATGGGCGCCCATCTCGGCGAGCTGGTCGGCGCTGCGGTCGGCGACGATGACGCGGTAATCGCCGCTGTCGCTGAGCAGATGGGCGATGGTCGAGCCGATGTGGCCCGCGCCGATGACGACTACGTCCTTCATTGTTCTTCCTCCCTGAAAAGTTCCGCCGAGGCGAAGATGGACGCCGCCCCCGTCGATTCACATTGCCAAACCGACGAAACGCCGATCTAATTCAGTCAGAACGCCGAGCGGAACTCGCACATGGACGATCTCGACCGTCGCCTGATCGCGGCCTTGCGGGAAGACGCCCGCGCGCCCACCGCCAAGCTGGCCAGATCCCTGAGCCTCTCGCGGACCACGGTCCAGAGCCGGCTGGAGCGCCTTGAACGCTCAGGTGTCATCACCGGCTACACGGTGCGCCTCTCCGAAGCCCACGAGCGCGGCCAGATCCACGCCTATGTGATGATGACCGTCACACCCAGATTCGCCCCCGCCGTGGTGGCCGCCATCCGCCGCCTTCCGGCCGTGCGCCTCCTGCAATCGGTGAGCGGGCCCTTCGACATGATCGCCGAAGTCGTCGCCCCCGCCGTGGCCGACATGGACGCCCTCATCGACGCCCTGGGGGCGTTGGACGGCGTGGAGCGGACGACGAGCTCGGTGGTGCTCTCGACGAAAGTCGATCGGTAGGCCCGCCACTTCGACCTTACGGCGCGGCGTCGAGGCCGCCGCCGAGGGCTGTATAGAGCGTCACCAGATTGATCGCCTCGGTCTGCTGGGTGGTCACCAGGGTCTGCTGGGCGACGTAGTAGCTTCTCTGGGCGATCAGAGCGTTGAGGAATGTGTCGGCGCCGCGGTCGTAACGGGCGTTGGCGAGACGCAGGGACTCTTCGGCGGCGGCGACGAAGGCTCGCTGAGCCCCAAGTTCGGCGTCGATCGTGCCGCGCTGGGCCAGGGCGTCGGCGACTTCGCGGAAGGCGGTCTGAACGGCCTTCTCGTAAGTGTCGACGGCGAGGTCGCGCTGGGCCTTGGCCAGAGCCAGATTTCCCCGGTTCGCGCCGGCGTCGAAGATCGGTTGGGTGATCGCCGGCGCGAAGCTCCAGGTGGCGCTGGAGGCGCGGAACAGGGTGGAAAGCGCCGTGCTGATCAGGCCGCCCGATCCCGTGAGGGTGATGGAGGGAAAGAAGGCCGCCCGCGCCGCGCCGATGTTGGCGTTGGCCCCCTCGAGCTGATTCTCGGCCGAAAGGACGTCGGGGCGGCGGAGCAGCACCGCCGAGGTGAGGCCCGCGGGCAGGCGGGAGAGGACCACCACCGGTCCGCCGATGGCCGCGGGCAGCAGATCGTCGCTGACCGGCGCGCCGACCACCAGATCGAGCGCATTGCGGTCCTGGGCGACCTGGGTGGTCAAGCGCGCCACATCGAAGTTGGCCTGTTCGACAATGGTTTGCGCCTGGGCGACATCGAGCCCCGAGGCGACGCCGCCGGTGAAGCGCGCCTGCGTGAGATCCAGGGTCTTGCCGCCGCTCGCCACCGTCTCCTCGGCGATCTTGAGCAGCGAGCGATCGGAAGCCAGGGTGAGGTAGTCGGCGGCCACCTGGCTCACCAGGGTGATCTGGGCGGCGTCTCTGGCCTGGCGGGTGGCGAAGTACTGGTCCTGGGCGGCTCTGGTGAGGTTGCGCACCTTGCCGAACAGATCGAGCTGATAGGCGGCGACGCCCACGCCGACATTATACTGGCGTATGTTGACTTCACCCTGGCCCGGGGCGGAGGAGCCGGTGACGACGCTGGCCGGCTCCTGGCCGATGGTGGCGCCCGCCGTGGCGGCGATCTGCGGGAAGAGGGCGGAACGCTGGACCTGATACTGCGCCCGGGCGATGGCGATGTTCTCCACCGCGGCGCGCAGATCGCGGTTGTTGGCCAGGGCCTCATCGATGACCGCCTTGAGCTTCGGGTCGGAGAAGAAATCCCGCCAGCCGACTATCGGCTGAACGGTGGCGCCTTGGGCCGGATAGGCCGGGCCGGTTGGGAAGGCCGCCGGCGTCGGCTGAGCGGGGCGATGGTAGCGCGGGGCCAGATCGAGGCAGCCGGCCAGCACAAGGGCGGCGAGAGCGAGGGATGGGAGAAGGGCGGGGCGCATACTACCCCTTCACCGCCGGCGCGGCGTCGGCGACCGGCCGGGCCTGCCGAAACAGGCGCTTCACGACGACGAAGAAGACCGGCACGAAGAAGATGGCCAGCACCGTGGCCGAGAGCATGCCGCCGATGACGCCGCGGCCGATGGCGTTCTGTCCGCCCGAGCCGGCGCCGCGCGACATGGCCAGCGGCAGCACGCCGAAGATGAAGGCGAAGGAAGTCATCAGGATCGGCCGCAGACGCAGTTTGGCGGCCGCCAGCGCGGCCTGGGCTGGCTTCATGCCCATCTTCAGCCGCGCCTCGGCGAATTCGACGATCAGGATGGCGTTCTTGGCCGAGACGCCGATGGTGGTGATCAGGGCGACCTGGAAATAGATATCGTTGTCCAGATGGGTGAGGTGGGCGGAGAGCACCGCGCCGACCACGCCCAGCGGCACGACGAGGAGTACGGCGATGGGAACGGACCAGCTCTCGTAGAGCGCGGCGAGGCAGAGAAAGACGATCAGCAGAGAGAGCGCGTAGAGCGCCCCCGCCTGTCCGCCCGAAGCCTTCTCCTCGAAGGAGAGGCCCGTCCACTCATAGCCGACGCCCGGCGGAAGCTTCTTGGCCAGCGCCTCCATCCGGGCCATGGCCGTGCCTGTGCTCTCGCCGGGGGTCGGCGAGCCCTGGATCTCCATGGCCGGAACGCCGTTGTAGCGCTCCAGCCGCGTCGGGCCATGGATCCATTCGGTGGTGGCGAAGGCGGAAACCGGCGCCAAGGTCCCCGAGGATCCACGAACGTAGAGGCTGTCCAGATCTTCCGGCTTGGTGCGATAGGGCGCGTCGGCCTGGACGAAGACTCTCTTCACCCGGCCGCGATCGACGAACTGGTTGACGAAGGCGCCGCCGAACGCCGTGCTGACGGTGGTGTTGATGTCGGACTGGGAAAGGCCCAGCGCGCCGGCCCTGGCGTGGTCGATATTGAGCTTGAGCTGCGGAACGTCGTCGAGGCCATTGGGGCGCACCTGGGCCAATCCCTTGTCGCCCATGGCCATGCCCAGAAGCTGGTTGCGCGCGGCCACCAGCTTGGCGTGGCCGACGTTGCCGATGTCCTTCAGCTCGAAATCGAAACCGGTGGCGTTGCCCAGTTCGAAGGCGGCCGGCGGAGCGAAGGCGATGACCTGGCCGGCCGTGACGCTCGGAGTCAGCTGCTGGAACACCCGCTTGACTACCGCCTGGACGCTGTTGGCCTTGCCGGGCCTCTGCGACCAATCCTTCAGGGTGGCGAACCCCAGACCGGTGTTCTGGCCTATGCCGACAAAGCCGAAGCCGGCGGCGGTGAAAAGCCCGGCGACGTTGGCCTTCTCATCGACGAGGAAGTGTTTGCGGACCTTGGCCATCACCGCTTCGGTCTGCTCGGCGGTCGAGCCGGTGGGCAGCGTCACCTGGGTGAACAGGAAACCTTGATCTTCATCGGGCAGAAAGCCGCCGGGCAGGGTGGTGAACAGAAGGGCCATGCCGCCGACGATGAGGCCGTAGATGATGAATGTCCGTCCCCAACGGCGGTTGGCCCTCTCGACGCCGCCGCCATAACGGGTGACGCCGCGCTCGAAGTTGCGATTGAACCATCCGGCGAAGCCCTTTTCGTGGCCGCGCTCGGTGGTCGCGGGTTTGAGGATGGTGGCGCAAAGCGCCGGCGTGAAGATCAGAGCCACCAGGACCGAGAGCACCATGGCCGAGACGATGGTGATGGAGAACTGCCGATAGATGACCCCCGCCGATCCTCCGAAGAAGGCCATGGGCAGGAACACGGCCGACAGCACCATGCCGATACCGACCAGCGCGCCGGTGATCTCGTCCATGGACTTGCGCGCCGCCTCCTTGGGCGCGAGACCCTCGGTGTGGATCAGGCGCTCGACGTTCTCGACCACCACGATGGCGTCGTCGACGAGCA
>Ga0182024_10017526_pt1 | contig 13430 bp, 13 predicted proteins | sample P32metaG_FD_120480 | JGI IMG/M metagenome (GOLD analysis project Ga0182024, IMG submission 120480) | Permafrost microbial communities from Stordalen Mire, Sweden - P3-2 metaG (Illumina Assembly) | ecosystem: Environmental > Terrestrial > Soil > Wetlands > Permafrost | place: Sweden: Stordalen...
GCCGAAATGGGCCGGGCCATAGGCGAGGCGATACTTCAGGGCGTCGTCCCAACGGCTGTCCTCGGTGTCGCCGCCGCCGGCCATCGTGCCGTTATACCCGATGTAGGAAAAGGCATAGCCGCCGCCGGCCGGATCGTAAACGAGCATCGCATCGGTGCCGAGAGCGCGCTGACGACCGAAGGTCAGCGTGCCGAAATGCTCGGACGATATACCGGCATAGTATTCGTCATTGAAGGGTTGGCCCGCGCGCGCGCCGTCGATGGCCTCTGAATAGCTGGCCCTGGGAAGGCCGTTGTTGATGAACATGGTGGCTGACGCGTTGGCGAGCAGGCCGGACTGCGGGTTGATGCCAGTTGAAGCATTGAACACAACCGACCAGCCATGCACAAACTCTTCCTTGCCCCTGATGCCCAGACCCGTCTGCTGCAGGTTGTTCGGTGCGATGAGGAATCGATGTTGATACCCGTTTCGGTTCACCAGAGATTCGCCTTCGTAGTTATAGCCGTTTTCCGGTAAGCCGTGGCTGACCCAGCCGACGCCGGCATCATACGCACCGTACAGCGTGATGCCGTGCCAGGTCAGCGCGCAATCGGTGGTGGCGAACTCGTGGCCGCTCGCGCAGGCATCCGGGGGCTTCGGCTGCATCTTTGTGTCGACCTTGGCGTCCTGGCCGGACGCCTGGGTCGAAGAGGAGAAATGAACCGCCGAGAAGAGGAGAACCGCCGCCGCAAGAACCAAGTTTGCTTTATTCACATTCCCTCCAGAATCAAAATGACTAGACGCAATCTTAATTTGCGATTCTAAACAAATTATCATATCGAATCTATACGGTATTTCAATCCACACAATAATGCGCTTCGGTCGATCAGCACTCCGGGTGTAGCCTTGTATCATCCCAGCGCGTTGGACCCGGCTTGCGGCGGCCAACGTCTTAAGGGGACAACAGGGGGTGACAAAATGGCTCAGGCAGAAGTTCTTCTGACCCCTCGTGAAGCTGCAACAGAGATCGGCGTCAGCTACGCCACCGTCAAGCAATGGATCCTTGCCGGCAAGCTAACCACCACCAAGACTCCCGGCGGTCATCACCGCATCCCGCAAAGCGCGCTCACATCGCTGATGAAATCCACGCCCACCAAGCCGGGGATCCAGTCCCGCGACCGCTTCCGCAAGGTGAGCGGGCGCAATCAGCTGGTAGGAACCATAGTCGAGGTAAAAATTCGCGGCATTCTTGCCCAAGTTGTCCTGGCCATCGGAGAGCAGAGGATTACCTCAATCATTACCGCAGATGCGGCACGGGAAATGCAGCTGCGCAAGGGACAAACCGCGGCAGCGCTGATGAAGTCGACATCGGTGATGATCGAGCGGGTTTAGTGCGGTCTAATTTGCTCACCCGCACCATATCGATAACTTGGAGGCTGCGACCCCGTCTGATACCGTGGATATTGAGGTGAATGACGATTCATACTGCTGCCTTCCTCGTCATCTTGCAGGCTGATAGCGGCGTTGCGCCGTCAGGGACGCAAAGCTCCAGTGCGGTGGTGGAAATGATCACCAACATGGGCTCCGTGGCCATTGGTGTTGTGATTCTTCTGTTCATCGCCAGTCTTTACTCCTGGACCGTCATCCTGGGCAAGATGTCCGCGTTCAGCAAGGCCACCAAGGAGAGCCGGCGCTTCATCCGCGCCTTCCGCAAAGCCACACGCCTGCAGGAGATCGCCCAACTTGCCGCGGATTGCAAGGCCAGTCCGCTGGCCCAGGTCTATGAAGACGTCTACGAGGCCTACAAGCGACAGACTGGCGGCTCGGGGCCGCCGCGCAACCTGGTCCCGCTGGAGCGCTCCGCACTGACCGCCGCAAGCGAGGCGGTCACCGCTCTCGAACGGCGCATGACCTGGCTGGCTACCATCGCTTCCGTCAGCCCTTTCGTGGGACTCTTCGGCACTGTCGTCGGAATCATTGACGCTTTTCACGGTCTGGGCTCCGCCGGAGCGGCCACGCTGCGCGCCGTCGCCCCCGGCATTTCCGAAGCATTGATCACCACCGCCGCGGGCCTCTTTGTCGCGGTGCCGGCGGTCATTGCATACAACCAGTTCACCGCCCGCATCCGCGTGTTTGCGTCGGCTGTGGATGACTTCTGCCGGGAACTACTCAACTCTTTAGAAGAGATTCCCGTTCGCGCGCCAGCAGCTGCGCGCACTGCCGGTCTCACTGGATCCGAACCCCCTCGGGAGGCGGAACGTGGCCTTTACAAGTAGCAACGGCCAAGTCCGTTCCTCGCTGGCGGAGATCAACATCACGCCCCTGGTTGACGTGGTCCTGGTGTTGCTCGTCATCTTCATGATCACCGCTCCAGTGTTGCAATCCGGTATCGAAGTCTCCGTGCCCAAAACTCGCACCGTCAAGGAGATCACCGAGCAGCGCCTGGTGCTGACGATTGACAAGGGACAGAACATCTACCTCGGCGATAAACCCATCAACATTCACGAGATTGGACAAAAGCTCCACCAGCAGAATTCCGATCCCGCGCATCAGATCATTTATTTGCGCGCCGATGAGACTGTACCCTTTGGCGTGTTTGCCAAGCTGATGGACGCCGTCAAACAGGCTGGGATCACCAATGTCTCCATCGTGACCCAGCCGATGGAAACCAAAACCGCGACGAGCGGAAATTAGCCAGGCGAGGAGATTTTCAGGCAAACCCATGGTCAGCGTTTTGGAAGGCGGCGCGCAACTGGAGCGGGAACTAATCCCGGATCCTATTGCCGCGCCCGCTGCCGCATCGCTCATCCTGCATGGCGTGCTCTTCGGCTCCATCGCGCTCTACGCCATTCTCGGCGGATTCTTCCATCGCAACTTCTGGGGCAACCCCGGTCCCGGCAGCGCGATTCAGGTCAGCCTGGATTCAAGCGCCATTCCTCTGCCCGCCGACCAGCCTAAAAATGAGAACGTACTGCCCACGGAAAAGCCCAGCCCGGCGCCTGCCCTTCCCGAGCCCAAGGCGAAGGAAGCCGTGGACGAGAAGGCCATTCCGATCCAGGGCAAGGAACTGAAGCCGGAGAAGCAACAACCAAAGCAGATAGCGGCCAAGACTCCCCCGCCAAAACCAGATAATCGTGTCCAGTATGGCGAGCAATCCGGCTCCAAACTGGCGCGTTCCACCTTCGCCCAACCCACCGCGTCCGATCAGCCGGTCAGCGTGAGCAATGGCGACTTCGGCAGCCGTTTCCCCTGGTACGTCGAGGCCATTAAACGAAAGGTGAGCCAGAACTGGATTCGGAACCAGGTCGACCCGCAAACGCCCAAGGGCTCAACCGTGCAGATCTACTTCAAAGTCAATCGGCAGGGCGTTCCGAGCAGCCATCGCATCAACACCCAAAGCGGTAGCCCTACGCTCGACCGCTCCTGCCTGCTGGCCACGCAACGTGTTGACACATTCGGCGACCTTCCCCGCGAGTCCAACGATCAGTGGCTCGACGTGACCTATGATTGTACTTATTAGAGTCTGCAAGCTCTGCCAGGCTCGGAGTCCTGGCGCGCTTAAGTTTTTGCGCGCCTTTTCTGAACCGCTCGAGGAAGGACTGCGCAAAACATGAAGGCTTACTTTCGGCTTATTTCCGCATCACTGCTGCTCTTGCTCTGCCTCTCCGCTGGCCAATTGCAAGCCCAGGACTGGGTCCACACCGGCACCAACCTTGGCGCTGACCGCATTCGCATTGCGGCGGCCGACTTCAAGCCCTCGGGCGGCGACCCCCAAACCCCGGCCTTGAAGGTCGTTTTCGACGCCACCTTCTACGCCGATCTGGGCAGCGCCGGCATCTTTGACCTGGTTTCGAAAAGCATGGCGCCGCAGTATGCGCCCGGTTCGCCACAGGAAATCAATCTGCCCCAGTGGTCCGAGGCTCCGGCCAACGCCGCCATGGTCGCCTTCGGTTCTCTCTCCGCCGCAAACGGCCGAATCCTTGTATCTGGCTGGCTCTTTGACACCCGCAATACGGCGAGCCCCCAAGTTCTTGGCCAGCAGTACAACGAAGCCGTCAGCGAGGAATCGGCGCGCACCATCGCCCATCGGTTTGCCGATGAGATCATCCTCCGCCTGGGCGGCGGCATCAACGGCATTGCCGAAACCAAAATCTACTTCATCAGCACCCGCACTGGAACCAAAGAGGTCTGGGCAATGGATTATGACGGACAGAATCAGCACGCCGTCACACACCTGGGCGCCATCTCCCTTTCGCCCCGCATCTCACCGGATAACTCCCGCCTCGCATTCGCTTCCATGGGCCGCGCAGGTTGGGAGGTCCGCATGTACTCATTTGAATTGAACCGCTACGTCGCGTTTCCCGCTGGAACGACGGGAGGCGCCAATCAATCGCCTGCATGGTCGGCAGACGGGTCGAAGATTGCGTTCTCTTCGGCGCGCAGCGGCAATCCCGAGATTTGGCTCAGCGACTCCAACGGCGGCAATCTGCACAAGCTGACAAGCTTCAAAGGGCCCAACATCGGACCCACCTTCAACCCCCGCACCGGCGCGCAGATTGCCTGGGTGAGCGGACGCACCGGCGAACCGCAGATCTACACCATGGACATCGACGGCTCGAATGTGCAGCGGATCACCGACGGCGGGTATGCTGTCAGCCCCTCCTGGTCGCCCAACGGGCAATTGCTGGCCTTCAGTTGGAACCGTAAATACGGACCCGGCGACCCCGGCGGCGACGACATCCACGTGATCGATCTGGCCAGCAAGGACTATCTCCAGATCACCCACGAGTCGGGGAGCAACGACTTCCCCTCCTGGGCCCCCGACAATCGCCACATCGTCTTCCAGCGCACTATCGGCGGCCACACCGAAATCTGGACCATGCTTCCCGATGGCACGCAACAGCATCAACTCACCCAAACTGGCAACAACTCGATGCCCAACTGGAGCTGGAAGTGAGCCCGCCGCAACGCAAGGGATTATTGCCCATGTATCAAATGGTTTCCGTGATCGCTTGTGCGTGCAAACATCGACATTCAATCTCGTCTTAAATGGGCTATCATTCAATCGTCGACTCAATCTAGCCCCGGTTCGAACTTGATGGGGTTAGCGAACTCAAGCGGAGCGTCCCTGGCAAGCAGCAGAAGCAGCAAGGTGGCGGCCGATGCGATAACGTTTTCCTCAGGATTGAAGGCCAGAACCGCTGTGTTCAGTCTGTTTTGTCTTAAGCCGCGAACTTCTGCACCAGGACAGGTTGAGACCGCTGGGCACACGGCTCAAAAGGGTCCGGATCACTGTCAAAAAACCTCAAACATACGGAAGGAGTACTCCATTGAACGCACACTCTCGATTTTTGATCCCAACTGTCTTGCTTGTTGCACTGGTCGCAGTCGGAGGTTGCAAAAAGAAGCAACCGCCGCCGCCCGTTGAGACCGCCCCCCCGCCGCCAACAGTGCAGGCGCCTACGGCCCAGCTCACTGCCACTCCATCGGTCATCAGCGCCGGTGACCAGGTAGTTCTGTCCTGGCGCACCACCGACGCCACCACCGCCTCCATTGACGGCATCGGCGATGTACCCTCGTCAGGCGTCAAAACAGTGACTCCGAGCGCATCCATCAGCTATCACCTCGTGGCCACCGGAGCCGGCGGCAATGCCGATGCAACCGCCCGCGTCACAGTCAACGCACCGCCAGCCGTCGTTGTGCCCCCCGCTCCCACAATGAGCGCGGAAGAAGAATTCAGAGCCAATGTTCAGGACGCTTTCTTCGATTACGACACGTATGACATCCGCGGCGACGCCCAGGCTGTTCTGGCAAAGGACGCATCGTATCTGGTCGGCCATCCCGACGTGAAAGTGGTTATCGGCGGCTACTGCGACGAGCGTGGATCCAACGAGTACAACCTGGCCCTGGGGCAGAATCGCGCCGATGCAGCCAAGAACGCGCTGGTCACCGCCGGTGTGGCCGCAAGCCGCATTCGAGTGATCAGCTACGGCAAGGAGAAACCCTTCTGCTCCGAGTCCACGGAACAGTGCTGGCAGCAGAACCGGCGTGCCGGCTTCACCATGGACCGGTAGAATGAATCATCGGTCTTCGCCAAACCCAGGGTGCCCCAGGTCTCGATTTTGAGACCTGGGAATCCTCGAGGCCGGCTGCTGGCGGCGAGCGCCGCGACCGTGTAGATCGGTAGTCTCCCAGGTCTCAAAATCGAGACCTGGGGCACCCGCAGTTTGAGGTTGAGTTAGAAGGTCGCGCGGTCGCGAAACCAGCCCGTGCCCCTTAGTCCCCCGTCGTCGAAGGTGAAGCATGTCAATGAATCCTGCCCTCCGTAACCGCCTTATCGCTGCGGCTGCACTCGCTATGATCCTTGCCGCCGTGCCCGTCCGTGCGCACGCCACGTCCAAGGAAATGATCGAGCTTCAGACCCAGGTCCAGCAGCTCCTTGACATGGTGCAGCGGCTGCAGTCAACCATCGACACTCGATTCGGAGTTCTGCAGCATCTGGTCGAGCAGACTGCAGACAACGCCAACCAGATGTCCGTCACCGTGACCGCGCTGCAGCAGAAGATCAATGCGCAGAGCGAGGCCGCTAGCGGCAAGATGGATACTGTATCGGGCCAGGTCCAGTCCCTGAACGATTCAGTCGACGAACTCAAGTCCCGCATCGCCAAGCTCGACAAATCCGTGCAGGATATGCAGACCCAGTTGCAGAACATCCAGTCACCGCCGGCCAGTGCCGCACCCTCAGGCCAGGCTGCCGACCCCAATGCTCCGCAAGCCGCGGGCGGAGCGCAGCCTGCGCCGGGTGTCCCCGCTGCCACCGTCGCCCCTCCTCTCAAGGAGACATATCAGGCAGGCCTGCGAGACTACAACGCCGCTCATTACGCTGTTGCCACCAGCGAGTTTCAAGACGTTCTGCACTTCTACCCCATGGATGAACTTGCCGGCACGGCGCAGTTCTACCTGGGCGAGATCGCCTTTCGCCAGCTGAATTACGCCGACGCGATCAAGGCCTACAACGCAGTCCTGGAAGGCTTCCCGGGAAGCGCCAAAGCCCCTGCCGCGCAGCTTCGCAAAGGGATGGCACTGCTGCAGACGAACAAAAAAGACGCCGGAATCCACGAGCTTCGCCTGCTGATCCAGCGCCACCCGCAAACGCCTGAAGCCGACCAGGCCCGCACCAAGCTCAACAGTATGGGCGTCAAGATTACTGCTACGCCTGCGCCTGCGCACTGAGCCTACTTCGAGAAGGCGTGGCCGAACTTCATTTTCACTTTTTACCCATTCGCAGTCAGCCCAATCTGTACTCTTTGAAGCGTAACTTAAGCAATTGCCAATCGCTTGAGTTTCAGGCGGTCCCGGCGAACTTGGGCAAGGTCGTACTGGGCCTGTTGCACAAGCCAGCCTTGTTCCGTGCCACCAAACACCTTGGATATTCTCACCGCCATTTCGGGGGATATGCCGCGCTTCCCGTTTACGAGTTCCGAGAGCGTGTTGCGCGTCACCCCAAGGGCGGTGGCAGCGTCAGTAATCGTCAAGCCTGAAGGCTCAATGCACTGACGCAGAACGACGCCTCCGGGGTGCGGCGGATTTTTCATCGTCATGGCTCGCTCTCCGTTTCTAGTGGTAATCGACATAATCAACGTCCTCTGCATCACCATCAAAGCGAAAAATTACTCGCCAGTTTGCCCGAACGGTCACGGACCAAAAGCCTTTCAGCTGGCCTTTAAGCGGATGCAGCCGGAATCCCGGCAGGTCCACGTGGGCAATCGTAGGAGCGGCGTGCAGCGTCGCCAAAATATCCCGCAGCTTGCCAACATGCTCCGGGTTCACGCCGCTTGGGTCGTCCTGTTCAAAGAGCCGTTTCAGTCCCTTGTGGCGGATTGTTCGGATCATCCCGCACCGCAATGCGACATGTGTCGCATGTCAATCACAATTCTAGCAGGGAGGGGCGGGACTTGCCCTTTGTGAGAAGGAATTTCTTGCTGCAAATGCGGGCCGCGGCCCAAAGGTCGAGCTCTACTGCAAGCTTGCCATCAGCCCGTCAAGCGCCGACTTCGGCGGCCGCGTCACCGACTCCGGAAGCTGCCCCAGCGGCTCATCCACAATGTTCAGCAGATCGATGAAGGTCGGCTTCTGCGTGTCGATGTAAAACACGCCGGTCAGAACCTCGTCGTTCGCCTGCGCTTCCATCAGCGTGCGCACAGCGTTCGACTTGTCCGTCGGGTCGTAGTCCTCGTGCAGCTTGTGCAGCCGCAGGTTCGAGCCGTCGTGCATCTCCACTTCATAGACCTCGCCTGAGCCGTAGTCCACCTCAATTTCGTCGAAGCTCGCCACGAAGTCGACCTCGTTTATCGGCTCGTCGTTGTCCTGCATGAACTTGTAGCTCTTCGTCGAACCCTCGTGGTCGTTGAATGTCACGCAGGGGCTTATCACGTCCAGCATCACCGTTCCCTTGTGCGCAATGGCCGCCCTCAGCATTGAGAGCAGCTGCTTCTTGTCGCCGCTGAATGACCGCCCCACAAACGTCGCACCCAACTGGATCGCAAGCGCGCAAGTGTCAATGCCCGGGAGGTCGTTGACCACGCCGGTCTTGAGCTTCGAGCCAATATCGGCAGTCGCTGAAAACTGTCCCTTGGTCAATCCGTAAACGCCGTTGTCTTCGATGATGTAGATCATGGGAAGATTGCGGCGCAGCAGATGGACAAATTGCCCCATCCCGATGGAGGCCGTATCGCCGTCGCCGGAAACGCCCAGCGTGGTCATGGTGTGGTTAGCCAGAATGGCGCCTGTCGAAACCGAAGGCATGCGCCCGTGCACGCTGTTGAAGCTGTGCGAGCGGCTCATGAAGTAGGCCGGGCTCTTCGACGAGCAGCCGATGCCGCTCATCTTCATCACCCGCTCCGGCTCCACACCCATCTGGAACATCGCGTCGATGATGCGTTCCGAGATTGCGTTGTGTCCGCAACCCGCGCACAAAGTTGTCTTGCCGCCGCGATACTCAAGAACCGGAAGGCCGATGTGATTCACTTTAGGTGCTGGTGCTGCCGTGGCCATTTAAAATTTCTCCTTCTGCTGTATACCCATGCCCAAATATTCAACGGTAGATCTCATGAGGCGACCGCCCCTTCATGCACTTCAACATCTTCGACATGCGCCGGAGAAATGCCGCTGAAGCCTTCCTTGGTCGCGAACTCTTCTACTACCGACTGCGCATCCAGCGGCAATCCGCTGAAATGCAGAATGCTGCGCAGCTTTACCACCTGCTCGGCCGGAAGATCGAGCTTCAGCAGGCTGGCAAGTTGCGCGTCGCGGTCCTGTTCCACCACATAAACGCGCTCATGCGAGATCACAAAGTCGTGAATCTCATGCGCAAACGGATACGCCCGGATGCGCATGTAGTCCACGTCCTGCCCATATTCTTTCTTGATCAAGTCCATGCCCTCGCGAATGGCATAATCGGAGCTCCCGTAAGCTAGAAATCCGATCTTCGAGGATCCGTTCTTCCACGTCAGCGGCGCTGGAACCAGCTTGCGCGCATTGTCGAACTTCCGCGCCAGCCGTTCCATGCCTTCTACGTAATCCTCTGGCTTCTCGCTGTAACCCGCCGACTCGTTGTGTCCTGTGCCGCGCGTAAAGTAACTGGCCTTGGGATGCCGTGTGCCGGGCAGCGTGCGCCACCCGATTCCATCTCCGTCTACATCCTTGTAGCGCGCAAAGCCGCCCAGCCGCTCCACGTCCTCCGCGGTCAGCACCTTGCCGCGGTCGAGCGGCGTTGTCGGATACTCAAACTTCTCCGACATCCAGTTGTTCATGCCCAGGTCAAGATCGCTCAGCACAAACACCGGCGTCTGAATCCGCTCCGCCAAGTCGAACGCCGAGTAGCTAAACTCAAAGCACTCTCTCACCGTGCCGGGAAGCAGAATGATGTGCTTGGTGTCGCCGTGCGAAAGAAACGCTACGCTCAGCAAATCCGCCTGCGAAGTGCGCGTCGGCAAGCCCGTTGAAGGCCCGGTGCGCTGCACGTCGAAGATCACGCCCGGAATCTCGGCATAGTAGCCCAGTCCGGCAAACTCCGCCATCAGCGAGATGCCCGGCCCCGATGTCGCCGTCATCGACCGCGCGCCGGCCCAACCAGCGCCAAGCACCATGCCGATCGCCGCCAACTCGTCTTCAGCCTGCACCACCGCAAACGTCGCCTTGCCCTCCGGCGTCACTCTGAACTTTTTGAGCAAGTCGGTCGTTGCTTCCACCACTGACGTCGACGGCGTAATTGGATACCACGCCACAACCGTCACCCCCGCAAACACCGCGCCCATGCCGCAAGCCGCGTTCCCGTCGATGATGATCTTACCCTTGGTCGCATCCATTCGCTCAATGAAGTAGGGGTCCTGCTTGGTAAACTTGTCCGTTGCGTAATCGAAGCCTGCCTTGACTGCGCCATAGTTCAAGTCGAAGACCTTCTGCTTCTTGGCAAACTGCTTGCGCAGTCCGCTTTCGACAACCGTCAGATCGATATGCAGAATCTGCGCGACAGCTCCCACGTAGACCATGTTTCTGACCAGCTTGCGCAGCTTAGCCTCGGGGCAGATGCCAGCCGTAATTTTGTCGAACGGAACCGGATAAAACACCACATCGTCGCGATATTGCTTGAGGTTCAGATTCTCCTCATAGATGGCTACGCCTCCGGCCGGTAATGCCAGCGCATCCTGCTTCGCCGTTTCAGGATTGATGGCCACCAGCACTTCAGCTTCGCGCTTGCGCGCAACATAGTAGTCCTTGCTGGCCCTGATCGTGTACCACGTGGGAAGTCCGGCGATGTTCGACGGAAACAGGTTCTTGCCGCTTACCGGAACCCCCATCCCGAAGATGCTTTTCAGCAGCACGCTGTTGGCGGATTGCGAGCCGGACCCGTTCACCGTTGCTACGTTGATGCTGAAGTCGTTGATCACGCGCGGGCGCGTGGTGGTTGCGCTCTGAACTTCACCCAGAGCCAGGTTGCCTGTCGCCATGTGGCGGGATTCCCTTCCGAAACATTCTTCTCAATCTCCGATTCATTCCATTGAACCGTCGATCCCTTGCCGAACTTCCAACTGCGCCCGACCTTGGTGCCATCGGGCCAAATGCTGGAGAAAACCGGCAATTGCTACCCTGTCATTATAGTCGTTTGTGAACCCGAGCGTCCCAAATTGAGCCTTGTTGTTACCCCTTTGAGTACCCTAGAATTGTGTATTCTTGCCCTACCCAAAAGGGGAATCCTACCTGCATTGCTGAAGCCCTGTCTTATCAACCTGCCGGATGCCCCTTGACTCGCCCCGCCGCGGCGGGAGGCCCGGGGAATCTCAAACCTCAACCCGCCAATCGCCCCGAATCCCTGTTCCAGCGCAGAAGCAGTGTGGTCGCGATCACCACCAGCGCCAGTGTCAGCCCAATCCAAAGCCCATAAATGCCCCGCTTGAGTACGAAACAGAGGACATACCCCAACGGCAGACCCAGCGCCCAATAGCCCACCAGGTTGGCCAACATCGGCGCTCGCGTTTCGCCCAGCCCTCTGAGAGCCCCCGTTGAGACCGTCTGGATGCCATCGAAGATCTGGAATACCGCTGCCAGTCCCAACAATGCAGGGCCCACGGCCATTACCTGCGGATCAGTGGTATACAGCGCAATCAGCGGCCCCGGCGCCGCCAGGAAGACCAATGCCGCCAGCAACATGAACCCTGTACCCAGTCCCAGTGCCAGCCAACCGGCCCGCCGTGCCCGCGCCAGATTGCCGGCCCCAACTGCGTGGCCTACGCTCACTGCAGCTGCGGCCCCCACGCCCAGCGGGACCATGTAGGTGATCGCCGCATAATTGAGCGCAATCTGGTGAGTGGCCAGGGCCTCCGGCGTCAGCCAACCAGCGGCCAGCGTAGCCAGGTTCCACGCCCCGACTTCAAGCAGAATCTGTCCTGCGGCGGGCGCCCCCAGCCGGGCCAACTGTTTGAGCATGATCGCGCTCGGCGCTGCCCAATGTTTGAACAGCGGATGGCCGCGAGACCGCTCATAGCGCCAGGCAAACCCCAGCAATGCAAGCGCCATGAACACTCGCGCCACAACGGTCGAAAGCGCCGAGCCGTCCACGCCCATCCGCGGCGCGCCCCACTTGCCGTAGATCAGCACCCAGTTTCCCAGCCAATTCAGCAGGTTAGCGCCTATGAAGGTGACCGTGACAACGCGCACCTGGCCTACACCTTGCAGGTAGCGGCGTGAGGCTGCGTATATGAGCAAAGGGAGCGTACTCCAATTCAGAATGCGCAGATAGCTACCGGCAGGGATGGCCACCTCCGCTCCAATGCCCACCCGCGCATAGCCATAGCTGGCCAGCGCCAGCACCGCCATAATCGCCGGTGTGAGTGCAAGCGCAAGGTATACCCCTTGCGCCAACCAGCGATGGCAGCCATCGTAATCTTTGCGCCCGTAAGCCTGGGCAACCAGCGTATCCAGGCCAAGCAGGATGCCAAAGCCAAACAGCGACGGCGTGTAAAAGACCGCATTGCCCAGCGCCACTGCCCCTATCGCCGCCGGCCCCAGCTTGCCCACCATGATGGTGTCTACAACTCCCTGGGCCATCCATCCCAGCTCGCTCAACACCACTGGAATGGCAAGCGCGACCATCGCGCGCAACTCCGCTCTCCACTCCGGTCCCTTGAGGCTCATCTTTCCAATCTAACCCGCGGCCCAGGTTCAACCCGCCACGTGGACGGCCGACCAGTACATGCTGTTTGTATGCACTCAGGCGGGGTGTGCAGGAATCCTCAAAAGCCGCAGTGAGGCCGTTCCCTCGGATTCCCATCCCACGCAGGAAATGCTTGCACCCCGCGCAGATTCCGGAGTATCTTGGCTTCCTTCCCACCTAACCCCCTAAGGAGGAACTCAACCATGCAAGTATCAATCAATCCAAACAGCATCACCAACGCCGTCTCCCTGCTCGCTGCCCTAAGCGTCGCAACGGAACGCGTGGTAGAAATCATCAAAGGCGCCATCCCGGTGCTCAACATCGAGCGCAAAAACTCAACCGAGGAAGGCTTTCGACAGGTCGCCCTGCACCTGCTTGCCGCACTGTCCGGCTTCTTCTCTGCCTGGATGGCCGGGGCCACCATGCCTGGCGTGCTTCCCCCCTCATGGAACGGATTTGGAGGATATGCGATCATCGGCTTGCTCGTCAGCGGCGGCTCCGGTTTCTGGAATTCCATCCTCAGCTATCTCAAAGCCACCAAGGACCTCCAGGAAGCCCAGGCGGCCCAACCAGCAACGCCGCCAGCGCCCGTTCACTCACCAGCTTGAGGCCCCGGAATCGGCATAGGGGGGAGAGTCACCTCTCCTCCCCTGCCTCACCACCGGACATGCGGGTCCGCATCCGGCGGTTCGGTCGGATTGAGCTATTCTCCAACGTACAGCCTGGGAAGTCCAAGTAA
>Ga0182024_10017527_pt1 | contig 13429 bp, 11 predicted proteins | sample P32metaG_FD_120480 | JGI IMG/M metagenome (GOLD analysis project Ga0182024, IMG submission 120480) | Permafrost microbial communities from Stordalen Mire, Sweden - P3-2 metaG (Illumina Assembly) | ecosystem: Environmental > Terrestrial > Soil > Wetlands > Permafrost | place: Sweden: Stordalen...
GAGCGGTCGCCGACCATCGTCGCGTCGCTCACACCCAGCCCGGCGAGCGCACGGCCGAGCACCGCGAACTTGTCGTCGCCGCGCGCCAGCGGATCCGCGGCGGCCGTTACCGCGAAGAAGCGCGCGAGGCCGAGCGCGTCAAGCAGCGGCTGCGCGAAATCCGAGGACTTCGAGGTCGCGACCGCGAGCGCCGGCGCCTGATGCTGCATATGCAGGCATTGACGCTGCATGTGCGCCGTCAGCCCCTCGAGCATCGCGACGATGCCGTCGAAGACCCGCGTCGCCGTCAGGTAGACGGAGGCGTAGTGGGCGCGGTAGGTCGCAACGAGCGCGGCCACCGACGGTGAGTCGGGCGGCTCCGCGAGCAGCTCGGAGAAGGCCGCGAAGGTGGGCGGGCCGATCAGGCGCCGCAGCGCCGACTGCTCGCGCTCCGCCAGCCCGTGCTCGCGCAGCGCCGCGTTGATGCTCGAGGTCACCGCCGCCACCGAGTCCACCAGCACGCCGTCGAAGTCGAACACGACCGCCACCGGCGGCTAGCGCTCCTGCTCGGTCGGGCGGATCAGCATCTCGTTGACGGCGACGTGGCGCGGCCGCGTCACCATGTAGAGGATCGCGTCGGCGATGTCGGCGGATTGCATGCGCTCGAAGCCGCCGAGCGCCAGCGACGCGACGATCTCGGGCCGGTTCTGCTCGACCAGCTCGCTCTCGGTCGCGCCCGGCTCGATGAGCCCGACGCGGACGTGGCGCGCGGTCACCTCCTGGCGCAGCGACTCGCTGAACGCGCCGACGCCCCACTTGGTCAGGTTGTACATGCCGCCTCCGCTGCGGGCCGTGCGCCCGGCGACGGAGCTGATGTTGACCATGTCCGAGACGTTGCGCGGCCCCTGTGCGGCCGCCGCCAGCAGGTGCGGCAGCGCGGCGTGGGCGCAGTGCACGAGCGCGCGGACGTTGAGGTCGATCATCCGCTCCCACTCCTCCAGCGGCGCGCCCTCGATCGGCCCGAGCAGCATCACGCCGGCGTTGTTGACGAGGATGTCGAGGCGGCCGGCGCCCGCCACGACCTCTTCGATCACGCGCGGGGGCTCCGCCGGGTCGGTCAGGTCGGCGGCGATCGCGAGGGCGCGCTCGCCGATCCGCCCGGCGAGAGCTTGCAGGCGCTCGCCGCGGCGAGCGACCAGTGCGACCGTGGCGCCCTCGGCGGCGAGCGCGAGCGCGGTCGCCTCGCCGATGCCGCTTGAGGCGCCGGTGACGAGTGCGACGGTTGAGTGCAGGCGAAGGGAGTCGGTCATGGACGTCAGTATTGCTTGCGGGCGGCGGCTGCGACGATCCGGCCGGCCGCGGCGGTCACACGAGGTCTCGCTCGTGCCCCTTTAGCTGTAGGGGCACGCTCGGGGCCCGAGCGGGACCAACTTGACGTTGACCAACGAGGACGTGGAGCGGCTTTACCGCGAGCACGCGAATGCGGTGCTCAGGTATCTCGCGCGCCGGGTGCTGATGGCGGAGGTTGCCGTGGATCTGATGGCCGAGACGTTCGCGCAGGCATACCGGGATCGCGGCGGCTTTCGCGGCGAGACCGAGGAGGAGGCGGCGGCCTGGCTGTTCGGGATCGCGCGCCACTGCCTGTCCACCTATCGCCGGCGCGGCGCGGCTGAGCTGCGGGCTCTGCGGCGCCTCGGAGTGCAGCGGCGCGCCCTGCACGACTTTGAGTACGAGCGCGTCGAGGAGCTCGCCGACCTGCGGGGGGCGGTTTGGGAGCTGCGCGAGCAGCTCGACAGCCTGGCCGAGGAGCAGCGCGAGGCGCTGCGGCTGAGGGTCCTCGAGGAGATGGAGTACGCCGATGTCGCGCGCGCCCTCGGCGTCAGCGAGCAGACGGCGCGAGCCCGCGTCAGCCGGGCGCTGCGCGCACTGCGCGAGCTGCCGGCATTCAGCGTTGAAAGGAGCGAGCTGGACCATGCATGAGCAAACGCCGCCTGGGGATCTGCCGATCGTGGAGGAGCTGGGCGCCGCGCTGTACGCAGCCTCGGTCGCAGCCGACGCTCGCCATCCGCTGCGCCGGCGCCTTCGTGCACTGCACCGCGCCCGGTGGGTGCCCCTCGGGCTCTTCGTCGTGGTGGGCGCGTCCGCGACGATGGGCGGGCTCGCCGTGGCCGGCACCTTGAGCGGCGGCACGATCAACCCGCAGGCGTGGGTCGACGGGCAGCGCGTGGCGCCGGAGGCCGCGCTCAGCCCCGACCAGTCCACGCTCGAGATCCTCCGACGCCCGCGCGTGGCCTCCGACGCACTCGACGCATACGACAGCCAGGTCTTCACCAACAGCCCCGCGGCTTCCACCGGCGCCAACGTGGATCTCTCGCGGCGCGCCCAGGGGGTCGCCACGGGAGCCGCATGGGTGCTCCCCGGCAACGACGGCAACATCTGCCTCGTCGCAGAGAACGAGCAGGGCCTCGAGATGAACAGCGAGCCGGGGCCGTGGCAGCAGCACACGCGTGTCTCCGGGGCCAACGGTGTGTCGTCGTGCACGACGATCGCCGCGATCGACGCCGGCTGGATCGCCGGCTACGGCTACAGCAGCGAGACGCCCGGGGTGGACTTCAGTGGCGGCATCGTTCCCGACGGCGTCTCGCAGGTGATCGTGACGCTGGCCGACGGCCAGCATGTGCCCGAGCCGGTGCACGAGAACACCTGGATGGCTTCGGTACCGGGAGCGCCGGTCTCGGTGAGCTTCACCAGCGCCGGCGGGTCGGGCCCCTCGAGCGCGCCCTAGCGCTCGAGCACGCGCGCGCCCGCGCCGGGGCGCACCTCGGCGGCGCCCGCCGGCGCGCTTGCACCCGGCGGCAGCAGCCCGAGCACGTGGCCGCCGAAGCCGCCGCCGATCAGGCGCGCACCGGCCGCGCCGGCGGCGTGCAGCGCCGCGACGGCCGCCTCGAGCTCGGGTGTCGAGACCTCGTAGAGGTCGCGCAGGCTCGCGTGCGAGGCGTCGAGCAGCGCCCCCAGCGCGACCAGGTCCCCGGCCTCAAGCGCCTGCACGGCGGCGAGCACGCGCGCGTTCTCCTCGAACACGTGGCGCGCGCGTGAGCGCAGCGGCTCCCCGAGGCGCTCGAGCATCGCCTCGTCCAGCTCGCGCAGGCTCGCGACCCCGAGCTGCGCACACGCAGCCTCGCACTGCGCGCGGCGCTCGTTGTAGCCGGAGCGCGCGTGCTCGTGGCGGCGGCCGGAGTCGAGCGTCACCAGGCGCCAGTCGCCCAGCTCGAGTGCGACCGGCGCGATCACGCCGGTGTGGAAGTCGATCAGGATCGCGGCGCGCTCGCGCCCGCAGATCGAGGCGAGCTGGTCGAGCAGGCCGGTCTGCGCGCCGACCCACTCGTTCTCGACGCGCGAGCAGATCCGCGCGAGCGGCCACGGCGGCACGACGTCGGCGTCGGCGAGCGCGAGCAGCGCGAGGCACAGCGCGACCTCGAGCGCCGCCGAGGAGGACAGGCCGGCGCCGAGCGGCACGTCTCCGTCGATCTCGAGCGCGGCGCCGCGCAGCGGCAGCCCCTCGGCCTGAAGCTCCGCGGCGACGCCGTGCACGAAACTGCGCCAGCCGCCGGGCGCCGGCGCCTCCGCGCCGAGCATGAAGCTGTCGAGCTCGCCGTGCAAGCGCAGCGCGACGGCGCTGATCCGCCGCTCCCCGAGCGCGCTCGCGCGGACGCTGACGCCGGCGTCGATCGCGAACGGCAGCGCCAGCCCGCTGTTGTAGTCGGTGTGCTCGCCGATCAGGTTGACGCGGCCGGGCGCGAAGGCGAGCACGCGCTCAGGCCGCATCGATCACCCTGCGCAGCGCCGCCGCGGAGGCCTCCGGCAGCACGTCCATGATGAAGGTGCCCGCGCCCTGCTCGCAGCCGGCCGGGTATTTGAGCTTGGTTGCGGTGCGAAGCGGCGGGTAGAACTCGACGTGCAGGTGGCCCGCGCGGCGCTCGTCGCAGGGCGCCTGGTGGAGCACCATCACGTAGGGGAACGGACGCTCGAAGAGCCGGTCGAAGCCGCGCGTGAGCGCCTGCAGCGCGCCCGCCAGCGCGTCGAGCTCGCGCTCTGAGCACTCGCTGAGGCTCGGGCGGTGCTCGCGCATCACGACGTGGGTCTCATACGGCCAGCGCGCGGCGTAGGGGACGTAGGCGAGCACCTCGGCGCTCTCAAAGACCACGCGCTCCCCCGCCGCCAGCTCGTCCGCCGCCAGCGCGCAGCTCGCGCAGCCGCCGAGGCGCTCGTCGGCGGCGAGCTCGAGCGTCGCCACCGGCGGCACGAACGGGAAGCCGTAGATCTGCCCGTGCGGATGGTGAAGCGTCGTGCCGACCTCGACGCCGCGGTTCTCGAAGATCAGCACGTAGGCGACGTCCTCGCGCGCGCCGAGCTCCTCGTAGCGCTGGCGCCAGACCCACATCAGATCGCGCGCGCGCGCGGGCGCAAGGCCGGCGAAGGAGCCGTGGTGATCGTCGGTGTAGACGACCACCTCGGCGGCGCCGGCCGGCGCCTCGAAGCTCGGGAAGAGGTTGTCGAAGACGACGATCTCATACGCCGGGACGGGGATCTCGGTGACCGGCCCGCCCGGCCGCGTCGGACACAGCGGGCAGTGGTCCTCGGCCGGCAGGAAGGTGCGCTCCTGGCGCTCGACCGCGTAGACGACCTGCTCGCCGCGCAGCTCGTTGAAGCGCAGCTGGCTCACGCCGGCGCGTGGCTGAAGAGGATCAGCGCGCGCCCGTCCTCCTTGAGCATTCGCACGAGCTCAAGCGGCCCGTAGCGCTCAGGCGGTGGGGGCGGCTGCGCGACCATGCACGGAGCAATAGCAGCCTTTGTGGCGCGGGGGGTGCATGCACCCCCCGGCGGAGCGGCGCATGCGCCGCTCCGAACAGCATCCACGACCGCCGGCGCGGCTCAGGCGGGTGCGGCGGGCTTTGGCAGCGAGGCCGCGGCGCGGAAGGATGCGGCGGCCTGCTTAAAGCCGACCAGCCGGCGCGCGTCCTCGTCCCACAGCTTCAGGCGCGTCGCGCGCAGCCCGTCCCACATGCTCAGCGTCGGCACGCTGTGGAAGATCGGGTTGTCGTCGTGCGCGGCCTGCAGGTTGTAGTTGGGGATCCGCGCGTTGAGGTGGTGGACGTGGTGCAGCCCGATGTTGCCGGTGAAGAACTGCAGCACCTTCGGCAGCTTCAGGTAGGAGCTGCCGCGCAGCGCGGCGTCGGCGTAGGTCCACTCGTCGTTGCGCTCCCAGAAGGTGTCCTCGAACTGGTGCTGCACGTAGAACAGCCAGATCCCGGCGGCCCCGGCGAGCAGCGCCGCCGGCGCTTGGATCAGCACGAAGTCGGTGAAGCCGAGCAGCCAGATCGAGACCCCGATCATGACCGCCAGCGCGAGGTTGGTGAGGTGGACGCTGCGGCGGATGCGCGGGCGCGCCGTGCGCGGCACGATCCGCGGCGCGAGGATCATCGCGAACAGCGGGCCGAGGCCGAACATCACGAGCGGGTTGCGGAACAGGCGGTAGCCCAGGCGCGCCTTCCACGGTTTCGCGTGGTACTCGGCGACGGTCAGCGTCGGCACGTCGCCCTGGCCGCGGCGGTCGAGGTCGGCGGCGGTGGCGTGGTGGACGGCGTGGTTGTGGCGCCAGTTCTGGAAGGGCGCGTAGACGAGCACGCCGAGGATGCTGCCGAGCCAGATGTTCGCGCGCTTGGACGGCAGGTAGGAGCCGTGCGCGCAGTCGTGGAAGACGATGTAGGTGCGCAGCAGGAAGCCCGCGGCGAGCACGCCGATTGCGACCGTCAGCGCGTCGGAGACACGCAGCGAGAAGTAGGCCGCGACGAGCAGCGCGAGATATGGGACCAGCGAAGTGAGGAGCCCCGTGATGCTGCGCGTCATGCTCGGAACGGCATAGGGGGCCAGTGCCTCGGTCCAGAAGGCGCCTCGCGCCGGGGTGTCCGCCTCCGGCGTGCCCTCGGCGCTTTCGCGGCCGGCGAGCTCCTCGAGGGCGCTGGGCGCCGTCATCTCAGTCAGGACCGTGGCCCCTTTCAAATGTTCCATTCACGTTTGGCCCGCGCGTTACCCACCGGGCCCGGCCCGCCACAACAAGCGTACACAGCGGGCTGGCCGTCGTCCACGCACGACCGCGTTCCCTAACGAGACGCTTATACGGTCTGGCCGCGACGCGAGACCGCGTCCACGATCACGGCTGCGAGCAGCACCAGCGCGGTGATCATGTACTGGATGTCCGCCGACAGGCTGAGCAGGCCCATGCCGTTGTAGATCGTCGCGATGACGAGCCCGCCGAGCAGGGCGTGAACCATCTTGCCGCGACCGCCGAGCAGGCTCGTGCCGCCGATCACGGCTGCGGCGACGCCGTAGAGCACGGTCTGCCCGCCGTCGATGTCGGTCGTCGCGCCGCCGGTTCGCGAGTCGAGGATGATGATCGCCATCGCGGCCGTCAGGCCGGCGAGCGTGTAGGCGAGCACGCGCACCCGGTTGACGTTGATGCCGGCCCGTCGCGCGGCCTCGCGGTTGCCGCCGATCGCGTAGACGTAGCGCCCAAAGCGCGTGCGGTCCAGCAGGAAGGTCCACGCCACGACCACCAGGACCACGATCGGCACGACCCACGGGACGCCCTCCACGGTCGCGCCGGCGAACGACGCGCGGTTGACGCTGCAGATCGCCACGAGCGCGACGCCGGCTGCCGAGACGGCGGCGATCTTGGCCAGCGTCAGGCTCAGTGGCGGCGCGACCAGGCCGCCCGCGCGTCGTCGTCGATCCCGCGTCAGGCTCGCGACGGCGAACAGCACCAGTCCGACGCCGAGCACGATCCAGCCGGTCGTGATCGCCAGGTTGCCCTGGACGATGTCGTAGATCGTTGAGTTGTCGATCCGGATCGAGCCGCCGTTGGATGGGCTCTGGTTGTTGATCAGCCAGATCAGGAAGCCCTCCCAGAACAGCAGGCCGGCGAGCGTCACGACGAACGGCGGGAGCCGCAGCCGGGAGATGATCTGACCCTGAGCGAAGCCGATCGCGGCGCTCGCCGCAAGTCCGGCGAGGATCGCGGGCCCCCAGCCGAGGTTGATCGGCGGGTAGGCGAGGATCGTCATCAGCGCCGCTCCGACGGCGCCGGAGTAGCCGAGCGAGAGGTCGATCTCACCGAGCAGCAGCACGAAGATCTCGGCCATGCCGAGCACGATGAACTGCGCCGACTGCTGCAGCAGGTTGACGAGGTTCAGCGCCGACAGGAAGCGCGAGCGCTCGATCTGGAAGACGACGATGATCGCGACCAGGCCGCCGACGACGGGCAGGACGCCGCTCTGGCCGCTGCGGACGCGCTTGTACCACGCCGTCACGTACTCGCCGACGCTCGCGTCCGGCGGCAGCGCCATCAGCTCACGGGCGAGCACCGGCTTGTCGGCTTCGGTCTCCTCCTCGATCTCGCGCGGCGCCGTGACCTCCCCGACACCGCCCTTATCCGCTGTGCTCATCTCTGATCGCCGCCGTGGGCGCCGTTCTCACGTTCGCTCAGCGATCCCGTCGTCATGATCTCGACGGCGCTCTGGCGGTCGTAGTCCGAGGCGGGCCCGGAGGAGACGAGGCGGCCGAGGTGGAGGATCGCGACGAGGTCGGCGACGGCGAATACGTCATTGAGGTTGTGTGAGATCACGATCACGGCGATCCCGCGGGAGGCGAGCCGCTGGATCAGCTCGAGCACCATCGCCGTCTGCGACACGCCGAGCGCGGCGGTCGGCTCGTCCATGATCACGAGCTTCGCGTCGCCCATCACCGCGCGGGCGACGGCGACACTCTGGCGCTGCCCGCCCGACAGCGATCCGACCGGTTGGCGGATCGAGCGCACGGAGGTGACCGACAGGCTGGCGAGCGTCTCCGTGGCCTTCAGCTCCATCGGGGTCTCGTCGAGCGTGCCGTGACGACGGAGCTCGAGGCCGAGGAACATGTTGGCGACGATGTCGAGGTTGTCGCACAGCGCCAGGTCCTGGTAGACGGTCGCCACGCCGAGCAGCGTGGCGTCGTGGGGGGTGCGGATCTGGACGCGCTCGCCGTTCCAGAAGAACTGGCCCTGATCGGGCCCGAAGATCCCGGCGATCAGCTTGATCAGGGTCGATTTGCCGGCGCCGTTGTCGCCGATCAGCGCCGTCACGCGTCCCGGCGGGACGTCGAGGTTGACGCCGTCGAGCGCGGTGACCGGCCCGAAGTGCTTGGAGATCCCGCGCAGGGAGAGCAGGGCATCGGTGCCCGGCTCGCCGGACGCCTGGCCACCAGCGCCGGAGCTGCTCTCCCGGCCCGCCGAGGCGGGCCGGGAGGCAGGCTCTTCCTGCGCTTCGCTAGCCGCGGCTGTCGAATCGGCCGTCATCGGCCGGAAACTATAGATCGCGGCTCACTCATCTATTTGATGCCGTACTTCTTGCAGTCCGTTGCGTACGACGGGCCTGACGGCGGCGCGCCGGCGCAGATCTGCCCTGCAGGCACGAACTTGTCGTGCACGACGGTCTTCTCGATCGTCTTGGCTGTGACCCACTCCGGGGCCTCGAGGACCGACGGCACCGCGTAGTTCGCCACGGTGTCCTGCGTCGTTCCGTTGATCAGTGTCTTCGGCGGCTTCATGCCGGCCCGCAGGTACATCGCGAGCGCTGCAGCTGCCTGGGCCTCCAGGAAGATCGGCTTGTAGACCGTTCCGCACTGGTAGCCGCTGATGATGTTCTGCAGCCCGACGAGCGTGGCGTCCTGACCGGTCACCGGGAAGGTGTCCGGCTTGACTCCCTGCTGCTGCAGGTAGGTGATGATCGGCGCGGCGTTCTCGTCGTTGGGCGTGAGAACCGCGTTGGTCGTCGGGTTGGCCGTGAACGCCTGCTGGAACTCGGTCTCAGCAGTCGGCGGATCCCATGTTCCGGCCGGCTGGGCGAGGTCGGTCCATCCACCGCTCTTGAACAGCGGGTTGAGGATGTCGAAGTAGCCGGTTGCGAACAGCGTGGCGTTGTTGTCGGTCGCGGCACCGCGCATCACGATGACCTTCGGGTTCGAGACGTTCTCCGCCTTGACGCAGCTGACGAGGCCCGAGCCGAGCAGCTTGCCGACCTGGACGTTGTTGAAGCTGTCGTAGTACTTGCCGGCGGTTGCTCCACCGAGCGTGAGGCGGTCGTAGTCGATCGTCTTGACGCCAGCGGTGCTGTCGAGCTTCTCGACCGCGTCGCCGGTGGCCGAATCCTCAGGCGTCGTCGCGATCACCTTGGCGCCGGCCGTGATGTCTGACTGGGCGTCGGTGATGAACGTCGCGTCGCTGCCCTGCGCGTTCTGGATGATGATCTGGCTCGGCTTGAGGCCGGCATCCTCGAGCGCCGTCTTCAGGATCGGCGCGTCGAACTCGGTCCAGCGGGTCGATGACGTGGTGTCCGGCAGGATCACCGCGACCGAGCCCTTGCCCTTGGCGGCCAGCGGCTTCAAGGCCTTCATCGCCGAGTAGCTCGTGTTGAAGTCCGCCGAACTCAGGTTCTTGTACGTGACAGCCGGGGCTTTCGCCGCCTTGGCTGCGAAGCTGCTTTCGCTCGCGAACAGCACGCCGGTGAGAGCCACCGACACGATGAGCGCGAACGCAAGTCTGCTCTTCCGCAGAGACATTCTCTTCCCTCTCTCTTGATCTCATTGCTGTGATGCAATGACTGGGCGCAACTCGCCCCGCCACAATCACGGGGAACCGCAAAAACCTAGGCACTGCGGCGTGAACGCAACATCAAAGTTCCAAGCGTTTCTGGAACAAGTCGTGAACGTGTTTACGGGTTGTTTATTCTGGGGCGAGCCGGTAGCCGACGCGTGGCTGGGTGAGGATCAGCGGCGGGCTGCCCTCGGGCTCGAGCTTCGCGCGCAGGCGGCGCACATACACGCGCACGTATTCGGTCTCGGTCTCATAGCCCGGGCCCCAGACGCGCCGCAGCAGCTGTGAGTGCGTCAGCAGCTTGCCGCGATTGACCACCAGTTCGCGCAACAGCGCGAACTCGGTCGGCGTCAGGTGCAGCTCCGTGCCGTCGCGCGTCACCTGGCGGTTGGCGAGGTCCATCTCGAGGTCGTCGGTCAGCGCGATCACGGTGCTCTGCGTCTCGACCGGCGCGGGGCGCGTGCGTCGCAACGTGGCCGCGATCCGCGCGAGCAGCTCGTCGATGCTGAACGGCTTCGTCAGGTAGTCGTCGGCGCCGAGGTTGAGGGCCGCGACCTTGTCGTGGTCGCCGCCGCGCGCGGAGACGACGATGACGCCGACGCTCGAGCGCTCGCGGACCTGCTTGCAGAGCTCGAAGCCGTCGATCGAGGGCAGCATCAAATCGAGCAGGATCAGGTCCGGCTGCTCGGTCTCGAGCGTCTGCAGGACACGACTGCCGTCGGTCGAGACGAGCGTCTCGAAGCCCCGCACAGCGAGGTTCGAACGGATCAGATCGACGATGTTCGGGTCGTCCTCGACCACGAGGATCTTCGTGGGCGCTGCCGCCTCAGACGTCGGAGAGGTCACGATCCTCCGTGTAGCGGTGCGAGGAGTCGGGGCCGCCGACCGGCAGCCGCACCGAGAAGCGCGTGCCGTGCTCGAGTCGCGTCAGGTCGATCTCGCCGAGATGGGCATCGACGATGCCCTTGGCGATCGACAACCCGAGCCCGGCTCCGGCTGCCGGGCCGACGCCGCCGCTGCGCGCTTCGAACAGGGCCATCGCGATCTCGTCGGGCAGGCCGCCACCGTCGTCGGTCACGCTGATCGCCACCCCGTGCTCCTCATCCCCCGTTGCCGTGACCCACACCCTGGTCCCGTCGGGATTGTGGCGCAGCGCGTTCTCGAGCAGGTTCAGGAAGACCTGCTCGAGACGGTCGTGGTCGGCCCAGACGACCGGCAGGCCGGGCTGGCACTCGACGTCGATCGCGGCCGCCTGTGCCGGGGGCAGGCAGGCGATCGCGGCATCGAGGACGGGCGGCAGCTCGCACCAGTCCGGCAGCATCCGCATCGTCGAGGACTCGATCGCGGAGAAGTCGAGCAGGTCGACGACGAGGCGGCTGAGGCGGGCCGACTCGGCGCCGATGCGGCTCAGGAAGCGCGTCTGCGACGCGCCGTCCCAGGTGACGTCGGGCGCCATCAGGCTCGAGGCGTAGCCGCCGATCGCCGTCAGCGGCGTGCGCAGCTCGTGGCTGAGGCGCGAGAGGAAGCCGCGCTGGAGCTCGCGCGAGCGGCGCAGCGCGCTCGCCTCCTCGCGCGCGCGCTCGGACTCCTGGCGCTCGCGCGCCAGGCGCAGCGAGTTGGCCGCGTCCTCCATCAGCGCCACGCCGTCGAGCGGGGTCCTCGCCGCGCTCCACTGGGCGAGCAGGATGCCGCCCCCGCCGGGCGCCGAGAAGCTAACGGCCATGCACGCCTCGCCGTCCGCTGGCACGATGCTCGTCGCGCGCCCGTCGTGGGCGCCGTCGCGCCGGCGGCGCTGGGCGGCTTCGATCAGGCCCGCGGAGGCGCCCACCTCTACGCCTGAGGAGTCGACCGTGAGCCAGCTCTCGTCGCTCTCGCCGGCGATGGCGTCGGTCACCAGCGCCACGCGCTCGGCCTGCAGGCCGCGGCAGAGCGAGTGCAGCACGACGGTCAGGCCGTGGGCGAGCGGGACCGGGCCCGCGAGCGTCTCGAGCACGTCGCGAATCGTCTCGAGCACCCGGTTGCGCGCGGTGACCTCGCCGAGCAGCTGCTCGCGCTCGACCGCACTGGCGATGTACCCCGCGTAGAGGTTCACGAGCCGCAGCTCGTGCTGCGGGGGGTGGCCGGGTGCCTCGCGAAAGACCGTGATCACACCGAGCAGGCGGTCGGTCCCGATCACCGGCACCGACCACGAGCTGCGCACGTTCGCCCTGGCCGCCAGCGGTTGCCAGGGGGCCCAGCCGGGACTCGAGCGGATGTCGAAATCGATGATCGTCTCGCCCGAATTGGCGGCGGTGCCGACAGGCCCGCCGGCAACGTCGAACGGCAGGTCCGACCAGGCTTCGGTGAGTGCCGGCGGCAGGCCGAGCGCCATCGCGACGCGCAGCCGCCCGCCCTCGACGAGGTGCAGGCACAGCCGCGGCGTCCCGAGCGCGTCGCCGAGCGCCGACAGGATCAGCGGCAGGCTCGACGACGGGTCGGCCGAGGCCAGCCGGTCGGCGAGGCCGTGCAGACGGCCCAGCTGCCGCCGCGCCGAGGAGTCGGTCGCCTGGCCGGACATGAAGGCGATGATGTCCTCGGGGTGCGAGTCGGCGGGATCGACGTCGGCGACGATCCGCCCGTGGCGAAGCACCACGATGCGGTCGGCGAGGCGGAATATCTGCTCGATGTCGTGCGAGACGAGCACGACGGTCGTGCCGCGGTCGCGCACCTTGGCCACGATCTGGTCGACCTGCGCCGACTCGTTGACACCCAGCGCCGTCGTCGGCTCGTCGAGCACGAGCAGCTTCGGCTGGCCGGCCATCGCGCGCGCGACGGCGAGCAGCTGACGCTCGCCGCCGGAGAGCGACGCGACCGAGCGCGTCGTGTCGCGCAGGCCGATCTCGAGGTCCGCCAGGAGCTGCTTGGCGACCTCGTGAAAGCGGGGCGAGGATGGCATCAGCCGCGGGCCCTCGCTGCCGAGCAGCAGGTTCTCGGCGACGTCGAGGTTGTCGCAGAGCGAGAGGTTCTGCCACACGACCGTGACGCCGCGCCGTGCCGCGGCGGCCGGCGAGGAGCCGATCCGCTCGCCGTCGATCAGGATCCGGCCGCTGGTCGGGATGATGTCGCCGCCCAGGCAGCGCACGAGCGTCGACTTGCCGGCGCCGTTCTCGCCGACGAAGGCGACGGTCTCGCCGCGGCGGACCTCGAGGTCTATGCCGTCAAGCGCGCGGAACGACGCGAAGCGGACGCTGAGCCCCTCGACGCGCAGGAGCGGCGCGACGGGGGGCGCGAGCGCGGGCGCCACCGGCTCGCCGATCGGCACCCTGATTGTCACGGCCATGGGGGACATTGTGCTGTAAGTGACGGGCGGGCACGCCGCCCGCGCAGAACTGCGCCGCCGCAGCAGGCGGCCCTAGCCGGTCGTCTTCCGGGCCCCGGCGCCGCCGACCACCACCGCCGCCACCGTGCTCGACGTCGACGGCGGCTCCCGCCTGCGGATCTCGGCCGCTCACGCGAGCGCCGGCGAGCGCAGGCGTGCAGCGGCGGCGTGGCGGCACGATCAGCCGAAACGGTCACATAAACTGCCCGGATGCCGTCCGCGGCCATCGAAACGGCGGTGGCGCGCGAGCTTTCCGGGCTGCTCGCGGCCGACCAGCTGATCACGCTGCCCGAGCAGCTGCGGACCTATGAGTGCGATGGGCTGACCAGCCACCGCGTCGTGCCGGCGCTCGTCGTGCTGCCGCAGAGCACCGAGGAGGTGCAGGCCGTGGTGCGCGCCTGCAGCGC
>Ga0182024_10017528_pt1 | contig 13429 bp, 16 predicted proteins | sample P32metaG_FD_120480 | JGI IMG/M metagenome (GOLD analysis project Ga0182024, IMG submission 120480) | Permafrost microbial communities from Stordalen Mire, Sweden - P3-2 metaG (Illumina Assembly) | ecosystem: Environmental > Terrestrial > Soil > Wetlands > Permafrost | place: Sweden: Stordalen...
CGAGGCGACAGCTGGGAAATGAGGGTGTATGCGGGAACCGATCCCGAGACCGGCAAACGAAAGTGGGTAAGCGCCACGACAAAGGGCACTCGCCGCGCCGCCCAGCGAGAGCTTGTCGAGTTCGCTGCTCGGGTCAGCTATCCACGCCGCATGACGTCACAGGCGACCGTCGCAAATCTCCTAGACGACTGGTACGGGGCGATGTCGCCCAACTGGTCACCGACCACGGCTCGTCAGACGAAGAGCATCATCGACTGCCACCTTGTACCGAGTCTCGGTGACGTTCAGTTGCAGACGCTTCGCACCGAAGACATTGACGCCTTCTATGGCGAGCTGCGCTGCTGCGGCGGACGCGACGGCCAGCCATTGTCGGCGGGCACGGTGCACCGGGTCCATGTCGTACTCCACCGGGCATTGGCTCAGGCGCTTCGCTGGGAATGGCTCTGGGTCAATCCCGCCAGCACGGCGTCACCGCCGTCATGCGAGCCGGCCCCGATCTATCCACCGAGTCCCGAAGAGGTCGTCCGGCTGCTGTCTCACGTGGCAGCCATTGACCCCGGCTTCCACACCTTCTTGTCGCTGGCTGTCTCGACAGGAGCCCGACGAAGCCAGCTCGGTGCGCTGCGTTGGGGCGACGTCGACCTAGAGCGAGGTCAGATCGGATTCCTTCGGGCCCTCCTGGATGCCAAAGGGGGTCCCGTGTTGCGACCGACGAAGACCGGCCGGACCTATCGAGTCAATCTCGACGCGGACTGCCTTGCAGTGCTCTCCGGGCACTATGAGAGGACTAAGGAGCGGGCACAACGGTCCGGAGTCGACATCGATCGTTCCAGCTTCGTCTTCTCCGATGATCTCGCCGGAGTGACTCCCTGGCGTCCGAATTGGATCACCAAACAATTCATCACCTATCGCCGCGCAGCGGGAGTCAACTGTCGGCTCCATGATCTCCGTCACTTCATGGCGACCACGATGCTCAGTGCCGGCATCCCTATCACGACCGTGTCAGCTCGGCTGAGCCATGCGAGGACCTCGACGACCTTGAATGTGTACGCGCATGCCGTACCGGGTGGAGACGGCTTCGCGGCCGAGGTTCTCAGCAGCATTCTCAGTGATGCACGATGCGCACCGACTGCCGCAGGCCGGCGGCTCGCTTCATGAGGGCCACCGAACAAGGACGGGGGTCCGAGTCCGTGACCCTCGAATTCTGCGGACGGCGCTCATCTGACCCTCACCTATGGCGAGTGAAGGTCATCTGACCCTCACCTGCACCGCGTGAGGGTCATCGACCGTGATGGGCAAGCGATGGGCAGATGATGGGCACGTCGTGACGCCCTGCGATGCTCCAACGCTCTGACCAGGGGTTTTGGAGCGGACGACGGGATTCGAACCCGCGACCCTCACCTTGGCAAATAAAAAGATGCCCAACTCCCCTACCTGCGCCTTTGCAAATAGATGCAGGACGATCGGAGTTTTTGACTGACCGTAGCGAACCATGATTGACCGTAATTGTCAATGGCGCGTGGTATTTTTGTGGAGCGCGCACCACGAGATCTTGTACCACGTGCACCACGGCAAGACGCGATTTACGGCGCTTTACCAGGGCTTTTCTCGCTCGACGAGAGCCAGACCCGGCCTGCTCCCCAACGCTGGACCCAACTCCGGTCGGAGCGTTCGCTCCTCGGGTTACGGGACACCATTCGAACATCGGTCGGGATCCTATTAATCACACGTCGGATGCTGGCCCGCCGCGCTATACGAATTTTGCCGGCGATATTTTGGTTACCTCATAGCCCCTCTTTCGCCACTGATCCGCCGATTGATCGGCCTGAACTGCTGTTTCTTGGACGCAAGGAGCACTCGGCATCACCTTCCCAAGGTGAGGGTTGCGCCCCCCGAATTCCACTGACTGCAAGTGGGTTCGCCGTTTCGCTCAGCGGCGTGCCGTCGAACAAGCACCATTGACGACACGTACGGTCGATGGGTGTGGGCCGGTACAGAGCGGTCCAACTCCACGGGCATGAGATCGTCGTGTCAGGTCCAGGATCCGGTTTCGGACGTTACGGGAATTTCCATCGCGGTAGAAGGTGATGCCGCCGATCGGTGACCACGCTTGCGTGACGATGCCGTGGGCGGAGTCGATGGTCCTGGACAACGGCAAGGAGCCGGGGAAGCACACGCAGAGATCCAAGCGGATCAGACGGTCAAGCAGTCCACCGAGCTCGCACGGTCTGCCGTCAATCCTTATGTCCGACACCTAGCGACCCGCTGCGGCAGCACTCCAAGGTGCTGGCATTTAGCGATTACCGAGTACAGTCTATCGACAACATCGCTCGAGGAGAGTTGAATCACGCACGTTGCTCAAATCTGCCTTGTTGTCTCACTTGGTGCTGGGGGCGGTTGGCGATACTGGGTCCGCAGTTCGGTCCGCAGAGCCCCTACGGCACCACGGAACTCACTGGAAGGGCTCCGATCCAACTTCTCGACGTAGCCTGCATTTCGGACTGCAGCCGCCCATAATGCGCACACGAAGAACCAAACGACTTCAATACTGTCGATGCGCGTCTCTGCTGTGAGCGAGTGGACAATGTAGAAGATGCTGAGCCCGAACAAGGCCCCGGCACCGACCATCGTCACAACAAAGTAGAGAACACTGCTTCCTTTCTTGAAATGCGCCTCAATGCTCCGTTCTCCCATGGCGCCAAGTAATAGCGCCGCGATGAAGAGAAAGGCTTCGCCATTCTCAAATGATCGTGACCAGCCATGCAAGTAGAAGAGCAGTCCCATTGGAAGGGCCACGACGACGTAGAGCCAGATCAGAAAACGGATTTCGCGCCCTGTCAATCTAAACGTCGATAGGAATCGAACGGAAACCTTGCGGACCAGTGTTATGAGCGGCACCAAGACGCGTGCAACGAAGACTGCAACGTTGATTGCTAAGAAAGGCACTATTCTAAAGCGTCGGCAACGTCACCGACAGGTGGTGTTGCCACAAGATCGAGGGTCCGGGAGGGGTGACGGTTTGGCACCGTTTCACAATAGCCACCTCAACGTCTCCTTGCTGGGGACCACGGGCCAAAGATAAGGTGACGCTGTGACGTCATGTCGCAAATTCCCACCACCTCGTACCGGGCACTGCGAACCCATATATCGAATTGCTCCTCGTCGACGTCAGGTCGACCCAGATACGTATGCACGTGAGCGCCCTCCGCTTCTGGAACTCCAATACCCATCCACCCTCGGGTGGCTCGTCAACCTGGATGCGAACCCTGTCGCCGCAGTATCCGGACCCCGCTCACAAAATGCCGCTCGCGCGTGGGGGCCTGGAGGAGATCAAAAGGTCGCAACCCGCACGGTATCGCCTGTGCGCTAGGTCGGAGGTTCAGCTCTGACCAGTGGCACTGGTGTCGACCAACGCTCGGAGCGATATCGAGTGAGTTGATCGTTGATAGCCGTTTCAGGGTCGATGGTCCAATGGGCTCGCGCGGACGTGCAGAATGCCGTCGAACAAGCTCAGTTGACCCGTAGACATTCAGACCTTACGGGCTCCGGATTCATCGCGTGTCCCTATCCGCATTGTGCCCACGTGCCGAGCGACGCCGTTACCTGCTCGCGTAAGATCTCGGCGCCAGCTCCCATCTGCGCCCATGCCTGACTCCCAGTCGGTGACGTGCACTCGACAAAGAACCCAAACACATACTGTTTCGAGGACTGTTCGTCACCGTCACAGAACGGAATCTCTATCCAGCCATCCAATCCGGTGTCGGAATATGCTGAGGATCCATCTGGATCTACACTTGTCGGCCCGTAGGTGTAGCCGCCCGGTTTATAGGAGAGCTGGATCCCGTCGATGAATGCTTGGAGCTGCGCCGCCGATACTGGGTTGGAAGCCGCGGAGTTAATCTCATTGATCATGGTTTGGAGGCTGCCCCAAATCCCGGAGAAGTCGTATTGCTTGCCGGCCATCAGTCCAAACAGGGTCTGAGCAGTGGTCCAGTTTAGTATCGTACCGTTGGCCAATCCTTCATAGAGGTGGCCGGCGTCATCGAGGGTCAGGTGATTGTGTTGGCCGCCGGAGCAGTCAACGTACCAGTTCACTTCGGTATTGATCATCCCTAGCGATTGGGCGAAGGACGTTAGCGTCGTCGGGCCGAACTGGTGTATGAACATGTCTGCGCGGGCATTGTCGGAGTTCCACATCATTTGTTTGATGGCGGCCTGCAGTGTCTCGTAGACCAGCAGCTGAGTGCCCGTGGCTGGGGGCACCTCGAACGTCAACGTCACACTCCCCGTCGTGTAGTCGATGGTCCCACTGACACCGGAGCCCGCCATCTGCCCACCGCCATTATCTTCTGCGGATATGGTCCCGGCGGTGACCTTGACCGACCCTGCGTCAATCGGCTCGCCATAGTTCTGCGGTAACGATCCTGTGAAGGTTGTTGTGACACCATCGGCGATGCCCAGTGTTAGTTGCTGAAAGGCACAGAAGTTGTGAGGGTCGAATTCGGGCATCCAATCAAGAAGTGTGAGGTTTCCTTGTTGTACCTGAGTCATGGCGTAGACGGCCATCACTATCTTGATCGCACTAGCTGGTTCGAACACAAAGGCATCGTTCAAAGCGCCTAGGACTGGGCCGTTGACTTCCTTTAGGTAGAACCCGGTCCAGCCTCCGCCATAGGTCCTCAGGATGTTGCCGACCCGTGTCGTGAGTGCATTCGAGTTGTTGATCATGACCACGTTGAACGCGGTATTGCCGTTGTACGACCGAACCATGCCTGGCCGAGCCCCGTTTTGATCAAGCAGCTGGCCGATCAGTTCAGCGCTCAACCCGAAGTAGTACCACCATTCATTAGTAGCCGGTGCCTGAATGGAGGCGTCGAATCCTGAGCCATCGTTGACAAACGTGAGGAGCATGCCGTTGTTCTGTGACACCACATTACCGATCGTGGTGGCGGGCACGTTGTAGTACCACCACCAAGCGCTCGCGTCTGCTCCCTTGTTACTGATCGCGATCACGACATAGCCGGTGGAGCCGTTGAAGCTGTACGGCTCCAGGTCGACCACCCGAGCATTGAGCGGCGCCAACGATGCTGCGATGGAATCAATAGACCCGTAGTACCACCACCACTCCTTGGCGTCAGCCCCCGAGTTGGCGACCATGACAGTGGCGAACAAGAGCGCGTCGCCGTCCTGATATGGACTAATGCTGATAAGACGAGCGTTAAGACTCTCGAGGGTCTCACCTACCTCCTCAGCCGATTGTCCGAACCACCACCACCACTCCTTTGCGTACGGGCCGGAGTTTGCCACCATCGCAACCGTTAGAACGGGCCCTGCATCGGAGACAGATTCCACCTGCAGATCCACGATGCGCGCATCGTTGGTAGCCAAGGCCGCCGCTACGTCGGAGACAGTAACCCCGAAATACCACCAATAAGCCGTTGGGTCACTCTGGACTCGCTCAATCTCCATCGAGAGCCTTCCTAAGTCTGGAGATACTCCCGCCGTCCGACCCGTTCTCCAACGAGGCCCGACGACCCGTCGTAAACCTTAATACCGTTCGTGAGGCCACCGGTCGCCGCGATCTGCCGGCGGACCAAGGAAGCGATCGTTGTCAAAATCCGAAGGATCAAGACCCCGCCGTCATTGTCACGGCCTTTTGTTGAGCTCTACCGCCTTACCCTTTCTGCTCATCGGCGGTCCCTCTTTCTGGTATGACTTAGGTGCGCATGCTGTCGCCCCTTCAGTTCTTGTGAGCAGCCGTTGTCGCCAATTCCTTCGTGCGCCTCTCCGAAGCCCGATGAGCGTCTCACTTGCACGACTACTCTGACGCCCTCCGATTGGAACCGGCGAATACCTTCTGGCGCCAATTGGCTCTTGCGTCAGCAAGATTGTTCTCCGCGCGAATCGTTAACGTCAAGAGTCCTGCTCAAATTTTTCGGGGCAGCTTAGAAGAGCACAGCCACGATTTGAGGGCTTCACCGGCCGATACCTTTCCGCGGTGTGAGGGGACCGTTTCGTTTATCCGATCCGGGCACGCATCGTGCTGTTACCTTGGGCGTCCATTTGCCCACACCCTTGCGGCCAATGTGCGATGGCGCTATAAGTACCGGTAGCACGATTGTCGGCGAAGGCGGCCGCCGGGACGGATTGTGATTGGTGGCGAAATGCTCTCACTCAAGTCGAGGAGACCGCGGGACGTGCCCCCAGGATCGGGTACGGCCGAAATCCCATTCCAAATGAGCCTGATCCGATGCGGCCATTTCGCGTTGAAGCACAGCTGCTCCCGTGCCTCCGATCGGTTCACCTGAGGCCTTAGGGGTGTTGCCTTCGAGCGATGTACCCGCAAAGGTCCCTGAGGCTTTCGCCGCAGGCTGGCAAATTGCCGAGCTCTTCCACGAACCGGTCCCCCATCACCCACCGAGTCATGAGGCTATCCCCGACCATCTCCCTGGAGTTTCACAACTCGGTTCGTACCAGACGATCGTCTTGCACCTCGACCAGGCTGACCGGGCGCTATCCGACCTCCTAGGCGCCGACCACACCCTGACATCGGGTGCCGTGGCCTTCGTCAGACAAGCACTCAACAACGATCCGATCAGCGGAGACCAAGTGCGCTCGACCGTGGCGACGCTGCACAAATCGGCCCTGACCGAGCTGACCATCGCCGACTTCCGTTTGGGAAAGGCCTACGGCCTAGGCCGTGCCCTCGCTGAGACCGCTCTCCTCCCCGTCTTCTCCAGCGAAGACGACAAGCCAGCGCGCTACAGGGAGAAGTTTGGCGCGGGACGGTTGGGGAACCTCTACGGGTGGCTCGCCGACCTGAAGTCGGCACTCCCCGATCACAGCGCTTACGCGGTGAGCTGGTCGCTGCGGCAGTGGGCACAGTGGGCGCAGCAAGCTTCTGGCCCGGCTTTGGCTAACGCCGATCCCTACCTCCGTCGTCAGGGTCAACAATGGCGAGCCCTTCTCTCGGGAGAACGGGCAGGACAAGACCTCCTGGGCACCATCGATCTTGTTAACGCCGCACAGGGCCTGAGCTCCCGCATCGGCCGTACCATTGGCGCCTTCGTGAGTCGTTACAAGGGCATCGTGGCTTTGACAATCGCGTTGATGCTCCTCGTCGTGGGGGGAGTCGTCGCTGTCGCGGCCGAGACAGGCAACGCCAAGATCTTGTGGGCAGGGCTCACAGCCCTGATCGGTGTCGTCGGAGGATGGAAGGGAGTTAGTGCCTCACTCGGAAAGGGCATCCGTGCGGTCGAGCCGAGCCTGTGGCAGTCCGAACTGGACTCCGTCATCGCCAATCGAATCCTGGTGCTGCCCATTGCCGTGTCTAAACCAACCGACGATCTGGCAACGATGGGCATGCTGGTGGCCGACACACAGAAGGCTGCGCAGGAGAGGCTGGCCACGCTGAGTCCAGGACAACCACGCCCAGCGGGCGCGAGAGGGGATTGACCGTGACGCTAGCGACGACGGGGATCACGATGGATCCCGCTCAACCCTTCCCCGTCGCCCGGAGGCCCTTCAGGCGGACTTCGACGCCGCTAAGGATGCGCTACTCAACGACGACGGCTGGCCGAATCCCGCCAAGGACGGCCAGCGCGAGCTCGTGGCGGATCTCGCACTGGAAGGTGGCGGTGTGAAGGGTATTGGTCTCGTCGGCGCCGTCCTGGTGCTGAGTGAGGCCGGCTACCGCTTCCGAGGTGTGGCGGGCACCAGTGCCGGGTCGATCGCGGCCACTCTCATCGCGGCATTGACGAAGGCGGGCCAGCCGATGTCAAGGCTCAAGGAGTTCATGGACTCCATGGAGTTCTCCAAGTTCATGCCGGAAGGTCGCCTGCACTCCTTCTTGGACCACGAAGGTGGCAAGGTTGGATCCCTCGTCGCAGACGCCGCCATCCTCACCCATCGCATGGGTCTCTACCCCGGGAGTTACCTGGAGGAGTGGCTGTCCCCGAAGCTCGACGAACTCGATTCGGCAACATTCGGTGACCTCAAGCTCTCTGCCGACGACGATCCGGGCCAAAGCTTGCCCCCCGGTCACGAGTACCGACTCGTGGTCCACGTCTCCGATGTCACCCGAGCACAACTCGTGCAGCTACCCTGGGACTTTCCGATCTACGGCTTCGCCCCTGACGGAATGGATGTCGTCCAAGCCGTCCGGGCCTCTATGTCCATCCCCTTCTTCTTCGTGCCTGTCACTTTTCAGACCCAGTCAGCAGACGTCGAGGTGCCCACACCTGACGGCCGGTCGGCTACCCAGCACCACGAGGGGGGAACGGTGACCTGGGTTGACGGAGGGATGCTTCGCAATTTTCCAATCAATGCCTTCGACCGGGTGACAGGAGACCCGCGGTGGCCGACGATCGGCATCAAGCTCTCCTCGCTCCAGACACGCTTTGCTCCAACCAATGCCTGTGAGAACGCCGTGGCCGTAGGCGTGCACTGCCTCAGGACGATGATGAACGAGTGGGACGCTTATACCGTCGACGAACAAACGGCTGGTCGGACGATCTTCGTTGACAACGGCGGGCTAACGGCGACCGACTTTAACCTGACGAAGGAACAGCAAAACACGTTGTTCCTAAATGGCGTTGGCGCAGCCACCCAATTCGTCATCGAGATGTCAGCCAACCACGGCGTGCCCCGCGCAGGAGTACAGGCAGCGACCTTGATCCGCACCCGACGCACCACAGTGGCTCCCAACATATAAAGGTGATTCCACGACTCGACTGGTCGCATGACCTGCTTGGACGGGGCGTTCGCACCCACAGGTTGCGGTTCCATCTCAACCGACGTGAGCCATTATCAGCACCGCCGTTACGGCGATCAACGCAATTCCAAGGATCTGCAACGCGATTGAGGCCGTAAGCCACTCGGCGTTGGATCCATTGTTCTTCCTGAGACTCTCAAGATAGTCAACAAGAATGCTAGCGACCTGCTGATCCCACCCCTCGTCACCCCAGTCCTTATCGACCAAATCTCGCAGATTAGATACGTCGCTCGCGGTAACGTTGCCCGGCACATTGATAATCAAAGCACAGATGGCCGAAGCGACAAGACCACCAATGCAACCCCGAGAGTCCATCGGGAACTGAGCGGCAAGACAGGCTTCGTGCTGCCAGCAGCGATCGCCAGCAGTCCGGAGACCAGCGCCACAAGTCCTCCGGAAACGCCGACCAGGCTGAGCGACCGGCCCCGCACGTTTTGATAGTCCTGTTCCGACCGCGACACCTCAGACGCAACATGCGCGCCAAGGTCATTCGGCATTTTGCCTACCTGGACTTTCGAGCCGGTATTCGACGCGTGGTTCTCTTGAATCGCGGGGCCTTCTTAGCGGCCTCACGCATCGTGGTGCGCTTGATCGGAGGGGCCTTCTTGATGGACTTGCGGACAGTTGTCCCTTTGATGGGCCGCGCCTTCTTCGCCGGGGCCTTTTTTCCCGCCTTCCTGACCGGGGATTTGGTCGCGGACTGCTTGGCTCCCGCTTTCTGCACGCCCTTTACCTTCAGGGACCGCTTTGTTGTCGACATATCTCAATGATCTCCCATGAGGAACGAGATGTCGAGCGGTTCGACTCACGGCCGTCTGGTCCCAGCTCCTGGTGTCTTCAGTCTGAGTGGGAGTCAGTGACTCCCGTACGTGCGGAGATACCCATTCGAACGGTACTCGTGAATGAAACCGCCGAGCGTGTCGCTCCGTCGCATTTGGCCAGGATCTGGATTGCCGATCTGAAGTACCGTCTTCCGTATGGAAAGCGGCGGCTGCTGACCAAGCGAGCAGTGCGACAATGTTCCGTCGTAATGATCGACGAATCGCTGAGGACACATTCGAGCTGACTGCGATGGAAAACAAGCACCGGTTGAGCAGCGGGACAGAATTCGCCGAGTTGAAGGCACAGCGAGTCGGCGAGCCTGGGTCCGGAAAACTCCTGATTGTCGCGTCTCACTGCCCGGGTGGGCCCCTGCTCGCGGCAGTTTTAGTCATACCGACGATTGACCATCACCTACGGTCGACTCCTACCACTACCGCGGGAGACCATCGGTCGAGGTCTCAGTCGCGGTTCCGGTCCTTCATCACAGAGCAGTCGACCTTCTTGACACCACACGATCCGCCGTTGGCGACGGTCCGTTAAAGCCTAACTACATTGAGTCGCCTCTTGAATTCGGTGGACCGGCTGTTAAGCTGGCGAGAGGTTCGCGAGTCTCATATCCTTCGCCCAATTGGCCATACCGCTGTCGCTCATTGGCAAGATCTGGAGGGCCATGAAACCACAACGCTTTCGTGCCTGGATCGAGGCGGTCTTTGCGATCGCAGCGGGGGCACTTGGAATCTTGACGGCCTTCTGGCACGACTGGATTGAAGGCCTTACTGGCTGGGATCCCGATCATCACAATGGGTCTTTCGAGTGGCTCATCGTGTGCGCACTTTTGCTCGTGGCCGTCCTAGTAGGACTCCTCGCACGCCGCGATTGGCGACGAATGAAGGTGCAGGTAGCAACCGAAACTTAAGGAAACAAATGAAACTGGCGTCGTTTCCGGCTTCTCTCGGCCTGAGCCCGTCCTCCGCCTTAGTAAGTCTACTGCTTCTGACGATAGTCTCAAGATTGCTTAGTCTAAAGGGGTGTGATTCTCGTGCCTGATGAGGACATCCAGAAGTTAGTAAGTGAGTCGGCTCTTAGTGTCACGGGCACCGTCGAGAGGATGGGCACATCCACCTTGGATCAAGTTCCCGCCGATGCTCATACGGGAGTGATTCTCGTCGACAGAGTCCTTCACTCCCCCACAGTCTTTGCCCACTTGGCGGGGACCAGGATTACCGTTCAGTTTGACTCGAATGTCGCCCCGCCTAACCCGGGTGAGAGGCTGGCAGTGTTCGCGAACGGTCTTGCCTACGGCGACACCATTGCGGTGACTGAGGTGGGCCGTGTGCCCATATCTGAAATCGACGCCAGACTGGCACGAGTCGCTGCTCAGCCGTCTCAAGCGCCCTTGAGCGACCTGCAGCGCCAGCTCGCTGGAGAACAATTTCGCTCGCATGCCGACTCAGCGGACGCCATCGTAGTCGGGCGAGTTTCCGCACTCGAAAAGGCTGGCCCACTTGCAATGTCTGAACACGATCCAGACTGGTGGCGGGCCACCATCGATGTTCAACACGTTGAGAAAGGCGACGTTCCTGAACAACAAGTGACTGTGGCATTTCCGAGTAGCCAAGACGTGAGATGGCACACCACCCCGAAGCCCGTGGCTGGGCAAGACGGTGTCTGGGTCCTTCATGCCACCGAAGGCGCGACGCGCGACATAGCGCCCTTCCAGCTGGCTGACTCAGAGGACTTCCGGTCCCTCCAGGATCTCGACCTGCTGAGAGGAAGGGAGGTGAACTCATGACTATCAAGGTCGTAAACATGATCCCCCAGTCCATGTCGGCTGAAACAAATCAAGACAGTGAACCGAACATCGCTGTCGACCCGACCAACACTGACCACATCATCGCCACCGCTTTCACGCCAGCCCCAGCCGGAGGAGCAAACGCCCCTGTCTACGTGTCTACCGACGGCGGGAACACTTGGTCACTGAACACCATTGTTCCCGGAGACGGAGAATTCGGAACGGGCGATATCACCACCGCCTTTGCCGGAAGTGGTGGGAGCCTATACGCCGGAATCTTGAACGGAAGCACAGGCGCCCTCGATGTGCTACGAACGGCGAATCCGTTCGCGACGACCCCGATGACACTCTTAGAGACCCGGGCGGGAGAGGATCAGCCCTGGACCGTAGCGACGACAACAACAGTTGCAGGTACGGCCGAGGATCGCGTTTACGTTGGGAACAACGACTTCAATCAAGCCAACGGCCAAACTGCGACAGTCGATCTGTCATTGGATGCCGCAACAGCGGCAGCACCTGCTGGTTTTGCGCCTTATCAGATCGAGAAACGCACTCCAGCCACTCAGGACGGGCCTCCGACCAGAGTTGCCGTTCACAGCGACGGTACCGTCTATGCCGCCTTCGAGCATTGGGGCGACACCACCAACTTCCCCGGGTTTACCTTCGATGTCGTCGTTACTCGAGATGACGGCTGGGGTTCGGGAGCGACCCCGTTCAGCAACCTATTGGACTCGACCGATGGGAACGCTGGACAGCGGGTCGCCACTGGCCTCTACGCCAAATGGAACGACGTCATGGGCCAAGAACGGATCGGCGCTGATCTAGCCATCGCTGTCGATCCCACCAATTCCGGCACCGTCTACTTGGCATACTGCGACCGCGTCGGTGGCGCCACCGGTACTGACTGGACGGTCCACGTTGTCATGTCGTCAGACCGAGGCCAAACCTGGTCCCAGGACCTTCGAACCATTACGAACGCCAAGAACCCTGCCTTGGCGATAAGCTCCAACTCAACTGTTGGGCTCCTCTATCAAGAGTACGCCAACTCAACCTGGACGACCGTCCTCGAGATGACCTCGAATCATTGGTCCGATGCACCTACGGCCTTTACTTTGCACACCGCTTCTGCAACAGCACCCACAGCAACATTTCAGCCATACATCGGTGACTACGTCCGATTGCTAGCCGTCGGCACTAATTTCTACGGCGTGTTCTGTGGCAACAACACGCCAGACGCCGCTAACTTTCCTCAAGGGGTTGTGTACCAACGAAACGCCAATTGGACCACCCAGACACTGCTCAGCACCGACAACGTCACACCTGTGGCCATATCGATCGATCCCTTCTTTTTCCACTGGGAACCCGACGCAACGATTAAACCGATCGTCCCAACGGGCATTCTCCCTAGAGAGCCGATCCTCCGACAGCCCGTCACTCGCACTCCGATCGCACGTTACCCAGTGACGCCGGTTGTAAGGCAGCCCATTGTTCCGGTTGATCCGGCTCCGTGAACCCAAGGGAGGGTAGGCGATCGAGACTGAAGCTCTAGTGTCCGCTCAGAAGGCACCAGCTCGCCAGGAACACGTGTTGTTGGTGAGTATGCCTTTCGGTACCGTCGAACGCCCATCCCTGGCTCTCGGACTGCTTAAAGCCCATTGCAGCCGCCTGGGCGTGCCCTGTGACGTCCGCTACCTGAATCTCGAATTCGCTCAGCTGATCGGCTTGGCCGACTACGACTGGCTCTCCTCTGACGTTCCATACACTGCCTTTGCTGGCGAGTGGCTCTTCGCTGAGGCTCTATACGGATCCAGGCCATCGGACGACGCTTCCTACATCGAAGCCGTTCTCCGAGCCGAATGGCGCTTAGCGGACCGAGACCTTGCCCGACTCCTCAAGCTGCGGTCGTATGCGATTCCATTCTTAGCCTCGATCCACCGATCGGCGACCTGGTGGGACACCGAGTGAAGTGAACCGCAGCACGACGAGTCGCTCCACGGAACGCTGAGTGCTCCAGCCGCGGAGAGGGCGTGCGGGACCAAGCC
>Ga0182024_10017529_pt1 | contig 13429 bp, 11 predicted proteins | sample P32metaG_FD_120480 | JGI IMG/M metagenome (GOLD analysis project Ga0182024, IMG submission 120480) | Permafrost microbial communities from Stordalen Mire, Sweden - P3-2 metaG (Illumina Assembly) | ecosystem: Environmental > Terrestrial > Soil > Wetlands > Permafrost | place: Sweden: Stordalen...
AAAGGAAAATAGCGCCGCCAAGGGCGTCAACGGCAAGCAGGACGATAAGTCGGCCGTCAACGCCGGCGCCGCCTACGTCTATTACTGACGAGCAGGAGAAAAATGGCATGCGCAAGATAGCTTCATTGGTCGCAGCGGCAGTCCTTCTCTCGATCGCAAGTGCGGGTCTTTCGCTCGCACAGCAGGCCCCTCCGGGTGCCGGCGCTCCGCCTGCCGGACCGGGTGCGGGTGCTCGCGGGCGTGGGGGAGCTCCTCCGCCGCCGTTCCGCATCATGAGTCCTGATATGGTCGACGGCTCGCTGCTCCCGCAGCAATTCACTTGCGCCGCCGGTACGGAGGCGGTGTCGCCGCCCCTGCAATGGATGAACGCGCCGAGAGGCACGGTGAGCTTCGCTCTGATCGTCCACGACATGGAGCCGCGTCCGCAAAAGAAACTCGACGACATTTTGCATTGGATGGTGTGGAACATCCCCGCTACAGCGACCAAGTTCCCGCAGGGTATTCCGTCCAATACCGCCGATCTTCCGGACGGTAGTCATCAGACCAACGGCAATCCGGGCCAGGGTGGCATCACCGGCTATCTGCCGCCGTGCCCGCCGCAAAACGTTCCCCTGCCGCACCACTACGCGTTCGATATGTTCGCACTCGATACCAAAGTGGACTTGCCGGAGACGGCCACGCGCGCGGACCTTATGAAGGTTATGGACGGCCACATCCTCGGGCACGCTTCCCTGGTCGTTCCTTTCAATCGCTAGACCGCAACATGACGGATTTAGAGTCTCATTCTCTTTCTTTCTTCGGTTGTGAGGAGGCAATGTGAAGCTCGGAGTGAGGAGAACGGCCTTTCTTAGCGTAGTAACCATAGTGATCTGCTTTTTCGGTGTTGTCCTTGCCTTCGGGCAGGCTGCCCCGCAGCGCCCAGTGCAACCGCCGCCAGCACAAAGCCAGGCGGCGGAGCAGAAGGCAGAAGATGTCTTTAAGAATATTCAGGTCCTGAGAGGAATTTCCGTGAAGGAATTTATGGATACCATGGGTTTTTTCGCCGCCTCCACGGGCCTCAACTGCGCCGATTGCCATGTCTCGGAAGAAGATTGGGAGGCATACGCAAAGGACGACCGTGCACTTAAGCAGACTGCGCGCAAGATGGTCTTGATGATGAATGGCATCAATCGAAGCTACTTCGGGGGGAAGCGGGAGGTGACTTGCTGGTCCTGCCATCGCGGAGGTGACAAACCTACTGTCACTCCGGATCTAACTGTGCAGTACAGCTCCGCGCCTCCGCCGGAACCGGATGAAATCACTGAGGCGGCGCCCCGTCAGCCGTCTGCCGACGAGATTCTGGACAAGTATATTCAAGCAATCGGCGGAGCTCAGCGGGTCGCCAGCCTCACCAGCTTCACGGCCAAAGGAACCTATGTAGGGTTCGACACCGCCATGATGAAGGTCCCGGTGGACATTTTTGCTAAGGCTCCGAATCAACGCACCATGATCGTGCATATGCCCGAAGGGGACAGCACCAGAACCTACGACGGGCAGCGCGGTTGGTTCACGCTGCCAGGCTTCCCTGTGCCGGTGCTCGAGTTGAGCGGAGGCGATCTGAACGGCGCCGGGGCGGACGCGCTGCTGGCTTTCCCCGCGCGGATCAAGCAGGACTTCACCCAATGGATCGTGGGCTTTCCCGTCACCATCAACGATGTCGATACGCTGGTCGTTCAGGGGAGGCTGGCGCCCGCCGGCTTTCCAGTAAAATTATACTTCGACCCAAAGACGGGCCTGCTGGTGCGTTCCGTGCGCCTTGTCAATTCCATCGTGGGGATGAATCCAACGCAGGTCGACTATGAAGATTACCGCGAGGTTAACGGAGTCAAAGTGCCGTTCAAGTGGACAGTGACTTGGACGGACGGACGGTCAGTCATCGAGTTGAGTTCGCTCCAACCGAACGTGCCGGTGGACGCAGCGAAATTCGGCAAACCGGCGCCGCCTGTGAAACCCAACCGGGCCGCAGAGCGGTAAGCCTTGCGCGGCCGCGGCGTCTACAGTTTACGAAGCAGTTCTACTCCGTCATTCCGCGATTAAAGGCCAATGGGCGCTGTTCAAGCAAATCAGCGCCGATACTAAAGATCTCCACTAATATTCCGTTCTCCGGCATGTACAGAGCCGGCCCGAGCGGCTGTGCGCTCGTGTACTCGAAAATGCCCCACGGCGGCGGCGCAGAGGCCGCGGACGCAAGGCTTTGGGCGGCGCTTGCTAGGGGCAATCGACACCGACGGCGTTCCCGCAGGGAGGCGAATTGCAAGGGCACAAAGAGATAGACGCACCAGCGGTAGTACCGATCGCTTTCGAGGCTGGCCGTAACACGATCTGGCGGGTTACCGGAATCCGCGCCAATGAACGTATCCAGCAGCGGCACAATCCCACCGGCTCCCGACGTGCAAATCACCAACGTAATCAGGTCACCGCTGTTCACGGGCAGATTGTCAATTTGGACCCAGCCGGGGGGCGTCCACTCATACCACAGAAAGAAAGTCGGCTTGCCGCCAGGACTGGTGGCAGCTCCCGCTGCCGGAAGCGGAAATCCCCAAGGCTCAGGCTTGGTATGCGAAGACCTTCGGCGGGACGACGGGGACCCGTAACGGCGCCCCGGTCGTGGACCTCCCGGGAGTACAGCTCCGGTTCGCCAAGGCCGAGACGCAGCAGGCGCCGACGAGAGGGCGTGTGCTCGACCACATCGGTTTCGACGTGAAGGACCACGCCGCTTTCGTGAAGAAGATCCAGGCAGAAGGCATCAAGCTCGACGAGCCGGTTCGAAAAGGTGGCAACGGCAACACCATCACCTACATCACCGATCCCTGGGGTACCCGTATCGAGATCATCGAACGGGCACCGTTGGGGCCCGAGGTGCGATAAGACGCGCGTCGGAGCAAAAGCTGGCAGTAGTGGCCTCCCGTTTCGAATCCCTGCGCGAACACCGATCCGACCCTAACCGCCTGGGTAAGTTTTGGGAAGCAGACCCGGGTAACTTTTCGCGAGCGCCAGAGCTCTAAATCCGCAACGCGAAAAATTTGTCAAAATGGACCCGCTGCGGAACGCCGACTGGCCATTCCACATCGCCTTGGATGCACCCATGGGAAACAGGTTGTGATCGTCGGCAGTTCCTCACGTGATATACTCACGCAGCCCATGGTGAGAGTTTCGGCATCATCGAACCGCCAGATATTTCTTTACTTCACCTCTCTGACGCTGATCGTCTATCTGGTCGCTCCCGAAAATCCGCTGCTCGATATTCCGGTGTCTTACATGCTGAAGAACCGGTCGCATGCGACAGCCGCACAGGTCTCGATCTTTCGGCTGTTAATTGTGCTGCCGATGTATTTAGCCTTTGTCTTTGGCCTCGCTCGGGCCGCGAGTGACAGAGCGTCACTCGCTGCGGAATTCCTGTGGCAAGGAATGACCGGCGGTCCTTACGCGTCAGGGGGCCTTCAGCGTTTCGAGAACGGCGCGGGTTGATAAACGCGGATCGACAAAGACGCGGCCAAAGATTCCTGATCTCAGCGCGGCAACGCAGACACATCGTTGTTTGGCGCTACTCCTGGTTTACGCGCTACTCGGACACTACTTTTTCAAATTTGGGGTTTGGCGCAGAGTTGAGCTTCCGCAAGAAAGTTATGGAAGGCGCCACATCGTTGACCAATACGTCCGTTTTTGTCCAGCGTACCGACGAGCGCGTCTGTTGTTCGTGCGGCGTGACTCCGCAAGTTGCGCAATTTGGGCTGGGTGTGATGCCGCAATCACCTGCTCGGTCAAGAGGCCGGTGGGCGACGCCCCGAAGTCGTAGAGATGAAACGGGGCTCCGTCACCACCAACCAGGCTTCGCCGTTTTGAATTTGGAATTAATCAGGGATCTATGCGGCGTTGACTGTTTTCGAGGCCAGTCCTACATATTGATAGCCCTTAACAGCGCAGTCAGTGGTGGAGGCACCCAACAGTAGGTGGCTTCCCAAACTCTACCTCCACCACTGCAACCAATCACGTAACCACCTTCTAGCTGACGTGTCATTCGGGGTCAATGACCAAATCGTGGGAACAGGTACGACCCGACAATCAGGTTTATACACACCATTGCGTGCTGAAAGATTTCAGCCATCAATTCTCCAGTATCGCGCAGCATTTGGCGTAGCTCTTCGTCGGCATCGGGCCGAGGTCTCCCGGCAAAGATTACACCGGCCACAAGGTCGCCGGCGTACTCCAGTAAAACCTCCGATTCGGTTCTCTCCACATTCATGCGTATCTCAAGCTTTCCGACTTGCCTCTCATTGAGGTTCTCGATGGCGTGGCTACATGCGCCAACATCAATATGGCCACCGGAGTTATTTCTAAAGAGGTTGACCCGATCCTTCGTGGCCCTGAGTGCGACGACCGCGTTAGTCCAATGCTGCAACTCATCTGCCTTAAATGATGATCGGAGCAGTCGAAAGTTTTTACTGCCATTAAGCTCCGCGATTGATTTGCAGAGCTCGAGCGCTGTTGCAAAAGAACGTCTCAGAAAGTAAACGGTCCGGTATGGTTTGCCTAGCCGATCCAGATCTTCGTAATTGTTTTCGTCATCCATCCCGAAGAGTTCGATACGCAAATCTTCGTAGAGGATCGAAATTCGCGCAATCTGCGCTGAAATGTGATCTCGGCAATCCCTCTCCGAAATTGATGAGTCATAGAAGACTCGCTTCAACACGCCGAAACGCGTAACCGTCAAACCTTTTGGGGAGCTGTGCTTCACGCCTCCATCTTTCCATCATTCTCGCTGGTGCGGCAGGGTTGCCCAGTAGAGACCCTGCGATGCATCATTGAGATTTTCGCCGCAGTCGCAGCACTTCGTTTTTCGAAATAACTCGTGACGTCCCTCATATTGTGAGTAGTTTTGATTGCGAATTTTGAACCAGCCCTCACCATAGGCGGCGTGCTTTCGCTTGGCGACGATTCCTCCCAGGTCCCGTTCACAGGCTAAGCGGAAGAATTCGACGCCGGTGCGCTCGATGTGGCTGGCGTAGAGCAGCACTGATGGCTGCTCCGGCACGATGTTGCGCAGCAGCCGCTTTCGTTTGATTAGCGGCCGTAACCGCAGGTCTTCGCCATTGAGCCGCGGTAGATCGAACGCGTAGAAGACCGGCTGCCCACGTCCACGTCGTCGCAGTAGTTCATAGAACTGCGGCTGGCCTTAGGAATCGAGGCACACGATTTCTCCATCCAGTACCGCCTCGCAGTCCAAGTCGATGTGGATGGCCGCGCATAGATCAAGAAAGCTCTTGTCTGTGTTGCCGCGCGGGACACGAGCCGCGTCTGATCCTCGCCCACATACGCTAGTGCCCGGAACCCTGTTTGGCATGAGCCTTACAAACAGCGATCTTCGTCACTCTACCACCTAACTTCCGAAAGGCCCGAACTACTATATCGCGCAGAATAGATGGCCGAACCAAGCTAATTCGGGCCGCTGAAGATCGTTTATTGGCTCTTAGAGCTTGGCGGGCTGAACAGGCTCTGTATGAAGCCGCTAAGGTTGTATGTCAGACCCATAAAAGGGCTCTTCCGATATCCTGTCGTCGTTTGCACAGTCGGTATCACGCCAGTGCCCGACCATGTCACCTGATTCGCGTTCGTGAGAACGCTCGTAGCGCCATTTTGAATCGCCAGCCCCCCGAAGATCTGAACATTCCTGATGAAAGCCTCAATGCTGCCGCCGATGTAGAAATTAGAGGAAGGGCTTGTCAGGGAAAAACCCACGCTAACCCCCGGAATAAGATCCCTGAAACGGCTACGTCCTTGTCTAGAGAACAATGTCCACGGCACTTCGGCGTCGATCGGAATAGGATACACCGTTAACACAAGTACTGGATCCACGATGCGCGAGGCGTATCCCGTCGGTCCGGGACATGAGTAAACAACCATTTTGGACGCATCGACCGTACACCCAGTGTACTGGTTGGCTGACAGTGTATCCATAGTTGTAGCTCCGGGCGTCGCGGCGACAAAGCCTGGCGGAAGTTGCCTCGGCGGTACGTAAGCGGCCGGCACAAAACCGAAGTTCGGATATCGTGTGAGACCCACCACCGCCCCGGCCGCAAGGTTGAAATACGAGAGCGAATGCGTCTGAGGCAAGGTCAGATTGACCAGACCGACAGACTGATCCGCCGGCTGGCCGCTCGCTACCGACGCTGGAACCGTTGCACCTGAGTTTTGCCAGATAATTGGGAACGTCGGTGAGATGGAGAGGAAAGGCGAAGCGCCCCCGGCCTTTCCTACCTTTTCTTCGGTTCCTAAAGTCAGGGCGGCGGCATAGTACCGCCCATTGCCGGGCCCTGGCACGAAAACAACTTCACCCGCGGAATAATCTCTCGAGGTCCATGTCGAAGGTTGGCCCAGAAGGCCGCTCGGCCGGATGACCCCTAAGTCCGACCACATCAAATTGCTGTCACAGGCCTGCCCGGTCGATCCAGGCATAGACACGGGCGAAACCTTGCCGCTATTTCCCCCAGTCGAGGCTGAATAGTAGCGACCTTTCATGTCGTGAACAATATCACCCGTTTTGTAGGGTTTTTGGGCTTCCCAAGCATTCCTGGCCAGGTCGGCTGGGGGGCGGGCGGTCCCGAGGTCGCTCCATGTTACGCCGCCATCGCAGATCGAGAAAGCCGTGTCGACCACGGTGCTCGGCTGCATGATCTGAAAAGGTGGCTGGACTGGAACTTCCCCGGACCGTCCTGTATCGATCGCCTGCCAATAATGTCCAGACCCATCGGTCACTACCCAATCCTTGGCGTAAGTGTGATGGAGGTCCCAGACGTGAGAAGGATCTCCCGATTTCGCGGACTTCCATGTGATGGTCCCGTCGATCACGCTGTTTGGAAAAGAACTGGGCGTTGATCCATCGATTGCCGGGAAAGCCGGAAATGGGTTTACTGGGTGCGGCCCCGACGTACCCGCGACGAAACGTATCACTTCGTAGTAATCGGTGCCGCTCTTCACCACATCGCCTAGTTCGTAGTGAGTGTTCGCAAGCCACTTCGAGCTTGCCTTATTCGTTGACTTTCCGATAAACATCCAGACCAGATCGCCGTCGGTTACTGTTGTTGGCTCGCCTGGAAGGCTCGAAATAATCGGTGCTGTGTCTCCGCTGCTTCCGGCAGCCGTGCCCACCACGATATAGACGTGGTTGTTGGCAGCGACCGAGTCCCCAAGCGAATAGGGCTGGCCGGACTTCCACGCGGGTCCCGGGCCGGATTGGCGGGAATCCAGCCAGCACACATCGCCATCGCGAAGTGCGCAGTCCCGCGATTGCGTAGGCGGGGGCGGAAACGTGAGTGTGAGTTCGGATCTTCCACCGCCCGCGATCGAACTGACATAGTAGAAGTTCTTGTTCGCTGCCTTAACTTTCACGTTGCGGTCATACGGAGTATCGATCTTCCACGTAGTCTCAGTCAGGCGGGCGCAAGGATTCGCCGCGGCGCCCCACCGGTCTCCACACGGTGACCAAGTCAAAGCCCCGTCCATTATCGTCCGTTGTCCTCCCATAAAGGGGTCGTTGGTTCCGGACTTTCCCTTGACTAGGTTATTCCGAATCGAGCTTACATAGTAGAGGTAATTGTCGGACCCTCGAACCACATCTCGCCAATTGTAGTCTGTACCCGCAGTCCAACTTACTCCTGGATCGTTGCACGTCGGGTCCATATCGGGCTTGGCCCCGCAGATGGACCAGACCAGGTCTCCATCTTCAAACCTGAATTCCGTGAACGGATCGACGCGCGAGGTGCCTCTGCCTTGCGTAAAACCGACCATCCGATATAGGGTGCCATTCGAAGTGAACCCGTCGCCGATAGAATAGTTCCCCGCATGCCAGGCCGGCAGTGGGCCGCCAGGGCCGAAGCTCAACCAGAGCAGATTGCCATCGCGTATCGCGCTGGGAGGAGATGTCGGGAACGGGTCGTCCGCCGCGGCGGCCGAGTTTGCGTTGTTCTGCCCAGATGAATTAGTGTTCGCCGGAGGTTTTCCCGATGTCCCGCCTTTTGACCGCACCATGGTGAAGTAGTGGCCGTTGTAGGGATCGAGGATGACGTCTCCCAGCAGGTAGTGCGATCGCTCCAGCCACTGCTGCGGCTTCCCCGCTGTGCCGCTTCCTGCTCCTCCGCCCGCGCCCTGTCCCTGTCCTCCGCCTTGCCCACCCCCGCCTTGCCCACCCCCGCCTTGCCCGCCCGAGGATTGGCTGGAAGCGGCTGACACATTAGGCGCCGTGGCCCCGGAGTCCAGCCAGATTAGGTCGCCATCTTCAGTGGTCGGAGGAACGTCGACGGGCAAGTCGGGCTCATGGGGCTCTGTTCCCGAGATTCCACCGGTAAGAGCGGTGTAGTAGTGACCGTTGTTTGTGCTGGAGATGATGACGCTTCCGGCCGGATAGAACGTGTTCCCCTGCCACGGCGCTCCAGGCGCCGGCGGGCTGAAAACCATGTTTACGGTGAAGGTGGGGATCACGTCACCAGGCAGTTGGTAGGGCCAGGTGAGATATATCGTCCGCGGAATCATCACGACGGATAGGGGATCCGTGGGCGCCGTGCCAGACTTCCCGCCTTTAACGGCTAGGTAGTAATGAAGGTGTGCTCCCCTTAACGCATCGGCCTGTTTCTTCAGAACCATGCTGCCGTTCTGTAGCAGCACTGCCGCCCTTTCATTTAGACGATTAGCATCGGAGGGCAAATATATGGCTGCCAGATGCAGGAGCTCGGCGGCCGACTGAAATAAGAACTCGACCTTGTACGCGTTGACCCCCTCTTTTTCGTACGTTTCAGCTGCAACTTGCACTTGGTCGGCTGCTGACTGCAAGAGGCGCGCCTTTGTTGGACCATCGGAAATCGGGGATGCTTTATCGAGAGCCGTGCCCGCCGCGTCTAGTGCTTGTTGGGCTGCGGCATTCGGTTTTTCTGGCAGTTCCTCCTTTCCAAATCTTCGGAACAACTCCTCTTGTTGAAGCTGTTGCGAAGTCTGTTGAAGCTGTTGCGAGGTAAGCCCGTTTTGTTGGTTAGATGCAGCGCCTCCGTGTCCAATGAAGTGGCCAGTTGCTCCAATTCTCCCGCCTGGCGGATAAAACCTTGCATCTGCCCTTCACAGGAGCTAGATACGAGGGCCGCGGCTTCTGTGATGGAGGACGGAGGGGTAGCGGGAACCGCCTCTTGAGGTCCATGTACGCGCAGGCTTAAATCTCCCCGCAGTGCGGCGCTATCTTGTTGAGTCGCGATTTGAAAAGCTTGATCGAAAATGTTGTCGAAGTTGGCACCTCTGGCCACGCACACAACATCGCCTTTAGCATGCATCACATTTTCACGCCACGGGAACGATTTGATCTTTACATCGGAGTCAGACTTCGCGTTGGACCTGAGCATTGCGTACGGATCGTTCATTTCCTGCCAAATCACTTCGCCGTCCAGGATCCTTTCGGTGCGGGGCTGCGCTGGAAACGGATCGACCGGACGTTTGCCGGACCTAAGCACGTGTTCTTTAGTTTTGTTGCCTTTTTCCGCCGCAGTGCCCTTGGTATGCTGATCCGCGTGAGCTATAAAGAAGTGGCTGCCATTGGCATCGCTGACAACCTCTCCGTCGCGATAGTCTGTACTTGGCTGCCATGGCCGCGGATCTGCTCCGGCAGGCGCGTGGGTACCGGCCGGTGTCCACCAATTCCCTTTGCCAGCCGTGTCTTCCATCTCCCCTGGCGACCCTGCCGCCTGGCCGCCACCACCACCACTCGCTGTTACCGGAAAGCTCGGCCGAATGGGAGACGGATTCAGCGCCGCGCCTTGCGAATTCGTTACGTTGACGTTGAGTGCTTTAATCTGGTCAACGTTTACGCCCCTTTCGCCGAGGTCCGAGATTTCCACTCCAACGACCAGCACTTGGTTCATCAGAATGGGATCTTTCAATATCGAGCAGGCATTCCAGTGATGCGTCCGCACCACTTCTGGTTGTTTGCAGGCCTTCTGGCCCTGGCTATCGGTCTCCCCAATCTCTCCTTTCGTATCGTCTCCACACGGCCGGTTAAACCCGCTACCAGCGAATTCGTTCACACCCAAACGCTCCAGCACGAATGGCTGCGTGGAGCTGTTCGCTTTCGCGAGGCGGTAGCAGAGCACCGTTCGACCTATATGGAACGTAGGCGCCGGGCCTTTCACGTCGGGAAGACCCAACAAAGGCCACTCGTCCGGAGAATACGATAGACCGGGCAGTCCTTGTCCGCCTCCGCCTTGGGTATTCTGAGTTCCTTGCGCGCCCTGGCCGCCTTGCCCTCCCTGCTGCCCCGATTGCGCCCCTTGGCTTCCCTTCTGCGCAATAGCCGGCAGAGATGTTAGTCCGAGTAGAAAAAAGACTTGTATTCTTAGGCAACTCAAGGCTTGGAAGGTCACGATTCAATCTCCGATCGCTTCGCTACTGATAGAATCCAAAGCTTCTTGGTTTCCAGTATTTTACCATTACTTCTTGTCCTTTGCGCCAATTTTCGACAAAAGGGCTCCATTAATTCTGATGGCAGGACACCAGAGTAGCCAACGTGTGAAATGTGTTCTTGATGACGTGTGTGAGGCGCTCGGCGGCATTGCAACTTCTTTATTAAATCGAGTCGAGTAGTGCTGACCGATGATAATTTCCGCTATTTTGCCGAACGCGGTTGGTGACGCGACCCATTCACAGCATTATTGGCGTCCTTATCCAGAAGGGTGCCGAACGTCCGGACCTCCGCGAAGGAATCGAGCCTTCGGACTCTTACGCCCATCTTCGTTCGCGAGACTCCGCCTATCCACGAATGCGCAGTCTGGCTGGTCCTATTGGTGCCTCCAACGCGAGATCTCCTGCACCGAGCGTACGCCAATCGCTGAAGTGAACTCCCTCGAGCTCGCTCGCGGGTTAGTCCCGATAAACGCGCTAGGAACCCAGGATTTCCGAGTCCCAGGAGCGATAGTCCATGTTGCTGATTCGTGCTTTTTAGCGCTCGCCATTACCCCTATTACTCGCCGATCTTCCATCCGGCCTATTTCCTGGTTTTTAATGGGTCCCGGAGTCGTTCACTCAATGCAACCAGCTCCGCAGGCCTATTGGGACGCGCAACGCAACGAGGTCCAGGTCGTCTGGGGCATTGGCGGGCGGCACCGCCATTTCCGATTGCCACCGCATCCGGCCAATTATGATGTGCTGAGCGTCGAGGCAATCAATGATTCCGAGGTTGCTATCTACTACGGTCGTGAAGGAAACCGGCCGCAATGGGTGCAGGTCGTCGACATCATGTCCGGTGGCGTGCACCAGAGCACGAATTGGCAGGCGTATCGAGACGGTTTGGCGCGCCGGGCGCAGCAGGAGCACAGCCTGGTGCGATTTGCGCAAGAGCAGCAGAGCCGCGAAGCGGAGGCTAAGGCGAGAGAGCAACGGGAGCAGCAATGCCGCGCACTCGCGGTGCGGCCAAAGGCACAAATTGCGAGCTATCGGGCGGATACGCCAGCGCGCAGAGAGCTGCCGCCGAATTTACCAGCAAGGCGCGAATTTATTGAGTCGAGATCGGCCAGCGGTGATTACAACGAGGATGAGTTCGAGTATGACGATTACTACGCTGATGTTCCGAGGCAGTATGCGTTGGCCTTTGATGTCACGCCGAAACCACGCCGGAGCAAGCGAACTGGATGGACCTGGTTGGGCGGCGGCGGCGCTCTGTTCAGTGGACTGGTTGGCCTAGTGCTGAATGCTGCCGCACCAACCAGTGGGCCAATGCCGGCCGCCGAAGCTTTCGCATTCTTGTCTGCACTTCTGGTTACATTCTTCGGCCTGATCGGGTTGACGTGGCCGCGTGTCGGCGGCTTCGCTGTCATACTGTTCGCCACTTTCGGGGCCGGATTGACGATGAGCGTCGACGTCCGGATCTGGATGGTGGCAGGATTTGCGGGCGGCCTGCTGCTCTGGTTCGGGCGGCGAAATCGTGCGCGGCATGGGACGATGCGGAAGCTGGTCAGAGTGACGGTGTTGGCTGGCGTGGCGGCTCTAATGTTAACGGCGATCTCGCGGCAGTAAGAATCCGGGCTTCAGATCACATTGCCGTGACCGGCGTTTCACAGGAGCGATGCCCCATAATGGGACATCTCGGGGAGTTTGGAATCCGCTTCACCGGTTTGGGGGCTTCTTGATTGCCAAAACTGTACGCTTCCGGCGCGGCGATTCCGTCAACAGGCTGGAGTAAATTAAGAGGTTGGGCAAACAGTTTGGCTCGGCCGTCCCATCTCGGCCTCACCAAGAGCAAGAGCCGATTCGGTGAAGAAACCGCCTTAGCCGACTGCTGACGAAGATTTTTCGTGCGGCCTGATCATGCACGCCAAGACTATTCCAGGCGGCTTTCCATCGAAACCGGGATCATTTGCCGAACTGGTTCAGCAGCATGAGCCATTCGCGGACTTTCGAATCCACGCCACCCAGCTTCGTCACATTCAAATAGAAACCCGATTGGACTCGCGCTTCGCCAGCACGGTTCTGACGGTACACCCGGATTTTGGTGTGGTCGGTGGCCCCAATCGGATCCATAACAAACGCCCATCCACCTGTCGGATGGAACAGTGCGTCCCCCGTGGTGGCGCCCTTGGACTGTTGCTCCACGAGTTCCTTCCACTGGTGATTCAGGTAGACCTCGAGATCGGTCAGGGCGACCTTCGCGCCTTTCGCCTGTTCCAGGATTGACGAAAGCCCGGACTGCCGCTCGATATTTGTAATGAGGCTGCTCATTCGTCCTGCGTCGGTCGATGCCAGGAGCTCCTGAGACAACAGTACACGCCGGAGTGCAAAGGCCTTCATGATCCCGCCGTTGGTCCCGCTCCACGCGGTCTTCGAGATACTGGCCAGCATCGCTGCCCAAAGCGTACCGTCGCCCACAATCGCTCGAAAGGCCGGTAATTCGGCACTAGACTCACACCGCTGTCGCACTGCCTCAATCAGGCCCACGGCAGTCCCTGTATAGGAGACACAGAATGAGATGTCGAACACGCGATTGGTCCAGTCTTGTCCTGATTTTGCATCGAGCCAGCCTCCCCTTGTTCCATTTGCAATCACCGCCAGCGGGTATGCCACGGCCTGCACCATCTGCGTAACTGTACACGTCGCGGCGAATTCCTTTTCGCCCAGTCTCCGCACGAAATCATCAATGTCTTTCGCCAGTTTGGCTCGCGCGCGCTCAGGAGGCGCAGGAGGGCGCGGTGGGGCTGGTGGATTGCCCGGCGGCAGAGGAGCCGGCGGGACGGAACCCGGATCATCGAGATCATCCGCGGCGGCACTCGCTTCTGCCTCCTCATCTGCAAACTCAAAAAGTGCCCTCATGACACCCGTCAACGTGATACCGTTCAGCTCGTAGGCTCCATGTGCGTGCATCGCAGTA
>Ga0182024_10017530_pt1 | contig 13428 bp, 10 predicted proteins | sample P32metaG_FD_120480 | JGI IMG/M metagenome (GOLD analysis project Ga0182024, IMG submission 120480) | Permafrost microbial communities from Stordalen Mire, Sweden - P3-2 metaG (Illumina Assembly) | ecosystem: Environmental > Terrestrial > Soil > Wetlands > Permafrost | place: Sweden: Stordalen...
CATCGCCTGGCGTTTGAACCCCAACATCTGGCTTTCGCCGCTGATCATCCTGGGCACCCAGTGGTACATCCTCTTCAATGTGGTCGCCGGCGCCAGCGCGCTTCCCAATGATCTGCGCGAAGCGGCCGGCATTTTTCATCTGCGCTCTTGGCAGCGCTGGCGCGACCTCATCCTGCCGGGCATCTTTCCCTATTACGTCACCGGCGCCCTTACCGCGTCCGGCGGGTCGTGGAACGCCAGCATCGTCGCCGAGGTGGTCAGTTGGGGACACACCCGGCTGCAGGCCGCCGGGCTGGGCGCGTTCATCGCCAACGCCACCCAGGCGGGGGACTTTCCCAAAGTGGCCCTGGGCATCAGCGTCATGTCGGTGTTCGTGATCGTGCTCAACCGCGCGCTCTGGAGACCCATGTACGCCTACGCCGAGGATCATCTGCGACTGGACTAGGGCGCGCGCCCCGCCGCGCCCCCTAATGGACCAAGGAAGCCTAATGCCATGACCATGACACTCGAACGCCCCGCCCAGACAGACGCCCCCCTGGTGGACGTCAAGGGTCTTCGGCACGTCTATGGCAAGGGGGCGGGCGCCGGCCTGGTCGTCCTGGACGATGTCAATCTGACCCTGCGGCCCAATGAGATCGTCGGTCTGCTCGGCCGCTCGGGGTCTGGCAAATCGACCCTGTTGCGCTCCATCGCCGGACTGATCACCCCCACCGCGGGCACGGTCATGGTCAGCGACATGCCCGGTGACGCCGCCGCTCACGGCGTCTCCATGGTGTTTCAGAGCTTCGCCCTGTTCCCGTGGCTGACGGTGCTGAAGAACGTCGAACTGGGCCTGGAGGCTCAGGGTGTGCCCGCCGACATCCGGCGCAAACGCACCCTGGCGGCCATCGATCTGATCGGCCTGGACGGCTTCGAGAACGCCTATCCCAAGGAGCTCTCCGGCGGCATGCGCCAGAGGGTGGGGCTGGCCAGGGCGCTCGTCGTGCAACCCTCGGTGCTGTTGATGGACGAACCCTTTTCCTCCCTGGACGTGCTCACCGCCGAAACCTTGCGCACCGACCTGCTCGATCTGTGGCACGAGGGCAGGATGCCCATCCGCTCGATCCTGATGGTGACGCACAATATCGAGGAAGCGGTGCTGATGTGCGACCGGATCCTGGTCTTCTCGTCAAACCCCGGACGAGTGATCGGCGAGATCAAGGTCGAGCTGCCGCAGCCGCGCAAGCGGCTGGACCCGGCGTTCCGCGCCATGGTCGATGACCTCTACGCGCGCATGACGGCCCGGCCCAGCGAACCGGCCTCCCGGGAGGGCGCCTTGCCCGGCGCCGGCCTTGGCATGGCGCTTACCCACGTCTCCACCAACACCTTGTCGGGGATGATCGAGGCCCTGGCCGCTTCGCCCGACGATGGCGGCGCCGAGCTGGCCGCCTTGGGCCGCGAGCTGCAGATGGAGGCCAATGAATTGCTGCCCATCGCCGAGGCCCTGCAACTCATGCGCTTCGCCGAGATCGACGGGCGCGTCATCCGCCTCACCGCCGCCGGCCGACGCTATGAAGCCGCCGCCATCGATGCACGCAAGCAACTCTTCGCGCAGCATCTGCTGGCCTATGTGCCGCTGGCGGCGCACATTCGCCGGGTGCTGGATGACCGGACCTCCCACCAGGCGCCGGCCAGCCGGTTCCGCGACGAGCTGGAGGATTTCATGAGCGAGCCCTATGCCCAGGAGACCATTGACGCGATCGTCTCCTGGGGTCGCTACGCCGAGATTTTCGCCTATCACGAGGACGACGATCGCTTCAGTCTGGACGACCCGGCCTGATGCGCCGCCCGCGAAAATCAGGCACACCCATGCCCGCCAAACCGCCCCCGGCGCCCCCCAAGCTGACCTCGCTGGCGCAGCTCAAGCGTGATCGCCCGCCGCTGCGGGACATCAACAAGGAGCACCGGGCGAGCCTTCGCCCTCTGGACCGACTGGCGGTGTGGATCACCGAAAACGTCGGCACCATGGGCTTTTTCCTGATCATCTTCGTCTGGACGTTGTTGTGGCTGGGTTGGAATTTCTTGGCCCCCAAGCCCCTTCGCTTCGATCCGCCCATGGGCTTCATCTTCTGGCTGTTCATCTCCAACGTCATCCAGATCCTGCTGATGCCGCTGATCATGGTCGGGCAGAACATCCAGGGCGCTCACGCCGAGGCGCGCGCCGAGCATGACCTTGAAGTCAACGTCAAGGCCGAGAGGGAGATCGAAGTGATTCTGCAGCATCTGGAGTATCAGAACTCGCTGCTCATCAAGTTGACGCAAAATCTGAAAGTCGACGTCAACGCCGCCCTCGGCAAGCTTCCGAGCAAGAAGCGCTAGGAAGTCGTCCCCGGCGTCCTGTCCGAGGAGTCCTGGGCGGGGGTTGAATTGATGGGCGGCGCCGACCGTCTCGCCCTTTATTCCTTCGCTATCCTTCGCCCCCGACATAGGCGGCGAGCCTTTACGCGCCGGCGCGATACACACAGCGGCGCCGCTTATGTGTTCAAGCCCGAGCCGATCGTGAGCGATTTGAAGGCACATCCGCCTGAACGCCGCCTCTCGGTGCGGGCGCTGTCGGAAATCCTTCACGTTTCGATAGCCTGAAGATCGAAGCGCAATCGGGGAAAGGCAGACCATGACACATCGCATAACGAGCTTGCTGGCCGGCGCCGCGGCGGCGAGTCTGCTGGCCGGCGCCGCGCGGGCCGACGATCAGCCCGCGGCCCCTGCGGCCGCTCCCGCCGCCGCCGCTCCGACACCGCCTTCCACCCCGGCCATGACGGGGCCCCTGGCGGTCAACCCCAATCCGTTGACCCTCGATCTCGGGCCTCTTGGCAAGAAGGTGTACATCACCGGCGCCGTCACCGGTCTTGGGCTATGGCAGAACAACGTCTCTCCGGGCGATCACGGCGCCCTGGTGGATTTGAGCAACGCGCAGGTTTTTATCAATAAAACGGACGGCGTATTTCAATATTTCCTCCAGGTCGGCGCCTATTCCCTGCCGGACCTTGGCACGCCCTACCTTTCGGCCTCGAAGACGCCCAAAGCCACCTATGGCCTGCTTTCGCAAGGCTTCCTGAAGATCGCCCCCAACGCCAATTTTTCCATTGAAGCGGGCGCCCTGCCGACGCTGATCGGCGCGGAATATACCTTCTCGTTCGAGAACATGAACATCGAGCGCGGTCTCCTGTGGAACCAGGAAAACGCCGTCAATCGCGGCGTGCAGGTGAATTACACGGTCGGCCCCGTGGCCTTCGCCCTGTCCTGGAACGATGGTTTCTACTCGAAGCACTATAGCTGGCTATGGGGCTCGGCGACGTGGACCATCAACAAGACCAACACATTAGCCTTCATCGGAGGCGGCAATACCGAACGCACAAACATTGCCACGTCGGTGACGCCGTTGTTATTGAACAATGAGCAGATCTACAACATAATCTATACCCATACCGAGGGTCCGTGGATCATTTCTCCGTACTTTCAGTACACCCATGTGCCGAGCATTCCGGCGATCGGCGTCCCCGTCGCCTCGTCAACCTGGGGCGCCGCCCTGTTCGTCAACTATACGTTCGACGCCAAGTCCAAGCTGTCGGGCTTCAGTTTGCCGCTCCGTGTGGAATACATCAGCAGTACCGGCAACGCGCTCAATGGCGCGCCGAACCTGATGTACGGTCCCGGCAGCAAGGCCTGGTCGATCACGGTGACGCCGACCTATCAGTACAAGATCTATTTCGTCCGCGCCGAGTTCTCCTATGTCGACGCCTCCAGCACGACGCCAGGCTTGGTCTTTGGCCCGATCGGAACGGCGACGTCGCAAACCCGGGGCCTGATCGAGACGGGAGTCCTGTTCTGATCGGGGGGCGTCGGGCGTAGGTCGCTTTACCGTCCGGGGTTGCCGGCGGGAGAGCCCGGGTCAGGCGATTTCGGTGGTGACACGCGCCGCTCAAATGGTTACGCTCGCCGACCGATGAGGCTCGTTCTCACACTCTTGGCGCTCTTGGCCGTTCTCTTCGCCCCGGCGGCGGCGAGCGCCGATTGTATGGGAGCCGGGCCGGCGGCGATGTCGCACATGAAGATGCCGGGCCCGCCGGCGACGGCTTCGGCCATCCACCGTCACGCGGCGGCGTCATGCTGCGACCCTGGCGCCAAGTCACCGCACGGTCGCAAGGATTGCTCCCAAGGTTGCGCCGCCATGAGTAGCGTCGCGGTGATGGCTGCTTCAATCGATCGAGGGGCGATCGCGACATTCACTCTGGCCGTCTTGGCGCCGGCCACCCAGGTTCCCTTGAGAGCCCACGAGCCGGGAAGGCTCGATCGACCCCCCAAACGCTTCGCCTAGCGACGGCGGCCTTCGGGCCGAACCGCCGAGGCTGCCGCATCCGACCGTCGACCGCCCTGTGTCACCCGCGCGGGCTGATCGCGGCACGTCACGCCTAAAGATCGGTCTCTCATTCACGGGTCCTGGATGGAACTCCCATGCGCCTGGCTTATCTCTTCACGCCCGCGGTCATGATCGCGGCCGCCGCCCACGCGGCGCCCCTGACATTCGAGGCCGCCTTGCAGCTGGCCGACAGCTCGGCGCCGAGTCTTGAGGCCAAGCAGGATGATCTGCGCGCGGCGCGGGCCGCGGCCATCGCCGCCGGTCGCCTCCCCGATCCCAAGCTCGCCCTCGGCGTCGAGGGCTTTCCCATCTCCGGTCCCATGGCCTTTCGCCCCACGCGAGACGACTTCAGCGATGTCCGCCTGGGCCTGATGCAGGATGTGCCGAACGGTGCCAAACGGCGATCGGCCAAAGAGCGCGCGGCGGCCGACATTGAGATGGCGCGGGTCGGCCGGGCCGGCGAAGCGCGCAATGTGCGGCTCGGCGCCGCGCTGGCCTGGGTCGACCTCTATTACGCCGAACGACGCCTCGCCACGCTGGACGAAGTCGCCCACGCGCTCGCCCAGTTGCAGGGCACGGCGGCAGCGCGGCTCGCGTCCGGAGCGGCGCGGCCCAGCGAGGCCTTGCAACCGGAACAATGGATCGCCGCCTTGGCCGACCGTCGGGCCGTTCTCGTCGCCGATGTCGGCAAGGCGCGCGCCGAGCTGACCCGGTGGACCGGGGACGATCGTCCCGAGGTTGCGGGTTCTCCGCCAGAGTATGTCATCGATCCAACCGGGCTGCGGGCCGGCCTGGACGAGCTTCCCTTCCTGACGATCTACGAGGCCAGCGCGCGGCAAGCCGACGCGGATGTGGCCGCGGCCAAGGCGGACAGGCGCCCCGACACCAGCTGGGAGCTGGCCTGGCAGCATCGCGATCCAAGGTTCGGCGACATGGTGATGGCCCAGGTCACCGTCGGTCTGCCGCTTTTTAGCGCCACGCGGCAGGACCCGATCATCGAGGCGCGCGCCCAGACGGCGGCCGGAGTGCGCATTGAGCGCGAGGCGGCGCGTCGGGAGCTTCTGGCGGCCCTCGATTCCAGCCTGGCCGATCACGTCATGCACCATGAGCAGTTGACGCGCGCCAGCAATGTGCTCCTGCCATTGGCCCAACGGCGGGCCGATCTGGAGACCGCCAGCTACGCCGCCGGGACCGCGAGCCTTTCGGATGTGCTGGGCGCCCTGCTGGCGCTGGCCGAAGCGCACACCGCTGTTGTCGATCACCAAGCCGAGGTTGAACGCGACGCGGTGCGTATCGCCTTGACCTATGGGAGGGACGCCCAATGATCGCCGCATCAACCTCGCGCTCGCGCCTCATCGCCGCCGCAGCCGCCATCGCGCTCATCGGGGTGGGCGCGGGTTTCGGCTTGGCTCGTCTAGGCAGGCCGGCTCCGGCGCCGAGCGCCCAGGCGCCGACCGCGCCGGCGGCGCGGAAGGTTCTGTATTGGTACGATCCGATGGTCCCCGACCAGCACTTCGGCAAGCCGGGCAAGTCGCCGATGGGCATGGACATGGTTCCCCGCTATGCCGAGAGCGGAGCGCCCGGTGGCGAAAGCCCGGGTGTTCGGATCAGCCCGGCCACCGAGCAGAATCTGGGCGTCCGGCTGGCTACGGTGCGGCGAGGCGACTTGGCCGCCAGGGTCGACGCCGTTGGTGTCATCGACTTCAACCAGCGCGACATCGCCATCATCCAGGCCCGATCGGCCGGTTTCGTGCAGCGGGTCTACGCCAGGGCGCCGGGCGATGTGGCGCCCGCCGGCGCGCCGCTCGCCGACCTGCTGATCCCGGCCTGGGGCGGCGCCCAGGGCGAGTTCCTGGCGGTCAAGCGCACGGGCGATCGAGCCCTGATCGCGGCGGCGCGGCAGCGCTTGCGGCTGCTCGGCATGCCCGATGCGCTCATCTCAGGCGTCGAACAGAGCGGACGGCCACGCAACACCGTGACCATCTCCACGCCTATAGCCGGAGCCATCCAGACCTTGGACGTACGCCAGGGCATGAGCATTAGCGCCGGCCAAACCCTGGCCCAGATATCGGGGTTGTCGACGGTCTGGCTGAACGCGGCGGTGCCCGAAGCGCAAACCGGTCTGGTTCGCGTGGGGGAGGTGGCCCGTGTCGATCTGGCCGCCTTTCCCGGCGAGAGCTTCAGCGGGAGGGTGACGGCGATATTGCCCACCGCCCAGGCCGAGAGCCGCACCCTGACGGTGCGCGTGGAGCTTGCCAACCGGGGCGGCCGGCTGCGGCCGGGCATGTTCGCCACCGCTCATCTGGGCGGTGAGAGCCGTCCCGCCCTTCTCGTGCCGTCCGAAGCGGTCATCCAGACCGGCAAACGCAGCCTGGTGATGCTGGCTTCGATGGATGGCCGCTATCGGCCGGTGGAAGTGGAAGTCGGTCGCCAGGCGGGCGACGAGACCCAGATTCTGGCGGGCCTCAGCGAAGGCCAGAAGGTCGTCGCTTCGGGTCAGTTCCTGCTGGATTCGGAGGCCAGCCTGGCCGGCATCGAGGCGCGGCCCCTCGACACGGGGCCCGGGCGATGATCGCCGCCCTCATTCGCGCCTCGGTCAAGAACCGCGTCTTCGTCATCCTGGCGGCGATCGCCCTGCTGGCGGCGGGCGTCTGGGCGGTGAAGAATACGGCGTTGGACGCCTTGCCCGACCTTTCCGACGTCCAGGTGATCATCCGCACCCCCGATCCGGGACAGGCGCCCCGCCTGGTCGAGGATCAGGTCACCTATCCCCTGGCCACGACCATGCTGTCGGTGCCCGGCGCCAGGACGGTGCGCGGCTACTCCTTCTTCGGCGACAGCTTCGTCTACGTTCTCTTCAAGGACGGAACCGATCTCTACTGGGCCCGCTCGCGGGTGCTGGAGTATCTCTCTCAGGTCCAGAGCCGCCTGCCGGCCGGTGTCAAGCCGGCGCTCGGGCCGGACGCGACGGGGGTGGGCTGGATCTATGAATACGCCCTCGTCGATCGCACGGGGCGCCACGACATTAGCCAACTGCGCGGTATCCAGGATTGGTTCCTCCGCTATGAGCTGAAGACGGTTCCGGGCGTCGCCGAGGTCGCCAGCATCGGCGGCATGGCGCGCGAGTATCAGGTGGTTCTCGATCCCCTGAAGCTGGCCGCCTTCGGCGTCACCCAGCAGGCCGTCGTCGAGGCGCTCCAGCACGCCAACCAGGAGACCGGCGGCTCGGTGGTGGAGATGGCCGAGGCCGATTACATGGTCCGCGCCACCGGCTATCTGAAGACCCTGGACGACTTCCGCGCCGTGCCGGTGAAGACCGTGGCGGGCGGCGTGCCGGTCGTCCTTGGCGATCTGGCCACGATCCAGATCGGGCCGGAACTGCGCCAAGGGGTCGCCGAACTGAACGGCCAGGGCGAGGTCGCCGGCGGGGTGATCATCATGCGCTCGGGCCAGAACGCGCGGGCCGTCATCATCGCCGCCAAGGCCAAGCTCGCTCAGTTGAAGGCCAGCCTCCCCGCCGGCGTCGAGATCGTCCCCACCTACGACCGTTCCGATCTGATCGACCGGGCGGTCGACAATCTTACCCACAAGCTGATCGAGGAATTCATCGTCGTCGCGGCGGTCTGCGCCCTCTTCCTGTGGCACGTCCGCTCGGCCCTGGTGGCCATCGTCACCCTGCCGCTGGGCATCCTCATCGCGCTCATCGTCATGCACGCGCAGGGGGTGAACGCCAACATCATGTCGCTGAGCGGCATCGCCATCGCCATCGGGGCCATGGTCGATGCGGCCGTGGTGATGATCGAGAACGCCCACAAGCAGTTGGAGCGATGGCGGGGCGACCATCCCGATCAATCTCTCGCTGGAGACGATCGCTGGCGGGTCATCACCGACGCCGCCGCCCAGGTCGGCCCCGCCCTTTTCGTGAGCCTGCTGATCATCACCTTTTCCTTCATCCCGGTCTTCACCCTGCAGGGCCAGGAGGGGCGGCTGTTTTCGCCTCTGGCCTTCACCAAGACCTATGCCATGGCCGGCGCCGCGGTCCTGTCGGTCACTCTGGTGCCGGTTCTCATGGGCTATCTGATCCGCGGGCGCTTGCCGGCGGAGAGCGCCAATCCCCTGAACCGTTGGCTCGCCGCCGCCTATCGTCCGGCCATCGCCTGGGTGATAGCCCGGCCGAGATTCACGCTCATCCTGGCCGCCCTCGTCTTCGCCACCACCGCCTGGCCGCTCAGCCAGATCGGCGGCGAATTCATGCCCAATATGGACGAAGGCGATCTGCTCTACATGCCTTCGGCCCTGCCGGGGCTCTCCATCGCCAAGGCCGGGGAGCTGCTGCAGCAGACCGACCGACTGATCAAGACCGTGCCGGAAGTCAAAAGCGTGTTCGGCAAGGCCGGGCGCGCCGACACCGCCACCGATCCCAACGCCACCGAGATGTTCGAGACCACCATCCAGTTCAAGCCCAAGGCCGAGTGGCGGCGCGGGATGACCATGAAGAAACTGCGCGACCAACTGGATTCCGTGGTGAGGATCCCAGGGCTTTCCAACGTCTGGATTCCGCCGATCCGCAATCGCATCGACATGCTGGCGACCGGCATCAAGACTCCGATCGGCGTCAAGGTCTCGGGCGAGAACCTCGCCGATCTCGACGCGGTCGCCCGCCAGATCGAGGGCGTGGCCAAGAAGGTCCCTGGCGTGAGTTCGGCCCTGGCCGAGCGACTCACCGGCGGGCGTTACATCGATGTGGATATCGATCGCGCCGCCGCGGCGCGCTATGGTCTCAACATCGCCGACGTGCAGTCCATCGTCTCCGGCGCCATCGGTGGCGAGGAAGTCGGCCAGACCGTCGAGGGCCTGGCGCGATATCCGATCAATGTCCGCTACCCGCGCGAGGTGCGCGACAGCCTCCAATCCTTGCGGGCCTTGCCCATCCTCACCCCCTCCATGCAGCAGATCACGCTAGGCACGGTGGCCGACGTTCGCATCGACGACGGCCCGCCGATGCTGAAAACCGAGGACGGCCGGCCCACCACCTGGGTCTATGTGGACGTGAGCGGCCGCGACCTCGTCGCCGTGGTGACCGATCTGCAAAAGGCCGTGGCGCGCGACGTCAAATTGCCTCCTGGCGTCAGCCTCGTCTATTCGGGCCAGTTCGAATTTCTGCAGCGGGCGGTGGCGCGCCTGGAACTGGTCGTGCCGGCCACCCTCGTGATCATCTTTGTGCTGCTCTACATCACCTTCGGCCGGTTCGACGAGGCGGCCTTGATCATGCTGACCTTGCCCTTCGCTCTGACGGGGGCGGTCTGGACGCTCTATCTGCTGGGCTATGCGCAATCGGTGGCGACCGGCGTGGGGATGATCGCCCTGGCCGGCGTCTCCGCCGAGTTCGGGGTGGTCATGCTCATCTACCTCAAGCATGCCTTGGCCGAACACACGCCCGTCGGCGATCCGCCCTCATCCGCTCAGGTGGAGACCGCGGTCCACGACGGGGCCGTCCTGCGCGTTCGTCCCTTGGCCATGACCGTGGCCGTTATCCTCGCGGGCCTCATCCCGATCGTCTTTGGCCATGGCGCCGGCTCGGAGGTCATGAGCCGCATCGCCGCGCCGATGATCGGCGGCATGATCACCGCGCCGCTGCTCTCCATGCTCGTCGTTCCCGCCGGCTATCTGCTGCTGCGCCGCCGGCGCCCAAAGTCGGCCCCAACCCAAACCTGAAGGAGAAAGACCATGAGAGCTTCCACCTGCGCCTTGATCGGTATTCTGATCCTGGCCCCCACCGGTTTCGTCCTCGCCCAGGGGACCGCGGACATGAGGGGCATGTCCATGGCTCCGGCGGCCAAGCATGGTCACTCCAGCGGCGTGATCAAGGCGGTGAACGCCTCGGCCGGAACCGTGACCATCCAGCACGGCCCCATCGCCGGGCTCGGCTGGCCGGCCATGACCATGACCTTTAAGGCCACGCCGCCGACGCTGCTCCACGGGCTCAAGGTCGGGGAGGCCATCGACTTCGACGCCAGCGCGACGGGCGTGGCCGCCAATCTCACGGCGGTTCGCCCGCGCTAATCGCAGAACCCCTGCGCTGTCGGGGGGACCTCGCCCTATCGCATGGCCAAGGGCGCGTAGCCCAGGTGCAGGCCGGCATCGACCATCAGCGCCTCGCCGGTGATATGGCGCGCGGCCGGCGAGGCGAGGAACACGGCCGCCGCGGCGATATCCTCGGCCTTTGAGGCGACCTTCAGGGGCATGGAATCGGCGACCCCCTGCCGCATTCGCTCCAGCCGATCGGCGGGCATGGCGCGCCCAAACCACGGCGTGTCGATGAAGCCAGGGCATACGGCGTTGACCCGGATCTTGGGCGCCAGGGCCCGGGCCAGGGAGAGAGTCATCGTCACCAGGGCGCCTTTCGACGCGGCGTAGGGGACCGAAGAGCCGATGCCCATGACGCCGGCCACCGAAGCGGTATTGACCACCGCGCCGGCCGCCGGGGCCGCCTCCAGCAGGGCGCGCGCCGCCCGGATCATCTGATAGGCGCCCACCACATTGACGCCGTAGAGGCGCAGGAAGTCCTCGCCGGTCACCGCGTCCAGATCGGCGTGATTGTTGGCGAACTTGGTCACGCCGGCGTTGTTGAACAGGGCGTCGATGCGGCCGAAGCGGGCCGCCTCGGCGACAACCCTGGCGCAGTCCTCGTCCTTGGCCACGTCGCCCTGGACGACCAGGCCTTCGGCGCTGAAAGCCCCCACCAGCCGCGCGGTCTCCTCCGCTTCGCCCCGGCTCGACGCATAGTTGATCACCACGGCGGCGGCGCCCCGCTCGGCGGTCTCCACGGCGATGGCCCGGCCAAGCCCGGTGGAAGCCCCGGTCACCACCACCACCCAGCCGTCGAAATCCCTGCCGCTCATCATGCTCTCCGCCAAGATCGCCGATCCGCCTTGCCGTGATACCGCCCGGCCGCGCGAATGTCGCGAGCGTCTGTCGAATGACGGCGAGAAGCGCTAAGGACCAATCCATGCCCAAGTCACCGCTGACCCAGCTCGGCCATCAATCCCGCGGCTTCGCCAGCCCCGCCGAGGCCGTGCTCGAACGCGTGGCCAACCCCCAGGCCGGCTCGCTTTTCGCCGCGCGCTTCACCGCGCCGGAGTTCACCTGCCTGTGCCCGGTCACCGGCCAGCCCGATTTCGCCCGCCTGGTCATCGACTACGCGCCCGCCGACTGGCTCATCGAGTCCAAGTCGCTGAAGCTCTATCTCGCCTCCTACCGCAACCACGGCGCCTTTCACGAGGACTGCACCGTCGCCATCGCCCGCAAGATCGTCGAGGTCGCCAAACCTAAATGGCTGCGCATCGGCGGCTACTGGTATCCCCGCGGCGGCATCCCCATCGATGTCTTCTGGCAGACCGGGCCGCCCCCCGAGGGCCTTTGGCTCCCCGACCAGGGCGTGGCGGCCTATTTGGGGCGTTGAGCCGCTGGGATCCCCGCGGGCGCCCAGGCCTCGACGAGCGCCTCGATGTCCGGGCGCACGCGTTCGAGCGGAGCCTCGAGCGCCGTTCCGATATGCACGAAGCCGGCCACTCTTTCGCCGGCTTGCAGGCCGAGCAGGCGGCCCGCCGCCTCGTCATAGGCGTACCAGTCGGTGATCCAGTTGGCGCCATAGCCCGTGGCCTGGGCGGCGACGAGCAGGAGGATGCACACCGCTCCGGCGGACAGGCGCTGCTCCCACTCGGGAATGTCTCCCGGCAAATGGCGTGAAACCACCGCGATGGTGAGCGGGGGGAGGCGGATCTTGCCAAGCTTGGCTTGCGCCGTCGCCGCGTCGGGCCTGGCCGCGGCGATGCCCTCGAGGCCGCGCACGAACGCCGCCTTGGCCTCGCCTTGCAGCACGACGAACCGCCAGGGGGCAAGCTTGCCGTGATCGGGAACCCGCGCCGCCAGCGTCAACAGGCTCGCCAGTTGCGCCTCACTGGGCCCCGGCGCGCGCAGGGTGATCGCCGCGGCCGAGCGTCGCTGCGCCAGGAAAGCCAGCGTCGTGGGCGAGGGATCGATCGGCAGGCTGTCGCCGAAAGCCGGCGGTCCAATGGGGCGAGACGGCAAGGCGTTCCTTGGGGCGATTTATCGAGGGGCTCGGCTGAGGTATAGGGGCGGGGTCGCCATCGCAATGAGGCCAGACCCTCTCCTATCAATACGACGCCGCTGGCACCCGCACCCAGGTGACCTGGCCGGACACCGGTTCCAACGCGCTTTACGTGAGCTATGTCTATGACGTGCTGAACCGGGTGACGCAGGTGGAGGAGAACGGCGCGACCTCTGGGCCGGGGCTGCTGGCTTCGTACAGCTACGATGCCCTCGGCCGGCGATCCTCCGTCGCCCGCGCCGGCGGCTCGGGGGCGGCGACGGCCTACGGCTATGACAACGCGGGCAGGCTCTACACCCTAGCCCACGGCCTGGCCGGCTCGGCGGGGGTGACCTTCACCTTTGGTTATAACGCCGCCAACCAGATCCTCACCCGCGCGGTCACCAACGACGCCTATACCGCCCATCCAGGGGCCATCGCGGCGGCCTACACCGCCAACGGCCTCAACCAGTACACCGCCGCCTCGGGGATCAGCACGAGCTTTACCGCCGGCTCCATCTCGGCCCTGACCTACGATCCCCTGGGCCGCCTGCAAGGCGAGACCACGGCGGGGATCACCACGAGCTTCCTCTACGACGGCGCCGCCCTGGTGGGAGAGTACGACGCCAATGGAAACATCCTGCGCCGCTATGCGCCGGGCGCCGGCGCCGACGAGCCGCTGGTCTGGTATGAAGGGGCGGGGACCTCGACCCGCCGGTGGCTGGCCGCCGACAACCAGGGCTCGGTGATCGCTTACGCCGACGCCAGCGCCAACGCCGGGGCGACCTATGCCTACGGCCCCTATGGCGAACCCCTGAACGCCGACGGCTCGCCCGCCTGGGGCGGCTCGCGCTATCGCTACACCGGCCAGATCGAGATACCGGAGGTCCAGCTCTACTACTTCAAGGCCAGGGTCTAC
>Ga0182024_10017531_pt1 | contig 13428 bp, 11 predicted proteins | sample P32metaG_FD_120480 | JGI IMG/M metagenome (GOLD analysis project Ga0182024, IMG submission 120480) | Permafrost microbial communities from Stordalen Mire, Sweden - P3-2 metaG (Illumina Assembly) | ecosystem: Environmental > Terrestrial > Soil > Wetlands > Permafrost | place: Sweden: Stordalen...
ATGTAACCGTCCAGATTGCGGACGGGGCGAACCTCGACCTGCGAACCGGGCAGAAACGCCTTGATGCCGATGTCGACGGTGAGACCGCCTTTGACCCGACCGAGAACCATGCCCTTGACGGGAGCCTTGTCGTTCGCGGCCTGTTCGAGTTTGTCCCAGACCTTGTGGCGGAGCGCCTTGTCATAGCTGACCAGGTAGCCGCCCTCGGGCTCTTCGCGTTCGACGACTACCTCAACCGTATCTCCAGCCTGGAACTTGGAGACGCCGTGGATATCCAGCACCTGCTCCAGGGGAATAAGGCCTTCCGACTTGAGCCCGATGTCGACAACAACATGCTTGTCGGTGATTTTTACGACGGTGCCGGTAACGATGACCTCTTCCGTGGTCATGTTCTGGGCAGCGGCGGTTTCTGCAGCCTGCTCGCGGTCGAAGTTTGCGAGCGCTGCGGCGAAGTCGGCCGCGTCGTAGTTCAAATCATCGTCCGAATTGTCGCCTGCAGCGGCGGTCACTGTAGCAATGTGGCCATGATCTGCAGCTTCGTGAGCGTGAGCAGCGGCCGCGGGGGCAACATGCTGTGCAGCTTCACTTGACGCTTCGTGGGCGGTCTCATGCGGTTGGGTTGAGGTGGATTCAGAAGACAGGTCTGTGTGAGCCGCTGTCGCTTCGTGCGCTAGGACTTCCGTTTCGGTGGTCAGGGGTTTGCTCTCGTTGTGGTCAGGATTATGGTTTTCTACCATGGTGAATGCGGACTCCGGGATCCAAGGATCTCTGAACTTTCAGGCGGCGCTTGCGACGGAAACGACCAGCAATCCGGGAAGGGATGCTGATTGCTTACTATTCCCGTAACAGCTTCGGCAGGAAAGAAGAAATCGTCGTGCAGAAAAGCTATTGCACTTGGGTCCCACACGCAATAACTCGCTATGGATCAAGCATAGAACTTTGCATGGAGTCCGTCAACAAAACCTTAGCATTTTCATCGCCATCTCATCACAAAGGTTGGCGCGCCCGCTGGATTTGTGGGTGACCGTGCCGCAAGCCACTCTGGACCAATAGCTTCAGCCAGCGAAACGGCCAGATAAAAGAAGCGAGAGCAGCAGGGACGACAAGTCAGGCATCCGGCTAAACCGGCTAAAGCTTCTCCTCGCCCCAGGAACTCGCCGCTAAGCCGGGACCGTTATACTCGGAAAATGGATCGCCTCTGGACCCCCTGGCGCTATAGCTATATCACGCGGTCGGACCCGCAGGCCCGCAGCGGTGTCCCTGACGCCCTGAATGCCTGGCCGCCCGCTGGAGCGGAGTCCGAAGATAAACACTGCGTCTTCTGCAACATGATCGCGGCCGTCGACTACGCGGTCGCCCACGGAATGGCGGGAGAGGCCGCCGAACAGGCTGTCTATATTGTCCATCGGGGGCAGCATTGCTTCGTGTGCCTCAACGCCTTCCCTTACTCCACCGGCCATGTGATGATCGTGCCGTATCAACACCTCGACTCGCTTGCAGCGCTGCCCTCCGCTGCGGCACAGGAGCTGATCAAGCTCGCACAGCGCGCCGAAACGGTTTTGCGCAAGGTCTACGGGCCCGACGGCCTCAACATGGGACTCAATCTTGGCGAGGCGGCTGGGGCCGGTATCGCTGGACACATCCACCTGCACGCCCTTCCGCGCTGGAGCGGCGACACCAACTTCATGACCGTCACGGCGGAGACCCGAGTCCTTCCCGAGGCGCTCGATGTAACATGGAGCAAGTTGAGGGCCAACTTCATCCATTAAGACAACCAAGCTACCGCTGCGTCCATCGAACGCAGTAGCAGGCGAGAGATTCCCCCCGTATCGAGGGCACCATGCCAACTCCCCAGACTTCTCCGTTATTGCCGCAACCCAGCTCACCTCCCGCACTCGCGAAACGGGGCAGCTTCGTACCCGATGCTCGCCCCTATCTGATCGCCGTACAGGACCGCAAGAACGCACGATCGCCGCAACGTTATCCCGCTCTGTTTCCCCATGAGCCGGAGGATGCACGTCTCACCGGCAGCACGCGCTCTCTTTTTCGCAGACTACTTGCGCTGAACCTGCCGGGAAGAGCAATGCCTCCCTCTCCGACGGCTACATCCGCAACGGCCAGCGAAGCCGCCAAGTCCGCGTTCGCTGGCTTCAAGATCGCTTGACTCGCCGCACTATGCGGCACCAATTTTAGGTTCATGGCTGAATGACGCTGTGCGAGAAGACCCTGCCACTTTGGAGGGTCTCTTTTTAGTTTTAGGGGAGTGGTGGCGATGAGGATGGGGTAGTCGTCGGCGGAATCTTGTCTGGCTTTGAGCCACCGGGGCGATTGCCGCGCATCCCACCCCTCGACTCCGGCACCCGCGTCGCCTCGAAGCTCGTAATCTTCCACACCCCCGAGGGAAGACGCTGGTAGACCCGCGTGTAACGAAACGTTCCCTGCACCGGTACGCTGTCGTTGGTCCCCTCGACCTGTGCGCGAGAGGTCACAATGGCGATCGATCCCACCAGCTTGATTTGCATCTCCTCCAGATCGAGCCGGGTGAGGACAAGCTTGTGCTCCCGCGCCCGGTCCAACTGCTGCGCCTTGGTATTCACCTGGCCGGACATAGAGATTCCGATGTAGTCGTCCGACAGCATCTGATCCATGGCGGCGACATCGCCCGCGAGCTGGGCCGTGCGCCACTGCTCCTCAAGCGCCTCCACCTGACGTTTCGCGTCGTGCTTCTTCTCGTGCAGTGGACCGCCGCGGCTGGCAAACCCGGGCTGAGCGCAAAAACTCGCACCAGCACCCGTCACCAGAACGGCGATTGTCATCAGAGAGCCGCGAATTGAACGCCCAAATAACCGCATAGCGTACCGGATGGTAGACCGATTTACCGCATGGAGTCAAAACACTTTAGTTGCAAACACATTCATTCGATTGAGATGCGGATAGGGTTGAACGCCGCTTCATGAGATGACATTTAACATACCGCTGTTAGATTCTCTATCTGCCTCTCCCGCATCTTCTGGTACAAGCCGCCGACGGCATATTGGTGGAAGTGAGCAGAGTTGCGATGAAAGTCCAGCGCTGCCTTGTCCGCATACTGCTCGTAGATCAACACCGTGCAGGCGTCGCCTTCGACAAAGTGGGGAATGTAACTGACGCAGCCCGGCTCCCTGCGTGAAGCCTCCGTCAAATGGCAGAGGACCTCGGTGATCTCATCTCGGTCGCCCTGCTCGAAGGTCATCCTTACCGAAAAACTCAACATTATCTTCTGCCTTATCTCTTATGCTTTCAGCGCTTCTTCAAACGCCGGCAGCGTCATGGTCTGGTCGCGATCGGGGCCGATAGAGACCATTCCAATCCTTGCGCCCGATTCCTGCTCAACAAACTTCAGATAATCCTGCGCCAACTGCGGCAGCTTCTCGAACTCGGTAATCCCCTCGGTCGAGGTGTGCCAGCCCTTCTTCATGGTGTAGACCGGCTCAATCGAGCCATACCCCGGCATGTCGGCGGGAATCACATCGGTCAGTTTTCCGTTTATCTTGTAGCCGATGCAGACGGGAATCTCCGCGCACTCGTCCATCACATCCATCTTCGTGACCACAAGCCATTCAGTCCCGTTGATCATGTTGCTGTAGCGCAGCAGCGGCAGATCGAGCCAGCCGCAGCGTCGCGGACGCCCCGTGACTGCACCGTACTCCTGCCCGCGCGCACGCAGCAGGTCAGCCGAGTTGTCGTGAATCTCCGTCGGGAACGGACCTTCGCCGACGCGCGTCACATACGCCTTGGTTACGCCGATTACCGTGCCGATCCGCGTGGGGCCAACTCCAGTACCGGTCACCGCGCCTCCTGCTGTCGAAGAAGACGATGTGACGAAAGGATACGTTCCATGGTCGATGTCGAGCAGAGCTCCCTGCGCGCCCTCGAACATCACCTTCTCTCCGTTGTCGATGGCCGCGTTCAGCATCACGGCGGTGTCGGTCACAAACGGCGCAATCTGCTCGGCGGCGCGCGAGTAATCCTCGTACATGGCCTTCGGGTCGAGCGGTTCGGTGCCGAAAAGCGCGTGAGCGATGGTGTTCTTTTCGTGGCAGGCATTCTCAATGTGCGTTCGCAGCAGCGCCGAGTTCAGCAGGTCGACCACGCGCAGGCCGCTGCGATGCATCTTGTCTTCATACGCCGGGCCGATGCCGCGGCTGGTCGTTCCGATCTTCGTCCGCCCCGGTGCGTTCTCCGCGGCCAACTCGATCATCCGGTGATAGGGCAGAATCACCTGCGCGCGGTTGGACACGAAGAGCTGCCCGTCTACCGTCAGGCCCGCGTCCTTCAGCTTCTTCACCTCGTTTAGAAAAGCCATCGGGTCGAGTACGACGCCGTTGCCGATGACGCCCTTGCACTCCGGCCGCAACACGCCGCACGGAATCAACTGCAGCACAAACTTCTTTCCCTTGATGATGACGGTGTGACCGGCGTTGTGGCCACCGGCGTACCGCGCCACCACGGAGAACTTCTCCGACAACACGTCGACGATCTTGCCTTTGCCCTCATCGCCCCACTGGGCACCCAAAATAACCGCTGATTTGCGCTGATTCACGACGAAATATGTTCTCCAAAGGATTAATCTTGGCCGGCAGAGGTACACTGCAGCGGCAAACGCAGGCCTACCTTCATCATATAGCGTCCTGCGAGAATGCTAGGATCGCGGCGGTTTGCACCGTCGGGCGAGCGATCTCTAGGGCTGCGCGTAGTAGCCGGTTCGCGTCCGCGCCGTCAGCCCCTTGGTATCCAGCTTTACCTCGAGCGAGTGGTACTCGCTGGCGCGCTCGGCTGGAGGTGTGTCGATCGACAGGACATAAAAGGTGTTCAGATCGGCAGTGCAGCGGTCGATTGAGTTTACGATGGTGTCGTTTCCGAAGATCGCTCGGCCACCAGTCTGGGTAGCGAGGACCTGGAGTCCAAGGTCTGCGAGGTCGGCGTGGCCAGGGCCGGTCAAGCCCTTTGTAAAGTTCTCATAGAAGGTGGTTCGCGTACCTCCGGTGCCCGCCACACCGAGCGGATCGATGCTATAGAGCGTCATGCTCGCCTGCCGCAGCGAAGTGGACAGCCGAACGACTGAATCGAATACATGCCGCGACTGCGCGGCAGTCAGGTCGCTCTGCGGGCCGCTGAGCAATGGCCAGCCGGGGCTGATCCAGATGACCATCTTTCTGCCTGGCTTCCTCTCTTCCTGCGCGATGAGCGACTCTAACGCATCCATGGACAACCGCAGCTGGTCTTCGGCGCCGTAAAATCCGGTACCCTTTCCGATGGTACGAAATCCATGCTCCTGCTGATTGAGAGCAGCAGCCAGGGCATTTCCATCCAGAGAGGGTTGGGTCTGCATCTGAAGTCCCGTCTCGGTGAAGAAAGCCAGCGAGACAGGATGGGCGAGCTCTCCATGGTTTTGCGCCAGAAATTTCTTGACCCCGTCCTGCCCGTACGACACCTTCTCGAACGTGGTATTGACCTCGTCGAGGACCAGGATTATCTGGGTGCCGGCATCAACCTCAGCAGCCGGGGCCGGTCCACTCTTCGCGAAAAAAGAGAGAATCTTGCTTGGATGCTTACTGTCGAGGACGGTGAAGGCCTGCTGTTGCAGGCCCGGAACCGGCTTGCCCGATCTGTCGGTCACGACGACATCCAACACAAGTTGCCGGTCCTTGCTGGCGGACGACGCGATGGTCGATGGCTGTGGCTGTGCCGCCGTCATCGCAGAGTCCACCGGCTGCTGTGCGACCGCTGTAAGAGAGAACCACGAGAGACAAAGAAGAATCATCCCGGCCCGACAGAACGCGCTCATGCTCGTCACCTTGAAAACCTCGTTTCACTAATGTTTCACTGTGTTGCAACCGTTGTCCCAAAAAGTTTCGCTAAAGCCTGCGCATTCACTGGGAGTGGGCTCGCTAGGGCTGGGCGTAGTATCCGGTCCGCGTCCGCGCCGTGAGCCCAGGGGTCGCCACCTTGACCTGGAGGTCGTGGTACTCGTTCGCCTTGTCGGCGGGCGCGCCCTCGATCGTGAGCACATAGTAGGCGCTCAGGTCCGCGATGCAGCGGTCCATTCCAGCCACGATGCTGTTACTCCCGTACGTCACCAGGCCGCCGCTCTGGGTGGCTATCACCTGTAGGGCCAGATCCCCCATATCGACATGGTTCGGCGATGTCACCCCCTTCAGGAACTCCTCGTAATAGGTAGTTCGCAGACTTCCGGCATCCGCCAAGCCGAGCGGATCGACGCTGTAAAGGGTAATGCCCGCCTGCCGTAACGCGGTGGAAATGCTCACGACCGAGTTGAAGACTCCCAGCGCATCGTTGCGGCTGAGTTCGATGCGCGGACCAGTGAGCAGTGGCCAGCCCGGGCTGATCCAGATGACAATCTTTCTGCCCGGCTTGGCGCCCTCCATCGCGATGAGGGACGACAGCGTCTTCAGGGACAGCTGAAATCGCTCCTGGGCACCGTAATACCCCTGCGCCCTCCTAACGGAGCGCAGTCCGTTCTGATTCTGATCGAGGGCGGCCACCAGGGAGTTTCCATCGCGAGAGACGCCGTTCTGTATCTGGGTTCCGTCGTCGGAGAAGAAGACCAGCGAGGTCGGGTACGGAAGCTTGCCGCCGTCACGCGACAGAAATTTCTTGATCTCGTCACGCTCGAAGGCGACTCTGTCGAACGAGGTATTCACCTGGTCGACAACGAAGACAACCTCGACCGGCGCCGATGCCCCGTTCACCGCACGAAAGGAGAGAATATTGCCCGGCCGTTTGTTGTCGAAAATGCTGAAATCCTGTTGTCGCAGGCCCGGAATCACTTTGCCCGACCTGTCGGTGACGACGACGTTCAGCTCGATCCGGCGGTCGGCTCCAGCGGTTTCGGAGGGCCGCGCAGTGCCTGGCCGCGTCGGGGATTCCGTGGTGGGCACGCTCTGTTGTGCAATGGATGGAAGCGAGAAAGAGAGGAGGCAGACCAAGGCCCAGGACGAAACTTGCATACCAATACCCCTTTGCCAAACCCTACGACGACGATCAGCGGGCAATCCTATCACGCCGACGGTCGTCCGTTCATTGGACGCACGACACCTAATGCAAGTCTCAGCAATTACTCCGGGGATTGCTTTCGTTTCAGTTGCAGGATTTCGTGGCCGATGCTGCGCGCCGCTGAATTTGGTGGCGCAGCGTGCGATTCTATCGCTATCCTCGTCCTGCACCCGATCTCCGGCAGTTCGTTCGCTGAAACTGCGTTACAGGAGCTCGAAACCGGTTTGATGTCCCCGCTTATTTTGACCTCCATGCCCGCATCCCGTCTGCTCTACGGCGTCACGGTCTTCCTCGGCGCCTTCCTTCTGTTTCTGGTCGAGCCGATGGCGGCCAAACAGCTTTTGCCTGCGCTCGGCGGCTCCTCCGCGGTGTGGCTCACCTGCCTCGTCTTCTTTCAGGTCACACTTCTGCTCGGCTACCTCTACGCCCACTGGCTTACGCGCGTGGCGTTCGATGGCTGGCAGCGCCGCGTCTATCTCTCGTTGCTGGCAACAGCCGTCGTCCTGCTCACGGCGCAAATCCTTCACCATCCAAACCTGGGCCAAGGCGCAAGCCACCCGGTCACGACCATCTTCGTCGCTCTCGCCCTGACCATCGGGCTGCCCTTTCTCCTGCTCGCATCGACCAGCCCGCTCCTGCAGGTTCTGCTGGCGCGTAGCGAGGGAGGCATGATTCCCTATCGCCTCTTCGCACTGTCGAACACAGGCTCGCTGCTGGCCCTGATCGCCTACCCGACGCTGGTCGAACCGAACCTGACGCTCAAACTGCAGCGAACGCTCTGGTCCGCTGGCTTCGTTCTCTACGCTTTGCTCTGCACCGTGCTCGCCCGGCAGACACGATCCACCACCGAGCTCGTACCTGCTGAAGAACAATCCGTTGCACCCTCGACCACCGCTGCAAGAAAGTGGCTGTGGTTCCTGCTGCCCATGGCCGCCGCGATGCAGTTGACCGCCGTCACCGGCCATCTCACAGTCAATATCGCAGCCATTCCTCTGCTCTGGATGCTTCCGCTCGCGGTCTATCTGCTCAGCTTTATCGTTGCGTTCGAGTTCCCTGCTCTGTACCGCCGCGGCCTCGTTGTGCGGCTTCTGGTCGTGATGCTGGCCAGCCTGGGCTACGCCATCTCGAAGACCGACGTCTCGCTGCCCATCGGCGTCGCCATTCTGTTCTTCCTCGTTGAGGCTTTTATCGCCTGCCTCTTCTGCCACGCCGAAACCTACGCCCTGCGTCCGCAGCGCGCTGCCCAGACCGAGTCCAAAATTGATTCTCAGGCAACCCTTTTCTATCTGCTCATCGCAGCCGGTGGAGCAGCCGGAACGTTCTTCATCGGCATCCTCTGCCCACTGATCTTTTCCGCGAACTACGATCTCGCCATCTCGTTTTTTGTCACCGCCGCGCTCGCCGTCGCCGTTACCTGGCACGACGGCTGGCCGCAACGCCTGCTCTGGTCGACTTGCAGCGTGCTTCTGTTGATCTTCGCCATCATGCTGCACATCGCCTATGCGCGCGACGCCATTCTCGAAGTGAGAAACTTCTACGGCACCCTGCGCGTAAAGCAATCCGCGCCGCCTCCGCAGGGCTTCACCGTGCGCATGCTGCTCAATGGCGCCATTCAGCACGGCACTCAAATTTTCGCTCCAGGACTCAGCCGCACCCCCACTACCTACTACGCCGAAGACTCTGGCGTCGGCCTTGCGTTACGCTTCTGCTGTGGCGGCCGCGCCCGCAACATCGGCGTCGTCGGCCTTGGGACCGGCACCCTCGCTGCCTACGGAAAGCCCGGCGACCGCATCCGCTTCTACGAGATCAATCCGCAGGTCAGACCCATCGCCGAGAATCTCTTCACTTATCTCCGCGACTCCGGCGCACACATCAGCTACACCGATGGCGACGCCCGCGCGTCGCTCACCCGCGAAACCCCGCAGAGTTTCGACGTCCTCGCCATCGACGCCTTCTCGGGCGACGCGATTCCGCTGCATCTGCTCACCACCGAGGCGCTCACACTGTATAAAAAACACCTCGCGCCCAATGGCATCCTGGCCTTCCATCTCTCCAACCAGTACGTCGACCTCGCGCCGGAGGTTAGACTCCTGGCCGCGTCCGCGGGGATGCAGGCGCAATTGGTCGAAAGCTCGCCGAACGCCGAGCGTGGAGCCTTCCGCTCCACCTGGGCGCTGCTCACCACCAGCCCTACGTTCTTCACGCAACCGGAGATCGACGTGGCCATTCAACCCATGCCAACGCTCCCCGGCCTCAAGCTCTGGACCGACGACTACTCCAGCCTGCTGCCCATCCTGCAGCTAGGCCACCACTAAACTACCGCGCCCAGGCCAACCCATCTGCTGTATCTCCTGCCTCGATCAGACGCGCAACTTTTCCCTGCGCCAGATCGATCTCCGCCACCTGCTTGCTTGTGGTGCACGATACAAACGCCGTCATTCCATCCGGGCTCATCAGAATCTCCGTCGGCGCGCCCGGCACGTCGATCGTCCGCGTCACCTTCATTGTTTTGAGATCTACAACCGCTACCTGTTTGGACCTTGGCAGCGTCACCAGCAGCCATCGCCCATCCAGCGTCGGCGCCGTCCCATAACCCACGGCGGGCAGCGGCACCCACACCTTGATCTTGTTCGTCGCCGTATCGATCACCGCCAGCTGCGGCTTCGTCTGGTCCGCCGTAAACACCATGTTGTCGTCGCGCGAGATGGAGATTCGCTGCGTCTCCTTCGAGATGGGAATGATCGCGACCGTCTTGCGCGCCTTCATGTCCAGCACCGACACCGTCCCCGGCCCAACATTCGCCGTGTAGCCGCGCGATCCGTCCCGCGACAGCGCCAGCATGTGCGACTGCTCCTGCCCCGTAGGTACGCTGCCGACGATCTTCAGCGAACGCGGATCGATGATGCTCACGGATTTATCCAGCTCCGTCGTCACATACAGCATGCCGCTGTTCCGGTCGTAGATGGCGCAGTGCGGACGTACGCCATGGCCAAAATCAATCTTATGCACCACCTTGCGGCTGGCCAGATCGATCACGGCGATCTCTCTGCCATCGGTTCCCGGCCTGCCCACGCCAGAGTCGCCGTAGATCGGCACGTAAGCGGTTTTACCATCGGGCGACGCCGCTACCTCGTGCCCGGTCACGCCCTCCACCGGCACCGTCGCAACCTGCTTGCCTGCAGCAGGATCGATCAGGCTCAGATCGCGATCCCCCTGGTTCGCCACAAGCAACATCGGCCCTCCAGTTTTTTGAGCGTGGCCTTGCACGGTGAACCCGGCAACAACCATCGCAGCACACGCCGCCACCCAGAGCAGAAAGACAGGCTTCGTAATGTTTTCCATAGGGCGACCAGTATAGCCAAGTGAAGCTCAGCATCGCGGAATTTTCTTATGGCTATCTCACTGCGCGGCCGCACCTTTCGCCCCCCTATACTTGCAGGAGGCCATGCCCGAACTCCCCGAAGTCGAAACTGTAGCCAACGGCGTCCACACCCGCATCCACGGCCAGACCGTTCGGTCCGTCTGGACCAGCAACAAGCCGCAGACGTTCAAGTCGCCGCCGGAGGAGATCGTCGAGGTGCTGACCGGCAGCCGCATCGACCGCGTCCATCGCGTCGGCAAAACCATCGTTGTCGATTTGATCCGCTTGGGCGACCGCGCTAAACAGCCCGCAGAGTTTCTCGTTCATCTCGGCATGACTGGGCGCCTGCTCGTCTCAACTCCCGACACGCCGGTGCCTGCTCACACCCACGCCATCCTGACCCTGAGCAGCGGAAAGGAGCTGCGCTTCGTGGACGCCCGCCGCTTCGGCCGCCTCTCCGTCGTCGCCTCTGCCAGCCACGAGACAAAATACGCAGGCCCTGGCAGCGAACCTCTCACCATTAGCCTCGAAGACTTCATCGCGCTCTTCCGCAACCGCAAAACCCCGATCAAAGCTGCGCTGCTCAACCAGTCGCTGCTCCACGGCGTCGGCAACATCTACGCGGACGAGAGCCTCTTTCACGCAGGAATCCGCCCCAGCCGCCACGCCGGACGCCTCACCCGCGCCGAGCTAACTCGCTTGCGCGCCGCACTGAATAAAGTCCTCACCGAAGCGATTCAACTCGGCGGCTCCTCGGTCTCCGATTACGTTGACGCCGATGGAGTCGCGGGCTTCTTCCAACTCCACCACCACGTCTACTCGCGCACCGGCCAGCCCTGCCGCGTCTGCAGCACACCCATCAAGCGCATCATCATCGGCGGCCGCAGCACCCACTTCTGCCCCACCTGCCAACACTGACCGCAGGTCCTGCCGGACGGGCCCACTGCGCGTGGAGCGGCCACTTCGTGGCGTGTATACCCGGTCTGGGCAGGATAAGCCACATAGGCCCTCCCGTTGGTCGGGACGATCTTTTCCGACCAACGGGAGGACCACAACAGATCGCCCTTGCAAGAAAAGATACACACGCCACGAAGTGGCCGCTCCACGCGCAGTGGGCCCGTCCGGCAGGACATCAGTTTCAAAAAGGCTCTAGCTTGCTTACCGCGCCGCCGCCTGCTCCGCCGAGATCGCTGCCCCGATCACCTGCGTCTCCGGCACATCCTGCACAACCTCCATCGAATAGCCCTGCAGCGGACTCATCTTCACCATCTGCCCCATGTAATCCCTCAGCATGGGCAGATCGACAAACCGGACATTGAACCCCGTCAAATAGAACTTGCCCGGTCCGGCCATATGGATCGAGCTCGCCGTAGCCGCCGCCAGTGCCCTGTGCCACAACTTCTTGAACTCCAGGCAACGCGCGTCACCCGTCTTCGCCGCCGCAAAGACCTCATCCGGCTCCATGTCGAGAAATCGCAGCCGCATCGACCGATGACCCATGATGCCTTCCATGTGCCCGCGCCCGCCGCACCCGCAGAAGCGCTCCTTCTCATCGAGCGTCACGATCGTATGTCCGCCCTCCCAAACGCCCGGCGCAAACGGATACACCCCAAAGCCGATCCCGACGCCCAGCGTCCACACCCGGATCATGCTGTCCAACTTCCCATGCGCCGAAGCCAGCCCCGCAGCCACTGCATCGGCATCGTTCACGATCGTCACAGCGGTGGTATCGAATCCATGGCTCCGCAACTGCGCCGACAGCAGCTCCTTTATCCGCGCACCCTTCAACTGCGGAAGGTTGGGAGCCTCTTCCATCACTCCGTTCTTCACCAATCCCGGAACGGCAACCCCAACGGCCGCAATATCCTTCGCCCCATCCGCCACCAGAACCACCTGCTCGCAGATCGTCTGTACCAGGGCGTCCGTGGGTAGCTCCACCAGCCCATCCTCCTCGTCGTGGTCCTCAGGAAAGCGCCGCACCGCACCGACAAGCTCGTGATCCACCACAAGCCCGGCAGAAATTCGTTCCGATAAGATGACCCCAATTGCCTTTGCCATAACCGCCCGCCTCGCCCTGGGATGCCGCGCCGGTCTACTCGAACTTACTGACGCGGTTCAACCCGTTGAAAGCCGCAACTTTATAACATTCCGCGAGAGTTGGATAGTTGAATACCGTATCCACAAAATATTCCAGCTTTCCACCTAGCGCCATCACCGCCTGGCCGATGTGCAGCAGCTCGCTCGCGCCCTCGCCGATGATGTGCACGCCGAGGATGGAGTGATTCAGCCGATGGAAGATCAACTTCAGCCGCCCGGTCGTATCGCCGCGAATCTGCCCACGCGCGATCTCGCGGTAGTACGCCACGCCGACCTCATACGGCACGTCCTCTTCGGTTAGCTGCTCCTCCGTTTTCCCGATGAAACTAATCTCCGGAATCGTATAAATTCCATAGGGATACAGGCCAGGGTTTGAGAGGATCGTCTCGTCGCCAAACGCCCGCGCCGATGCCACCCTGCCCTGCTCCATCGACACCGAAGCCAGCGACGGAAACCCGATCACATCGCCCACCGCGAAGATCGTCGGCACCTTCGTCCTGAAGTCCTTATCGACCGGAATGCGGCCGCGCGAATCCGACTCGATCCCGACCGCGGCGAGGTTGAGCTCATCCACATTGCCCTGCCGCCCAACCGCGTAGAGCAGGGCATCGCCCTGAACCTTCTTTTTGCTCTCGAGATTGGCCACGACGGTTCCGTCCGGCATCTCCTCCACCGATTCCACCTCTTCATTCAGCCGCATCGTGACACGCGAATCGCGCAGATGGTAGCTCAGCGCCTCGACAATCTCCGTGTCCGCGAACTCCAGCAGCCGCGGCCTGCGCTCGATCAGCGTGACCCGCACGCCCAGCGCTGAGAACATGCAGGTGTACTCCACGCCAATCACGCCACCGCCTACGACGATCATCGTCTTCGGCAGGTTCACCAGGTCCAGCACGAGGTCGCTGTTCACGATG
>Ga0182024_10017532_pt1 | contig 13426 bp, 15 predicted proteins | sample P32metaG_FD_120480 | JGI IMG/M metagenome (GOLD analysis project Ga0182024, IMG submission 120480) | Permafrost microbial communities from Stordalen Mire, Sweden - P3-2 metaG (Illumina Assembly) | ecosystem: Environmental > Terrestrial > Soil > Wetlands > Permafrost | place: Sweden: Stordalen...
AGACCGCCACAGTGGTGTATGAGGAGGGCGCCCGGCAGCCTCAGTCGGCGGCGGTGGCGTCGCGGCAACATTTGAATAGAGCCTCTTAGATCAGTCAGGATCCCCTTGCAAAACAATCAAGACTCCTATCTGGGTTCAAACGCAACAGCTGCTCCCCGACACCCAATTGCTCGAAACATCGCCCGGGCGTAGGCACCAAAGCCGAGTCCCGAGTCCAACTTTGCGAATCCATGGGCCGCCCGCGCGCGGTCCCGACTGTGCATGCTGCGACCACCGCCTGTCAGGGAGGGCACTCGATGCCGGGAAGTTCGGTATTATTCGACCGCCTATCGTCCACTAAACTGGCAATGTTGGAGCGATGATATTGTGGGTTAAGACGGTACGGTATATATGTATATACGTCGGTGCTGGTATGGACTTGGCCGGTAATCGGTTGCGGCGCGAGGGGGAGGGGGGCAACACGCGGTCTAGGGAAGATAGGTCGCGGTGTTCAGGAATCAAAGTTCGAAGGAATGAATAGTACTTGTAACTCGAATATAAATTAGATATAGCACAATTAGATATATACATTCACCGGCTGCAGCCTGTGGTCTTCGGAATGGTATTAGGGAAGCGCGATGGCTTGCCACCAAATCCTCAGCAGTCAGACACTCATGGAATCTTCGGAATCAGTATCAGGGAAGCGCTATGGCTTCCCACCGATATCCTCAGATAGTCAGACACTCATGGGGTCTTCGGAATCAGTATCAGGGAAGCGCGATGGCTTCCCACCGATATCCTCAGACAGTCAGACACTCATGGAATCTTCGGAATCAGTATCAGGGAAGCGCTATGGCTTCCCACCGATATCCTCAGATAGTCAGACACTCATGGAATCTTCGGAATCAGTATCAGGGAAGCGCGATGGCTTCCCACCGATATCCTCAGATAGTCAGACACTCATGGGGTCTTCGGAATCAGTATCAGGGAAGCGCGATGGCTTCCCACTGATATCCTCAGACAGTCAGACACTCATGGAAAATCAGCTGTATCCGATATTCTAACAATCAGACACATGGACGCACCGACGACTTACATGTATCAGCAACAGTCCGGGGTATCCTCCATGCAGCAAGAGTATCATCCACGCGGGGATGTCGACGATAAACACGGGAGGACGAGTTGGTGGACAATGGAGTGTATAGTGGGTTGGGTTTGTAGGGCGACGTTGGAGGAGGGAGGAGCCGTGGTGGTTTGGAGCGAGTGCCGTTCTTTATGTTCGAAGGAGGGAGGGAGGGAATAGACCGCCGAGTCTAGAGTCAGATGGAGATGCAAAAGAGGTACAAGATGCAAAGACGTCAAAGACGTACAAGTCGTAGAAGACGGAGATGGGGATTGAGTTGGCGGGAGGCAGGAGCTGCTGTGCGCTGGATTGTCGGAGAACGCGGATGCGCTGCTGTTGTTTGGAGGGACGGCGTTTGGTGTATTGTATTGAGGTTTGAAGGAGGGAGAGACCGTGAGAGAGACCAAGGATGAGGCAGTGGTCACTCTGAGAGGCGAATTGAAGATAGGCAGGCAGCAGGCAGAAGACGTGTCTTGGAGTCGGTGAGACGACGATGATGAAGAAGGATGGATGATTCGAATTAGGCTGCTTCCCACCTTATATACCAGTAGTCACATTTGGAGCCCTAAGCCCTAAATGTCGCCGTCTCTATCTATATCTACCAATCATGTTACACGAAGTTAGTCAGCTCTGCTTTCCCTAATTTCCCTAATTTCCCGCCCCCTATTTTGCATCCCCTTGTTTCCGTCTCCCTGACCTCCTCTCAGGATAAGTGAATTCGGAGGAGCCAGCTGCCACTGTAGTCTGTGAGAGCGACGTGACTGCTATATAGGGCTCCATGGGCGCTTAGCTAGGGCTCCAAGATTTTGGTAATTTACAGTAAATAGTATTTATTTAGTGTCGATCTTGTCTTGCAGACCTTCCCCCTCCGCCGCCGCATCCACCCGCCCCTCTTCCCCTCTTCCGCGAGATCTCAGCCACACGCAGCTCCACCTCCCGTTTCCATTCTCGACTCGATCGATGCGAGAGTACAGCTCCAACCCCCGCTTTGGTCATGGCGTTCCCCACCCGGCGGCATCCACCCCACCCAACCTTCCTTCCACATGCCAGCACACTGCTTCCGCTCGAGTTACGCTTCTCGTTCGCCCCAACACACCTTCATCCTGCTAGCTCACCAGCTCCTGCCCCTCACTTCTCGTTCCCCCCAGCACATCTTCATCATGCTAGTGCGCCAGCTTCTGCCCATGGAGTACACTTCTCGTTCCCCCCAACACATCTTCATCATGCTAGTGCGCCAGCTCCTGAGTCTGGAATACACTTCTCGTTCCCCCCGACACACCTTCATCCTGCTGGCGCACCAGCTTCTGCGCCTGGGATACCCTTCTCGTTCCCCCCCGACACACCTTCATCCTGCTGGCGCACCAGCTTCTGCACCTGGGATACCCTTCTCGTTCCCCCCCGACACACCTTCATCATGCTGGCCCACCAGCTCCTGAGCCTGGGATACCCTTCTCGTTCCCCCCGACACACCTTCATCCTGCTGGCGCGCGCAGCTCCTGCACCTGAAATACAATTTACTTTCTCTCGAAAACAACTCACCTTCATCCTGCCGGCGCACCAGCTTCTGCACCTGAAATACAATTTACTTTCTCTCCAAAACAACTCACCTTCTTGATCCTGGCGCGCCAGCTCCTGCACCTGAACTGAAATACAATTTGCATTCCCCCCGTCGCACCTTCTTGATGCTGGCACGCCAGCTCCTGCACCTGAACTGAAATACAATTTGCATTCCCCCCATCTCAACTTCTTGATGCTGGCACGCCAGCTCCTGCACCTGAACTGAAATACAATTTGCATTCCCCCCGTCGCACCTTCTTGATGCTGGCGCGCACAGCTCCTGCAGCTGATGTGAAATACACTTTGCATTCCCCCCATCTCAACTTCTTGATGCTGGCGCGCCAGCTCCTGCACCTGAAATACACTTTGCATTCCCCCACCCCATCTCAACTTCTTCATGCTGGCGCACGGCTCCTGCACCTGAGGTGAAATACACTTTGCGTTCCCCTCAATTCCAGATTATGTTGATGCTGGCGCGCCAGCTCCTGCTCCTGAAATACAATTTGCATTCCCCCCATCTCAACTTCTTCATGCTGGCGCACGGCTCCTGCACCTGAGGTGAAATACAATTTGCATTCACGGGCCAGAAACTCTCCCTCTTCTGACGTAACCGCTGAACCACATTCAACAATATGGACCAGTAATTGAATAAGCTGGTTTTGGATGGACGCAAATATGTGGCAGTCTCGATGGGGTCTATCGGTGTATGAAAGACGTAGTAATCCTTTGGAGTGATTGCGAATGGCATCTGAGCGAAAATGTTCTGGGATTTCGGAAAACACTGGTCCCACAGGCTCATCGCCGGAGATGCGCTGGATCGACCACGAAATCCGAAGCAATCTCCAGAGGAGGGACCGACCCAACTGCGTCATCTGGAAATAGAAAAGGTCGGGAGATTCAAGGATCGAACGGAAACATGCTCTGAGCATATTGCGTATAATCGATCATCAAGATAATCTGGAATTGGGGGGAACGCAAAATGCATTTCGCCGCAGGTGCAGGAGCTGCGCGCCAGCATCAAGAACGTGGCGCGCCATCTCCTGTACTTGAGGTGAAATACACTTTGCATTCCCCCCAATTCTGGATTATCTCGATGCTGTTTTCTGCACCTGAAATACACTTTGCATTTGTAAGGGAAGCCGGCAGAATAGAGAAGATATGACAAGAATAGATAGATTAGATGATGATGGTCAAGAAGAGCTGCGAGCTACAGATCACCACGTACCGTGACAATCCCCCAAAATGACCTGTCCTCAGGTCCTCTCCACTCGAGCAGCGAGCAACAGCAGACGGTCCAGCGAGAAAACAGCGACAGCTAGCAACGATGACGGCGCGAGGTTTTCAGCGCTTGGGACCTTTGAAAATAACAGCGACAATGTTGCCGTCTCCAATCGTTCCAGCGATGGCGACGGTGAGATGTGTCGACCAGCATGTGACGTTTGAAGATGCGCCGCTTGCGACGCCTGAAGTTGTAGCGTAGATAGAAGACGCTCGACAAATATAAAGACAAGACGTTTGAAGCGCTTGCGACGTTTGAAGTTGCATTTCTCGACGCATACGACGCTTGAAGTTGTAGCGGAGATGGTCGACTTGAAGACGTTCGACGCAAGAGGGGGCTCGATGTGCGACAGTTCATAGTGGAGATGAGGATGCTTGATGCGACGCTTGAAGTTGTAGCAGAGATGCTCGACGCAAAGATGTTCGATATCGCTCAGAGGATACTCGATGTCGATGAACGAAAGCTTGAGATGGGCCCCCAGAGCCCCAGGAAGGACGCAAGAAGGAAGCACTACACCGTCGATAGATGTAATGACATCGCCAGCAGGGTGCTTGATGCACGAGGCACGACTATCGATTTCAATGCTTGGGCCAGCAACGTCGACAGATGGAAAGGCATGTTGACCAAGGGCGTCGACGGGGGTAAAGGCATGTTGACCAAGGGCATTGACGGATGTAAAATCTTCGGCAGGATGAGTAGGTGAGAGCTAATCGCAAACCTCGGCATGTTGACAAAAGGCGTAAAGACATCTCCAGCAGAATGACAGTCATTGACGTTTTCAGCAGGATAACAGTCATCGACAATAAGATGTGGCTCAAATACAGCCTGTGCAAGCATTGCGTCGACCCATGTAACGACATCTCCAGGATAGCGGTCGTCGACAAGGAGATCTGGAGTAAATACAGCTTGCGCAGGTGCCTGATCAACGGAGTGTATCAACCAGAGCGTCGACGGATGTAAACCGTTTCAAAATTCCATCGATCTCATGACTGTTTTCAACGACATCTTCAGCATGATGGCAGTCATTGAGCCGTTTCAAGATTCCAACGCACAGAGCATCGAGGATAACATCAATATCGGCTTGCGAAAGAGTTGCCATTGTCATGTAATCGTGGGATGAAGAAGGAAGACGCCTCGTACGTAGTCGTTGTGCGACGAGTAGCTCTGGGAGCGTTAGGAGGATGCGCTTGTGTGGATGCAGCTGGTATCGCGGGGTTTCTCCAAGCTCGTATGCCATAGTAGGATGGGAGGAAAGTTGTGTAGAATGTGATGTGAATAATGATAATGCGTAAACGTGTTGATGATTCAGAAGATGATGCTCGATGACTCGGATAAGAAGAACTCACTCGCGACACGGTGTCAATCGCCACTGTCCAGATTCCAGTCGATGGTGGAGTAAGGAGTAGCTGGCGACGATGAGTGATGATGATGCGGATAAGGATGATGGTCGATGTGAATGGCTCGGAGGAGGGTGACGAGGTCGAGGAGGGGAGGAGGATAAGAGGAAGGTTGCGTGGTCGCTGTCCTCACTCCAGTCGATGGTGGAGTGGAAGCTGGTGGTACCTTGTGGTTCAAAGAACCTCTGGGGAACCGTCTGGGGGGGGCCAATGTAGGGGAAGCCGGCAGAATAGAGAAGATATGACACGAATAGATAGATTAGATGATGATGATCAAGAAGAGCTGCTACATGCTACGGGATCGCCTGACCGGTCACGTACCTGACAGCATTCCCCCCATCCAACCTTCCTTGAGGCTGGCGGGCACAGGTCCTAAACCTGAGGTGAAATACAATTTGCATTCCCCCCATCTCACCTTCTTTGATGCTGGCGCACAGCTCCTGCGTGAAATACAATTTGCATTTCCCCCGTCGCGCCTTCTTGATGCTGGCGCGCGAAGTTCCTGCACCTACTGCGAAATACACTTCTCATTCCCCCCAATTCTAGATTATCTTGATGCTGGCGCGCCAGTTACTGCACCTGAGGTGAAATACACTTTGCATCTCACCTTCCTTGATGCTGGCGCGCACAGTTCCTGCACCTGAAATACATTTTGCGTTCCCCCCATCTGACCTTCTTGGTGCTGGCGCGCACAGCTCCTGCACCTGAAATACACTTTGCGTTCCCCCCATCTGACCTTCTTGGTGCTGGCGTGCACCTCCCATCTCAACTTCTTTGATGCTGGGGCGTGCAGCTCCTGCATCTGTGAAATACAATTTGCGTTCCCACCAATTCCAGATTACCTTGATCCTGGCGCTGCACCTGAGGTGAAATACACTTTGCGTCCCCCCCAATTCTAGATTATCTTGATGCTGGGGCGCCAGCTTCTGCACCTGAAATACACTTTACATTCCCCATTCTAGTTCTGGTTCTTCATGCTGCGCCACGCATCTGGAAAGTCGCTCATTTCGGATCCGCTGTACAAATTATCATGAGAAGCAAACTAAGGCAGTATGAATAAAAATTATCATTAAATAGGCAGCTATCGCCATTAAGGGAAACTCCCTAGCAGGTAAGATAAACATTGTCTCTCCACTGAATTCCCGGCATTCCATGCAAGCCGACCTCCCCAAACTTCTCCGTGCGCATCCAGGAACAGTGATACCCCAAGGAATCAAATGTTACTGCTGGAGTGGCTCATACCAGTATTCAGGGAAACTCCCTAGCAAGTACAAATTGTCCCATTCAACTGCCGGCGCTCCAGGCAAGCTGACCTCCTCAAATTCCCCAGACCCTGTGCTCATCCAGGAACCTTGATACCCCACGGAATCAAGGTTACTACTGGAGTGGGGGATCTCAGGGTAAGGCCCGTAGGTAAATTCCTGGGTTGATGGTTGGAAGGTATGGGGGACCTGAGCATCGTCCCGAGGTTGGAGCTGCAGCTGCGGTGGCGGCTGCCGTTTCCGCTGTCGTTTCCGCTGCCGCTGCCGCGGTTGCTGTTGCCCAATTGGGTAGACATCCGCAATTGGGATTCCATCGATTTGAGTTAAGGGACAAGGCCTTTTCACCTTGTTGCTGCACCTTTCACAGGCTAGCAGTTTATAAAACGCCGCCGCAGGACGCTTCGTAATTTTTAGGAAGGCAAAACCTGCCCCCGGCTTATGTAGCGAGCGCCGGTTTTCGCCGTTATAACTGAGTGTGTATTCCACCTGCAGGCGGCTAGTATACGTGGTATCTAAGTGCACCGGACCTGTGAACTCGACCCTAACATCTGGGGTGACACAGGCTGACGGAATGATTCCTGTGCAAAACAATTAGATACGATTCTTGGAAGGAAGGAAGGAAGGAAGGGAGGAAGGACGGGCGTAGGTATGTACCGCGAGGGAGTGGCACGTCCGGTACCGGTGAAATGGCTACTAGTATTGTTTAGCAGTGTATGGAGTTGTACTAGTAGTACCTGCTTTTGAGACAATCGTTCTTAGTGGTTTTTTGGCAATCCTTCGGGATTGACAAACTGTAATCAGCACTAAAGAGAGCAAGGGAAAGGAGACCTTTTTTCGGGTCCATTGTATGAGTGAAAGTTGAGAAAGAATTGACCGATAAAGAACGAGATCAATAAACGAGCGAGATCGATAAAGAACGAGCGTGACTGTTATGGATAGACAACAAGGAGCGTGTGCGAACTCAACAAAAACAAAAAACTTCTGGGGGCCTTGGCACCTGCGGTCCGTGTGACATTTAAATTTGATCATCCGTGTCATTTAAGTATCTAAATTTATGTAAGGTGTGGAGGCCCTGGGGCCCCACGCTCGCATAAGAGTTGTCATGGAGATTGATCAAATCTATAAATAACGTAATTTGATACCAGCTCCACCCACATCGATCCCGCGGGCCTAGTTATAAAAGAATTTGGGCGGGCTCACACGGTCAACTTCCGTAGGGGGCGGTTCATGGTTATGGTTCCGCCACGGACTTAGTCACAGAGTCAGAAATAGGACCCGGTGAGGACTCAGTCCGATAAACGGACGAGCCATTAAACAAAATCGAATTGAACCCTCAATAGGGAATAATACGAAAGGGCGAGCGGACACCGTTACGGTTCCGTCACAGAGACGACGTAGTCACTCCGATGGAGATGACTGTTTCGAAGGCACGTCCATGTTCACAAAAGAGGACAAGGCGGACCGAGTCCGATAAATGAGGACAAGGTGGATTGAGTCCGATAAATGAGGACCAAGTGGACTAAGTCCGATGAATGGGGGGACTCTGAGGCGGACTGAGTTCGAGGACAAGTCTCACTCCCCTGCATATCCCTCTAACATGTTCTCCAACGTCTCCTGCCCCGGCGCTTCATTAAAACTCATCCACTTAACAAGACGATCCTCTCCCCCCACGTCCAGGGCCAAGTTAAACATCGCCTGCGACACAGCATACATCGCAGTGTAATGTCCGGAATTCTGAGCCGACGGCTTGAAGTAGATCTCTAGTAGAGACCCGTCCATGAGGTCGACTAGGGGGGTCGAAATGGTGTGGGCGGTTAAGGCGGCGAATGAATGAGGATAATTGGGGCAGCGCTTCGCCAGCAGGGGTTGGCGACGGAGGTGTCGAGAGAGGACACTGCGGTTAGCGGAACCAGGATTAAACAGGGAAGGGTACTTTGAACTACTAAACCACTCGTGCTCTCCCCTCGTGCTCAAACACCCCCAAGGACAATTCTTATAATTCCTCTTCGGTCTCATCTCATCGACCTGCAACAATACTAACCCCTGCACCAAGCGGTTCCTGTAACTGGCTCGGAAAGTGGGATATAATTTGCCGTTGCGGGGGGTCGGGTCAGTTTCATGGACGGTCAGGGGGATGCTCCAGGTGCGCAGGCAGCGTTTGTTGGGTTGTTGGCAGGCTGAGAAGAGGGCTCCTAGGAGGAGGAAGGAGGGCCGAAGGGGGGAGTCCGGAGGCGGTGTGAGCTGAGATGGACGGGGAGAATTGGGGAGAGCGACGTTGGAGTGAGGTGTGAGAGAGGGACTGAGGGAATGAGTGTCGGCGGGAGCGGCGTTGGAGGGAGAGCTAAGAGAGGGACTGAGGGAACGAGTGGTGATGGCGGTGGCGGTGTTGGAGGGAGATGTCTCGGGCATCTCACCTCTCTCGTTTGCCGTCTTTCCTTCGAATTCAACCGACGGTCCAACCTCCTTGCCCACCTGTTTCCCGCGTCGCCCCTTTACACACCAGTGCGGCTTCCTATTACCCTCATCCACTGTCTTAACAATAATCCGTGCTTTCAACCCTTGCCTCTCCCGATACACATACTTCCTCGCCCTCCTCCAATTCAAAGCATATTCCTTGAGCCGGCGATATGCGAACGCATACCCTGTTGCAGTGTCTACCCCTAGCTGGGGGTCGCCCTGAGCATGCAGCCGAAGGACATGTTTCAAATGGCGTCCCGTTTGGGGGAAGTTGGAGAGTACACCCAGGACTCCGATTAAATGGAATGCGTTGGGGGGCAATGTCGACGGGAGACAAAACGCTGACGATGGTGGGCCTTCAAGTTGGTGATGGTTGTCGACGTCAGTTGACTGGATACTAGTATCGACAAAACACTGGACAGCCGAGAAATGCGGTTTCCCTCCCGTCGGGTACTCCCCAAATACTTCATATGAAGACAATACAAAATGTCTCCTCACAAGAGTCTCCCTGTCAGCACCAGGATCCTCAAACCAGACCACCACATGTGCCGACCGATGGAACAGAAACCTAGCCCAAGTCAGTCAATTTTGTGGGTTCCGCGGGGTGCATGGGTACATACATCTTACCATATAATTGTTCAAAGGCTTGGTGTAGATCACTAGTCCGGAGGCCCCTGGAACCACTATACCGCAAGAGGATATCCTCGCTCGCGGTTTCGGTGCGGATTCTCAGGTGCGCTATGATATCCCTCCCATTGTGAGGGAAGGTTTTCAACAATTCCACGAAATATAGACTAGTATTATTAGCCGTGGACTTCCAGGGGCAAACAAGACACAGCTTTTATCCCAGATACGGTCGCGATGAAGATCGCCTACTAGGACGGTGACAGTGGTGTTTCCTGAGGATTCCAGTGTGGGATTTAGCCAGTAGCCTTCAGGGGAGAGGTCCTGGATGTTGGGGTTGCGGATGTGGATTTGCTGGCTCAGTTTAGGGGGCTTTGCTTGGCGGGTTGATTCTGTATTGAGGCGTGAGGCGGCTGCGGGTGCTGGGTTGGTGGGGGGCTGGATTTTCCAGAGGGATTGGGTGTAGGTGAGGTCTTGGAGCTGAGACATTTGAGGGACGATAGGTATGAGCGACTGTTTGTATCACGCGCGAAGTGTGATGAATGGGAACTGACGGTCGCTGAGAGTGTTTTCAGAAAAGGGGGTCAGCTCCCCCCGGGCCCCTGACAGCCTGCCGGGAAATTGCCGCGAGACAGGAACAAAGTCACCATTGGCGGAGGCTTGACCAGACCCGCACGTACAGTTCTCTCCCCTGAACGTACTGTTCTCTTGTATATAAGATATAATTAAATTATCCATGCCAATTGTCCGACTTCTTGCGAATTTCATTGGTCATGGGCGATCTGTGTCACGTCGGGGATTGGCGAATCCAGACCAATGAGGAACCCGTTGCGAACGGGCCAATGACTGAGCTAATATTAGAGAGAAACAAGCATGTAGAAATACAAATATACAAAGGTTCTTTTACTCGCCCCTGCGAAAAGTCTTCTTTACCATTACCACGTTATCATCATCACTTATCTCCAAAGCATGTCGCCTCCTCGCAACCATTCATACATCCCAACCCTCGTCCTCACAATCCTACTCATCCTGTGGCCATACAAACTTGGCCCCCTGACATTACTCGTCCTCGCCCTGCAACATCTCCCACTGCCTCCCCTGCCCGTTTCCGCCCATACATTGGGGAGTCTTATTTTATCCTCCACAACTCTGCTGTTACTGACGCACCTGGCTTTCAGTACATTACGGGAGAAATGCCTACTATGGCCGCTTACGAGGGTTGTCCAGTGGAGTATCGATTTGATGCCTTCTTTGTCGTGGATTGTGGGAATGCAGATTGGAGCGTTTTGTGTTGTCTTTGGGTCATGGCTGGTTGTAAACTCCCCCGATTCCTCTCACCTTCACTTCCGTTTAATTAAATACACACTCAGATACCGCGATTGGGGCATGGCTGATTGATCATAGACTTCGGGGTATATTAACAGGACTAACAGCGATAATACTTCCCCCCAGCCTGCGGAAGGCAATCACGATGGCTCTAGCAACCACAGAACAACCACCATCCCCGTCCACAAAACAACCACAACCACAACCGTCGCCGTCGCCGCTACTGCCAGTGTGACTGTCTCGCCATCCCCCTCGCCTCCACCATATACACCCATCCAACCCCCCCGTCCATCCGCCAACGAAGTCCACCCGCTGGCGGCAAATCCTACTACTACGACCAGCACTCGTACCAGGTATCCTCCTTTATCTTCTCTGGGACGTCGCTGATATATCATATAGGAAAACTAAATATCGAAACCTCAATGAAGGTCTTCTTAGCGGGCGAAGGAGCCCCGCTCCCCGCTAAAAAGTCCCGCTAGTCCCATGGGAAAACTCGGCCGTTAGTCTCGATTTTTGGAATTGTTTTGGTGTGCTTGGATGTTTGCTAGGTAGATTCATGGTCGGCTCCTTCTGAGCTTTTGTAATTGAATAATTGATATGCTGCGCGAGATAGTACAATTCGCGTTTCCCTCCAATTCTAATTCGAGTTCATGCTGGCGCACCCCAGATCCAGCTCGGCGTTCCCTCCAATTCCAATTCGAGTTCGTCATCATGCGGGCGGACCGGCACCTACCAACGAGATACACTTCGTGTTCCAATGTATCTGCAATTCCAACTTACCGGCTTCATGCCAGCAGCGTGGGGTATAATTTGCGTTCCTCTGCAATTCCAACTGTTCTTCATCATGCTGGCTCCAGTTCCTGCGCGAGATACACTTCGCTCCAAATCCAATTCTAGTTCTTCATGATGATATCAGTGCACCACCTCTGGCTCGAGATATACTTTGCGTTTCCCTCCATTTCGACCTTCCCTTCTTCGAATTCATGCTGGCGCACCAATTCCTGCGTAAGATGCAATTCGCAATTCCAATTCCAATTCGAGTTCATCATGCTGGCGCACCAGTTCCTGCGCGTCCCTCTGCAATTCTAGTTCTTTAGCTCCAGCTCGAAATTCAGTTCGCCCAATTCTAATTCGAGTTCTTCGAATTCAAGCCAGTGTACCAGCTTCTGCACGAGATACAATTCCCAATTCCAATTCCAGTTCTTCATCAGCAGTTGCTACGCGATTTAATTTTTAATTGGTGAGTACGGCGTAGCTGACTTGTATTTAACAGGGAATCTGTCAACGAGCTCGCGAGGGTGAATGAGATTGGATGTTTGCATCAGCGAAGTGGATCTCGAGTTGGATTCGGTGCGTCAGCATGGAGAATTGGAGGGAAACTCGAATTGGAGGGAAATGCGAATTGTATCTCGAGCTGGGGCAGGTCCGCTGGCATAATGAACAACAGTTGAAATGGCAGAGGGACATAAAGTGTATCTCGCGCAGGTGCTGGTGCGCCAGTATGATGAAGATAAGTTGGATTTGGAGAGGGACGCGAATTGAATTTCGAGCTGGAGTTGGCGCGCCAGCATCGCGCAGGTAAGTTGGAATTGGAGGGAACGCGAAGTGTATCTGGCGGGGGAGCTAGCATGAAGATATAGAATTGGAGGGAAACGCGAATTGTGTGCTGGTGCGCCAGCACCATGAAGATGAGTTGGTTTGGAGGGAATTGTATCTCGAGCTGGAGTTGGTGCGCCAGCGAAGAACTAGAATTGCAGAGGAGGGCGAATTGTATCTTGCGGGGGAGATGAACAGTCCATATGGGAGCCAGCTCCTGCGCGAATTCCCCGGCATCCAGTGGCCATCTCAAAGTGCTCAAGAATCGACCTCCAGCTCTCGCGACTAGTCCGCATTCTGCGTCCTCTGGTGCGCATTCTCAATCGACCGGGACCACCAATGCATTCCCGTAACTAGCAAACAATCCGAATAATTCGCTCTAAAACTGGCACGTACATGGCAGTTAGGGCGGGTACATGACATGGCTGCCTACAGTGGTTAGTCAGCCGGGCAGAAACTAACCGGGGGAAGGGGGGCACCGAATAATTCGCTCTGGGTAATGGCGGCGCGAGCATGGAGATGGCGCATTGAGCTGGAGAATGGAGAATGGGAGCGGGAGCATGCGCCGAAAATCCCTTCATTAGCTAGTTGTCCATCTCCCCCACTCCCTCCCTCCCAAGTACTGCGCCTCTGACGCCCGCCACAGAGCTTCCATTCGAGGGCGGAATATTTCTTTTACAGTCAAGTTCGTAACTTTGGGCCGTTTTGATAAAATTGGTTTTTGACAGCCCGGTTTTTGTCAACATTCAAAAAGGTCATGCCATGTGCACAACCACTTAAATATTCTCTACTATAGGCTGCACACCTTAAAGCTGAACACCTTCAA
>Ga0182024_10017533_pt1 | contig 13426 bp, 14 predicted proteins | sample P32metaG_FD_120480 | JGI IMG/M metagenome (GOLD analysis project Ga0182024, IMG submission 120480) | Permafrost microbial communities from Stordalen Mire, Sweden - P3-2 metaG (Illumina Assembly) | ecosystem: Environmental > Terrestrial > Soil > Wetlands > Permafrost | place: Sweden: Stordalen...
CAAGGACTTCGAGGCAACGATCGCAAGCGCCGTAGCATGGCTCTTCATCGCCCATATCCGAGTCCTTACGCGCAAACTCGCAAGGCTTTGAAATCAGTGGGATCGTTTTGAGTCAGACTCCGAGAGCGAAGCATCGTATCCCAACGCTTCCTTAATACTGGCGTGTATCGGTGCTTTTTTCCTTGCTCTTGCCATAGGATTGTCCGCCTCCCTCACTCCCACTCGATCGTCCCCGGCGGCTTGCTCGTCACGTCGTAGACGACGCGGTTGATCCCACGCACCTCGTTGATGATGCGCGTCGCCGCGCGGCCCAAGAATCCCATATCGAAGGGAAAGAAATCGGCCGTCATGCCGTCGGACGAGGTCACGGCGCGCAGGGCGCAGACGTAGTCATAGGTGCGCCCGTCGCCCATCACGCCGACGCTGCGCACCGGCAGCAGAACGGCGAAGGCCTGCCAGATCGTGTCGTAGAGGCCGGCATTGCGGATTTCGTCGAGATAGATCGCGTCGGCCTTGCGCAAAATGTCGAGCTTTTCCGGCGTCACGGCGCCGGGAATGCGGATGGCGAGGCCCGGGCCGGGGAACGGATGACGGCCGACGAAACTTGGAGGCAGACCAAGTTCGCGGCCCAAAGCGCGCACTTCGTCCTTGAACAATTCGCGAAGCGGCTCGACGAGCTTCATGTTCATGCGCTCGGGCAGGCCGCCGACATTGTGATGCGATTTGATCGTCACCGAAGGGCCGCCGGAAAAGGAGACCGATTCGATGACGTCGGGATAAAGCGTGCCCTGCGCGAGGAATTCCACCTTGCCGCGCCCGTCTGCGGCGATCTTCTTCGCCTCAGCCTCGAATACGTCGATGAACAGGCGCCCGATCGTCTTGCGCTTGGCCTCGGGATCCTCGACGCCTTTAAGCTCGCCAAGGAATAGCGGCGCCGCCTCCACATGGACGAGGGGAATGTTGTACTGGCCGCGAAACAGCCGCACCGCCTCTTCGCCCTCGCCCTGGCGCATCAGGCCGTGATCGACGAACACGCAGGTGAGCTGGTCGCCGATCGCCTCGTGCAGCAGCACGGCGGCGACGGCCGAATCGACGCCGCCCGACAGGCCGCAGATCACCCGGCCCTTGCCGACCTGTCGGCGGATCGCCTCGCGCGCCTCGGCGCGGAACGCGGCCATCGTCCAGTCGCTCTTGAGGCCCGCGACCTTATGGACGAAATTGGCGATGAGCCGCGCCCCGTCGGGCGTATGGGCGACTTCCGGATGGAACATCAGGCCGTAATAGCCGCGCGCTTCGTCGGCGATGACGGCATGGGGCGCGTTGGGCGACACGCCGATCGTCCTGAAGCCGTCTGGCAGACGCGTGATGCGGTCGCCGTGGCTCATCCAGACGGGATGTTGCGAACCGGCCTGCCAGACGCCCTCAAGCAACGGGCTCGCCGCGTCCACGGTCACTTCGGCGCGGCCAAATTCGCGATGATGGCCGCTCTCGACATCGCCCCCGAGCTGCGCCGCCATCGTCATCTGGCCATAGCATATGCCGAGCACCGGCACGCCGGACTGGAAGATCGCGTCCGGCGCGCGCGGGCTGTCGGCATCCGGCACCGAGGCCGGCCCGCCCGACAGGATCACGGCTTTGGGCTGCAATTCGGCAAAGACGCTGGCGGCGTTCTGGAATGGCGCGATTTCGCAATAGACGCCCGCCTCGCGCACGCGCCTGGCGATCAATTGGGTGACCTGGCTGCCGAAATCGACGATCAGCAGCTTGTCGTGGCCGCTCTTACCTGGCTCAGGCTCAGCGCCGTCCATGAGAGGGGAAATCGGCTCGGCGCGCGCGGTCATTTCGCCATTCCTTGTTTGGGCCGAGGGCCGGGTTCGTCGACCCATCGTCGAAAGAGCCTCGGCCAGCGGACAGGGAGCGAGGGCTAAATGCGGCTGGTCCCGAGGCTTTCCATAAGGTTCGATTAGGCAAAACCGCAACCGGACGCAACCTTCCCCTTGCGAAGCCCGGCAATGAACGGAAATTAACGCGTGTTTGAACGATTGAATTGAGGATCGGACAAGACGGACCGCTTAGATTCCGATCTCGAGGCGCGAATCGTGGGGATTGGCGCAAGGCGGGAGCCGGCCATGTTGCTGCGATTGAGTGCGGGCGAGATCGGCCGCCTGTTTTCCGAAGGGATCGAGCCCGAACCCGCGCCCGCGCCGGCGGCGCGGCGCTTGCGGCGCGAGGCGGCGTTTCGCGAAAACCTCGCCATCAAGGCGCGTCGGTTCATGCGCGTCCTCGCGCGTTTCGCGCGGCCGGAGCGCGTCGTCCATCTGCCGGCGACCTTCGATCTGCTGTTTCGCGAGCGCCTCGTCAAATCGGGCCATCTGCCCGACCCGCGCGGCGCGCTGCCGGCGGCCGACGGCTTTGCCGGCCTCGCTCATGATCTGACGCCCGCCTCGATGATCGAGGCCTACGGCAAAGGCCTGTCGCCAAGCGCGTCGCTGGGCCCGGTCGCCTGGCATTGCCGGCCAACGCGCCTTGTCGCGCAGCCGGCCGATATCGCGCGGGAATTCGATGTGCGGATCGCCGGCGCCGAGCGCGGCTGGATCGTCGCCTTCGATCGCGACGTCGATTCGGTCCTGGCGCTGAGCGGGCGTCCGCCCGACCGTTCCGACATCATGCCGGCCCGGCTGATGAGCGGCTTTGCCGAATTGTTCGACGCCGGCTTTGCCCATTCCTTCGAGCTGCGCGATGAGCTCGGCCAGGTGATCGGCGGCGGATTTGGGGTCGCGGTTGGCGGCGTCTTCGTTCTCGAAGGCGCCTTCGAGACGATCGCCGGCGCCGCCAAGCTCGGCCTTTCGCATGTGGCCGGTCGGCTGCGCGACTGGAATTTTTCGGCCGTCGAATGCGCGCCCGGCGTCGCCTGGCTGGGCGAGGAATTGTTTCACGCCATCCCGCGCGAGGAATTCCTCGCGCTCATCGCTCTGCATATGGGCGAGGAAAAGGTCGGGCGCTGGCGCAACGAGGATTCGGTCGATATCCTCGCCACGCCCGACGGCCGGCGCCTCGCCGCCTGATCCCGCGCGTCACGCCGCCGCGCGGTAATCCAACGGCAATTTCGCCAGCGCTCGGTCGAAACGGTCGAACATTTCGTCGATCTCGTTCGGCTCGATGACGAGCGGCGGGCAGAAGGCGATGATGTCGCCGATGGCGCGGATGATGAGGCCCTCCTCCTGACAAAGCTCGGCAAGGCGCGCGCCGACCGCGCCTGGCTGCGCAAAACCCGCCTTGGTCGCCTTGTCCGCGACGAATTCCAGCCCGCCGATGAGGCCGATGCCGCGCGCTTCGCCCACAAAGGGATGGCTCGCAAAACCGCGCAGCCGCGCCTGGAATTGCGGGCTTGAACCGGCCGTCTTGGCCACGAGGCCGCGCTCTTCGATAATGTCGAGATTTTCCAGCGCGACGGCGGTCGCGACGGGATGGCCGCTGGCGGTAAAGCCATGCGCGAACACGCCGACCTTGGCCGAATTATCGGCCAGAACCTGATAGATCGCATCGCTGAACACGAGCGCCGAAAGCGGGATATAGGAGGAGGTCAGCGCCTTGGACAGCACGAGAATGTCAGGCGCGATGCCATAGGTTTCGCAGCCGAACATGCGCCCGGTGCGGCCAAAGCCGGTGATCACTTCATCGGCGACGATGAGAACTTCATGGCGCCGGCATACGGCCTGGATCTTCTCCCAATAGCTGCGCGGCGGCAGAATGACGCCGCCCGCCCCCATCAGCGGCTCGCCGAAGAAGGCGGCGACCGTCTCCGGGCCTTCGGCGAGAATCCTGTCCTCAAGCTCGCTGGCGAGCCGGGTCGCAAAATCCTCTTCGCTCTCGCCGGCAGCGCCAAAGCGCCAGTAGCTCGGGCACGAGACGTGGCCAATCATCGGCAAAGGCAGATCGAAATCGCGGTGGAACGCCGGCAGCCCGGTGAGGCTGCCCGAGGCGATGCTGACGCCGTGATAGGCGCGCTGGCGCGAGACGATCTTCTTTTTCTGAGGCCGCCCCAGGGCGTTGTTGTAATACCAGATCATCTTGATGGCGAGATCGTTGGCTTCCGAGCCCGACGAGGTGAAATGCGCCTTGGACATGGGTCCGGGCGCCATGCGCACCAGGCGCTCGGCGAGCGCCACCGCCGACGCATGCGATTTATGCGTGAACGAATGGTAGTACGGCAATTTGCGCATCTGCGCCGCCGCCGCCTCGACCAGCCGTTCCTCGCCAAAGCCGACCGCGACGCTCCACAGTCCCGCCAGCCCCTCAATATATTCCTTGCCCTGATCGTCATAGATGTAGACGCCCTGCCCCCGCTCGATCACCATCGGCCCGACCTTCTCGTGACGGCGCGCATTGGTGGCGGGGTGGAAATAATAGGCGATGTCGCGGGCGGCGAGCGAGTTGGGGTTGGGATGGGCGGTCACGGGAGGCTCCAGCGAAATGGTGGAGACAGCTTATGCCGAAACGAGGCGCGTTGCGCCAGCCTACGTGAGAAGAAGAAACAAGCGAGCGGGCCCGTTGACTTGTGAAGCGGAGGAAAGGCGGCGCGACCTTCAGCATTTGCGAAAACTTTGGCGACGCGTTCATGACACGGTCGACGCAACCGGCGCGCAAAAATTTCCAACAATTTCAGTTAGCCCATTCCACTGAAACGGACGCGTGCCGGCTTTGAAAAGGGCGCCGGCCGCTGCGGCGCCAATCGATAAGAGGCATCGCCTTTTTGCTATTGCACGACAGGCCGGAATATCGCAATTTGGGTGTGAAATCGGAGCCATTTCGGTTATTGGACGAGGTGGATTCGCCATCAGCCTGTCGAACTTCTTTGTGAGGGGGGGCAGCATGATAGCCGTCGCAGGGCGCGGACAAATCGCTGCGGTTGATTTCGAGGCATTTAAGGTAGGCGTCGTCACCATCCGATTCTTTGAGATTATGGCAGAATTTGCGAACGCGCGGGAGCGCAGGCGGCCCGCTGCTCGGGAGTGCCGCCCGAGTCGGCGAGCGCCATCGAAGAGACGCTCAAGATTGCGGCCGATATCAAGATTGCGCGGATCGTCATGGGTTTCGTCCTGCCAGCCAGCCCAGCCGGGCGACCGCCGAGAGGCTAAACGCTCTCAGGCGGCCCCGTCGCGACGCGCTGGAGGGCTGAAAAAGTCGCAGCGATCCGCCATGTTGAAGAATTACGCGAAGTGAATTCGGCAGGACGGTGCTTGCGCCGATTGTAAGTCAACCCGCGCGGAGCGGCGCGCTTTCCCGCGCCTCGCCTTTTCCCGCGCTTTGACCCTCTGCATCGAAGCGGCGACCCACGACGCGTCAGGCGGGGCGAAGGTTTGGGCGAAGGATCAGTTCTGCCAGTTCGCCCAGCAGGCGACAAGTTCGATTGACGTCGAGATAGGATCGGGGATGCTGCGCGCGACCTGTCGAAGTCGCGGTTTCGAACGTGTCGAACGCTACGAACTCGGCGCCGTCGCCCAGCCTATCCAATAGCGGCCGCTTGCCGCGATGGACGACGCGGAAAAAAATGAAGACGCGCGAAAACGAATAAGCATCCCGAAGGTTCCCGACCCGCGACACAAACTTACGCAACCTTTCGTCGAGTTGTGAATTCATAGGCGGGGTCCGCACAAGCGGCCCTGGAATTAGGCAAGACTGGGGAACGGCAAATGGGTCTCATACTTCTCATCATTATTTTGGTTTTGCTTTTTGGCGGCGGCGGCGGATATTACGCTTACGGCGCCTATGGCGGCACGGGTCTTGGCAGCGTGCTCGGCCTGGTTCTCGTCGTTCTGCTAATCGTGTGGCTGGTTCGTCGCGTCTGACGACCAGGCCTCGCGCCGCCGCAACACGCCGCGTCGGTCCGGCACAAACTGCGCCGGGCCGCGGACCCGTCGGCGATCCCCGCTGGTGGGTGGCGGGCCGCCAGAAATCACGCCCGCCGATCCGCTAAAAGCGATCAGCCATGTTCGGTTGCGCCGTGGAAGAACTTTGCCGGCCATGCGAGCGCGACGGGCAGCGCCTGCGCGACGCTCGCGGTAAGCTCCGACGCCGATGCGCTGTTCCATTTGGTTTGGATCGTCGGCGATAGAGCGACGCCGACGCCGACAAGATAGACAATCACGATCAAAGCAATTAATGCGCGCATCGCCTTTTTTCTCCCAATGGCGGATTCATTAACCCTAACGTCACGCGCCGATAATCGTTCCGCCGACGCGGCTGACGCGCGCCGACAGAAGCGGCGGAGGCAAACTTCTCCCGCTTGGGGAGCGAAAGATTGCGCCCTCCCTCACCCGAACCGATTATTCTTCGGAAACCCTTTGGGCGGCAGGCGGCCGGCTTCGGCGCGGTTGCCGATCCATTCCTTGAGATCGGCGGGCGCGACCGTCCACAGGCGCTGCGAGGAATCGCGCCAGGTCAGTCCCTCCTTGAGCGCGAACACGCGCGCGTCGGCAACGCCGCCGTCCTTGTAGCGCTGCAGGCGCACACCCTTGCCGCGCGCCATTTCGGGCGCCTGGGCGAGCGGGAAGATCAACAGCTTGCGGTTATCGCCGATGATGGCGACATGGTCGCCGTCCGCCGGCGTCACGAGACTGGCCGAAGCGGGAGCGTCGACGTTGAGCACCGCCCTGCCCTTGCGGGTGGAAGACAGCATCTCGTCCTGCGCGGCGACAAAGCCGCGCCCGTCGCTGGAGGCCAGCAGCATTTTGGCGCCCGGTCTGTAGGGCCAGACAGCGGCAATCTCGGCGCCCTCGTCGAGATCCGCCATCAGGCGGATCGGCTCGCCCTGCCCGCGTCCGCCCGGCAGTTTGGCGGCCTCCAGCGTGAACGTCTTGCCATTGCCGGCGAGCACCAGGATTTTCGACGTCGTCTCGGCGAAGAACGAAATTTTCAGCGCATCGTCGCCCTTGAAGGCCAGCGTCGAGAGGTCGGAGAGATGGCCCTTCAGCGCGCGTATCCAGCCTTTTTGCGAGACCAGCACGGTCACTGGCTCGCGCTCGATCATCGCCTCAGCGAGGTCCGCCACCACGACGTCGGGCGCCGCCTCGAACGAGGTTCGCCGCTTGCCGAGCTTGGTCTCGGGCCCGTATTTCTTCTTGGTGTCGCGGATCTGATAGGCGATCGTCTGCCATTGCCGCTTTTCATCGCCGAGCAGCTTTTCGATATCGACCTTTTCCTTGAGGAGATCGGCTTGCTCTTTCTTCAGCGCCATTTCTTCAAGCCGGCGCAAGGCGCGCAGGCGCGTGTCGAGCACGTAATTGACCTGCGCCTCGCTCAGCGCGAAGCGGATTTTCAAGACCTCCTTGGGCTCGTCCTCCTCGCGAATGATGCGGATCACCTCGTCGAGATTGAGGAAGACGATGATCATGCCGGCCAGCATTTCGAGCCGGCGCTCGATCGCCGCCAGGCGATGCCGGGAGCGGCGCAGCAGCACGTTGCGGCGATGGTCGAGCCATTGCTGCAGCGCTTCGGCCAAGCTGACGACGCGCGGCGTGATGCCGTCGACCAGCACGTTCATGTTCATCGGCACGCGCGTTTCAAGCTCGGAAAGCTTGAACAGGGATTCCATCAGCGTGGCGGGCTCGACGGCGCGAGTGCGCGGCTCCAGCACGATGCGCACGTCCTCGGTCGATTCGTCGCGCACGTCGCCAAGCAGCAAGGCTTTTCGATCGTTCAAGAGATTGGCGAGTTGCTCGATGAGCCGCGATTTTTGCACGCCATACGGAATTTCATTGACGACGACGACCCAGCCGCCGCGTCCGGTCTCCTCCTTGGCCCAGCGCGCGCGCACGCGGAACGAGCCGCGGCCGGTGCGATAGGTCTCGGCGATCGCGGCGCGCTCATCGATGACGATGCCCCCCGTCGGGAAATCGGGGCCTGGCGCGAAAGCGAGCAATTGCTCCGAACCGGCTTTGGGATGGGCGATCAGATAAAGCGCGGCGTCGCAAAGCTCGGCGACATTATGCGGGGGAATCGAGGTCGCCATGCCGACCGCAATGCCCTGCGCGCCATTGGCCAGCAGGTTGGGAATGGCGGCGGGCAGGACGACCGGCTCCTTGGCGTCGCCCGAATAATTGTCGCGCCAATCGATCGAATCCTCGTCGATACCCTCCAGCAGCAGGCCCGCGACATCGGTCATCCGCGCTTCGGTGTAGCGATAGGCGGCCGCGTTATCGCCGTCGATATTGCCGAAATTGCCCTGGCCCTCGACGAGCGGATAGCGTGAGGAAAAATCCTGGGCGAGGCGCACCAGCGCGTCGTAAATCGCCTGATCGCCATGGGGATGGAACGAACCCATCACGTCGCCGACGATCTTGGCGCATTTCTTGAACGCCGTGCTGGGATCGAGTTTCAGAATATGCATGCCGTAGAGGATGCGGCGGTGGACCGGCTTCAGCCCGTCGCGCGCGTCCGGCAAGGCGCGGCCCATGATGGTGGAGAGCGCATAAGCGAGATAACGCTCTTCGAGCGCATCGCGCAGATTGACGTCGATCGGCGCCTGGGGAGGCGCGGGAGGAGGAACGAGCTTGGCCATGGCCGGAGGGGTAGACGAGCGGATGAGTCGGGGCAAGCCAAACCCGTCGCGTTAGCATCTCTTGTGAGTTGGCGTGGTCAAATTAGCCCTCGTCGCCAGGGCTTTGGACGGGTTTATGAATATCCTCCGTCAGATCGGGTTCGGGTGGCGCTCGTTCATTGTCGCCGCCAAGCGAGTCCACCCAGGCGAGCATCGACTCATGCGAAATAAACACGCCCTTGTCTGCTTCCCGAAGCGCTTGCTGAAGCTCCGACGCTTGCCATGCGTTCATTTCCGTTATTCCCTCCGCCGCGCCTCGATCACGACAAAGGCCTGCGCCATCGGGTGTTCATCGGTGATGGTCAGATGGATGAACGGCTCGCAGCCCGCCGGAATGATGGCGGCAAGGCGCGCCGCCGCGCCGCCGGTGAGGCGCATCGTCGGCTGGCCCGAGGGCAGATTGACGACGCCCATATCGCGCCAGAACACGCCATGGCGCAGGCCCGTGCCCAAAGCCTTGGCGCAGGCTTCCTTGGCCGCGAAACGCTTGGCATAGGAGGCGGCGCGTCCTGTCCTTCGCTCGGAGCGCGTGCGCTCGATTTCGGTAAAGCACCGCTCGAGGAAGCGCGGACCGAAGCGGGCGAGCGTCTCCTCGATGCGGGTTATGTCGCAAAGATCGGCGCCGATCCCGACGATCATTGGCGCGCAGCCCGCATTGCCGCGCCCTCGTCGATCGCCATGCGCATCGCCTTCACGCTATGGGCCAACCCTGAGAAGATCGCCTCGCCGATCAGGAAATGGCCGATGTTGAGTTCCACGATCTCCGGCAGCGCGGCGATGGTCTTTGCGCTGTCGAAATCGAGGCCATGGCCGGCGTGGCATTCGAGGTCCAGCTTTGCCGTCTGCGCCGCGGCGTCGCGCAGCCGCTCGAATTCGTGGGCGGCGCGCTCGCCCTCGCCCTGCGCCAGCGCGTCGCACCAGGCGCCGGTGTGCAATTCGACGACCGGCGCGCCCGCGGAAGCCGAGGCTTCGAGCGCCTCGCCCGACGGCTCGATGAACATCGAAACGCGGATGCCGGCGCGCTTGAGCTCGGCGACGAACGGTTTCAGATGATCATGGCCGGCGATGACGTCGAGGCCGCCCTCGGTCGTGCGCTCCGTGCGCTTTTCCGGCACCAGGCAGCAGGCGTGCGGCTTGATGCGCAAGGCGATGTCGAGCATCTGCTCGGTCGCCGCCATTTCGAAATTCAGCGGTTTGGAAATCGAGGCTTTCAGCCGCGCCATATCGTCGTCGCGGATATGGCGGCGGTCCTCGCGCAAATGGGCGGTAATGCCGTCGGCGCCGGCTTCGATGGCGATAAGCGCGGCGCGCACCGGATCGGGCAGCGCGCCGCCGCGCGCGTTGCGCACGGTCGCGACATGATCGATGTTGACGCCGAGTCTGGGCACAGCCACGCGAAAATCCTTCTATTCGATTGAAATCCCCTCAAACCGCCCCGATGCTGGCGCGGCTGCCCGGCTTGACGGCCGGCATGGCGGCAAGCTCTGGCGGCAACGCATCGGGCGCATAGGTCGGAATGTCGAGAGTAGCGAGCGCCACCCGCCGGACCCCGATATCCGCCTTGCCGCCCGAGCGATCGATCAGGCAGGCTGCGCCGACGATCACGCCGGGATGTTCGGCGATCGCCGCCAGGCATTCGCGCGAAGAAAGGCCCGTCGTGATGATGTCCTCGACCATCAGCACGCGCGCGCCCGGCTCGATCGCAAAGCCGCGCCGCAGCTTGAAAACGCCCGCCTCGCGCTCGACGAAAATCGCCTTGGCGCCGAGCCAGCGCGCGGTCTCATAGCCCGGCACGATGACCCCCAAAGCGGGCGAGCAGACGACATCCACTTTCCCGAACGCCTCGCGCGCCTTGAGGGCCAGGGCGCGGCACAGACGCTCGGTGCGCGTCGGGTCCTGAAAGACGAACATCTTTTGCAGGAACACGGGCGAATGCAGACCCGACGACAGGATGAAATGGCCCTCGAGCAGAGCGCCGGCGGCGCGAAATTCGTCGAGGGCTTCAGACGGGGTCAGGATTTCAGATTCGGCCATGCGCTTTCATAGCAGGGCGGGGGTTTCCCGCCAAAGCCCGCCATTGCGCGCCGACCGATCTCATGCGCAGGATTCGCTGTTGGGTCGGTCAGGAGACGGCTTTGCGCGAGTTTGAAACATTGTCCCTAGGGGCGCATCCGGACGCGACCGCGCCCGACGGAACGGCGGTGCGCCTGCTGCTGGCGCTGGCCGGGGGCAGCCTTGCCCATTTCGAATTGCCGGCCGGCGCCGTCTCGCATGCCGTGACGCATAAGACCGTCGAGGAAATCTGGTATTTTCTCGGCGGCCGCGGCGAGATCTGGCGCTGGTCTGGCGCGCGGGAAAGCGTCGTCGCCGTCGAGCCCGGCGTCTGCCTGACGATTCCGCTGGGAACCGCCTTTCAATTCCGCGGCGTTGGCGAGGCGCCTCTAACCTTCTCGCCATCACCATGCCGCCATGGCCGGGCGCGCAGGAGGCCGATCGGGTCGAAGGCCGCTGGATGGCGAGCATGCCGGACGCCTAGGCAATTGGCGTCGCGACCGTTACGGTTCCTGGCTGACTCGCTAGATTGGAAATCCCCATGCCGCATCTAACCGCCCTCGCGACGCTGCTCGCCGTGCTGTTCTACGCCCTGCTGAGCGTCCCCATCGGCCAGGCCCGGACAAAATCCGGCATCAAGGCGCCGACCATGGTCGGGGATCCCGAGTTGGAGCGGGCGGTGCGCGTCCAGATGAACACGCTGGAATGGATGCCGATCTTCCTGCCGGCCTTGTGGCTCACCGCCATCTATGTGAGCGATCCCGGCGCGGCGGCGCTTGGCCTTGTGTGGATCGCCGGCCGCGCCCTCTACGCGCGGGGTTATCTTGAGGCCGCCGAGAAGCGCGGGCGCGGCTATTCCATCCAGGCCGTAGCGGCGGCCCTGCTTTGGGTGGGCGCCTTGTTCGGCGTGGTGCACGCCACGTTGCGGGGATTTTGAGGCGAGCGCGCCCGGCGCGGCAAACCAAGTTTCCCTTGTCCGCCGCCCCCGGGCGGCCTATTTGTCCGCGTGGAATCGCGATGCGCGAAATGGCGGGCGAAAGTTCGAAATTGCTGGGAATGCCGGTTTAGCTCAGTTGGTAGAGCAACTGATTTGTAATCAGTAGGTCGCGGGTTCGACTCCTGCAACCGGCACCAGTAAAACCAGACGTTTAGGTAAGTTGATTCAAGACGTTCGGAGCGACTAGTCTCTTATTAGTCTCTTTTTCGCAACTCGCTTACGCGTCACCGCCGCCTTCCGGCGGGCGGACGGGTCGGTTCCACGTTGATTTGAGTTTCTCTACGAATTTGTCCGCATCGGCCTGGGCCTCCCGCCTCGTCGCGAAACTGAAGAGCGACTTATCTCGTGGTTTGCCGCTGTGCAAAATCTTCCAGCGGTAACGCCCGGCGCGGTTTGCGTCAGATTCGATCTTGACCGTGTAGGCGGGAACCTCTGGCATGCGCCGAAGTAACTGCGCGCGCTCTTGTTCGGTTGCACTCACGCGCGCTTCGCTGCCGGATGCGGCGGCAGGTCGAACAGCAAAACGACGCGCCATGAACCGCAGCGCGGGCATTTGAGGCGGTCTGTCGTCGACACGTCGGTGGGTGCGGATTAGCCCGGCAGATGCGCCGGGCGTCTTCTCGCATCGCTCACCCTGCCCGCTTATCGGTCTGGGCGTGGTGATCTATCGCAGCGTCGACTCTAGCTTTGTCGCCGGTCGCGTTGCCACCAATGATGTCCGCGGCGTCCTTCTCCTCACCCGCCAGGTTTCCGGACTTATACGAGGTCTTAGGCGTGGCAGCCAGGCCCTGGCCAGAGGGCCTTGTGCCATTGTTGCGCGCAGTGGCCGCAAATGTCGCGAGCGCCTCTGGTCCGTTTTGTTCGGTGGGTTTGGTCATGACTTCCTCCTGGGCATGTCGAGGATAACCCGGAGAGGGCATGAGACGTTCCCATTGCGAATGAGAAACGCCTGCCCCCAGCCGCATCGGGCGGTGATGCTCACTCCTGCATCGCGGGCCTCGGCGAGGGTTTCGATCAGCGAAGAGCATTTAGTGAACGGCTCGCAGGCGGTCAATGATGGCGGGCGGCTGGGGGGAATCGGGTTAGACCGATAGACAAAAATGCGGCTTGGCATTTTCATTCTGATAGCAATTGCCGCGGTCGTATGGGCGGTGATGAATTTTCGTCGGCCATACACCATGGAAACAATTGCCCTAGAGCTTAATTACCGCGACAACGTCATCCTGAATCCTATTCGGTTCAATCCGCGAATGTCGATCTTGCATCGTCTCGCGATACGCGAACCAAGCCTCTCGTTCTAAAATATATATTAATTGCGCCAGCCGCTGACGCGATGCACACATGGCGCGTCGATCCTCTGCGCGGTTTGTCGATGCGTCGAGGACGATAGCCGCGCATCGTGTCCCACCGGCAGCACGGATGAGCCAGCGACGGTCGCTGACCGAACGATGGCGCTCGTCTTGTCGAGGGCCGGCAATTGCGCACGGCTCGCCGAGCAGCGGAGCGGGCGAAGGCGATCCTTCGCGCCGCCGATCATCATCTGCGCGCTTGAAAGTGGACAGGCGCCGCGTCCAATATTCGGAGAGCTTTCTATGATGATCGGTAGGCGGTTCTTTTTGGTCGTAATTCAACTTGCCTTTCTCATTCCCGCACAAGCGCCGGCCCGCGAGACGGAATAGGCGACGCTCCTTCGATAGGATTCGCGGAAATTGTTGAAGCCCCTCTCGAAGCCTTGATGAATGGCGCGGAACGGGTTGAAGCCTTTGCGCCGGCGCGGC
>Ga0182024_10017535_pt1 | contig 13425 bp, 12 predicted proteins | sample P32metaG_FD_120480 | JGI IMG/M metagenome (GOLD analysis project Ga0182024, IMG submission 120480) | Permafrost microbial communities from Stordalen Mire, Sweden - P3-2 metaG (Illumina Assembly) | ecosystem: Environmental > Terrestrial > Soil > Wetlands > Permafrost | place: Sweden: Stordalen...
AGCTTCGGGTCGGAAAGGTCGCAGCCGGCGTCTACCGAGAGTTCCACGAACGGTTCCTCCAGATCGCGGCGAGCTGGGTTCGAGCCCAAGGCGGCGGAGCTGCAGTGGTGGGCGGTCGCGAAGGTCGCGGCGTTGGCGGGCGTCTGGCCCGAGCGCGTGACCAAGGCGCAGCTGGATACCGGTCGAGAGCAGCTGATCGCAGCGACCCGCCGGCTGCATCCTGACCATCCAATGCGAGCCGGAGTTCCAGGCCGCGCTGGGCACCGTGGTGGATGCCGCCCACCGGGAGGGGCGAGCCGCCGGGATCCTGGTCCCCAAGCCGGCCGCCGTCCCGACGCACTGGCCCTGGGGTTCACGCTCGTCGCCGTCGGCTCGGACTCCACCATGCTGGTCGCCGGCGCCCGCGCGGCCGCCGTGGCCGCCAGGAAGCCGTGAGCCGTCCGCGGATCGTGTCCGCCGGCCCGCTGCCCGCGGCCGGGCGTGAGCTCCTCGCGCCGCTGGGCGACCTGATCGAGGCGCCCGACGGGGAGCCGGCCACCATGCTTACGCTGCTCGCCAGCGCCACCGTGCTGATCGCTCGCGGCCCGACGCGCGTGACGGCCGAGCTCATCGACGCCGCCCCGCAGCTGCGGGCCATCGGGCGCAACGGCATCGGCGTTGACGGCATCGACCTGGCTGCCGCCACGCGGCGCGGAGTCGCCGTCGTCATCGTTCCCGACGGCGCGGTCGCCACGGTCGCCGAAGGCACGTTCGCTCTGCTGCTGGCCCTGGCCAAGCGCCTGCGCGAGCTCGATGGACTGGTCCGAGACGGCGACCGGGATAGCCGGGACCGCATCGTGCTCGGCGACCTCGCCGGCGCGACGTTGGGGCTGGTGGGCGTCGGACGCATCGGCCGGCGCGTCGCCGAGCTCGCCATCGCCTTCGGCATGGAGGTGCTCGCCGCAGACCCCGCGCTGGACGCCGGCCACGTGGCTCCCGGTGTCCGCGTGGCACCGCTGGAGGAGAGCGTCGCCACCGCCGACTTCCTCACGCTGCACGTCCCGCTGACGCCGGCCACGGCCGGCTTGATCGACTTCGCCCTGCTGCAGCGCGCCCGGCTCGGCCTGCTCATGGTCAACGTCAGCCGCGGCGCGGTGGCGCCGCTCGATGACCTCGAGTCGGCGCTCTCGGCCGGGCTTCTGGCCGGCGTCGGGCTGGACGTGTTCTCGCCCGAGCCGCCCGACCTGACCCACCCCATCTTCCGACGGCCCGAGGTACTCTGCTCGCCGCACGCGCACGCGCACGCGCACGCGCACGCGCACGCGCACGCGCACGCGCACGCGCACGCGCACGCGCACGCGCACGCGCACGCGCACGCGCTGACGCCCGCGGCGCAACGGCGAACGTTCACGCTGCTGGGCGAGGGACTCGCGGCGGTCCTGGCGGGCGGTCGAGCTCCGGCGGTTGCCAATCCGGAGGTCTTCCGGTAGGAGCGGCGTGCTTCCACCATATTCGATCATCTTCTTGCAATAACGCACAGAGCTGGTACGCTCGCCCCGTGCTGCGCCTTGGCTCATGCGCTCCCCGCCGCGCCGTCGCCTACGGGCGTGTGACCTGCGTCACGGACCCATGAAGATCACGGTCCTGGGCGGCGGTGGCTTCCGCGTCCCGATGCTGTATGCGGCGTTGCTGGGACGTGCATCACGGCTGGGCCTCGACGAGATCATCCTCTACGACGTCAGCGCCGAGCGCCTGGCGCGCATCGCCGACGTCCTGCGCGGTCAGGCACAGGAGGCCGACGGGGCCCTGCCGTTCCGCTGCACCACCCGGCTCCACGAGGCGCTGGAGGGGGCTGATTTCGTGTTCTGCGCGATTCGAGTGGGCGAGCTCGAGAGCCGCGTCATCGACGAGCGCGTCCCGCTGGCCGACGGGGTGGTCGGACAGGAGACCACCGGGCCGGGCGGCATCTGCTTCGCCCTGCGCACAGTCCCGGTGATGGTGGAGCTCGCCGAAGCCGTCGCCCGGCACGCGCCGCGCGCGTGGTTCGTGAACTTCACCAACCCGGCGGGCCTGGTGACCGAGGCGATCCAGGACATCCTCGGCCGCCGGGTCGTGGGCATCTGCGACTCGCCCACCGCGCTGTGTCGCCGCGTGGCTCGGGCGCTTGGTCGGCCACCGGAGAGCCTGTGGTTCGATTACTTCGGCCTCAACCACCTCGGATGGCTGCGTTCGGTACGTGACGGCGAGCGCGATCTGCTTCCCGATCTGCTGGCCGACACCGAGCGCCTGGAGAGCTTCGAGGAGGGCCGGCTGTTCGGCGCGGACTGGCTGCGCTCGCTCGGGATGATCCCCAACGAGTACCTGTACTTCTATTACCACGCAGCCGACACGGTGGCGGCGGCGCGTTCCAGCTTGCAGTCACGCGGCGAGTTCCTGCTCGAGCAGCAGCAAGCCTTCTACACGGCCGACGGCCGGGGTTCGGAAGCGGCGCTGCGGGCCTGGCACGCCACGCGCCGTGAGCGTGAGGCTCGCTACATGGAGGAGGCCCGCTCCGCCGCCGGGCTGGGTGGCCGCGACGATGACGAGATCGACGCCGGCGGGTACGAGGGGGAGGCGATCGCCGTCGTCGAGGCGATCGCGCACAACCAAGGACGCGTCCTGATCCTCAACACCGCCAACTCCAGCAGCCTGCCGTTTCTCGACGCCGACGCCGTGGTCGAGGTGCCGTGCATCGCTGGGCGTACCGGGATCGTGCCGACCGCCGTCGGTCAGGTGCCTCCACACGCGCGGGCCCTGATCGAGACGATCAAGGACATCGAGCGCACGACGATCGACGCGGCGTTGTCGAGGTCACGTGACCGCGCGGTACGGGCGATTGCTCTGCACCCGCTCGTACTGTCGGTCAACGTCGCCCGCCGGATCCTGGACGCCTACGTCGCCGAGCACTCGCAGTTGCGGCACACCCTCCGGTGACCTACGACGTCGTCGTCGCGGGACCGCCGTTCCTCGATCTCGGGTTTCTCGGGCTTCCGCGGCTGCCACGCCTGGGGGAGGAGGTTCACGCCGCCGAGCTCGCGCTCGGGGCCGGTGGGGCGGCGATCACCGCCGTCGCCGCGTCCCGCCTCGGCCTGCGCAGCGCGGTGGCCTGGCCGGTGGGACTGGATCCCGCGGGCCGATGGCTCGCCGCGGCGCTCGAGGCCGAGGGTGTCGACTGGATCGGGCCCGACGCAGCCGCGACGTCGGTGACGGCCATCATGGCGTTGGACGGCGACCGGGCGATGGTGACTCATCGCCCGCCGTGCGCGCCCGATGCCTCAGCTGTGCCGTCGGCGAGGGCGTTCGTGACCGTGATGAGCCGTGCTGCGGCGGCACCGCCCGGCGCACGCGTCTACGCGATGGCCGACTTCGCCGAGAGCGAGCGCCCCGCGCCCGGCACGTTGGCTGCGCTCGCCGGCGCTCGCGCGCTTGTCCTCAACGAGGGCGAGGCGCTGCGGCTTGCCGGAGCCCCCGACGCGGCGGCGGCGGTGGTCTGGTTGGCGGCGCAGGCCGACGTCGGCGCCGTCGTGGTGACACGGGGCGCGCGCGGTGCGATCGCGGTCGAGGGCCGCAGGCGTCCCGTCGTGGTCCCTGCGGTCGTGGCGGAGCTGGTCGATGCGACCGGGGCCGGCGACGTGTTCGCCGCCACCTACGTGTGGGCCGACCTCGGCGGCCTGGGACTCGCCGAGCGGTTGGCGCTGGGGGTGCTCGCGGCGGCGCTGGCTGTGGCCGCCCCGTCGGGCGCCGGGGGCGCACCGCACCGCGCCGAGCTCGAGCGCCACGCGCGCGCCCGCAGGCTCGCGCTGCCGCGCGGCTGAGCCCGTCGTCCGGGTCAGGCCGTGGCGCCGGCGAGCGCGGCGCCGGCCGGCCACCGGCCCGAGGCCAGGAATGCGTCGATCTGCGCCACGTAGGGGGCGATGTGGAGGCGTTGCTCGGCCAGCCACGCGAGGTCGTAGTACGTGTGCGCGTAGCGGTCGCCCGAGTCGCACACGAGCGAGACGATCGATCCGGTGCGCCCCTGCTCGAGCATCTCGGCGACGAGCTGGAGCACCCCGAAGACGTTGGTCCCCGTCGAAGCGCCGGGGGGACGCGCCAGCCAGCGTGCCGCCACGTGTGCGGCGGCGATCGATGCCGCGTCCGGGACCCGGATCATCCGGTCGATGATCTCCGGCAGGAAGGACGGCTCCACGCAAGGGCGTCCGATGCCCTCGATCCGCGACGCATGCGGACAGGTCAGCGACGCGTCGCGCGACCGGTGATACTCGGCGAACACCGATCCCTCGGGATCGACGACGCAGACCTGCGTCTCCAGCCGCCGGTATCGCACGTAGCGCCCGATCGTGGCCGACGTCCCGCCGGTGCCGGCGCCCACGACCGCCCACGCCGGGACGGGATGAGGCTCGTTGCGCATTTGCTCGAAGATGGACGCGGCGATCGTGTTGTTGCCCCGCCAATCGGTCGCCCGCTCGGCGTAGGTGAACTGGTCCATGAAGTGGCCGTCGAGCTCACGGGCCAGCCGCTCGGACTCGCGGCACATCATCGCGCCCTCCTCGACGAAGTGGCAGCGCCCCCCGTAGCGCTCGATCTCGGCGACCTTCTCCGCCGACGTGGCGACCGGCAGCACAGCGACGAACGGCAAGCCGAGCAACCGGGCGAAGTACGCCTCCGAAACCGCTGTCGAGCCCGATGACGCCTCGATGATCGTCCGACCTTCGAGGATCCACCCGTTGCACAGGCCATAGAGAAACAGCGATCGGGCGAGGCGGTGCTTGAGCGAGCCCGTCGGGTGGGTGGACTCGTCCTTGAGATAGAGATCGACTCCCCAGGCGCTTGGCAGAGGCAAGCGAATCAGGTGAGTGTCGGCCGAGCGCTGGAAATCCGCCTCGATGAGCTCGATGGCCGTCGCGGTCCAGCGACGCGACGACCGAGCCGGCGACACAACTTCGCTCATATTCGCAATCTTAGCAACACTTGTGTACGCTTCGGTACATGTTCTCCCACGGTACGCCCTGTCGCGTCGAGACGTGACATCGGTCGCGTTGGAGGGTGCCGGCGGCGTTGTCCTGCGCGGCGATGCCTGTGGGGCAGACCAGGTCGGTGCGCCACTGTTGCTCGTTCACGGGCTCGCCTCCAACGCGCGCATGTGGAGCGGCACCGCGCGGGAGCTGGCTGCCCGTGGCCATCGCACCGTAGCGGTGGATCTACGCGGGCACGGCCGCTCGGACAAGCCCGATTGGGGCTATGACTTTCCCACGATGGTGGAGGACCTGCACCTCGTGCTCGATGCCCTCGCCGCGCAAGACGGCGGCTGGCGGCGCCCCGTTGTGGCCGGGCAGTCGATGGGCGGCAACCTCGTGCTCGAGCTGGCGGTGACCCACCCCGAAGCGCTGGCCGCGGTGGTGGGCGTGGACGGGGGCATGATCGAGCTGCGCGAGAACTTCGCCGAGTGGAGCGACTGCGAGCGTGAGCTCGCGCCGCCCGACCTCACTGACCGCACTCCCGACGAGCTGCGGGCGATGCTCCGCGCCGGCTCGCCCGATTGGCCGGATGAGGGTATCGACGGCATGATGGCCTGCTTCGGCGTGAGCGCCGACGGCACCGTCGCGCCGCACCTCACGCGCGCGCGGCATCTCCTGCTGCAACGGGAGCTCTGGGAGCGCCCGCCGTCACGGCTGTTCGCCAAGCTGGCGGTGCCGGTGCTGCTGCTGCCCGCTGACGGAAAGGGCGCCGTCGCTTTCAGCACCGACAAGCGCCGCGACGTGCAGCGCGCGCTGGACGCGTTGCCGCGCGGCCGCGCCCACTGGTTCAGCCCCTCCGATCACGACATCCATGCCCAACAGCCCGCAGCGCTAGCCGAGGTGCTCCATGACGCCATCGCCGATGGCTTTCTCGCCTGAGCGGCCCGACGGGCCGGTCCTGATGATCGGCGCGCATCCCGACGACGTGGATTTCAACGCCGGCGGCTGCGCGATCGCTTGGAGTGGGCAGGGCGTACCGGTGACCTGGTGCGTGCTCACCGACGGCCAGAACGGTGGATCTGACCCGACGATCGACCGCGCCGACGTGCCCGCGCTGCGACGCCGCGAGCAGCGCGAGGCCGCGGCGATGGCCGGCGCGGAGGTCGTCTTCCTCGGCTGGCGCGACGGCGAGGTGGCCGACGGCCCAGTCCTGCGGCGCGAGCTGGCTCGCGTCATTCGACGGGTCCGTCCGGTGCGGGTCCTGGTGCACTCGCCCGACCGCGACTGGGCCCACGTGTACCAGTGCCATCCGGATCACCTCGCGGTCGGCGCGGCGGCCCTGGCCGCCGTGTACCCCATAGCGCGCAACCCGTTCGCGCACCCCGAGCTGAGGGAGGCGGGCCTCGAGCCCCACACGGTGCCCGAGACGTGGCTGTTCGGAGCGCCGGCACCCGACATCGTGATCGACATCACCGAGACGGCCGAGGGCAAGTACGCGGCCCTCGAGTGTCACGTCAGCCAGCACGACGCGGCGGGCGGCCTCGTGGCCGCCGCGCGGCGGGCCGGCGCGGAGCTCGCCGCCCATGCAGGGCTGACCGGCGGGCGCGTGGCAGAGGGGTTTCAGAGGGTCGACACGCGATGAGCTGCACGCCAGACACGGTCATGTTCAATCCGACGGCCCGACGGCCGAGGGGGAAGCTATGAGGATTCGCACCGCCGGCCGCACACTGGGCCGCCATCAGGTACGACTGGCCGCCGTCACGCTGACAGCGGTCGCGCTGGCGACGCTGGTCGGCGGCTGTGGCGGCAGCGCGCACGTCAGCACGACCGTCCCGAGCAGCGCGACCTTCGCGGAGCCGCCGAACTCGCCGCCCTACTACATCTTTCCGTTGACGCCGCTGACGAACTACAACGGCAACAACGACTCCGAGTTCCAGTACCTCATCTGCCGGCTGATGTACTGGTTCCTCGATAACGGCACCCCGGACTTCAACGCCCAGCTGAGCCTCGCCGACGCCCCCACGTACACCAACGGCGGTCGGACGGCGGTCGTCAAGCTCAAGCCGTACAAGTGGTCCGACGGGCAGGCGATCACCAGCCGCGATGTGGTGTTCTGGATGAACCTGCTGCGCGTGGCCAAGAACAACTGGGCCGGCTACGTGCCGGGCGAGTTCCCCGACAACGTGACGAGCGTCAAGGCCCAGGGGCCCGATACGGTCGCGTTCACGTTCAACCGCGACTACAACCAGAACTGGGTGCTCTACAACGAGCTCAGCCAGATCACGCCGATGCCCCAGCACGTCTGGGACAAGACGAACGCCACCATCCCGGTCGGCGATCAGGACACGACGCCGGCGGGCGCCAAGCAGGTCTACAAGTTCCTCCTAAAGCAGGGCAACGACCTCTCCAACTATGCCACCAACCCTCTCTGGAAGGTGGTCAGCGGCCCGTGGAAGATGAGTTCGTTCGACACCTCCAACCGCGTCACGCTGGTCCCCAACCCGGCCTACTCAGGACCGGTCAAGCCGGTGCTCAAGCAGTTCAATCTGGTGCCGTTCACCAGCGACGCCGCCGAGTACAACGTGCTGCGCAGCGGCGGCCTCGACTACGGCTACATCCCGGCCCAGGACGCCGCGCAGATCCCGCAGCTGAGGTCCAGCGGGTACACGGTGACGTCGGCCCCCACCTGGTCGATCAACTTCACCGTCCCGAACTTCAACAACCCCACGGCGGGGCCGCTGTTCAAGCAGCTCTACATCCGCCAGGCGATGCAGGAGCTGATCGACCAGGCCACATGGGTCAAGGTGGCGCTGAACGGCTTCGGCGACCAGACCCACGGGCCGGTGCCGACCGACCCGCCCAACGCGTTCGCCAGCGCGCTGGTCAAGCAGGGCGTCTACACCTACTCGCCCGCCCAGGCGGTGGCGCTGCTCAAGAGCCACGGTTGGGCCGTCAGGCCCAACGGCGTCAGCACCTGCGCCAAGCCCGGAAGCGGTCCGAGTCAGTGCGGACCGGGCGTGGCGGCCGGCGCGGCACTGAACTTCACGCTCGAATACGCCAACGGGATCTCGTCGCTGAACCTGGGCATGCAGGCGATGGGGTCGAACTTCTCGCAGGCCGGCATCAAGCTCGACCTCCTGCCCGAGCCGCTGGACACGGTCAACGCGCACGAGGTCCGCTGCACGCCATCGGAGTCCAAGTGCGGCTGGCAGCTGATCCAGGGCGACCTGGCCTGGACCTTCCAGCCCGACTACTACCCCGAGGGCGCGCTGATCTTCGCCTCCAACGGCGCGTCGAACTCGGGCGGCTACTCAGATCCGACGGCTGACAAGCTGATCGAGGCCACGCACATCAGCACCAGTCCTCAAGCGATGACCAGCTACGAGAACTATCTCGCCCGGCAGCTGCCCGTGCTGTGGACCCCCAAGCCGGACTCGATCATCGCGGTCAGCGACAAGTGGACGGGGACGCAGCCCAACGACCCATTCGGCGAGCTCTACCCCGAGGATTGGCGCCCGGCGCGCTGACCCCCCGATCACGAGCAAGAACGTGACCGGCTATCTGATCCGCCGCGTCGGGCAGGCGGTGGTCGTGGTCTTCGTGGTCACCGTGATCGTGTTCCTGCTCGTGCGCCTGCTGCCCGGGGGGCCGGCCGAAGCGATCCTCGGACGCCGAGCCACCGCCGTGGAGAAGGCCGCGTTCAATCGCCTCAACGGTTACGACCGGCCGCTGCCGGTGCAGTACGTGGTGTACATCGGGCAGCTGCTGAGGGGAAACCTCGGCTACTCCTACAAGCTCAGTCAGAGCGTCACGTCGCTGCTGGGCGAGACGCTGCCCAAGACCGTGCTGCTGGTCGGCCTGAGCACTCTGCTGGCGGCGCTGCTGGCCGTGCCGCTGGGGATCCTGCAGGCGGTGCGCCGTAACCGGCTGGTCGACTACATCTTCACCGGCGCCGCGTTCATCTTCTACGCGATGCCCAGCTTCTGGCTCGGGCTCGTCCTGATCGAGCTGTTCGCCATCCGCCTCGGCTGGCTGCCCTCCGAGGCGCCGCAGGGCAGCTTCGGCCAGGTGCTCGCCCATCCCGCAGGCCTCGTGCTTCCGGTGGCCACGCTCGCCCTGGTGACGATCGCCCAGTTCAGCCGTTACATGCGCTCCTCGATGCTCGAGCAGCTCTCCCAGGACTACGTGCGCACCGCGCGTGCCCGCGGGGTGCCGGAGTGGCGGGTCGTCACGCGTCACGCCCTGCGTAACGCACTCGTGCCGGTGGTGACGCTGCTGGGACTGAGCCTGCCGTGGATCCTGGGTGGCGCCCTGGTGGTCGAGTCGGTGTTCAACTTTCCCGGTACCGGCCTGCTGTTCTGGAATGCTGCGCAGAACGAGGACTACCCGATCATGCTGGGTCTCGTGCTCGTGGCGGCCGTCGGCACCGTCTTGGGCTCGCTGTTCGCCGACCTGATGTACGCCGCGCTTGACCCCCGCGTGCGGTACGACTGATGGCGGTCCTTCCCCCTCAGGGGCTCGTGTCGCTGCCCCCGGACCCCGTGGCGCCCGACGAGGTCGCCGCCGGCCGCCCACTGTGGCGCCTGGTGCTCGATGTCTTCCTTCAGAACCGTCTGGCGATCGCCGGCCTGGCGATCGTCGTCTTCATGGTCCTGTTCTGCTTCGTCGGACCGCTCGTGTACCACACCGATCAGGTCCGCGTGGCGCTGCAGCAGAGTCTGCGGCCGCCCAGCGCGAGCCATCTGCTCGGCACTGACGACACGGGTCGCGACATGCTGGGGCGGTTGATGCTCGGTGGCCAGACCTCGCTGGAGGTGGGCCTGGCGGCCGCCGTGATCGCGACCTGCTTCGGTGCGCTCTGGGGCGCGCTCGCGGGGTTCAGCGGGGGCGTGGTCGACTCGGTCATGATGCGCCTGGTCGACGGCCTGCTGGCGATCCCGTCGCTGTTTTTGCTGCTCTTTCTGGCGTCGCTGACGTCCAGTATCGGAGCGCTGATCCTCGTCGTCGCGCTCATCTCCTGGCTGACGCCGGCGCGCCTGGTGCGGGGGGAGACGCTGTCCCTGCGCGGTCTTGACTATGTGCAGGCGGTCAGAGTCATGGGCGGCGGCCGGTGGCGCAGCATCCTGCGCCACATCATCCCGAACACGATCGGCACGATCGTCGTCAACGTCACCTTTCAGATCGCCGACGCGATCCTGATCGTGGCGACGCTGAGCTACCTCGGCCTCGGCGTGCGTCCGCCGGCGGCCGACTGGGGGTCGCTGCTGTCCAACGGCGTGACCTACACCGCCGACGGCTACTGGTGGCTGGTCTATCCCCCCGGTGTCGCCATCATCCTGACCGTCGTCGCGTTCAATTTCATCGGCGATGCGCTGCGCGACGGGCTCAGCGCTCGCCTGCACGTCCGGTAGTCAGACCGGCGCGGCGTCCGCCGCCGGGCGTAACGGGAAATGGCAGGCCGCAGCATGCCCGGGACCGAATGCCCGCAGCGCCGGGACCTCCGCCGTGCACCGCTCCTGCGAACGCGGGCAGCGGGTCCGGAAGCGGCATCCCGAGGGTGGATTGACCGGTGAGGGAAGCTCCCCGCGGATCGCCACCCGGCGCCGACGGCGCTGGGCGTCGGGCACGGGCGGGGGGATCGTCTCAACCAGCCCCGCGGTGTAGGGATGGGCCGGAGCCGCGTAGATGCGGTCGGCCGGGCCGACCTCGACCAGCGCGCCCAGGTACATGACTCCGATGCGGTCGGCCAGGTAGTGGATGACGGCGAGGTCATGGGAGATCACCACGTAGGTCAGCCCGTGCTGGACCTGCGTCTCACGGAGCAGGTTGATCACCTGGGCCTGGACTGAGACGTCGAGAGCGCTGACCGGCTCGTCGGCGACGATCAGCCTTGGCTGGAGGGACAGCGCGCGCGCCAGGCCGATGCGCTGGCGCTGGCCGCCGGAGAGCTCGTGCGGGAAGCGCTCCGCGACATCCCGCCGAAGCCCCACCTCGTCCAGCAGCCGCGCCACGGTCGCGGCTCGCTCCCGTCGGTTGCCGATGCGCTGGGCCGCCAGTGGTTCGGCGACGCTGGCACCGACACGCATCCGCGGGTCCAGCGAGGCGTCGGGGTCCTGGAACATGAGTTGAACGTCGCGTCGCAGGGCGCGCAGTCGGCGTCCGCCGATCTCCGACAGGCTTGTGCCGTCGATCCGCACCTCGCCGGTCGATGGGCGCTCCAGCGCAACCATCAGCCGCGACAACGTCGACTTACCGCAACCCGACTCGCCGACCAGTCCGAACACCTCGCCCGCCGCGACCGTGATCGAGACGTCGGTGACCGCGTGGACGACCTCGCGGCTGCGGCGCAACGACAGCCCGGTGCCGACGGGGTACTCCTTGCTGACATGCCGAACCTCGAGCAGCGGCGCCGACGCCGCGGACGTGGCGCTCATGCTCCCGTCTCCAGCGGGTGCCAGCACGCCCATTGATGGCCTTCGGGCCCCTCGAGCTGCGGATCCTGGACACGGCAATCGTCTCTCGCCCGCGGGCAGCGCCGCGCGAAATGACAGCCTGCGGCGGTCGCGGCAAGATCGGGCGGCGCGCCCGGGATGCTGGGCATCGGCCGGGAGCGGTCCTGGTCAAGCGTGGGGATCGATGCCAGCAGGCCCTGGGTGTATGGATGGCGCGTGCGCCCGAACAGCTCTACGGTGGGCGCCGTTTCGACCACTCGTCCCGCATACATCACCGCGACGCGATCCGTGTAGCCGGCGATCACGCCCATGTCGTGTGTGATGAGCAGCAGGGCCATGCCCAGACGCTCCCGCAGATCATCCAGCAGATCGAGGATCTGAGCCTGGATCGTGACGTCGAGCGCGGTCGTGGGCTCGTCGGCGATCAGGAGCCTCGGCTCGCACACCAGCGCCATGGCGATCATGGTGCGCTGGCGCATGCCGCCCGAGAGCTGGTGGGGGTAACTGTCGAGTTGCTTGCGCGGCTCGGGCAGACGGACCAACTCGAGGACCTCGGCAGCGCGCTCGCGGGCCTCGAGCTTGCCGGCACCTCGATGCAGGCGCAACGGCTCGGCGATTTGGTCACCGATGGTCATGCTCGGATTCAGCGAGGTGAGCGGGTCCTGAAAGACGATGCCGATCTGCTGGGCGCGCGCGCGGCGGCGCTCGCGCTCTCCGAGCCCGGTCAGCTCGCACCCGCAGACACCCACCCGACCACCGACGGTCTCGCCCCCGGAAGGCAGCAGGCCGAGGATGGCCAGCGCGGTCATGCTCTTTCCGCAGCCCGACTCCCCAACCAGACCCACGGTTTCACCCGCCGCGACCCGCAGCGAGAGGCCATCGATCGGACGAACGACGCCATCACGGCGGCGGATCGTCACCTGCAGATCGTCGATCTCCAGCACCGAATCGCCCGCTCGGGGTGTCCCCGCCATCTCGGCCGACGGAGACGCAGCCCGATCGGTCACGCGACGATCACTTCGACGCCCGCGTCCTCGAGCGCTCGGCGCGATTCATCGGACACGCCGGTGTCCGTCACGACGGTGGCGAGGTCAGTGGCCTGACACACCGTGAGGAAGGCCCCGGTCGCAAACTTCGAACCGTCCGCGAGGAGTACGGCACGGTTGGCCGCCGCGATCATCGCGCGTTTGATCGGGACCTCCACTACCGTCGAGTCGCGTACGACGAGCCGGCGGTCGATGCCCGCGGCGCCCAGGAACGCGATGTCGGCGCTCATGTTGCGTAGGGTCTCCTCCGCGATGAGGCCGACGAGCGAGCGGTAATTGCGCCGGACCTGGCCGCCGGGCAGCACAAGCGTGATCGCCGGCGCGGCCACCAGCTCTTCGTAGACGGCAAGGTTTGTCGTGACAACCGTGAGCTCACGGTCGCGCAGGCTGCGGGCGAGCTGCAGCGCAGTGGTGCCGACGTCGATCATCACCGTCTGGCCATCCTCGACCAGAGCCGCCGCGGCCGCACCGATCCGCTCCTTCTCGGCCAGATGCTCGATCACCGTTTCGGTGAACGGGCGCTCGGGCTCGACGATGACCGCCCCGCCCCGCACCCGCTCGATACGACCGACGACCCTGAGCTCATCGAGGTCCCGGCGGACCGTCATCTCAGAGACATTAAAGCGCGACGCGAGCTGCTTGACCTCGGTCATTCCAGCGCGGACGGCGACCTCCATCGACTTCCGCCTCTCCGTGGGCAGCATGCCCGCAGTGTAGTCGCCGACGTGTTCGCAATGCAACGTATATCGTTCGTAGTCGTCCGAAGTTGTGCGCACTTGCGCGCTTCGGACTGCACCATGGACGACGACCTGCACGCACCCGATTCCCCGTACACGAGCCGGATGGCCGCCGAGATCGACCAGCAACCGGCAGTCCTGGCTGCCACGCTCGATGCCCCGCTCCCCAGCCTGGCCCTGGATTTCAGTGAGAAGCTGGTTGGGCGTTGCGTTGTTG